>JAAIGG010274433.1_pt1 | contig 189291 bp, 177 predicted proteins | sample 6487391 | NCBI WGS metagenome assembly JAAIGG01 (sample SAMN13974130, study PRJNA590717) | phyllosphere metagenome | biome: asymptomatic weeds; feature: pooled weeds collected from a community garden; material: weeds; isolation source: pooled asymptomatic leaves from various weed species from...
CAAACCGAGGTTTTTAAGAACCTCCGCCACCAGCCCCGCGTCTTTAATTTCTGCCAGCGCTTTAGCCGTTTGCAGATACTGACTATGGGGATTGGCCGCATCAACGTGCTTCTTCATCACATCGTCGGTGTAGGCTTTCACCTCGATGACTTTGTCATCTACATACTGGCGCGTGGCGAGCACAACCGAAGGGTCAATTTTTAACGTGACGGCACTGGTGCTGTTCACGATCAGGATCATGCGCACGGTCTGAGTACGACCGCTGCCCTCCTGCAGTTGCGGCTTGTAGGTTTCCGCGCAGTTCGCGACGGCAATCAGCACGCCGTCGGCGTCATACAGGCCAATCTCACGGATCCAGAAGCCGCCTTCGCCTTCAGGGATAATCTGTTCAGCGATAATCTGGCTGCTGTTCGCGGCATCCACCTTCAGCGAATTCAGCGCGGCACGGCGCTTTTCGCCCACCAGTTTGGTCTGCGCAGGATCGGGCGTAGGCAAAACACCGCCGCCGTCACCCACCGCCATCTGGGTAATCTGCAGTTGGGTTCCCAGGGCCGCGGCATTGGCCAGCTTTGCCGCGCCCTGATTGGTCAGTAGGGCAAAATATTTCGTTGTCATGCTCTCACTTCCGTCAGGTCAATAAGATGGACCGCTGCGCCGGTGTAACCGGAACCGCCTGCGGTGATAACTTCAGGTGTATAGGGGTAAACAGTAAGCTCATCGCCACTGTAACTGGCGGCCGCAACAGGAACGGTGCCGGTGCTGTCCAGGTTGATGGATAACCCAGTCAGGTGGCGACTCACCGGCTTGGCATCGGCAATCAGCCGCTCCAGCTCGTTGTACATCGCTTCGGTAATACCGGTTTCCAGTACGCCGACATCAAGGCGAAAGGTGCCGGGCGCTTCATTGGTTTGCCACCATTCCTTAATGCGAATCAGGTAGCCCAGTGGCTCCACCACACGGCGCAGAGAGCCAATCGTCCCTTTGTGTTTATGGATATATTCCGATGCAGCAACCACGCTGCGTTTCGTGCTTTCGCTCCAGCCCGAATCCCAACGATCCACCGACCAGGCCCAGGCCAGGTAAGGCAGTAGCTCCACCGGACAGGTCTGCGAATTCCATAACTGGCGCAAAGGAACAGGAATGGATTCCAGCGCTGCGCAGGCTTCAGCCGCGGCAACTTCCAGGGCTGATGAACCCGTTGGCAGCAGGCGTTTACTCATCGGAACCTCCTACCGTGATCTGGTAGCCGGTGCAGAACGCCGCCTGGGTTTTATCCAGCACCACATCGGCCACCGGCTGGGCCAGTTCGACGCGCTGTACACCTTCTACATGTAGCGCGGCATACAGCGCAGACTTGCGAATATCGCGGCCTAAACGAGCCTGGGTGTTGACAAATGCCTTGAGCTTCGCCTCGGATGCGGCACGGATGGGCTCCGCCTCGGGACCGGGATACAAATACAGCGTGGCGTCAACGCGGTAATCCACAATCTGAGCCGACTGGACGGTAACCCGGTCAGCAACCGGACGGACATCTTCGTCATTTAGCGCGGCATTCACGATCGCCAGCAGGTCGCTGCCCGCCGCACCGTTGCCTTCGCGGGACAGCACGGTAATCGTGACGCTGGCGGGAGAGGGACTGATAGCCGAAGCATCGGCTACGCGGCCATCGGCGCTGCGAGCATGAAATTCGTAAGCACCGGACGGCCCCGCAACACTCAGCCCTTCAAACGCGGCGGCAATGCGGGCACGGAAGTCTTCATCCCGCTCCATTACCGCCTCAACGGGCGGCGTAGCGCTGGTATCCGCCGGCGTCAGCACCAGCCGCGTCACGCCGTTGTTGGCGCCCAGTTGATCCAGATCGCTGCCGCTGGCCCAGGCCACCATCACCGCCTTGGCCGCCTCGTTGATGCGCTGACGCAGAATGACTTCCCGGTAGGCGTTCTCCTGCAGGAGTTTCACCAGCGGGTCGGACTCCAGCGCCAGAACCCGGGCAACCGATGCCTGCTCGTCTGCAGGATAGAGCGAAATCAAAGTGGCTTTGCGTTCGGCAAGCAGCGTTTCATAGTCCAGCGTTTCCACCACGTTTGGCGCAGGCAGCTGGCTCAGGTCGATAGTAGGCATGATTCAACTCACAGGGACGGTTAACGAAAAATCCTGCGCGGTGTCCGCACGGTTGCCGGTGATTTCCACCACCATCCCGCCGTCAAACGCAGATTCAAAATTAATGGCAGTCAGGCTGATGCGCGGCTCCCACTGCAGGATCGCCATATAACAGGCTGACATGATTTGCAGGCGCAACCTGTCGTTCTGCGGCTGGTCGATTAGCGCCGACAACAGTGAACCGTAGTTACGGCGCATCACCCGCGATCCCAGCGGCGTCGTCAGAATGTCACGGACGGACTGGCGGATATGCTCCAGCTCAACGAGGGTTACGCCTGTTTCGCGGCTCATGCCGGTGTAGCGTGCTGTTGTCATAATGGTGCTCCTGTGGTGCCACCGCTGTCGCCCGGATGCTGGTGCGTATGCAGCACTTTGCCATTGGAGGCGAAGCTGCCGCCGCTGTGCGACACATCGCCCTTCATGGTGCCGCCCTGGGTCACTTCCAGCGTGGCGGTTTTCAGTAACGTGGTGCACTCCACTTCTGGCGTATCCAGCAGGATTTTGACAGCCGCCTTGATCGTCGCCGTCTGAATCCCTTCGGCTTTCAGCGCGCCGGTTGCAGGCTCGTATTCAATGACCGCACCATCGGGAAAAGAGTAGTGCAGCGCATCGGCAGAGGCCGAGGGCGCCGGGCTGGCGTCAGAGAACACGCCGGGTAACACGAAGCCGCTGTTCAGCTCACCGCCCAGGCTTATGATCAGCACCTGCTCGCCTGGCGACGGCGCATTCCATGAACGGGTTCTTCCCGCCCGGGCACTTAGCCAGTGCAGCCAGTCAGTGGTGTTATCGCCGGTTTTTACCCGGCAGGTTCCCGCCTCCAGATTGATGGCGGCAACGGTGCCAATGCGGACCATGTTGCGCAGCAAGCGCTTGATTTCTAATATTTGCTCGTTCATGGCATTAGTTTCTCGTTGCAGGAGAAAAGCGGCAATCGAATGCCGTTTACCCAGGGATGGCTAAACAGCGCGTCAGCGAATAAGGGTTATCGCTATGTTTTCCATTCGCTGACCAGCTTGCCTTTGATGTACAACTGCCAGGGGCGCTCAACATTTTCCGGCATAGCCGGTTCTGGCAGATGCGTGATGTGTAATGCGCCGTTCTGCTGCTCAACCCAGACGCGTTCGGTCAGTTGCAGAGTGATATTCACCTTACTGCGCCCATCGCCGGTTGCCTCAAGGGTGAAGGTAAAGCCGGTGCGACGTTTCTCATCCGAAACCATGATGTCGGGCTGGTTTTCCCGGAGCCATGTCAGCAGGGGAACCATGATCAGATCGATATCCTCTGCGTAGTCAGTAATCGTGACGGCCAGCTGGAAGTGGTATTCAAACGACAGCGAGCTGGCCAGCGTGGAAACCAGGTTTCCGGACTGAATCGCTATCGTCAGGTTGTCAGGATTTTGCTGAAGCAGCGGAACGCTGTTTATCAGCACCTGGCGTAGTTGGGTCGCTTTCAACATCATGCTGCTCCTGGCACGCTTTAATCATCTCAATCTGCAACCCGCACGATGCGAGCGCAGCCTCTAACTGGCGGTTATCCGCCGCCAAATCACCCTGCGTCTGCAGGTTGTTTTCCGGAATGGGGCAACTTGTCACGCGTGGACAACCAGTCCAGATAATCTCGGGCATTGCTGAAGGCCGGACGGCTGTGCAGCCGGATAACGTCAGCAGGCAAAGCAGCAGCGCTCCAGGCACGTAAAGCGGGATTGGCATCGGTTTCTCTTCTGATAATGGTTTCACGATGGAGCGCCTGCGCGCTGGCCTGGTTCTGAAGCAGCCGCAGCGCCGCCTCGCGTTTTCGGCTAGCCTGGATATCCGCATCGAGTTGGGCCAGCGCCTTGTCCCGGCTGCTGACGTCAGCCGTCAGCGTACTCACCCTGCGCTGTGCCTCATCCCGTTGATGAGTCATCACGCTAAGGCGCCAGCCGGTTAAGCCCAGGGCAATAAGCAAAATGGCGATCGCCAGTGCAACCAGTCGCATCATGCCGCTCCTTTTAAACACCACGCCATTTCGCGCTGGCGACGGTTATCCAGGCCCGGGTTGTAGGTGCCTTTGACATATACCCAGCGCTTAAGCTGCAGGCAGGCATCGTGCCAGCGGCCGCTGTTGATCAATCCCGCCAGGGTTGATTGACAGGCGGCGTGCACGCCAACGTTAAAACCGAATGACACCACCGCGTCATAAACCTGGTACGGCATTTCACGTGGCATGCACTGGTCGATCCCGCGTTCAACGCGCATCACGTCGTAAACCAGGTTTACCGCGGCCTGACGCTCGTTCACCACACTGGTCGGGGTAACACCTTGCGTGTGACCAATGCCGTTGGTCCAGACGCCGGCGCTGCACTGATAGGGCGAGGTGCGGCAACCTTCTGCATCGGCAATCAGCTTCAGGCCGGCTTCAGAGGTTTTCAGCATGTTGATTTGCGGTAGCAACGCGGCCAGGGCCAGTACGGCCGCCACGGCGCAACGTTTAGCGGTCTGGCTCAAAGTTAAGCCCCTGTAAGTTGCGCTGCTGTAGCTCGTAAGTTTTGCGACGGTAGTGCCAGTTGATAAAAAACGTCGCAACGTTGGTGCACATGGTCAAAACGGCGACGCCAGAGCCAACCATAAAGGCGATATCCTGCGGTGTGTGACGTCCAAACCACATCAGGACGATCCCGATGAGGTAATTAATCAGAGAACTGATTTTTTCCATTGGCGCTAATCCCACAGATTGAGGGTTTCACCCGTGGCCGCCTGAGGCAGCTCCGGTAACACCACTCTGCATCCGTGCGGTAATGTTGGGCCTTGTTCTGCCAGGCCAGGATTGGCGGCATAAACCTGTTCAACCGCCTGCTGCGTGCGTCCGTAGTAACGCCAGCAGATCTCATCAACGGTTTCTTCCTGTTGTGCGTAAATCAGCATTGATTGGCCCCTTATGAGCGTAAAAGCCATGGTCGAGTAGGCGATAAGTTGAGAACATCCGCTGTCGTGGTGACAGGCAATAAAGGCCCCGTTGGCCAACAGAAATCGGTTCAGAGAATTGCACCGTCGGGCCACCAAACCGCCCTGAAGCCGAATCCGGATAACCCGGATACGCGATGTGCATTGGCCTTCGCGCAGAGCGATCCAGAGATTGCTGTGCCTGCCGCTTGTCAGAAGTAGTGTGTGCCTCAGCAGGCGCTTGCTCAACGCAAGGCCGTCCGCTCAAGGCTGGGCGGGCAGAGGCTTACACCCTGAATGCGGGCGCCGATGGAAGGGTCGCGAAAGCGCTGGGATGACGTGAGCGTATTTGCTTTCACAGCGACGACCGGGAGAGGTCGTAAGCCAGCAACAGGAAAGGGGCAGTAACCAAAAGATTGCCGCGAACGCTGACAGGAAAGCGGCCGGGATAACGTTATTCAGTAAAGGTGGGGGAAGACTACGCCTGGCGAACAGGGGTTGCTGCAAACGCCTGCAGGCAGCAGATGCCCGGCGTTTTCGGTCGGTCATGACGCAATGTCAGCGATAAAACGCACTGGCGCGGTTTTGCTGTTGCCCGCGCCTGAACCCTCTCATCCGTTAAGATGGCTCAGGCAACGGACAACCGTCCTGATGTCACAGTGAATGCGTCGCCATCATGATTTTTTTAAAGGCGTCGCCGCAAAGACAACAGAAAAGTGGTTATCGGAAAGGGTGTAGTTCGCAGCGATTTCAGCGATCAAATTTAACGCGATTTCCCTGTCACGCTCCCGGCAGGCTCCTTCACTGGTAAGCCTGGCGATAAGTTCGACGCGTTCAAGCATGACTCGCTCATGTAATTCATTTCCCACAATTCCCTCCCCCAAATAAATACTGTACATACATACAGTATCATAGCATTCGTTAACTGTGGAAGCGTTTTAAGATAGTTCGTAAAAAATTATATCATGTTGATAGGCATCAACTTTTGTTGTACTGCCTGCCAGACAGGTGAAGGCACACTTACGCCAGAAGCGTAAGAAAAATCAATAGATTTTCTTCATTTACCCATCCAAAACAGCAGGTTTTCACTCCGTCTTTTCGTCACGTCAGGGCGAAAAAGAAATCCTCACCGTTGGCTGGGCTGCAGGAGAAGCATCGCCTCTGTCGTAGCCTGAAACAGGGCCAGGAATGCGTAAAGGCGAAGCCCGGCAGATAAACCTGGAAGCCCTTTCGCCTTCGTGACCTCTGCGCCACGGATCTGTGCGCAGATCGTCAGAGACCTCACTTCTGGCATAAAAACGGCTTACGGGGTCCGTACAGTTATTAACAGAACTCCAAGACAACGAAGCGGACTGGCTTTTTTCGTCGCCCGCATCTTCAGCACGTTTGGGCACCAGCTTCCATAGCTTTAACCGCGTCAGGACTGGCGTATCAGCACCAACGGCAGTGGCGTAAACGCCTTTAATTGACTGGATTTCCTCACCAAATGCATTACAGTTTTCCGCGGGCTGGTACCAGGTGCGCACCGCAAGCGCGTCGCGTTTAACGAACGGGCCGCCCTGGGCATTGATGTAGTCGGCCCATTGACCGGCATCTGCCGCATCGTGCACCGCGGCGAATTCCACGCTCAGGCCATGCGCGGTTTCGGTGTCCGCCATACGGCGAAGTTCGCGATAAACTGTTACGGGCGCACCTCCAATAAACTGAAACTGGCGGATGTGCCAGCGTGCTGCCCATGCCGACACCGCCATCGCCGTCTCTCTTAGCGGTTTACCGCTCTCGTTATCCCGCTCGCCCTCTAGCGCATAGCCGTCAATGTTTTTAGAAACATATTTGGCAACATAGCCGGTCGCGCTGCCTTTCGCCGGATCGATCGCTTCGACGTGAAAACGGGCTTTACGTGCCTTTGCGCTGTTCAGTTCCTCACTGTCCTGCTGGCAGGCGTAATGGCGCAGGATCTCGTCTACGCGGTTAACGTCTTCAGGGCGCATAAACATCAGCAGATGCCAGTGGGGCGTGCCATCATGATGCGGCTCCGCAACCCGTAAACCAAAAATGCTGATCTTTTCACGATGCAGTTTGGCCCGCACTTTTTGCCAGAGTGAGCAGAGATAGTGCTGTGTTTCAGCCGGGCTGGCCCCCGTCCATTTAGCGTTACGGTGACCACTCTGCAAGGTCGCGTGATAGCGTGACGGCGCGGTTAACGTGTAGAAGCAGGCCCGAAAGCCCATATCCTGACAGATGGTTTCGAAGCCACGAATACGCGTCATCAGTTCAGCACGACGAATAGCCGGATTGGCTACGCTGCCGTCGTATTTTTCAATCAGGCTGATGCGGTTGCCCTCTTCATCCTCCAGATCCATTCCCTGGAGGAAATCACGGGTACGTCGGCGTTGCTCACGCCATTCCGCTACGGCCATAAGGCTGGCATAAGGGGAATGCGTTTTATTGACGTTCGCCAGGGCGATATGCAGATGTTCACGCCAGAAGGCACTGATACGACGCAGCTGGCCTTTCCACCATTTTTCCGCCTGCATACGCAGAATGGCCGAGGTCACCGCTTCAGGGCAGAATACGCGGGCGCTGACGGTTTCCCATAAAGGCGGCGTCTGACCCAGCTCACGGGTGATCACCGCCGCGGTCATATACAGTCTGTGGGTATAACGGTAGTCCGTATCGGTTTGGGCGTGAGTGTGCAGTTGCACCAGCTCCGCGTGAATAAAATGCGCGATATCCCCTGCCAGCACATCAGTGTCGGCACGGGACATATCCGCAAGGCGGTTAAAGCGTTTCATCAGTTCCCACAGCGTGCCGGCGGCTCTGGCTGCCCCCTGCGGGCAGGACATGCTGCGGGTCAGCTGTGCGACAACGCCCGTGCGCATATCATGCAGTTGATAACGTCGATTAACAGCGTCAACACGTGGCAATGTGCGCTCAACAAAGGTTTTTGCTAAGTAGGCATTGGCCCGGGCTGTTCCCTGCTGCTGTTCCAGACTGGCAAGACGACGCTTCACGTCCATCTGGACAATGCTGGGCTGGGCACGAAGAATTTTCTGTCCGTGCAACCACGCCGCAATCTGTCGATGACGGTGCTGCTGCTGGTCATGGGTCAGATACGGGCTGGCTATCGCCAGCCGCGGGGCATTCCACGGGTAAGCGAACGACATCATCGCGTATTCCCGTAGTGAAGACGTGCTCTCAGCTCGCTCAACTCCTGACAGGAGAGGCAGCGGGTCACGCCCTGCAGCGCACGACGGCGCGCTTCAGGAATCGGTGCGTCGCACTCTTCACAGAGCGAGGCGCCGATCGCCACAGGACGTTGCGTAACCTGCGCGATATTTTGCGCCAGGATTTCCTCGCTGCGCTGCTGCGCAATATCGATTGCATCTGCCATTAGCGCATCTCACCTGATTCGTTTTCATAACGCTCAGCTTCAGATCGCAACAGCTCTGCTGCTTCGATGCCGTTTAGCGTCTGCCGCGTAATGTGCGCTGCCATCGCACTCAGCCGCTTCGCCACGGCCAGCGCACAGGCTTTACGCTCATTATCGAGCAGTTTATTGAGGGTAAAGGCCATGGCGTCGTTCATTGGATGTGTCTCGGTATTCATCATTTCTCTCCAGATTTTGGGCAAAGGCATGCCCGACGGGTTTACGTCATCACTTCAGGGGTGATTTATTTATTCAGGCAGAAAGCAGTCAGCCGTTGAGAACTGACGCGGCAACATGTTTCCCCAGCGGGCCAGCTTATTCATTGCTAAAATGATGTGCTCACGGCGCGCCTGGTCAAAAAACCGGAAAGGCCTGCCAATGTCTTCCAGCCTGAACATGCCCGGGCAGTCGCGGTTAGCCAGGGTTAATACGCAAAATTTAAAGTCATCATTTTGACGATTAAAATAGCGAAGTGATGGGTTTCGATTGTGATCGCGCAGCAAGCGCCAGTGCTGTCGAAACGCATCAAACGTCATTTTTTCGCTGTGGCAGTCTTGCTCTGCGGTGAAACGTGGCCCGGCAGATGACTGACTGATGACCTGGACGGTGCGGTTCATAGGCTCCTCCGATAAACGTTGCAGCGGGTTTTGACGAATCAATACCCTCATTGTTATTACAGTGACGTTTTACTGGCGGCGGATTCGCGCCTGTCTCATCCATGACGCTCGTTAAGCATTAAGCGAAACGGCAGGTGCGCAGACGGTTTCCCCCCAGATTGCCCCGGACAGGGCGCGTTGCTACGCCAGCCGCGGCCTGAGAGCGCTTTCGACCCTGAAAGCGCGCTTTTACGCGCCTCTCCACGTGCGCTGACTGCATTAGCCCTGCATCTCATTGCGACAATAAGGTTCTGGCTTGATGATTGTAAAAATGAGCCTCATCAGGCAAAATCCTGAGTTATCAGATAAAGCCGCACCCTGTTGCATCATTCAAAGGCTAACTTAAACTGGAGGATACTTAGACTAAATCTAAGTGTCAATAAAAATGAGCGTTTATACTAATTTCAAATTTCCGAACTCGAGCGCAGAAGCTCTGGATCGCGTTGTCGATGCCTACGGCTTTACCATGAAAATGCAGCTTGCAGATCACCTTGGAATTGCAGCAAGTAGCCTGTCTGCACGCTATAAACGTGATGTTTTTCCTTCAGATATCGTTTTACAGTGCGTGATGGAAACGGGCGCAGACCTGCAATGGTTGATCACAGGCAAAGGCTCAAAATTCTCTGAAAGCAAACCCGACACGCCCACACTGATTAGAAAAAAGCTAATCAGCGGCAAAATCGAGGAAGCGGGTTATGTGATGCTGGATAAAGCGTTATACGCGCCATTGAAACAGGAACCGCGCAGTGCTTTCTTACTGTTGGCGGAAACCACCCAGTACATCATCGATACCGATTTTGAAGATATGCATGACGGCGTCTGGTTGGTCGAAATTGAAGGAACCGCCAGCGTCAGGACGCTAACGCGCATTCCGGTCAGGAAGGTGCACGTCAGCGGCATAGGCGTAGCGTTTGATTGCGGGATTGATGATATCAGGCTGATTGGCCGCGTGGTTCTGACGATTCAATAAACCGGCGTCGTGCGCACGGCAACGCCTTATAACGGCCTCAGCGTCACTAACAGAATGCGGTACAACGCGGGCCGCCTGCCTCAGGCCGCCCGCTCCGCTCTTAGCGGCAAGGGGTTCCCACTAAAGCGGCTTGCTGATCGCTGAGGTTGGCTCCCCGGTCGATACAGGTTTAATTGTGGCTCGCCCGTTACCGCCAGCGTTAACGCTTAATACAGTCCGGCCTTCCCCGCTGAAGAGAAAAGCCGCATCTTGTGCTCGACAACGGCTTTCGCCGCCGCCATCGGGCGCACGTAGAGTGCGCTGGGTTCATGTCCGTTTGACTGCAATTCTTCCTGCAGCGCGACATAAAACGCCTTCTTCATATCGCTGGAGATATTGATTTTCCCTACGCCATACTTAATCGACTCCGCGACCTCGCTGTCTTTGTTGCCCGAGCCGCCGTGCAGAACCAGCGGAATTGTCAGCCGCTGTCTGATGGCTTTGAGACGGTCAATATCCAGTACAGGCTGTTTACCCGCAGGATACAAACCATGCGACGTGCCGATGGCCACGGCAAGCGTATCCACTCCGGTTTCTCTGGCAAACCGCTCCGCCTGGTCGGGATCGGTGTAGAGAATTTCACTGTGCCCCCCTTCCGCGCTCCCCTCTGCCACGCCAATCGTTCCCAGTTCGGCTTCTACCGAGACGTTAACCTTGTGGGCAATGGCGGTGATTTCACGCGTCAGCGCAATATTCTCTTCAAATGGCAAGCCTGAGGCATCGATCATGACCGAGGTATAGCCGGTGCGGATGGCGGTTAAAATATGCGCCAGCGTCTGGCCGTGATCCTGATGAATCACCACCGGCACGGAAGCGTTAACCGCCAGCTCCCTGAGATAGGCGATGAAACTGTCGCCGACGAAAGCGTGCTCATCGGGATGCACTTCCAGGATGACGGGAGATTGCAGGGATTCCGCCACCTCAATGACCAGCCGGGCAAACTCAGCGGAGGCGATGTTGAAGGCACCGACGCCGAACTGATTCTCCTGCGCCACCTTCAGTAACGCCTTCATATTTATCAACATAATTCACTCCTGCGGTAAATGTTGCGGATGATCTTTTTTAATCACTCTGAGGATCAGTGCGGTAAACAGCGCACCGGCGAGAATGGCAAACAGGTAGGCTGAGACATGGGTAATGACGTTCGGTATGAACATAACGAAGATCCCGCCATGCGGTGCGCGGGAAGCACAGCCGAGCATCATTGACAGTGCGCCAGCCAGTCCCGAGCCCGCCACAATGGCGGGAATGACGCGAAGCGGGTCCGCCACGGCATACGGAATGGCCCCCTCAGTGATAAAAGAGAGGCCGAGCACGTAGGTGACCTTGCCGGTTTCGCGCTCCTGAACGCTGAATTTCTTTTTAAAAAGGGTGGTGGCAAGGGCAATGCCCAAGGGAGGAACCATTCCCGCAGCCATGCATGCTGCGATGGGTTCGTAGATTCCGGTCGACATCAATCCAATCGCGAACATACAGACGGTTTTGTTAAGCGGCCCGCCCATATCGAAAGCCACCATCATTCCGATAAGCAATCCGAAGATAGCAGCGTTGGCATTTCCCATATCCGTCAGGAAGGTAGTCAGGCTCTGTAACAGAAGCTTAATGGGCTGGCCGACGACCAGAATCATCAGCGCACCGGTCAGGAACACGCTTAACAGTGGCACAATCAGAATGGGTTTAAGTCCGGCAATGGCCTTGGGTAAGTTGATGTACTTCACCACGAGCAGCGTGATGTAGCCCGCCATAAAGCCCGCCAGTAAGGCGCCAAGAAAACCCGATCCGGTATGAATGGCTAACATGCCGCCCACCGCGCCCGACACAATCCCCATATTGCCACTAATCGACTTGCTGATGCCCAGTGAAAGAATCGGCAGCATTAACGCAAAAGCGGCACCGCCACCAATATCGGACAGCATCTTTGCAATGGGGTTATAGAGGGGATCGCCTGGCGTGGCGGCAGTGATCCCAAAAGAAAAACTGAGGGCAATTAATATCCCGCCAGCCACGACAAAGGGGATCATCAGGTTGACGCCGGTAATCAGATGCACATAGATGCTCGACAGCGCCGCTTTTTTGTCTTTGTCTCTGCCCTGCAAGGTTACGTCTTCTGGTGAGGCGGAACAGATTTCGCCGGTTAAGGCCCCGGACAAAATGTCGTCCAGTAATCCAGCGGCATCTCTCGCGGCTCGGGTAACGGACACGGTAATCATGCTTTTGCCGATAAAGCGGGAGCAATCAATCTTTTTATCCGCGGCAATAAGCACGATATCAGCACGTTTAATATCCTCTTCAGTGAAAATATAGTCACTTTCAACGGCACCCTGTGTTTCAACAAGGATCGTTATGCCTTTTTTCTCTGCGCTCTTTTTTAAATTGGCTTCCGCCAGATAAGTGTGTGCTACGCCTGTGGGACAGGCGGTAATCGCAATAATATTCATTTTTCCTCCCGGTGAAAGGCTTACTCCTGGGTGTTATTGACTAATAAATTAAATAAGGCCTCTTTTGTCTCTGCGTTTAGTAATGCCTCAACGACTTCATCATCGCCAAGGGCAATTGAAATTTTTGCCAGTAGTTTTATATGTCCCGCGCCGCTGTCGGCTTCTTTAACCGCAAACAGAATCACGAGGCTGACCGGCGAATCGTCCATGGTTTCCCATTCCACGGGGGACGCCAGTTTGGCTACCGCGATCCGGGTTTCGTTCACCCACTGCGATTTTCCATGCGGGATCGCTATCTGATTTTCGAAGCCGGTAGAACCTAATGCTTCGCGCAGCATGACGTCATGAATAAAACCTTCTTTGTTGCTGATAATATTTAATTCACACAAGCTTTGCGTTAATTTCTCAATAACCTCATCTTTATTTTTTGCATTTAGATTCATAAAAACACAGGTCTGACTTAACAGATCGGCCACAACAATTTTATTATGCATCCGTTACTCCGTTAGCATTATCTTCTTTATTAAGGCACTCCATCACCCGCAAAACATCTCTGTTTGAAAACAGGGCAGAAACATAGGCCACAGGATGTTCAGTCTCCTCCAGTCTGATCGTGGAGATAATTAAATCGCACCTGACTTTCTTAATGGCTTCGTTCAGGCGGGCACCCGGCACAATATCCACGATCTCCCATTCGGGAAAGGCCCGGCTGATTCGGCTGGAAAGCAGCTGAGATGTACCAATGCCGCTGGAGCACACCAGCATGACGCGTTTAGTTGCATGACACTTTTCTAACGCGTTCTGAATGTAAATAGTCAGATAGGCAATCTCATCATCCGACGCTGTCGGAAGCCCCCACTGCTGATTAAGGTGCAACACGGCCTGTTTGACGACGTTAAATACCGCGGCAAATTCTTTACGTATCTCGTCCAGCAACGGGTTGTGAATAACAATGCGGTAGGCCAGCCGATTAAGCATGGGCTTCACATGTGACACCAACGCGTTAAGCAGCACGCTGTCGCTGCCAATATTCTGTCTTAATAACGAAGAAAGCCGGGTGATTAAGGTCGTGGCGTAGTTCACGGCGTCTTCGTCGTAGTGCGATGGAGAGGGAAAACCGGCGCTAAACGGATGCCGACCCGACGAGATGAGGTATTGATAAATATAGTGAACCTCAACGGGCGCGAAGGAGACCGCGTAATTTTCCTCCAGCCATCTGACCGCTTGCCGGGCGACTGACCATTCGTGATTGTTGTAACCTGCCATGTCCGACTCCGCTGGCGCGGGTGGCGTGCCGTTAAGCGCTCTTTTAATCGTCACCAGCAGATGGGAAAACAGGTTGGTATAATAGGGCTCGCTAATGGCGCAGTGCAGCGCCTCTTCAATGTAGGTGATCAGATTAATGCAGCAGGCCACATTGTCGCTGCCAAACTCCGCCACCAGCTGAACGCGCGAAAAACGATCGATGCGGCTGTCGGCGACAGGGTAACCACTCATCACGCTGAAGGTAATAATCTCTTTCAGCGCCAGACGAATATCCCGGTCGCTGCCGGTGATACAGGTTCCGCTATGGCTACGCGCAATGCGCAGTGAAAAAGGCGTTAACCAGACCTCAATTTTTCGTAAATCTGCCACGATGGAAGAGCGGCTGATAAAATATTTTTCCGCCAATGCGCTCAGCGTGAGCGGTGATGGAGAACAGGTAAGCAAGTCTGTTGTGATGGCGACCAGCCTTTTATTTTTCAACAAACCTTTTACCTCTTCCCCATGCAGATCCACGGGTAAGGCGACGCCATTTTCCAGCAACAATCCCAACCCGGGTTTGCTGAGGATTCGGCTCTCCTTGTCGGCGAAATAGTGATTAACGGAATCCACATCGCGGCGCAGCGTACTGGCTGAAACCTTCAGCGTCCGGGCAATATCTGTTGCCGAGCGCCATTCGCCCTGAGAAGCTAAAAGATGAATTAATGCCTTTTGTCTTTGGGTCAGCACGTTGACTCCCGGCTTCGCTAGGTGATCCAGATGCTCGGTCATTACCGTTATATCTGCCTTGTTCCGGTAGAGAAATACCAAACCATGGCGTCGATATGACCATAATAGTGAACAGTGCACCTGCAATGCTGCTAACCCGGTTCCATTCGTGCAAACTCCAGTGTGTCGCGGCGTGACAGAAAGAGCGGGCCTGAACATCAGGCCCGATGCGGTTAATGTCCGCCAAAGACTTTTTCAACTTCTTCGGGTTTGTCATGTACGCCAAAACGATCGACAACGGTTTTTGTCGCCTCGTTCATGCCACGAATCTCGACATCCGCCCCTGTCCGACGGAATTTAACCACCACCCGATCAAGCGCGTTAACAGACGTGATGTCCCAGAAATGGGCATGGGTTACGTCAATCACCACCTTTTCCAGATCCTCCTGAACGTCAAAGCTGCGGACAAAGCGATCGGCGGAGGCGAAAAATACCTGCCCGGTAACGGCGTAATGGCGACAATCGCCTGATCGCGTGGAACTGACCGCCATTAAGCGTGCCATTTTGGTGGCAAAATTTAATGCAGCAATCAGCACGCCCACGATGACGCCAAAGGCAAGATTATGGGTAAAAACCACGACCAGGACGGTAGCTATCATGACGACGCTGCTTGAGAGAGGATGGGTGCGTAACGTCGCCACCGAACGCCAGGAGAAGGTACCTATCGAAACCATTATCATGACCGCGACCAGTGCCGCCATGGGAATCTGAGATACCCACTGGCGCAGAAACACCACCATCACCAGCAACGTGATACCCGCCATGAGTGTGGAAAGCCGTCCACGACCGCCTGATTTTACATTGATCACCGACTGACCAATCATCGCGCAGCCTGCCATTCCGCCGATGAAGGAGGTACAGATGTTGGCAATGCCCTGCCCCTTACATTCGCGGTTTTTGTCGCTCGCGGTGTCCGTCATGTCATCAATAATGGTCGCCGTCATCATCGACTCCAGCAAGCCAACCACGGCCAGACCTGCGGAGTAAGGCAAAATGATCAACAAGGTGTCCATGTTCAAAGGCACGTCGGGAAGCAGAAAAATGGGCAGGCTGTCAGGCAGTTTGCCCATATCGCCCACGGTTCGCACATCCAGGTGCAGAAACAATGAAACCGCCGTCAGAATCACAATGCAGATCAGCGGTGACGGCAGTGTTTTGTCGAACAGTGGATAAAGATAAATAATCGCCAGGCCGGCGGCGGTGAGCGCATAAACATGCCAGGTGACATGAGTGAGTTCAGGCAACTGCGCCAGGAAAATCAGAATGGCCAGCGCATTAACGAATCCCGTGACCACCGAACGCGACACATAGCGCATCAGGTTGCCGAGTTTACAGTAACCCGCAATGACCTGAAGTACGCCGGTGAGCAACGATGCGGCAAGCAGATACTGCATCCCGTGCGTTTTGACCAGCGTCACCATTAGCAACGCCATCGCGCCGGTGGATGAGGAAATCATCGCCGGACGCCCACCAAAAAAAGCCATGACAACCGGAATACAGAAGGCGGAGTAAAGACCCACTTGAGGATCGACACCCGCGATGGCAGAAAAAGCGATCGCTTCAGGAATCAGCGCGAGCGCGACAACAATACCAGCCAGCACGTCACCACGGACGTTACCCAGCCAGTCCTTACTCGTCGAGGACAGCAACATAGTATTTTCTCAAATTTTGAATGCAGTTCGCCCAAAAGGGCAGATTTCAGACAGAAAGCGTCACATCCACAGACGGGATGTCAATGAGGTGCGTCCGAATGGGATCGGGACGACAGGGAAGGGATAAAACTCAGGGTGGCGTGATACGCATGACGGTTAAAAACTCCTTATCAGCATGGGCTGGCTGCAGCAAGGCACTGCAGTAACATTGCCGGGTCATCTCAGGCAACGCCCTGTTCAGCTGACTACTCTACACAAAAAATCACCCGCACTGGAAGCCTGAATTTGCCTTACAGCCCAGGCACTCCCGGCCAGCGGCGGGAGAAATCCTCAATAAGCGCTTGTAAAACTGCTGTTTATTGATTTTATAACATTGCGTGCCGCAGGCGCATATAGCCTGACTGACCGCATAAATGAACGGTCAGCCAGGCGTGACGCATCGCTTCGGCGCGTCGTTACACTCTGAATGCCTCAACCATACCGCGTAATGAATGTGCCTGTTCAGACAGGGACTGCGAAGCAGACGAAGACTCTTCGACGAGTGCCGCGTTATTCTGGGTGACCCCGTCCATCTGGCTGACCGCAATGCTGACCTGAGAAATGCCCTGCATCTGCTCCGAGGACGCCATCGAAATCTCATCCATCGCGCCCGCCAGTTCGTTCACCATGCCCACGACTTTTAAGATGCTTTCACCCGTACCGGCCGCGACGTGCACGCCGCTGTCCACCTGCTCTACGGCACGTTCAATAAGTTCTTTAATCTCTTTCGCTGCGGTGGCGCTTCGCTGCGCCAGCGTTCTGACCTCGCCGGCAACAACGGCAAATCCGCGTCCGTCTTCACCCGCCCGCGCCGCTTCGACAGCGGCGTTCAACGCCAGGATGTTTGTCTGGAACGCGATACTTTCAATCACGCCGGTGATGTCACGAACCTTGGTAGCACTGGATGCGATTTCATTCATGGTGTGAGACATCAACTGCACCTCTGACTCACCAGTGCGTGCCAGGGTTGCAGCCTCTCTGGCAACGGTGGCGGTATGCTGAGCACTGGCAGTATTACTTTTCACCGTCGCGGTCAACTGTTCCATACTGGCCGCCGTTTCCTGCAGGGCTGCGGCCTGCTGTTCAGTGCGTGATGACAGCTCAGTATTGCCCTGGGCGATCTCGTCTGAGGCGGAGGCGACCGAACCTGCCGATTCTTTGATTTGCGTAACCAGACTTCGCAGGCTGGACTGCATGTTAGCCAGCGAGGCAAGCAGGCTGCTGGAATCGTTGTGGCGGAGTATGGCCGGCGCTGTGAGGTCGCCGCTGGCGATGGCCGCAGACAGTGCCTGGGCCTGGGCCGGTTCCCCGCCCAGTTGGCGCATCAATACTCGGGTAATGATAAAGCCCGCCGCAATTGAAATCGCCACGGAAAGCGAGGCCAGAATCATTAAGATTGTGGTTGCTCTGTGAACGTTTTGACTGGTGTTTTCAACCGACCGCTCACTGTCTTCCATTTGAATGTTCGTCATTTCCTTGAGGGCCTCCAGCAACTGGCCCTGCAGCGGCCTGACCGTTTTTATCAGGTAGTTTATCGCTTCTTGCTGTTTATTTTGCAGGCCTAACTGCCCTGCCTGATCCAGCACGGCCAGAACGGGGCCTTCGCTGCTGACGATCTTGTCGAAGGCTTCCCGGGCCTGCGGGGTTGAATCTTCGGCGACCATGGCAGCAAGCCGTTCGCGGTTTTCAATATAACGGGCTTTTTGCGTGACAATACGCTGCCATTCCTTCTGCATCTGGTCGGCTTCGGTCAGCAGGGCAAGGTTACGAACGATGACGGCCATATCACGTAACCCGCCGTACATTTCCATCCCCAGACGGTATTTCTTCATTTTGACATTGACGGCGTTGTCCATGCCATTACGGGCATTATTCAGGCCGTTATAGGCCACCGAGGTGCAGATAATGAATAACGTAATCAACAGGCCAAAGCTGATAGTGAGACGCGTAGAGATTTTCATGGGGACTCCTGTTTATGTTAGGAAACAGGTATCGGTTGAAATAATAAAAACCACAGTAAAAAAATCATAAATAATAGTTATAATAATGTAAGGCATTGATAATTATGTTATTATAATAATTTCATTTAATAATTTGACGAATGCGACTTTATATTCTATTGCGCCATGAAAAAATAAATATCACCAACCAACCATTTATTAAAAAATATTCCATGCTTCCTTTTCGATTAAGAAAAATAATATAAAACGTCGTTGCTGCGGCATACTCTGCTGATTGATGGGCTTAACGCTATGGATTTTTGCTGTCAGCCGCGATTGTCCGGTCAGGAAGACCCGCAGACTGTCCAGGGAGTGGGTTTGTGCAACGGACAGGATAACGAAAGGATAAGTCACTGGCTGTGCCTGACGATCACCGCTGCTATCATGGCAACGAAACCGGTAGCGATGACGGTTTGGATTTGGATTTGGATTTGGGTTTGGATTGAGGTTTGGATTGAGGTTTGGATTTGGATTTGGATTTGGGTTTGGATTGAGGTTTGGATTGAGGTTTGGATTCGGATTGAGGTTTGGATTCGGATTGAGGTTTGGATTGAGGTTTGGATTGAGGTTTGGATTGAGGTTTGGGTTGAGGTTTGGGTTTGGGTTGAGGTTTGGGTTTGGGTTTGGGTTTGGGTTTGCGGGTGAGATAACAGGAGCCAGACTGCCGCCATTCATAATTAGCGCTGCGCGAGAGAAATGGAGTAGCGTTGAGCGTTATCACTTTAATTTTTATGCATGCGCATGCCAGCATCCCGACAAGGGCGCTTTTTTAAAACACACAGAATAATTAAACGGGGATATTATCGGCACATTTTTTAAAAACTTTACTATTTTTATATTTTTTAATAAATGAAAAGGTTTTCATTTATCACAACCCCGGACATACCTATTTATGATTAGCCTGAGGTTATCGAAAAAATATTAATTTGGCTTAACCGGATCCAAAAGAAAATATTGTGCATTTCTAACGTGGAAAATAACACACCACATTCTATAATCTCCTCTACTATGGAAAGTAGATTTTCCCCTGCGCATTTCAACAGACACATAGTGACCAAGAGTCACGCGCAAGGCCTTGATAAATAGAAATTTAACAAAGATTATTATAAATAAATTACACGAATAATATTTGATGGCATTCATCAAAAAACACCATTTCACCTGGAATTCAATAAATGAAAAACATTCTCAATAACAGTAGTCTGCCGACTAAATTCCTGATCCTGGGGATTTTCGCGTTGGTATTATTTGTCTTTCCCACCTATTTATTTATCCAGACGGGTAATCAGGCTATTGATGCGAAGAAACAAGAGCTGCAGGGCGTACCGGTCGAAAAAGATATCCTGACGTTGCTTAACCTGATTCAGCGTCACCGGGCTGAAAGTGCAATCGCCATTTCATTGAATAAACCTGATAATGCGCCGCGCCTGGCACTTGCCTCTCAGATAGATACCCTGACAGATACTATTGCCGCAGAATTACGCCAGTATGATGCCAGTGCGCAGCCGACCCAGCGCTTCAACGGCGTCAAAGCCGCCTGGTCTCAGCTTCAGCAAGATGTTGCATCGGGTAAATTGACGCTGGCTACCAGCCTTTCGCATCACGCGCTGCTGATTCAGAACTTACTGGACACCAACCAGGACATTCTTGATTTATATGGTCTTTCTTTGGACGCGGACCTCAATACGTATCAACTTATCATGAGTATCTATGGTCGGTTACCTGAACTGACCGAGACGCTTGGACGCATCAGAGCCAGCGGTACCTCTGTGATTGCCGCGGGTGACAACGCATCCGATTCTTCACGCGGCACGATGGAGTACCAGATTGAAGGGGGTAATGCGGCGCTGGAAAAATTCAGTAATGTGTTAAATAAAGCGTTTGCCGTAGAGCCGGATCTCAAATCTGAATTTACCGCGCTGGCGAATGATGCCTTCCAACGTTCCGCCAGCGTCCTTAAACTGGCTGAAGATGTCTTTATTACAAAACGTGTTCAAATTACCCCTGTTGAATATGTAAAAGACTTCACCCAGGCTATTAACACTTATAACGATCTTGGCATGAAACTCAGCCTGCAGCTGGGAAAAACACTGAACGACCAAATCGACCAACGTCGTCGTTCACAATATATATTGCTGGCTTCACTGATCGCCGTGGCCTTGCTGGCCGTATGTGTGGCGGTGATGATCAGCCGGTCCGTTACCCGTCCGGTAAAAGAAGCGGTTTTACTTGCCAGTAAAGTGGCCGCCGGTGATTTAACGACGACGATTACCGTGTCAGGTAAAAATGAAATTGCTGAGTTGCTCAATGCGCTCTCGCAAATGCAGCAACGTCTTGCGCTTCTGGTATCGAATATTAAAAACAATGCGTCAACCATCGCAAACTCCTCTGAAGAGATTGCGATGGGGAATAACGACCTCTCTTCCCGAACTGAAGAACAAGCGGCCTCACTGGCGGAAACCGCGGCCAGCATGGAGCAGCTCTCTTCAATCATCAAGCAGAATGCTGACAACACGCGCTACGCATCAGATATGGCGGTTTCAGCCACTAACGCAGCGCTGAAGAGCGGCGAAGCGATGACTTCTGTAATGACTACTATGCAAAAAATTCGCAGCAGTTCGGGGCAAATCGAAGAAATCACCTCCGTTATTGACAGCATCGCCTTCCAGACGAATATTCTGGCGCTGAATGCGGCCGTGGAAGCAGCGCGTGCGGGCGAGACGGGCAAAGGTTTTGCCGTGGTTGCCGCTGAAGTCCGGGCGCTGGCCCAGCGTTCGGCCAGCGCAGCGAAAGAAATTAAGGGCCTGATTGAGCAGTCTGTTGGGCATTCGAATGAGGGCTTAATGTTGGCGCAGGATGCCGGCAGTAAAGTAAAACAGAGCGTCGAAGCAATTGAACAGACATCTCAGTTGATTCGCGATATCTCCTCATCCTCTGAAGAGCAAAGCAGCGGCGTAAGCCAGATAAATATTGCGGTTAATCAGATGGACCAGGTCACGCAGCAAAACGCCGTGCTGGTTGAACAGTCGGCGTCTTCTGCTGACGAGCTGGCAAAACGTGCGAGCGATCTGCGCGACATGGTCTCTGTGTTCCGCACCGCTTAATCTTCTCCTTTTGCCACTGCCGTCAGCCTTTGGCTGGCGCAGTGGCCGTTATAATCCCTCATGTCCGGCGTTAGCCAGGCAACTTTCGACCAGAAAAACAGCGAAATCACACGGATGATTAATTGAATGATTACCGAAAGAAACTTATTCTGTTCGCCGTAAAAAAACAGTAAGCGGTCAACTGCACTCTGCTAATGTCCGAAGGCTGGGGTTGTTGCGGTCCATCGGTGCATTCTCATTTTGATACAGAGCACCTACCCGTTGGGCTAAGCTGTGCTAACCTTCCAGTCTCAGAATCGCCATTCGGGGAGAATATGAACAACGTTTTTGACGAAAAAATGACGGACATCATCATCGGTGAGATGGTGACGCAGCTACTGAATGAGGATGCGGCTATCTCGTGGAGCATTCTCCTTGAGAGGCTGCAACAGTTTCTGGACATCGAGCGGGATGAAACCCGGCTCAGAGCGGCTTTGCGGGCGATGGATGAGATACGCGCCGAAATGCTGTTACATCCGGCCGAGAACAACGGGGTTGAACCTCATCCGGCAAATCTTCATCAGCTTCACTAAGTATTGAGCAACACGGCTGGACATTCCGTTTACGCGTTGTGAGTGGTCTACCGTCTGAACGACAATTTATAATATCGAAACAATGACAGTAATAATCCAGAAGCCACTGCTCTGGCGGATAACCGCCCCATGAGCGACGAGACCGCCACTGAAGATATCTATACCCTGATTGGCAGGATAGTTACCCATCTGCTCAGGCCAGATGGGGAAATACACCTGCAGGACATACTCAGTTCGTTGCACCACTTCAGCCAGCAAAGTTCCGATAAAGGTGAAAAGCGAGCCTGCGAGGAAGCCATCCGTTTGCTCTCCAGACAGCTCCACTGAGAGACAGTCACTCAGCTCGCTGCCGGGTGTTACCTTATATCGCCAGGCCTGCTAACGCCTCAGAACAGAACCCGGTTTTTTGCCCTTATGCCTGTTCTTCCTGAGAGCACGTGCGGCCGACCACAATCTCAAGGCAACTCCGCAATACATCCAGCTGTACAACATCTTCTGTACTCTCCAGCTCGGCAATCAGATTGATAATAATGGCCTTGCTGGTCACTTTTTGTCCCTGAATGACAATATTACGGATCACTGCATCCAGCACTGCACTTTCAGCCTCAAGTTTATCGCCCGCACCGCGAAAGAGGCGCATAATTTCCGCTTCGGTCGTGCTTTGCTGAGTGTCGATGGTGTTCTGCATGATGCTCTTCTTAATCAATGTCAATTTAGTGGACACGTGGTAATGCCGCGAAGCGGGCAGAAATACAGACGTGTCTGTCCTGGGTAGTGATGATTGCACTACGCATAGTAAAAAAGTTTTTTGAAAAGGCGTGAGACGAGCCTTAATGCTTGCGACTGTTGTCCGGGACGCTTTGACCGAATGCAAGCGCCGCAGAATCAACGGGATCACGCGCGGAGGCAAACTCGCTCTGCACTTCAGCAAGCACCTTTTCAATGGCCTCTTGCCGCCCGGCATCCGTTTCATCTCTGAGCATAGACTTTAGCCTGTTAGCCAGGGTCGCACCGCTGATTCTGTCATTGCTGTCCAGTAGCGCAATCACCGCCTCGCCCATGATGTGCTCAGTCAGTTTCTCAAGTTTGTCTTTCAGCATACCCGCACCTCTGATGACATTGTGCCCATACAACCGGGCAAACCAGCCTCAAACGCTCAGGCTTCTAATGACCTGCTAATTTGGCCGATCAGATTGATGCTGCGAGACGTTATTACCCTTTAACGCAACGCGGCACGAATCTCAGCGGTCAAAAAGCATGCCGATAAGTTTCTGGTAATGCTGCTCTTCTTGAGGCCCGGTCGACTGGCTAAGGCGACGGATCAGCGCGCTGCAAATGGCCTTACGGTTAAGGCTTTTACCTGCATGCAGGATCTCAAGAATGACCTGACCCAGCGTCTCTTTTTCAGAAGGCTGCGTGTCATTGCCGAAGTAGCGCGCAATGTCATGGACGGTATTTGTAGTGGTTTCGTTCTGATGCATGCTAAACCCCCAGATGTGAAATTGAGTGAACTATAACCAAGCCTTGTCCACTAAACTTATACAACATCTGGAAAATTGTACAGGAATTCCGTTTATTCCCTGCGCTGAGAATTGTGCATAAAGTGCTATGCCCTGTATAACAATTACTTGCGTGAGTATCAGATTCTTAACCTTTAGAACGTTACCCACTCTTTAACAGGCAAAGACTGTCTTAGACATTCCTTTTTCATGTCGCAAGGTGAACCTTGTACAAGTCTCTGGCAGCGAAGCTATCTGTCATCGTCCTCATCCGAACGGAATCGGATGACATCATCATTGCGCTTCGCGTTTTCATTCTGGTTCGCCAACATAAGCCACCTCAGACTCGCATTGGGACGGGCATGCGACTGCCTGAACTGTTTCAGCCAGCTACGGGCAGCAAAAATCTCTGCCAGTCTGTTGTCACAGGTTTCCTCTTCGGCCATCTGGTTGAGCTCTGTGATGAGCGTATCAAAACTTATTTCTTTCTCACCGAGAGCCAGGCTGACCACGGCTTCACCAAGAATGACGTGCTCTTTCTCATCGTCATGAAATAACACTGTATCCTCCTGCTTTATAAATTACATCGTTTCTACATAAGCTATTTTAGTGACCCGAGGCCAGATGACAAAAATATTTCCTGGCCATCAGAACAATATTTTACAGGTGCGAATATCTTATATTTTAAATGCTTTTTTTAACCTGATGAAAAACAATCATTTTGTGGGTTAATTTACTTACTAAAATCCTGTAAAAGACTATTCTTAAAGCGCAGCCTGGCTGAAAATGGTCGAACCAGGCCTGACGCTGCAAGGCTTGCGGGTCGGTGGTCATTAACGTCTCGACATCTTTAAAGAGGCAATCTGCGCAGCATTTAACCCTATAACCTGCCTTATTTTATGATTTTCATCTGATAATTTCACTTGTCACTTTTTAAGCGCCCGCTTATCACAACCTATAAAACCACACTCAATGCAGTGTTGTTTTTTTACTGATGCAGAAGACAGGATTTATTGCGGATAACATTTCCCGACGAGGTGACCAGCCCAATTTCCCCCTCCTGCAACGTTCAAAAAATCAGGCAGGTTTCGCGGTGAGTTTGAAAAACAAATATGCGCGGGTATGCCGGTATTCGTGTTTCTCAGCGGCGTGCAGGCATTGTCACACCGGGCCCAGAAAAAGTAAGCCAAACGGCACAGATTTTTGTTAGGGCACGATCGGTAATACTGCTGTACAGCAGCCCCCAGGATCGGTTAACTTGCGCACAACTCTTCCTACTTCGCTCAAGGGAACACTATGCGCCAGAACGGTTTACCACCTTCGGGGAAAACCAGCAGTCTGGCCCACTATTTCAGCCAGATTGATCATCCCCACCAGCTCGAAACGCTGGGCAGGATAGCGGTTGAAATACTTCACGAGAATAAGCCCGTCAGTCGACGGATCATCTGTCTTAAGCTCATCGGCTGTCTTGAAAAAGCCACCCGTGAGGAAGACGCTTTGCATTATCGTGAACTACTGGCCATGCTATTCAGTCAATAACACCTGCTAAACCGTGCTTCCATCAATGAGCACGTCAAACCCAACACCGCCCTCTACGTAACATCACGTCGGAATCCGTCTCTCCCTCGCTGCGCTCTGCTGTATAGCACAGTGCGAGTAGCGGTTTTCAGATGCGCTACGGAGGGCGAGCTCCCCCCTTACGCTTTACGACAAAATGCAAACCCCCTGACGCCGACAAAAAAAATGCCCGCACCTCGTTAAAGGGTCGGGCCGGAGTTCTCAGGGAAATCCTAAATGACTTCCAAACAGCGTTTTTAAATTAGTTCACCATCTGAATTGTCGCCAGTCGAAATCGGACAAATTTTTTCTAAAGCTGAAATACGTCTCTAATTTTTTGCTGATAAGTGCCGTCTGACAGTAAGAATTAAGCTTCATATCACATTTTTGCAAAGTCTTATCGGGCCGGTTCCATGTTCTGCCTGGCGAGCCGATAAGGGTAATGTGAGTTGATTATCACAATGATTGTCCTGACCACATGTTGCTTACTTCGGCACCCTTGCGGTGCCGTTTTTTTGTCATGCGTAGGGTCAATAAGTGCCTGGCGGGGTTTGCCAGGCACAGTGAAACGCTATCCCTGACGGGAACACGGCGAAGGCTTAATTCAACGGAGATAGAGTTGTTCAAACCGGGGTGCGCTGACCGGAGAGCCCGTCTGATTGCCCTGCAAAACGTCGCATTCAGCCGCGCAAATCAACGCGTGCTGTGCGTCGTTCTCAATGCCCTCGGCGGCCACCGTAATCCCCATATTTTTAGCCAGTGACGCGATAGCGTTGATTAACAGCCGGGTTTTGTTGCTCTTCTCCAGTTGCAGAGTCAGTGATTTATCAATCTTAAGCCCCGCGACGCAGCGATGTTGTAACAGGCTCATTGAGGCAAGGCTTCGGCCAAAGTGATCAACGATCAATAATGCTCCCGTCGCCTGAATGGCTTCTAAAACCTGCGATTTGATGTCCACAGTATTGGTCAGCAAGGGTTCGTCCACTTCCAGGTCGATAAAACCTGCGTCATCGCCGGCACACTGACGGATCACCTCTTCAAGGCCAGCCTCCATTAGCTGGCGCGGAAACAGGTTAATACTGACCCGCAGGGACAGATTTTGCGCACGCCACTGCTTAACCTGACTGACGGCAGACTGAACAATCCACGTCCCCAGAGTAATGGACAAAGGGCTTTTAATCAGCATATCGATGAAATCAGCGGGAAACAGCAGGCCCCTCGCCGGATGCATCCAGCGTACCAGGGCTTCACAGCCGATTAACTCGCCATTCTGGGCATCAAACCGCGGTTGATAATGCAGAACAAACTGCTGCTGGCGAACGGCGGCTTCCAGCTCACGTTCAAACCGACGCCGCCCCAGTTCCGCCTCACGAAACTCAGACTTAAACAGCACTGACTGGCCTTTGCCGCTTGCCTTAGCCCGGTACAACGCCAGATCGGCTGCTGACATCACCGATGAGGTATCCGTCGCGTGATGGGGAAAACTGGCCACCCCGGTGCTGGCACCGACCGCTATAGTCGAATCCATGTAATGAAAAGGCGTCTGAATCGCGGCGGTGAGTTGCTGGGCAATCTTCATCGCCTCATCGCTACCGCAGGGCAGTAAAACGATAAACTCATCGCCCCCCAGACGAGCGGCGGCGATAGCCTGAGTGCAGACAGCGCGGATTTGCTCAGCCACATGGCAAAGCAATGCATCACCAGCCGCATGACCGCGGGTATCGTTAACGTCTTTGAAACTGTCTAAATCTGTCATCAGCAGCGTATAAGGTACGCCTGATTCAGTGAGTTTGCTGAGCTGCGTCATGAAGGCGCTTCGGCTGGCAAGCCGTGTCAGCATGTCCAGTGAGGCCAACTCGCACAGACGGGCTTCGCTCTCGTAACGAAGCGTCACATCCCGAATGATCATACCGATGTAACGCTCAATGCCCTCCCGCCAGCCGGAAAAAGAGACTTCCGCCGGAAACTCTTCCCCATTGCACCGCTTGCCCCAGATCTGCAAGGTACGCGGCGCTGAGATAGCCGCCTCTTCATGTTCAAGGCGCTCAAGCTCATTGCGGTAATCCGTCTGGCAGCGCTCCGGAATGAGTCCGGCAACGTATTTACCCGCCATCTCTTCAGCATCATAGCCAAACATGTTGGTCGCTGCAGGGTTCCAGAAGGTAATCCCCCGGTTCAAATCCGTACAGATAATGGCATCGGGCGAGGTTATCGAGATGGCTTCGAGGCGCTGCTGACTGGCATGACGCAGCACCTCGATACGATGAACTTCCATGCGATCCATGACCAGTGCGGCAAGATCGGTCAGATTCTGACGGTCGGTCGTACTCATCGCGGGGCGTGGATGATTATCGGTCAGACAGAGCGTACCAATGCGATGCCCGTCCGGCGTAATCAGCGGCACACCCGCATAGAACCGGATAAAAGGATAACCCTGCACCAGCGGGCTGTTTGCGAAACGGGGATCGTCGAGCGCATTGGGAACGCAAAGGATATCGTCACTTTCGAGCGTGTGGTGGCAGAACGCGACGCTTCGCGAGGTTTCTGTGATTTGCAAACCATAACGCGACTTAAAAAACTGCCGTTTTTCATCTATCAGCGACACAAATGCGACCGGCACGCTGAACAGTCTGGCCGCCAGAATAGTCAGTCGATCAAAGGCTTCATTGGGCGGCGTATCCATCAGATGGTACTGGGCAAGCGCACGCAAGCGTGCGACTTCACAGCCGCTTTCAGTTGAGTGCTTCAGAGTTTGTCCTCCTGAGGTCATATACTGTGGCCGGGCATCTCACAGTAAAAAGAGGACGCCTGCAATCAGACAGAACCAGGTAACGCACTACACATCAACCTGAAGCCGCAACATAGGTCCGCCTGTACAGCATAATGTCTGAGATCAGAAACCTGTACTGATAACGACATCTACTCTTACATAGTGCCCGATGTTGCAATTATCGTCCGTTCAGGAGCGAACTTCATAGCTAAAACCGTGTTTACACTTTCAAAGGGTAAAAATCGTCATTTTTTCTGTTGCGGCACCAGTTCGTAATGGGGATGGCGCCCTGCAAGCAGCAGCAGAAGCTCATACTCACCCTGACTCAACAGGGCGACCTTGGCGGTGGCCTCTTTGGTTTGCCATGCCCGCAGACTCAGGTCGAAGCGTTCGGCAGCCCCTTCCTGCGACAGGCCAGCGGCAATCCGCAGTTCACGCACGTTATTCTGGACGGTAACGGGCCGTCGGACGATTGAATTTCCCAAACCAGGCTCCCTGTGGATAAAGTAGGGTAACAGGTCGTCAGCCGATCCCTTCGGTGTCCGCTGACACATCTGTCTGCAACCGTTGCAGCACACATTTCATAAGGATTTTTAATCTTATCTGTTGAAATGTCAAACAGGGGGCAGCTCGTCTGTAGGGATTATTTATCTCTAAAAGGAGGGTCAGTTCAGCCCGGCTTATTTTGATTAAGCGAAACGCCTTTATATTTAACTGGCTCAAAATTTTGGTTTTTATTCTGTGTTGTTATTATGTAAGTAAATATTTATCACGGAATGCTCTATTTAATGCAAACAAAAAACCCCGCATCCAATACGGGGTTTTAAAAGGCATCGCGGCAGGTTAGCGCGTTTATAAGGTATCAGGTTGTTCCCAGTCCCTTAATATCTTATGAGACAGGCACGAATTAACGGCCAAACGCGACCCACGCATCATCATCTTTGGTCGGTGCAGAGACGATGTGACGCTTCGCCGGTGCTGGCGTGACTGGGGAAAACTGAGCGGGGGACGTCGCGGGTAGCGTAAACCGCGTGATCACGCTGGTCAGCGTTTCCGTCTGATTATTCATGCTCTCTGCTGAAGCCGATATCTTATGAACCAGCGTGCTGTTTTGCTGCGTCACACGGTCAATCTCGGCAACGGCGATCGTCACCTGAGAAAGGCCCTTGCTTTGCTCTTCGGATGCCAGCGCTATCTGGCTAATCAGCTCGTTAACGCTGCTCACGCTCTGCAGGACCTCTTCCATCGTGCTGCCGGCGCTGTCGGCTGCTCCGCGCCCTTCACCAATGCGCGCGACCGTGTCCGCAATCAGTCCTTCTATCTCTTTCGCCGCTTCAGCACTGCGCTGGGCCAGCGACCGAACTTCGCTGGCAACAACCGCAAAGCCACGCCCCTGTTCCCCGGCACGTGCGGCCTCAACCGCGGCGTTGAGGGCCAAAATGTTGGTCTGGAACGCGATGCCATTAATGGTGGCAGTAAACTGGCGGATTTTTTCAGCCCCCACGGCAAGTCCCGTCATCGCGGTCACTACTGTTTTAACCAGCTGCTCGCCTTTCTGCGTTGTCTGGGCTGTTATACCTGCCAGCTCACGCGCTTCACGACTGTTTTCAGCATTGTGCCGAACGGTGGCCGTCAGTTGCTCCATGCTGGCAGCCGTCTCCTCCAGCGCCGCAGCCTGGGTGGCCGTTCGGTTCGACAGGTCAGCATTCCCTTTCGCAATATCCCCCGCTTCAAAGTTCAAAACAGAGGCGTTATCGCGAATAGCCAGAACGGTATTTAACAAACTTTGTTGCATTTCTTTCAATAAAGGAACCATTTGCCCGACACAATTCCTGCCAAGATCTTCGGGTTCACGGGTCAGATCACCTTCGGCAATCACGCGGAAGTGAGCGCGCAGTTTCGCGACCGGTCGCACCAGGTGCACCACCAGATAACGGTCGCAAAAGAGCAGCAGCGCGGTGACGGCGGCCAGCGTCACCAGAAAGAGATCGACCAGCTTCTGATGCTCATTGCGCAGCGGTGCCTGATTAGCGGAAAGCTGCTGTTCAAGTGCCGAGAGCCGTTCCTGAGCCGCTGCGGGATAATCCTGAGGCACGCTGGTGAGTGCGGTACGATACCGCTGCCAGTCAGCCTCTGCCGGTGCCTGGGCGGCGATGTCTGCATGCGTAGCCGTTGCGTTAGCCTGCACCTGCAAGCTGGCGCGATTAAGAAAAACCAGCTGCTGAGTCAGGCTGTTACTGCGGCTGGCCTGATGGCCGATTTCATTGATGATGAACGATCCATATGCGCCGGCTAGTGCGATAATTATGACGGCAGCGATAAGGATCCAGAGGACAACGCGTCTGATTGTAAAATTTTTTAGGATATTCATGGTATTTCCCCGGTGTGGCGGCAAAAAAAGCTCAAATAAAATATTCACGGCTAATAGTTGCGAGCAAAACAATAGCGCGCTACTCTTGTCTGAGTATTGTGGCAGCGTTATTGAAAAAATAAAGACCGAAATATGATTAAATGTATGCATCGTTGATAACTAATAAATTCATTAAAGAAAATAAAAAGAGACATAAAACCAGAACGCGCCTATTATTTACCGAGAAAAAAACTATTTTTTATTTTCCTTTCGCCGAGTCCGGCCTCATTCCGGTGTTTTTATTCGACATTTTTTCTTTTTAATTTCGCGCCGTGAGCAATCCGGAGCGGAGGACACACATGCTTATGAATCTCGACGGCGATCATGAACGCCGCACGCGTGCCCTTGAGGCCCTTCGCTACCCCGATGAAAGTCGGGATGATGTGCTGAGAAAATTCGTCAGGCTTGCCAGTCAGGCGCTGAATATTCCCGGAAGCTTTATTTCGGTCATTGATGACGAATTCCAGTACATTCGTGCCTCACACAACTTCAAGCTGGAGCGCTCCTCCCGCGAGGACTCCCTTTGCCGCTACGCGGTAGACAGCGATGCTGCGGTGGTGGTGCCAGACACGTTTCTGGACAGCCGGTTCGCGGCACATCCGCTGATCATTGGTGCCCCCTTTATTCGTTTTTATGCGGGCGTACCGCTTAAAAACCGCGATGGCATTAATCTGGGCACGCTGTGTGTGACCGATATTCAGCCGCATCCTTTCACCCCGGCACAAATCACGACGCTGACACTGCTGTCATCACTGGTGATGTCATTTCTGGAAGCGTGGCATTCTGCAGGATTTATCGATCCGGTGACGAATCTGCCAAATCGTCAGCGCCTGATCCGCGACATGCATTATCTGGCGGCTGCCGGTGACACCACGCTGCGTCGCCTGGTCCTGATTGACTGTATAGATATGCCCCGTGCCTATGAACTGGCCCGTTCAATGGGCATGGCCCCGGTCGAAAGCCTGCTTAAAGATGTTGCGACACTGCTGCCTTTACGCCTGCGTCCTGCACCCAGCGATATTCTTTACACCGTGGCGACTGGACGTTTTGCCGTGCTGACCCGGGCGGACAGCCGCATCAGTGCTAACTGGGTGGCCTGCCAGATGGCGGGCATCAGTGCGGATTTGGGTGAAGGCCTCTCGGTGGGGCTGAGTACGCACACCGGTGAAGTCGATTTTGTCTCCGGCATTTTCCCCCCTCACGAAACGCTGCGTCAGGCAGTCAGTGCCTTGCATGAAGCCATCGATCGGGGATTGCCCTCTTTACGCTTTAGCGAGGCCACCGACAACAAACGTACCCAGGACTTCACCCTGGTAAACGATCTGGCGAGGGCGTTGCGGGAAAATAGCGGCCTGTATTTGGTTTACCAACCCAAAATTTGCTTACAAAGCGGCAAGCCTATTGGGCTGGAGGCTCTGATTCGCTGGCGCCATCCCGTACACGGTGAACTCTCCCCTGCCTCATTTATTCCGCTGGCCGAGCAGACAGAGATACTCACGAGCCTGACCACCTGGGTCATAGACAACGTGATTACGCGCCTGAAACGTCTGCGCAATAGCTGTATCCAGTTGCCGATCACGATTAACGTTAGTGAGCGTGATTTCTCGATTGATGGCTTCGCGGACGTGCTGGAAGAGAGAATGTTAAAGGCGAAACTTCCCACGTCGCTGTTGGGAATTGAGTGCCTGGAAACAGAGCGCATTGTGGAAAGCCCTTCCGCCATGCGCGGACTTGAAATGCTTAAACTGCGCGGCTTCGGTATTTCTCTTGATGATTTTGGCACCGGCTACAGCAATATCAGCTATCTTCGCCGTATGCCGCTGGACGTGATTAAACTGGACAGATCGTTGATCAGTGAGCTGTCGTCAGATACGGCGTCACGCATCATCGCCCGCAACATCATCGCCATGCTGAAAGAGCTGGATTATGTCGTGCTGGCTGAAGGCGTAGAATGCGTCGATACCGTCGAGGCATTAACAGAATATGGTTGTGACCAGGCGCAGGGCTTTTTCTACTCCCGGCCGCTGGCAGACAGTGAACTGGATCACTGGCTGCACTGGAAACTGCGTGAGATGTGCTGATACACGGCGCGCAGGCTTATCCGGCAGGATAGCGAGAGATCGCGCCCTCGTGGCTTATCATCACCCGGTTACGGCCATCCCCTTTGGCCGCATACAACGCTTCGTCTGCCCGTCTTAACAGGGCGTCTTTGTCCTCCGTTTCACTTAGCGTCGCGACGCCGAGAGAGACAGTCATCGCACTGATAAACGGAAATGACGTTTTGCTGACGGCTTCACGGATGCGTTCCGCCATCGCGGCCGCGTCGTTCAGTGCCGTACCGGGAAGCAGCAAAATAAACTCCTCCCCCCCAAAACGGCTTATCACATCCAGTGTGCGGCATCGCTTACGCAACAACCCTGCCAGGCTTACCAGAACCTCGTCTCCCGCATCATGCCCGTAGCGATCGTTGATCTTTTTGAAGTGATCGATATCAATAGCGATGGCGCTTTGCACAGGCTCTTCGCTGTGCTGCGCCGCCTGAATATAAAAGCCGCGCCGGTTATTCAGTCCGGTCAGCGGATCGGTCATGGCTTTATCATTCAGGTCGGCAACGTGTCCGGCGACCGCCCGACGATGCTGCTGAACCGCCTCTCTCAACCTGTCCGCTTCGTTATACCAGGTGTTAACCGATGAGAGCAGCTCCGGGCTGGCATCGCTACCACCATCGCGCACCATTCCGGCCAGTTTTTCCAGCGGATAAGAGATGCGCGTCGCCAGAAAGGCCATACAGGTTGCGGTGAGCACGATAACACCGAGGATAAACCAGAACGCGCTCCTGGCCGTGTGCGCCATCAGGCTACCCACGGTTTCTGAGGTGCCTGACATAAAAATATTCCAGTCGGTTTTTTGCAAGCTGGCATAACCGATGAGGTATTTTTTGCCCTCCTCCTGAATCATTAACTGACCACTCGTGGTTGAGGCCAGCCGCTTTTGCAACTGTGGGCTTAGCGCCATGCGTTTGCCAACCTGGGCTGGATCGTGACTGAAAATAACGGAGCCGTCATCACTGACAATACTCACCGAGGTGCCATCCCCGTAATAATGCTGGCTCAGCACATCACTCAACATGCTCTGTTTCTTCAGGTAGATGGTTCCACAGATAAAACCAAGATAACGTCCATCCGCTGCAAACAGGGGCTGTGACAGCAGCACGACGTAATTGCCTGAAGGGGAGTTGAAAGGCGAGGAAATAAAGGGCTTACGGAACGTAATAGCCTGCTCTGTCTGCGGAGTGTCTACTTTCACGCCCACGAGGCTGAGGCTTTCAGGCGAAACGGAAGCGATAACGGCATGACGGTCAACAACAGCGACCGAATTAAAAAAGCCGGACTGCTGCAGTAAACGCGTGGTTTCGCGATGCAGCCTGTTCAGATCGTTGAGATCGGTGATCTGATTAGCACTCCAGGCCAGTTCGCGCTGAGCAATGGTCAGGTAATGATCGGTCGTATCCGCCAGCTTGCGCGCGTAGGCGATGTTACTGTCTAACAGCGACTCTTCAATATTGCTCTTTTGAAAAATAAACAGCGCGCCCAACAGCAGACCTGAAGTCAGTATGACGCTTCCAATGGATAACGCGGTAAGGAGCGTTCGTAGATGTATTTTTCTGCGATACATATTGGGTTGCGCTGAGGATGAGTTAGTCAAATTTTAACCGCCGCAGCGCCAGACAAACGCGAGAATAAACGCCTGTTTACTTGTCTTTCATACTGAATGACGTTACGCATTGCTGTAAAAGCAGCCTGATACTCTTTTTTTTACGTTGTGCAGCATTTAGGCGCCGTGAAGGTGTAATCTGGGCCAGCGGTTACCCGGGCGTTTTTGGGTTTACCCTTGCCAGGCATTCCTGCCGGATAACGCCTCTGGCGGCGGCGCAAAGCCTTTCGTGATAAGCGGAATCATCCGATCACGGCACGGTTGCCTGTGCTTTTCTCTGCGCTAATAATGTTCAACACCTACACAGACTCTGAGGAAGACCATGATGAAAAGCGCTGTTCTTAGCATGCTGGCCAAAATTTCAAAAATGGATGCTGAAACGAAAGAACTGGTTGCTCAGACAGAAGCGCAATCGCTGTTGCTCAGCGCGTTGACGCTGACCGTGGGCAAAAGCGGCGGTGTCGAAGAGCTGATTTCAGCGATCAGTCAGGCCATAAATACGGTTCTGGAGTCCTCTGACGGCCTGATTAAATCCGATGCGGAGCTTCTGCTGACCAAATTTCAGGAGCAGTTAACGCTGACCCGGCTGGTGGATGAGGAGTCAAAAGAGTTTCTGAAAAGCGTTCCTCAAAAATCGCTTCCCTCCGTCTCTGGTAATGAAAAAATTACCGACTGCTAGCCACCGCCTCTGAGGGCGATGCGTTAAGCGCGTCTGTCTGTCTTTTATCGTCACGCCTGTGGTAGGGTATTTATTTGCCTGTACGTGGATAAGGTTCGATGAAAAAACAGCGAGTTGGCATCGTGTTCGGTGGCAAATCTTCTGAGCATGAAGTGTCATTGCAGTCGGCTAAGAATATTGTTGATGCGATTGATAAAACCCGGTTTGAGGTTGTGCTGCTGGGGATTGATAAGCAAGGCCAGTGGCATCTTAATGATGCCTCAAACTTTCTGCTGAATGCGGAAAATCCGTCGCTGATTGCCTTAAACCGCACGGCAAAACAGGTCGCACTCATCCCCGGCGACCCCCAAAACCAGATCATTGACCGAAAGGACGCCCATCCGCTGTCGCAGCTCGACGTGATTTTTCCCGTGGTTCACGGCACGCAAGGCGAAGACGGTTCCCTGCAGGGTTTGCTGCGCATGGCTTCGCTCCCCTTCGTTGGCTCGGACGTGCTGGGCTCTGCCGTCAGCATGGATAAAGACGTCACAAAACGCCTGCTGCGGGATGCCGGTTTAAAGGTTGCCCCCTGGCTGAGCGTGACGCAGGCGCAGATGAACAATCTGGACATCGAAGCCGTTATCGCACGCTTTGGACTCCCGCTTTTTATCAAGCCAGCGAATCAGGGATCGTCCGTTGGCGTCAGTAAGGTCACCACCGCTGCAGCGTTTCGTGCGGCGCTGGAGCTGGCGTTTAGGTTTGACAATAAGGTTTTAATTGAAAAAGGGATTAAAGGTCGCGAGATCGAGTGCGCCGTGCTGGGCAACGATTACCCAGAGGCCAGCCCCTGCGGCGAAGTCGTGGTGAGCGATGCCTTTTATTCCTATGACACCAAGTACATTAGCGAAACCGGCGCACACACGGTGATTCCGGCGGACATTCCTGCGGCTGTCGATGAGGCGATTCGTGAGGTGGCGCTCACCGCCTTCACCGCGCTGTCCTGTTTTGGTCTGGCCCGTGTTGACGTGTTCTATACCGAAGACGGTGAGATTATCGTGAATGAGGTGAATACGTTACCCGGCTTCACCAACATCAGCATGTATCCTAAGCTTTGGCAGGCGGCAGGTCTGAGCTATCAGGATCTGATTACCCGCCTGATTGAGCTGGCACTGGAACGTCATCAACAGAACGCGTCGCTCAAAACCAGCGTTAATTAATCGCCGCCAGCGGCCTGCTCAGGCAACGTCGCTGGTCATCTCACTGCGCGCATTGCCGGGTGAGGTCTGATTACGGCCGTTTCGCTTAGAGATATAAAGGTTTTTATCCGCGGCAGAGATCAAACGATTAACCGTTTCGGCCCACTCCACACCGGGTTGCGCCTGGCCGTATGCCAGCCCCAGGCTGACGGTGACGGTGACCGCGTTGCCATGCAGTAAGAATTTCTCTTTAACGATGCTCTGACGAATGCCTTCAGCCAGTGAATAAATCATTTCCGGCGAGAGGTCGAACTGCACAATCACAAACTCCTCTCCGCCAAACCGGCAGATATGGCCGTGGTTGCCCACCAGCGGCGAAATGCGCCGCGCGATCTCCTCCAGTACCCTGTCGCCCGCATCATGGCCAAAATTGTCATTGACCGATTTAAAGTAGTCCACATCCAGCAGGATCACCCCAACCTGGCGTTGCTCAGAACAGGCTTCATTGCGGAGATGTTCATACAGCCCCGAACGCGACAGGAGCTGGGTCAGAAAATCGTAGTCCGCACGTAGCGCCAGACGTTCATTGAGCTGGCGAATCGCATCCATGCTTACTGCCACAATTAACGGACTCAGAGCGATCGTGGCTACGCCGAGGCGCGCTGAGGTCAGATGGCTGATGGGCAGCAGACTGTTATCGCCCTGAATATTCATCACACCGTGAGAAACCAAAATAATTTGGCTAATCCCGGTTATCAGGGTGATCAGGCTGGTCAGCGGCACAGGCAACACGATGGCACACCAGATTAGGGCTGGCACCGGTAAGGTAAGGCTGCCTGCCCCGCCCATTAACGCCCCGGCGACCAGTGACAGCACGACGGCAATTAACGGGACAATTTTGCCCATTTGCAGCCGCCGGGCTGAAATCCTCACGCGCCAGCTTGAGGTCAACAGAAACGGCAGCAGCATGAGTCCGGTCGAAAACTGCTCGCTGAACCAGTTCATCCACGCGTCGGCAAATTCGGCATTTATGCTGCCGACCTGCGCCAGGCCGCCCCAGGTGGCGCAACCGAACGCCGCCAGCAGGCAAGCCGGAAAAATGCGCATGGCGTTAGCGATACGCTCGCTGCTGGAGTCGTGCTGATACTGCCGCCCCATCACCACGACGCAAATCAGGATAAACAGAATATTGGCAACGTTCAGTGTGAACGCCGGTAAGGCCCAGCCTGAAAACACCGCGTCGTTAAATACCATGGCGCTGAAACAAACAAGATAAAAACGGGTGCGATGAAGAAAGGGATAGCGCAGCATCATACCGGCAATAAAGGCGTTAACCGGCCAGAACAGGGATAAGTCATGGGGAATACGCAGATGTCCGCCGACAAAACAGAACATCAGAGTAATCATAAACAGCCAGAGGGCACTTTTTTTAGCATTGTGCTCTTCAAACAGCTTAACGCGCATACGTCTGGACCTTGTCACAAAGAGGCTTACCATCACGCCGCTTACGGGGTATATGGCGTTATGATTATTTAACCCTGAATCTTGTCTGCGCCATTCAAAGAAAAGCACCCTTAAATGAACGAACGTAAGCGATTTGAAGCCCGTTACTGGGTATAAGCATGCAGGCAGAGATCCCCATCCATTATGTCTTACAAATAAAAAAATCGGATATCCGAGATATCCGATTTTTCACGTTTTGTCTGACTGTTTTGGTCTGAACGGTTATTTCACCGCCACCGGCCATTGACTCAGACGGATTCCCCGCTTATCCGCATTCTCACCAAAATCCTTCAGGACGGCTTTGACGTCCGGATCGATGTATTCTGCATTATCGTTATCGACGATTACCACGCTATTTTCGGGTATTTTATCAAGCAGCCCCTGCAGTTTAGGATTGTGCATAAACGTCAGATTTTGCTGGAAACGTAAAACGTAGTGGTCGTCATAACGTGTAAGCTGCAATGCGTTACGGTGGCTCTTGTAGATGCTGTAAAGGATCTGGGTGGCAATACCGATACCGATACCGACCAGCATCCCCAGCGTAATAATCCCGATAATCGTGGCCAGGAACGGTACGTACTGTTGCGCGCCCATGCGGAACTGCTCAATAAACAGACGAGGTGCGGCCAGCTTGTAGCCGGTGTACAGCAGCACCGCCGCGAGGCTGGCGAGCGGGATAGCATTCAGCATTTCACTGAACCACATTCCGCAAATCAGCAGCATGACGCCATGCAGCAAAATGGACAGTTTAGTTTGTGCGCCAGCGTTGACGTTAGCCGAACTCCGGACGATCACCGCCGTAATGGGCATGGCACCAAGGAAGCCGGCCGTCAGGTTACCTATGCCCTGGGCAAACATTTCTCTGTTGGGTGACGGCGCTGGGGTTTGCGGCCGCAGCTTTTTCAGGGCTTCCTGGCTTAACAACGTTTCCAGACTCGCCACCAGCGCCAGGGTCAGGGCCACGACCCAGACCTGTGGATTTTTCCATGCCATCCAGTCCGGGGTTTCCAGCTCCGCCATCATCGCGGAAACGCTGTCAAAAGCGGGCAGTGAAATGCGCGGTAAGGCACCGGTGAGTTCAGGGAACAGTCGCGCGCCTGCAACGGTCACCACACAGCCAAACAGCACGGCGAACAAGGGGCCAGGTATCCATGCCAGTGCCTTGATTCGTTTAATGGGTCCGGTTGTCCATACAAACAGAATGAACAAGCCCACTAAAGAAACCAGCAGGGCGGACAGCGAGAATGTCATTTCCCCGTTGACCAGCGACACTAACTTCACGCTGCCGCCCGCGCCCAGCGCGACCGGTATCTGCTGCATAATCAGCAGCAACCCAATCGCCGCCAGCATGCCCTTGATGACGCTGCCGGGCACCAGGGCGATGAAACGCCCGGCGCGTAACAGGCCAAACAGACATTGCAGCACCCCGGCGATAATCAGGGCGGTCAGAAACGCGGAGAAGCTGCCCAGCGTCGCCATAGAGGCCACGACGATGGTCACCAGGCCCGCGGCCGGTCCGCTGACCGCAAAACGTGAAGGGCTCAGGGAGGTCACGAGTATCCCGCCAATCACCCCCGTCAATAAACCGGCAAACGGCGGCAGTCCGCTGGCCTGTGCGATGCCCAGGCAGAGCGGCAGTGCGACCAGAAACACAACCAGCCCTGCCGGCACATCGCGGCGTAATGTATCCAGATTCATGGTGAAGACTCCTCTGCAGATTGCTGAATCAACTCTTTAAGATGACCCGATTGCAGGTCGTAAACACAGCCAAACACGTCCAGTTCCTGACCAGACTGCCAGGCCTGCCGTACCGGTTCGGCCGCCACCAGATTGGCAAACTGCACCAAAACATTGGCCTCAACCAGACGATTCAGTTTCTCGCTTTCCGTCTCCTGCGTGGCTTCGCTGTGAAGATGACTCGCTAACCCACGCCGCAGAAAAGTAATACGCCGTGCCAGTGCCGAATCCTCAGTGGCCAGCGGGCTGTCGGGCAGGGATAAGGCCGCCTGAACGCCTCCGCAGCCGTAGTGACCGCTCAGCACGATTCGCTTTACCCCAAGGTAAAAAACGGCATATTGCAGCACGCTAAGCAGGTTATCGTCCTCTGCCACGACCATATTGGCGATATTACGGTGAACAAACAGTTCACCGGGATGCGATCCCGTTAATACCTCCGCCGGTACCCGACTGTCTGAACAGCCTATCCATAATGAGTGCGGTTTTTGCTGATATAAGGATTTTTCAAAATAGGCGGGGTTACGCTGGCGGCGCTGAAGTGCCCAACTGCGATTTTTCGCTAATAAGGGTTTAAGTGTCGTCACAATCATCTTCTCTCTACGACCGGGAACAGGACGTTCTGGCTGACCACGGAGTGAACCCGCTCACTTAATATCCGCGAATGGGTTACGAAACCTGAAGCTCATCACATTAAAAGGTTATAGCTGCTTATCATTATCAATGCACACGGAATATTTCAGCCCAGAAAAACAGGGCGTTTTATGTAAGCACTTATTCAACAAACGTCATGGTTACGTAAATAAAATTAAGAGGTCATACCACTGAGATATCTAGTTACTTTAATTATTTATCATTAAAATCATTTAGTTAAATATTTATCAGGAAAAGCAAAACTGACAAATAAATACAAAACGCTTTCCGGGCGAGAATGAAAAAAAACAGAGGTCGCGCATCAGACCAGGATTACTCTTAAATGCAGAATTTATGAATAGCACAATCCACCGCCTTTATTCGAATTAGGCAGTTAAATGAACTTTGTTAAAGGGAATATTAAAGCAAGAGATGGTTAATTTAATTTGCATGAGAATAGTGACGACAGTAAGTAAATGCCCACAGCGATGTAAAAAGAGCCTACTCATTGCAGGCTCTCTGTATTGACACATTATTTACCGTTCCAGGCCCTCAGGCGCGCTTCACGGACGGAGAGCTGCTGTTCAGGCGTCAGTTTATTGTAATTCTCGGCCATCCCGCTCTCCCAGTCGCCGTAGAGCGGGTTCGGCAACACAATGAACTGTGTACCAAACTGTGCATGGTTACGCTCAACAAACGCCTGGCGCTGTGCATTCCCCTGATGCCAGGTTGCCCCACCAAAATCGTTCAGGTTGTCACCGATATACAACACCACGTTGTAGCCCGCATTTTTGATTGCATCGAAACGTGCCTGTTTGTTTGATGAGTCCGTTTTCAGGCTCACCGTTTTTTCGCTCACGCCGCTAAAACCAAGCTGTTCAAGGTTAGCCACCGTCGCAGCGTAATCTTTCTGATCGCGGTTGGAGACATAGAATACGGTGCCGCCATGGCTATTGACATAACGGGCAAACTCCACCGCGCCGGGAACGGCTCTGGCCTGACGCGCCTGGGTCCAGGCTGACCAGGTCTTATCGCTGAAAGGCTGTCCGTTTTTTGCCTGCCAGGCACTGTAGGCGCTGTTATCGAGCATGGTTTCATCTAAATCGACGATGACCGCTTTAGGCTTGCCGGTCAGCGAAGCCGATTGATCAAAGGCCAGACGGGCGCTGTTAAATGCCTGCCAGCTGAGCGCCTGATATTCGCCGGACTGCTGGAACCAGTCTAACGCCAGCACCGATTGCTGCCCCAGTTGCTGCTGTGCCTGCTGCCGGGCAGGTTGCGCACAGCCCGCCAGCGCCAGCACAACCATGGCTGACAGCGCGACATTCACTGAATTTTTCATCGTTTCATCCTAAGGTGTGAAAGATTTGAGTGGGTAACGCTTCAAAAATGTAGCAGTTAACGTAAGCTGAGGGCAGCAGATTGCACGCTGACCTGACAGGAGAAGAGGATGTCCGCCATGCCGCGTTCGCCATTACTTGATGCACTCGACTGGGTCGATTACGCTTTTCAGCCCGCAGGTGAGCCGCCGCCCGAGGATGCGGCCTATGGTCATCAGCGCCACAGCGCCGTGGTCGTCACCGATATCCATAATCTCCCCCCTAAAAGCTGTGATGCAGATGGCGTGATTGCCACCGGTCATCGCCCCGTCGCCGTTTACACGGCCGATTGTTTACCCGTATTGTTTGCCGACCGGCAAGAGAAACAGGTGGCCGCCGTGCATGCCGGCCTGCAGGGCACGCTGGCCGGGGTGCTGTACCGCGCCGTGGAGCAACTCTGTGAACGCGGCGCAACGCCCCAGAGCCTGACCGTGGCGATTGGCCCGGCGCTGGCGCCCTGCTGTTTTGAGCTTGATCGGCAACGCCTGGCAGATATTGAGCGGTTGCCAGGTATCCCCCTGCCGCTGCGCTATCACGAGCAGCAGCCTCGTAATCCGTACGCACTGCGCCCCCAGGCCGTTGCCACCCAGGCAGGCATCTGGTTCGATTTACCGCAGTTGGCTAAGCAGATGCTGGTCAATACAGGCATACCTTCAGCACAAATCGACCTGATTCCTCTGTGTACCTACTGCGCCACCGAATCTGGCTCCAGCTACCGCTTCAATACCCATCACGGCAGCGGCTATCGTTCGCGCTATTCCTGGATTCGCCGCCGCTGAATTCCACTGAGTCTGCTCTTTTGCGGCGTGTTTAAGGGGCGGGCTGCCGCGCCGGGTAGTGACGCTTTTATGATGTTTCTCACACCCTGATGCCATTTCACTTTTTTTTAACATAGAAATGGTTGAAGCTAACTCATCCGACCACTTTATCTGTGAGTGATTATGACAGCGCTGCCCTCCCACTATCCTGCTTTATTCACCCCGCTCGATCTGGGCTTTACTCAGCTCAGAAACCGTTTTCTGATGGGGTCAATGCATACGGGCCTTGAAGAGCGTGAAGATGGCGCGGCCAGGCTGGCGGCATTCTACGGCGAGCGGGCACGGGAAGGCGTGGCGCTGATCGTCACAGGCGGCGTGTCACCGAATCCCCAAGGCGTGACCGCCGAACACGGTGCCGTACTGAATGACGACGCACAGTGTGACTGGCACCGACAGATTACCGCCGCGGTGCATCAGCATGAGGGGAAAATCGCCCTGCAGATATTGCATACGGGCCGCTACAGCTTTCAGCGCGGTCTGGTTGCCCCCTCTGCGATACAGGCCCCCATCAATCGCTTTACTCCGCGTGAACTGAGCGATGCCGAGGTTGAACAGACCATTGCCGATTTCGCCCACTGTGCCCGGCTCGCCCAGAAGGCGGGCTACGATGGTGTGGAAATCATGGGTTCCGAAGGTTATCTGATTAACCAGTTTCTGGTGCAGCACACCAACCAGCGCCAGGATCGTTGGGGCGGTGATTTTACCGGGCGCATGCAATTTGCCCTGGCGATTACCCGCGCGGTGCGTCAGGTCACTGGCGAGCGCTTTATTATTATCTTCCGGCTGTCGATGCTGGATTTAATTCACCACGGCAGCACGTTAGAAGAGACGCTGCAGCTGGCCAGCGAGCTGGAACGCTGCGGTGTGACGCTGTTTAATACCGGCATTGGCTGGCATGAGGCGCGAATTCCAACCATTGCCACCTGCGTACCCCGCGCCGCCTTTGCCTGGGTCACGCGCCGTTTGCGTCAGCACGTCGCGGTGCCGGTGGTAGCGACTAACCGAATCAACCACCCACAGGTGGCCGAACAGCTATTACAGGATGGCTGTGCAGACATGGTGTCGATGGCGCGACCTTTTCTGGCCGATGCTGCCTTTGTCAGCAAGGCGCAGCGGGGGGATGACAACAGCATCAACACCTGTATCGCCTGTAATCAGGCCTGTCTGGACCAGATTTTTGCCGGTCATGTGACCTCCTGCCTGGTTAACCCCCGCGCCTGCCATGAATCCCTGATGCCCGTTACGCCGACGCGCGCAGCTAAACGGCTGGCCGTGGTCGGCGCCGGACCGGCGGGCATGGCGTTTGCGTTGCAGGCGGCAGAACGGGGGCATCAGGTAACACTTTATGATGCCGCGCCAGACATCGGCGGGCAGTTTAATATCGCCCGTCAGATCCCTGGCAAAGAAGAGTTCAGCGAAACCCTGCGCTATTTTCGTCATCGTTTACCTGCGGCAGGCGTGGTCATTAAAACAGGTTGCCGGGTCAGCGCCGCTATGCTGGCTGACGTCGATGAGGTTATCCTGGCAACCGGCATTAAACCCCGCACGCCAGAGATTCCCGGTATCGATCATCCCAGCGTGCTGAGCTATCTGGATGTGCTGGCGGATAAACGTCCGGTTGGGCCGCGCGTGGCGATCATTGGCGCAGGCGGGATCGGGTTTGATACGGCAGAATACCTTTCTCAACCGCATCAGACCGAAACGGTGGACGACTTTTATCGTGAATGGGGCATCGATCACAGCCTGACGCAGCGCGGAGGTCTGATCGCCCCCGCGCCGCTGCGATCCCCTCGCCAAATCTGGCTGCTTCAGCGTAAGGCGGGCAAGCCCGGCGCAACGCTGGCGAAAACCACCGGCTGGATCCACCGCAGCAGCCTGCAGTCACGCGGCGTTGAAATGTGGGGCGGGATTACGTATCTGGCGATTGATGATGAAGGACTACATATCAAACGCGACGGCGAACCGCTTGTCCTGCCGGTTGATAATGTGATTATCTGCGCCGGTCAGGAGCCGCAACGCGAACTGGAAGCGGCATTGCGGGCAAACGGCAAACCGGTGCAGGTAATTGGCGGGGCCGATGTGGCGCAAGAGCTGGATGCCCGTCGGGCAATCGCCCAGGCCACCGCACTGGCGTTAACGCTTTAGTTAACGCATTTTTACGGCGCGCAGCACCACAAATTTTTTGTTGGAGGCCACCAGCGTACAGTTACCGAACAGCTTTTTCAGCTTGTGGTGATAATCAAGGTGGCGGTTGCCAACGATGCGCAGTTCTCCACCATATTGCAGGCAGCGTTTCGCATCGCGGAACATCTGCCAGGCCAGGTGGTCGGTGACCGCGTGCTGCTGGTGGAAGGGTGGATTACAGAGCACGGCATGCAAGGTATCGGATGGATAGCCACTAAGCACGTTGTTGACCCGGAACTGGCAGCGCGACAGATCGTCTGGGCGGTTGACCTCAACGTTTAACCGGCTGGAGGCCACTGCCATATAAGACTCATCAAGGAAATGCACCTCTGCCTCAGGATTCTGCGCCAGCGCCATCAGCCCGATAACGCCATTGCCACAGCCCAGATCGACGATTTCGCCCTCAATATTTTCCGGCAGATGCTGCATGAACAAGCGCGCACCGATATCCAGAGAAGATCGGGAAAACACGTTGGCATGGTTGTGAATCTGGTAAGGCGTTCCGTCCAGCGGCCAGACCTGCGTTGGCGCTTTTTCACGCAGCGCGGGTTGGGTGAACTGACTGTATATCACCCGCGCTTTTTTTACGGCCAGCGAGGTTTTGGTTTCACCAATGATCTGTTCAAACAGTTGCAGCGTGGAGGTATGAATCTCTTTCGCACGCCCCGCCGCCAGCACTACGGTTTCCGGGGTAATCACCTGACGCACCGCACGCAGTTGCTGCTCCAGCAGGGCCAGCGTTTTAGGAACTTTAATCAACACCAGTGCGGGCGCCGCCGGTAAGTCAGAGAGGCTGTCGAGGAAATGGACGTCGCTGTCATCCAGCGCATTCAGGCGCAGGTTCTGGCGCGTTGCCTGCTGGCTCAGCCAGGAATCACTAATATGCCACACCGGACGCGAATGCAGCGCGCAGGTTAACGCCCCGAAACTGTCGTTAAAAATCAACGCCGGACCCGATGGCAGGCTTTGCTGCAACAGATATTCATCAGCGGCATCCCAGGCTTGTAACGGACTCTCGTCACGCATCTGCGGGAAACGATGCAGGGTTAGTGCGCGATCGTTCAGTTCAAGTTGGCTCATGAATTCTCCGGCGTGGTACACTTTGGTTGATTTTCGCCCCAAAAAGGGGGCGCAGTATACTGTCTTTCGCCGGGAATCTCTAATGTCCTCACTTATCTATCTTCAGGGTTATCCTGAGTCCATCCTTGAGCAGGTGCAGACCCTTATCGATCGCCAGCGTTTAGGCCCGGTGCTGCAACAGCGCTATCCTGATATGCATGACAGAGTGAGTGATAAGGCGCTGTACGACTTCACACTGGCGCTGAAAAACCGCTACATGCGAAATGCTCCGCCGATCAATAAGGTGGTATGGGACAACAAGATTAAGGTGATGAAGCATGCGCTGGGTTTGCACACCGCCATCTCCCGCGTGCAGGGCGGCAACCTGAAGGCCAAAGCCGAGATCCGTATTTCGACGTTTTTCCGCCAGGCGCCCGAACCCTTTTTACGCATGATCGTGGTGCATGAGCTGGCACACCTGAAAGAGAAAAACCACGACAAGGCGTTCTATCAGCTGTGCTGCCATATGGAGCCGGACTACCACCAGCTCGAATTCGATGCGCGCCTGTGGATGACGGAACAGGCGATGCGGGGCAACGCAGCTTAGAGAAACTGCTGCGCTTGCTGAATCAGGCTGGTTTTGGTGAGCGCCCCCAGGAAACGCCGCTCCTGCGGGTTATTCAGCACCGGCAGGCGCTCCAGCGTCACGGCCGCAAAGGCTTCCCACCCTTCCCGTAGGCTTTGATTCTGATAGGCGACCGGGAAATCCTGATCCATCACGCACTGCACCGGCGAGTCCAGATTAATCTCCTGTGCCAGCACCCTGCGTGATATCTCATGAATCGAGACCACGCCCAGGAATGCACCTTCCGCGTTGATCACGTAAACATAGCGTTCGCGCTTAAGCGAACTCACCGCCAGCGCTTCGCCCACCGACGCTTCAGGCTGGAGCGCCGCGCCCGGAATAATCAGCTCGCTGATGCGCATATTATCGAAGTCATATTTGGCTTCAGAGCGGTTGAAGTGGTGAGTCACGACCGGATAGGTACTTGCCATTTGCAGGCGATAAACCACCATTGTCGCCAGCACGGAAGCGATCATGACCGGGAACAGCAAGCTACTGTTGAGCGTCATTTCCAGCACCATCAGCATCGCCATCAGGGGAGCCTGACTCACGGCAGCCAGCACCGCCGCCATGCCTACGGCGGCGAACAGCAAAACGTTATCTAGCGGAAGATGCAGCGCCACGCCGCCGAGTGCAATGACCATGCCCAGCAGCGCGCCAATGAGCAGGGACGGCGTAAACAGCCCGCCCACCGCATTGGATCCCACGGAAAGAGTAGTCGCCAGGGTTTTTAACACCAGTAGCAGCAGTAACCCGGACAGCAGATAATGACCCGCCATCACCTTCACAATCACCTCGTAGCCATTCCCGAGGATATCGGTTGAGATGAGCGCAAGCAGGCCCACGGCAAATCCCCCTGCCCCAAGGCGCAACGGCAAGGACTTGACCCGACTGAACAGCGTTTTAGCGCGCGCAATCAGCCGAATAAGGAGTAAGCCGGCCAGACCAGACAGTAAACCGATCAGGATGGTAATCAGCAGGCTGTAACTATCCATCGTGAAGCTGACATCGGCCAGCGGATACAGCGCATTACGAAAGCCTAACGTCCACATGGTCATAACCGCCACAGCGGACGACACCACCAGCGGAATCAGCCGTTGTAAAGCCGACATGCCAAAAGCAATTTCCGCCACGAAGATAGCCGACGCCAGCGGCGCATGATAAACCGACGAAAGACCGGCGGCGGCGGCCATGGCGACGACGTCACTGTTTTTTAACTGCAACGCGCCGGGCAACACGCGCCCAATGATGCTGCCGCACAGGGCGGCAAGCTGAACCATTGGGCCTTCTTTACCGATTGACGCGCCGCTGCCAATACTGGCTATCGACGACAGTGCCCGGAAGAGCGAGGTTTTGGTGGGCACGACATCAAGGCGCGCGTTGATGACTTCCAGATAATCTGTTTTTACGGTTTGCTGCTGCTCGATTGCCACCGCATAGCGCAGGAAGAATCCCGCCAGCAGTCCGCCGACACCGACCAGAACCGGCCAGAATATCCAGGGCCAGAGATGCAGAGATTCGGTAATGTCGTTGCTGCGGCCAAACAGCAACTGATTGATAAACTCGATCGTTTCACGAAATAACAAGGTAACTAACGACGCCGCACAGCCAACCGGGATGGCGATAAGCAATGTGGTCCAGTTTAGTGCATGTTTACTTCCTTTCACCTGCGCTCCCCGTCTTGTGCTTAACGTGCGTTATCGAGACATATTATTGGAATGGAGATCTCAGGATCAACGTCTGGCGTTGCCTGCCCGGTTTCAGATGCTACTCTGCGTTTTTATCTGTGCAGGAGGCTAACTGTGATTCGCTTTGCCATTGTGGGAACCAACTGGATTACGCGTCAGTTTATTGAAGCGGCACATGAAACCGGCAAGATGACGCTCTGTGCCGTCTATTCGCGCACTCTGCAGCAGGCAGAGGCATTCCGTCATGATTATCCCTGCGACCAGCTTTTTACGTCGCTGGAGGCCATGGCCGCCCATCCTGAAATCGATGCCGTGTATATCGCCAGCCCCAACGCCCTGCACTGTCAGCAGGCCATGCTGTTTATGTCGCAGGGTAAACACGTGATTTGCGAAAAGCCGCTGGCCTCGAATCTGCAGGAAGCTGAGGCGATGATCGCCTGCGCCTTCCGGCATCAGGTCGTGCTGTTTGAAGCCTTTAAAACCGCCAGCTTACCGAACTTTATTCAACTGCAACAGGGGCTGGCAAAGACTGGCACACTGCGCAAGGCGCTGCTGAACTATTGCCAGTATTCCTCTCGTTATCCGCGTTACCTGAATGGCGAGCGGCCTAATACTTTCGATCCCCGCTGGTCCAACGGCTCCATCATGGATATCGGTTACTATTGCCTGGCGCTGGCCGTCACGCTATGGGGCGAGCCGCAGCAGGTTAACGCCTCCGCCACCCTGCTGGAAAGCGGCGTCGATGCGCACGGCACGGTGATCCTCAATTATGGTGAGTTTGATGTCACGATTGTGCACTCCAAGGTCAGTGACTCCGTGCTGGCCAGTGAAATTCAGGGTGAGGCGGGATCGCTGGTGATAAACCGCATCGCTGAGTGCCAGTCAGTGACCTTTATCCCGCGTGAAGGGGATAAACAGGCGTTAACCCAGCCGCAGCATATCAACAGCATGTTGTATGAAGCAGAGACCTTTGTGCGGCTGGTTGAACAGCGCCATGTCAGCCATCCGGCGCTGGCGGTTTCTCGTTGCGTGGCCGGATTACTCACCGAGATCCGACGTCAGACGGGCGTCGTTTTTCCGGCCGATGCATCCTGAATGTAAATATTTCAAAATATGACTGGCAATGATTGATTCCTGAGCGCCAGCCACGTAACTTACCCGCTTGCAAAGGGGAGTAACTTGTAAGCTGATTGATCGTCACTACGTTGCGCACGCATCCGGTCATCAGGCAACCCAGAATCAATTCCTGAGTTGTAAGTGAGACCTTGCCGGAAGGCGAGGTTTGCTTACACTGAATAAGCGGCTGACGTCTTCTGACTTCAGCCGTTTTTTTATTTTTCAGACAGGATACGATTATGCAAACTGTAGGTACGCCACTCCTCTGGGGCAGTTTTGCGGTTGTAGTAGTTATCATGCTGGCGATTGACCTGTTCTTACAGGGTCGTCGCGGTTCGCAAACCATGTCCTTTAAACAGGCTGCGGTCTGGTCGCTGATTTGGGTTTCCGTCTCGCTCCTGTTCAGTGCTGCATTTTGGTGGTATCTGGACGGCACCGCCGGACGCGAAGTCGCCACCAGTCAGACGCTGGCTTTCCTGACCGGCTACGTGCTGGAAAAATCCCTCGCGGTCGATAACGTTTTCGTCTGGATGATGCTGTTCAGCTACTTCTCTGTTCCTGCCAACCTGCAACGTCGTGTGCTGATCTACGGTGTACTGGGCGCTATCGTGCTGCGTACCATCATGATCTTCGCGGGTAGCTGGCTGGTCACGCAGTTTAGCTGGATCCTGTATATCTTCGGTGCCTTCCTGCTGTTTACCGGTATCAAAATGGCGATGGCGAAAGAGGATGATGCGGCGGTGGGCGACAAACCGGTGGTGCGCTGGTTGCGTAAACACCTGCGCATGACCGACACGCTGGAAGGGGAGAAATTCTTTACCCGCAAGAACGGCGTACTGTTTGCGACACCGCTGCTGCTGGTACTGATCATGGTCGAATTAAGTGATGTGATCTTTGCCGTCGACAGTATCCCGGCCATCTTTGCCGTCACCACCGATCCCTTTATCGTTCTGACCTCAAACCTGTTTGCGATTCTGGGCCTGCGCGCCATGTACTTCCTGCTGTCTAACGTCGCGGAACGCTTCTCAATGCTGAAATACGGCCTGGCTGTCGTGTTGGTGTTTATCGGTATCAAGATGCTGATTGTCGATATTTACCATATCCCGGTGGCGATATCGCTGGGCGTCGTGGGCGCGATTCTTGCCTCAACCCTGATGATCAACGCCTGGGTGAATCACAAGAACGACAAGAAGAAGCTGACTAAGCCTTAACGGCAGGGTAAGGAAACACAGTGAAAAAGGGCAGCAGACATGCCGCCCTTGCGTTTACAGCGTCACGCCGCTTTTAAAAATAGCCAGCTCACGGAAATCATTCTTTTCATTGTTGGTTAATTGCCCGTTGGCAATCGCCACGATGGTGTCAACAAAGTCGGCTAACAGCGCGTCCATGCTCATGCCTTCGACCAGCCTTCCGGCGTTGAAATCAATCCAGTGCGGTTTCTTTTCGGCCAGCGGCGTGTTGGTGGCCAGCTTGACCGTAGGGACAAATCCGCCGTACGGCGTGCCGCGCCCGGTGCTGAACAGCACCATATGGCAGCCCGCACCGGCCAGCGCACTGGTCGCCACCGCATCGTTCCCCGGCGCACTGAGCAAGTTAAGGCCCGGCGTTGTCAGACGTTCACCATACTTGAGCACGTCCACCACCTGACTTTGCCCTGCCTTTTGTGTGCAGCCGAGTGACTTCTCTTCCAGCGTGGTAATACCGCCTGCTTTATTACCCGGTGACGGGTTTTCATAGATGGGCTGATGATGATCGATAAAGTACTGTTTGAAGTCGTTAATCATCGACACGGTTTTGTCGAAGGTAGCCCGATCCCGGCAACGGCCCATCAGAATCCGTTCGGCCCCAAACATCTCCGGCACTTCCGTCAGTACCGTGGTACCGCCGTTGGCGATCATCTGATCGGAGAAGCGCCCCAGCAGCGGATTCGCCGTAATGCCCGAGAAGCCATCGGACCCGCCACATTCCAGGCCGAACTTGAGCTCGCTGAGTTTGCCGGGCGAGCGGCGATCGTGACGCATTTTTTCATAGAGTGCGTGCAGCCGTTCCAGTCCGGCTTCCACTTCATCGTCGTGCTGCTGGCACACCATAAACTCAACGCGATCGCTTTCAAACGCGCCCAGAGTTTCACGAAACACATCCACCTGGTTGTTCTCACAGCCCAGGCCTATCACTAATACCGCGCCGGCATTGGGATGGCGCACCATGTTTTGTAGCATGGTGCGGGTGTTGTCATGATCCTGGCCTAGCTGTGAACAGCCAAAGGTGTGACTAAACAGAAAAGCGCCGTCTGTACCGGCGGCATCCTGCGTCTCCTTCAGAAAGCGCTGTAAAATCTGTCGCGCAATGCCATTCACGCAGCCGACGGTGGGTAAGATCCACAGCTCGTTGCGAATGCCGACCTCACCATTGGCACGACGGTAAAGTTGTACCTCACGGTCGCCCGGCTGGGTGGCTGACGCAATCTGGTCGGGCTGATATTCATAGTGATCCAGGTCGCTAAGATTGGTGCGGGCATTGTGGGAATGAATCAGCTCTCCTGCGCCAACGACCTGAGTCGCATGCGCAATCGGCAACCCATATTTTATGATCAACTCGTCCTTGCCGATGGCGCGCAAGGCAAACTTGTGCCCCCGTCCCACGTCCTGAATCAGCGTGACGGGCTGGGCGGCGAGTTCAATCGTGGTGTTGGCTTCCATATCATGCAACGCCACGGCAACATTGTCCTGCGGATGAATTTTTATGGCGTCTTGCATGGTTATCTCCGTTGGCTCAGCGCGTCACGCATACCGTGCGCGAGGATGCGTTGCAGGTGCTGGCTGACCGTTTCGGCCAGGCCGGGTTGCTGTGTTAAATCTTGTCCCCAGTGCTCGGCATCACTTAATACGCGACTGACCAACGCTAAAGGAGAGATCTGCTCTGCTGCCACGGCGGCCCAGCCCTCTGAGTAGCGTTCCAGCCAGTGCGGCTCATCCTGCAGAGGCCAGCTTTTATCCGCCGATTCTCCGCGATAAAACGCAATCAGGGCTGCCAGCGCAAACGTCAGGTGCTGTGGCCACTGCCCTGTTTTCGCATGCGACATCAGCAAAGGTTGTAGCAAGCGCGTACGGAACTTGGTCATGCCGTTCAGGGCGATGGAAAGCAGTGCATGGCGAATAAACGGATTGCGGAAGCGACGCAGTACCGCATCGGCAAAAGCATTAAGCTCATCAGCGGGCAAATCCAGCGTGGGAATAATCTCTTTGCGCAGCAGCGCATCCACGTACGCCGAGATTTGCTCATCGTCCATCGCCTCTCCTACGCTCTCCAGCCCCGCCAGATACGCAACCGGCACCATGGCCGTGTGAGCGCCGTTCAGAATCGCGACTTTTTGCGCTTTGTACGGGGCGATATCGTCAACGTGACGGACATGCGGCGCCAGTGCGGCAAGCTTCAGTTCGTCAAACAGCGCAGCTGGCCCCTGAAGAACAAATTGATAATAAACTTCACCGGCCACCAGAAAACGGTCCTGATAGCCCAGTTGGGTTTCAAGCGTGGCGCTCTCGGACGGGAAGCCGGTTACAATGCGATCCACCAGCGTGTTATAGAATGCGCAGCGCGTATCAACCCAGCGTTGAAATTCCCTGGGCAGTTGCCAGAGATCGGCATAGCGCAGCACATGTTCACGCAGCATATCGCCATTGTGATCGACCAGCTCACAGGGCACGATGAGCCAGCCTTTCTCTTTATCACCGTCGAAATGCTGGTAACGCGCCCACAGCAGTTGCGTCAGCTTGCCCGGAAAGCTGGATGCAGGCCGATCGTCCAAGCGATCCGTTTCGGTAAACGCGATGCCGGCTTCGGTGGTATTGGAGAAAACGAACCGCATAGCAGGCTGACGTGCCAGCGCCATAAAATCGTCAAACTGCTGGTAAGGCTGAATCTCACGGTTAAGGCTGCGGATCAGGCGGCTTTCGCTCACCTGTTCGCCTTGCGCGTTCAGCCCGCGGATCAGCGTGGTATACAGACCGTCCTGCTGATTCAGATTGTCGCTGACGTCGCGATTACGCGGCCTGACCACCACCACACCGGCGTCTGTGCCCTGATCTTCATTGAGCCAGTCAAGCTGCCAGTCGATAAAGGCACGCAGAAAGTTACCTTCACCGAACTGAATCACGCGATCGTGGTAGACCGCGCCGGGAAAGTCGTGGCGGTTTAGCCGCTTCATGGTCAGGCTCCCAGCTCAATGCCAAAATAGTCACGGGCATTGTTGAAGCAAATGTTTTGTACCATCTGGCCCAACAGCGCTTCGTCTGCGGGTGCTTCGCCCTGTTCGACCCAGCGGCCAATCATCTGGCACAGCAGCCGACGGAAATATTCATGACGGGTATAAGAAAGGAAGCTGCGGCTGTCGGTTAACATCCCGACGAAGCGGCTCAGCAGGCCAATTTGCGCCAGCTGCGTCATCTGGCGCTGCATGCCGTCCAGCTGATCGTTAAACCACCAGGCGGAACCAAACTGCATTTTCCCGGCCTGGCCTTCGCCCTGGAAATTTCCGGCCATGGTCGCCAGCACTTCATTATCCCGCGGATTCAGACAATAGAGGACGGTTTTAGGCAAGGCGTTATTGAGGTTTTGCGCACCGAGTAAGCGGGCCAGCGGCTCGGCGACGGGCTGATCGTTGATGGAGTCAAAGCCTACATCTGCGCCCAGAAGTTGGAACTGGCGTTGGTTAGTATTGCGCAGCGCGCCGATATGGTACTGCTGCACCCATCCGCGACGAGCATATTCCCCCCCGAGCCATACCAGCACTGCGGTTTTAAACTGGGCGATAGCCTGGGCATCCGGCTTTGCGCCTCCGCGACGATGCGCCAGAATGCTGTCCAGCGTGGTTTCATCGGCATCGGCATAACATACGACGTCCAGCGCATGGTCGGAAATCTTGCAGCCGTGTGCCGCAAAGTGATCCAGACGTTTGCTCAGCGCCTGACGTAAATCATCAAAGCGCTGCACGCTGATATCGGTCAGGCTTTCCAGTTTTTCAATCCACGGCAGGAAGGTGTCGGCTTCGATATTAAAGGCTTTATCCGGACGCCAGCTTGGCAACACCTTCACCTTGAAGCTGTTGTCTTCAGCCAGTACGCGGTGATGCGTCAGATCGTCCAGCGGATCGTCGGTGGTCCCGACCATCTTAACGTTCATCTGCTGCATGATGCCGCGCGCGGTGAAATCGTCCTGCGCCAGTAAATCATTGCAACGCTGCCAGATCTCATCAGCCGTTTTTTCGGACAGCAGCACGCCGGTAATGCCGAAGGGACGGCGCAGCTCCAGATGCGTCCAGTGGTAAAGCGGATTGCCAATGGTTTGCGGCACGGTGCGCGCCCAGGCATTGAATTTATCCCGATCGCTGGCGTCGCCGGTGCACAGCGCCTCTGCCACACCGTTAGCCCGCATCGCCCGCCACTTATAGTGATCGCCTTTCAGCCAGATATCGTAAAGGTTGGCAAAACGATAGTTTTCAGCAATCTGCTGCGGCGGTAAATGGCAGTGATAATCGTAGACAGGCTGGTCTTTGGCGTAGTCGTGATAGAGACGACGGGCGAACTCAGTGTCCAGCAAAAAATCCTCGGTCATGAAACGCGACATAAAAAGCTTCCTTATGGGATGACCCCTGAATGGCTCAAAGTTATCATACCAATTTTGGCTGACTGCAGGTTTTTTTACGACTCAGGTCACATTTAAGCAAGATGATCAGATCCCATATGGACCTTATTGTCGCCCGCAGCGCGCTAACTGGCTGTGTTCTCGTCTGTTTGCAGTATCCCACAAGCTATTGCGGGTTTTTGTGATGGCTTTCAACTTTTAAAGTTGTATAACAAGTTAGGCTCTCGCTTTACCGCAAGGTAACAACTTTCTTACACAAGGCAAGGCAGATAACGGTCGCTGGTGCAGGGCCGGCGGGCGTGAGCAGAGCTGTATCACGAGATGTCCCGCTCCAGATAACAACAGCGGTAAGACCGCGCAAACAACTGGAAGAGGTACAGAATGCGTAAGATCAAAGGATTACGCTGGTATATGATTGGCCTGGTTACCCTGGGTACGGTACTCGGCTATCTGACGCGTAACACGATTGCCGTGGCAGCCCCGACGCTACAAACCGAACTGCATATCACCACCCAGCAGTACTCCTATATTGTGGCGGCATACTCTGCCTGCTACACCGTCATGCAGCCTGTCGCAGGTTACGTTCTTGACTTACTGGGCACCAAAGTGGGCTACGCGGTGTTTGCTGTGCTGTGGGCGATCTTTTGCGCCGCGACGGCGCTGGCGGGAAGCTGGGGCGGTCTGGCCCTGGCGCGCGGCGCAGTGGGTGCCGCAGAAGCAGCGATGATCCCTGCCGGGCTAAAAGCCAGTAGCGAATGGTTTCCGGCGAAAGAACGCTCGGTAGCGGTGGGCTATTTCAACGTCGGCTCCTCAATCGGCGCGATGCTGGCACCTCCCCTGGTGGTCTGGGCGATTGTTGCGCACAGCTGGCAGATGGCCTTTATTATCGCGGGCGTACTGAGCATGATTTGGGCGCTATGCTGGCTGGTGTTTTATAAGCATCCCAAGCAGCAGAAAAAGCTGAGTGACGAAGAGCGCCACTACATTATTTCGGGTCAGGAGCTGCAGCATCAAACCGGCAACACCACCAAAATGTCGGCCCTGCAGATCCTGCGCAATCGCCAGTTCTGGGGCATCGCCCTGCCACGCTTTCTGGCTGAACCGGCATGGGGAACGTTCAACGCCTGGATTCCGCTGTTTATGTTTAAAGTTTACGGCTTTAACCTGAAAGAGATCGCGCTGTTCGCCTGGATGCCCATGCTGTTTGCCGACTTCGGTTGTATCCTGGGCGGTTACTTGCCCCCGCTGTTTCAGCGCTGGTTTGGGGTCAACCTGATTGTGTCACGTAAGATGGTGGTCACCATGGGCGCGATCTTAATGATCGGCCCGGGCACCATTGGTTTATTTACCAGCCCTTATATTGCTATTGCGCTGCTGTGCGTAGGCGGCTTTGCCCACCAGGCGCTGTCTGGTGCGTTGATTACCCTGTCTTCCGATGTGTTTGGCCGTAACGAAGTTGCCACGGCGAACGGCCTGACCGGGATGGCGGCCTGGACAGCCAGCACCCTGTTTGCGCTGGTCGTCGGTGCGCTGGCCGATACATTAGGCTTTAGCCCACTGTTTGCCGCCCTGGCCGTGTTCGACTTGCTCGGTGCCGTGGTGATCTGGACAGTGTTAAAAAATAAACCCATTTCTGAACTGCAGACCGCCCCTTCCCCTTCTCAGGCTGCGCCGATACGTAGCTAATCCTGAGGGCTGGCCCGTGCCAGCCCTTTTCTTCTCTTGCCGCAAAGTGGTATAACAACTTATCTGCTCGTTACTTTGGATTGCCTCATGGACCTCACTGAATCTCGTCGACTTTATCAACAGCTGGCCAGCGAGTTAAAACGCCGCATTGAAAACGGGGTTTACCAGGTGGGAGAGAAACTGCCCGCAGAGCGCCTGATCGCTGAAGAAATGGAAGTCAGCCGCACGGTGGTGCGCGAAGCCATCATCATGCTGGAGGTTGAAGGCTACGTTGAGGTGCGTAAAGGCTCGGGCATTCACGTGATTTCCAGCCAGCAGCAAAACCGGGTCACCGAAAGCAGCAGCCAGCTAGAGTTTGCCGCCTTTGGCCCGTTTGAACTGTTGCAGGCGCGCCAGCTTATTGAAAGTAACGTTGCCGAGTTCGCGGCAACCCAGGTGACACGCCAGGATATTGTCGATTTAATGGCGATTCAGGAGAAAGCGCGACAGGAGGACCATTTCAGGGACTCTGAATGGGATATGAGGTTTCACGTTCGTATTGCTCAGTCGACGCAAAACAGCGCCCTGGCCGCGATTGTCGAGAAGATGTGGCTGCACCGTTTACACAACCCTTACTGGCTTAAGCTGCATGAGCATATCGATCAGCGCAGTATCGTAAGCTGGTGCGACGATCACGATCAGATTCTTAAAGCATTAATCCGCAAAGATCCCGCCGCCAGTAAGCTGGCAATGTGGCAACATCTCGAAAATACTAAGCAGATGTTATTTAACGCCACCGCCGACGATTTTGAGTTCAATGTTGACCGCTACATGTTCAGTGAAAATCCAGTTGTCCTTCCGGATGCAGATACGATTCAGCGTTAATTTGACCGAAAAACAGTCAGTTAATCTGCAATAGTGTCAGGACATGTAAAACTCCTTTTTACATCGAGATACAGAGGGTAAAACTCCTGTTCGTTTAGGAGTAGTTCTGTCTCCGAAGCTTGATTTTTGTTACAGTTATCATCCTTTTCTTACCTTTTGCGATAAGGGCTTATCAAATCGCTGATTTAACAATCAGTTCTGGAAGGATCCAGAAACGCTTGCTCAGACTACGCTCTCAGAATCGATAAAAAATGTCAGTCTGCGCTGAGGTCCCTGTGGGACATGTTCAACGATGATGTTCGGGAATGATTGATGGAAATTTTGCAAGCGCTGCTGCATGCCTTGTGGCAACAGGATTATGAAACGCTTTCCGATCCAACACTGGTGTGGGCAATTTACGGCGTCTTATTCATGATCCTTTTTCTGGAAAACGGCTTATTGCCTGCCGCTTTCCTGCCGGGTGACAGCCTGCTGATTCTGGTGGGCGTGCTGATTGCCAAAGGAACCATGAGTTTTCCGCTGACCATTCTGGTCCTCACCACCGGCGCCAGCCTGGGTTGCTGGGTGAGCTATATTCAGGGCCGCTGGCTGGGGAACACGCCGACGGTGCAAAACTGGCTATCACACCTTCCTGCCCGCTATCATCAGCGTGCACATAATCTGTTTCACCGTCACGGCTTATCGGCACTGCTCATTGGCCGTTTCATTGCTTTCGTGCGTACGCTGCTGCCTACAATTGCGGGCCTTTCCGGTTTAAGCAACGCTCGTTTCCAGTTTTTTAACTGGATGAGTGGCTTTCTGTGGGTCGTCATCCTCACGGTTCTGGGCTTTGCCTTAGGCAAAACGCCGATCTTCCGCCGCTACGAAGATGAACTGATGTTTTTCCTGATGATGCTGCCGCTGGTGTTGCTGGTGATTGGGCTGGTGGGCTCGCTGATTGTGCTGTGGCGTAAACGCCGCGCGAACCAGCGTGGTGAGGGCTCATGAAACCTTTACACGCTTTTCCTAAACGCTGGCTTCCCTGGTTAATTGGCGGGGCATTTGCGCTGGTAGCGGTCAGCATGATGCCCAGCCTGATGCGCCATGAAAACGTGGTGCAGATTCGCGTTTCGCACGCGGGTGCGCCGATGCCCGATGGCTTCTATCTCTATCAGCAGCTGAGCGCCCAGGGTATTCGAATCAAAAGCATCACGCCCTCAGGGGATGCGTTGATTATTCATTTTGACAACGAAGAGCAAAGCCTCGCCGCGCAGAAAGTTCTGCGTCGATTGCTGCCGGACGGGTTTATCGTCGCGCAACACGACCAGGCGGCTCACCTTTCACTTGCTTAATTCGTCGCCCTTCTTAAACGCTTAGCGCACTTTCAGGCTGTGCTAAGCGTTTCTCTGTATATCGGTGATCTTTGGACTTTTTCCACCTGATGTCTATGCTTAAACTAAGGCGCGTTATCAGCGCACTGCGGAGGGTTCTTGCAGTGCGCTGAATTAAGTCAGGCAACAATGGAAGGTACAAAGCCGAATGAAACATACGTTACTACTGGGAATCACGCTGTTTTCTCTTTCAGGCTCCCTGATGGCGGCACAGTCGCTGTGTCAGCAAAAAGAGCAGGACATTCAGCGTGAAATCGAGATGGCTCAGAAGCACAACAATCAGCGCCGTGTGAACGGTCTGGAGCGCGCTCTTACCGAGGTGCGCGCGGGATGTACTGATAAAAAGCTTAAAGCCTCGCATCTGGAAAAAATCAACGCTCAGAAAGAGAAAGTGGCTGAGCGTGAGCGCGAACTCAAGGAAGAGCGCGACGAAGGTCATGACAAGGACAAGATTGCAAAACGCGAACGCAAGCTGGAAGAAGCACGCCAGGAGCTTAAGAAGTTACAGGCGGAGCCCTATTAATCGGATTCAATCTACTGATGTTAAAGGAGTATTTTATGTCTAAAGACACATCATCGGAATATTTGCGTGCTGAATTGAAAAACCTGGCGGATACGCTGGAAGAAGTCCTGAGCAGCGGGACTGAAAAGTCCAAAGGTGAACTGGATAAGCTCCGTCACAAAGCGCGCGTTGCGCTGGACAGCTCTCGTGAGCGTTTAGGTGAATCGGGTGAGCGCCTGGCGGCGACTACGCGCGAAGCGGCGCAGAAAGCAGATGGTTATGTGCGTGATAATCCATGGCATGGCGTGGGTATCGGTGCCGCCATCGGCGTTGCCATCGGTATGCTGATCTCGCGTCGTTAATCATGACGGATTCACAGCAGAACCACGGACCGGCCAAAGGGGTCATCAATATTGGTCAGCGTATCGTCACCACGCTGGTTGGTATGGTCGAAACACGCGTTCGTCTTGCAGTGGTAGAGCTGGAAGAAGAGAAGGCCAATATCATCCAGATGCTGTTGATGCTTGGCCTGACCATGCTCTTCACGGCTTTTGGCCTGATGAGCCTGATGGTGCTGATTATCTGGGCAGTTGATGCGCAGTACCGTTTAATGGCTATTGCCATCACCACTGGCGTGCTGTTCTTGCTGGCGTTGATCTTTGGGCTATGGACATTGCGTAAATCACGTCAGTCAACCCTGCTGCGCCACACGCGCAAGGAACTGGCGAACGATCGTGATCTGCTTGAGGATAACCGGTAATGAGCCGCCGCGAGCGTGAAGCGCGTATCGATGAACTGCTAAAACAGGTTCAGCAGCAGCGTCTGGACCTGAGTGCCGCGCGGCGTAGCTGGCTGGAGATCACCGCGCCCTACGATCGTGGCTGGTTTACGTTTTTGAGTCTGAAACGCTATCTGGCCATTGGCAGTAGTGCATTAGCTATCTATTCCATTCGCAGTCCTAATCGCCTGCTACGCTGGGCGAAACGGGGCTTTGGCCTTTGGAGTACCTGGCGCATGGTTAAATCAGCCCTTCCCCCGCGTTGAATCCCCAAAGCCAGTCCAGTGCGACTGGCTTTTTCTTTTTTCAGTTTTACTGAATAACATCGACAGTTTATATCGCTTACAACTGTCACTTCTCGCGACTATCATCTCCAGCTATCAGCCCGGCCAATTGCAACCATGCAGTTAACGGGAATATTCACCGCGGGCATCGCTGCCTTGCAAACTTTTAGCGTTGGAGTAGATGATGAAAAAATTCGAAGACAGTGGTTTGTTAGCCGCCCGTATCCTGATGACTATCCTGTTTATTACTGCAGGCTGGGGCAAAATCACCGGTTACGCTGGCACTCAGCACTATATGGAAGCCATGGGCGTGCCCGGCTTCATGCTGCCGCTGGTTATTCTGCTGGAGTTTGGCGGCGGCCTGGCCATCATGTTTGGCTTCCTGACCCGTTTTACCGCGCTGTTTACCGCTGGCTTTACGATTCTGACCGCGTTTCTGTTTCACAGTAACTTCGCCGAGGGCGTGAACCAGCTGATGTTCATGAAGAACCTGTCTATCGCTGGTGGTTTCCTGGTGTTAGGTCTGGTAGGTCCGGGTGCGTACAGTATCGATCGCCTGATCAGCAAAAAACCTCAGGGTGCTCTGGCGCGCTAACTGACGCCTGACTACACCGCTTTTCTGACGCACCGGTTGCTTTCTGCCGGTGCGTTTTGCTTTTATGAGCAAAATCCTTTGCCGGGCGGTTTGAAGCGATCATGTCCTACCATCCCGTAGAGCCCCAGGCCCACCCGGTGCTTAAGGTAAGCCTAATCTAGTCATGGAAATATAGCGTTCCGTCCCTCTTCTTTTTGGCAACGCTATGAAAGTATCTTATGGTCAGTGGCTTCCCCATCACGATGCATCCTTTTTTCGACGGCTTCATCTTTTGGTCGCCGTGCTGATCCTTTCGCAGATCATCAATTCCAATTTCACCGCACGTGAAGCGCTCGGTGAGCACAGCCTGGAGACGCTGATAACCTGGCTACATATACTCTCAGGACTGTTGCTGATCGCTGCAGGCGTTATCATGCTCATCTGGATGCTGGTTCAGCGAGGTTTTCGCTGGTACTTCGCCTGGTTCACGCTGGATTTTCGGGGTATTCGAAACGATATCGTACAGCTGACCGGCCTGAAACTCCCACAGGCACATGGCGGTGGCATAGCCGCGACGGTGCAGGGCCTGGGGGTTATCGCGTTGATCGCCGTCGCTTGTTCTGGTGGGCTATGGTTTTTATTTAACAGTACGTCGCTCGCCACGCCTGATTTGACGCGTAGGGTATTGCACTGGCATAAATTCCTGACCACCTTTGTAGAGATTTATTTTTACAGCCATGGCGCGATGGGCGTGCTTCATATCCTGCTATCCCGCTATGAAAAATAGCAAAGGGCACGCATGCAGGCTGTCGCCCTCCTGATTAAACGAATCGCTTATCACTGGAAGACCCGATGCTACATAGTGAATCGCATAAAATTGAACACGCCGGATGGCTACGGGCTGCCGTATTGGGCGCGAATGATGGCATCGTTTCGACCGCCAGCCTGCTGGCCGGCGTCGTTTCTGCCAGCAGCAGTCATCACAATGTTTTGCTCGCCGGGCTGGCAGGTATTGTTGGAGGCGCAATGTCGATGGCGACGGGAGAATACGTCTCGGTGTCCTCGCAGTCAGATACTGAAAAAGCTTCTCTGCGGCAGGAGAAAGCTGAACTCGAGGCCGATTTTGCGGCTGAAACGGTGGAGCTGTCAGCCATATACAGGGCGCGTGGCCTGTCGCCCGAGCTGGCTCGTCAGGTCGCAGAACAGTTGATGGCCCATGATGCCTTAGCCGCTCATGCCAGAGATGAGCTGGGCATCACCGATTTCAGCAGTGCCAAACCCCTTCAGGCCGCTCTGTTTTCTGCGGTCAGCTTTGCCTCAGGCAGTATTTTACCCTTCGCCGTTGCCATGCTGATCACCGGCCCCTTCGCCTTGCCCGCCATTGCGGTCTCGGCGCTCCTGGCATTGACGCTTCTGGGCGCGACGGCGGCCAAAGCCGGTGATGCGCCGGTCAGGAAAAGCGTCACGCGCATTTGCTTCTGGAGCCTGCTGGCGATGACGCTGTCTGCATCAGTCGGCTATCTTTCAGGTATGGCGCTTGGCTGACGCGCTTACTGGGTAAGGATGCATCTGCCGCCCTCAGCGCGCCAGATGCTGCCCGACAATCAGCCCGAGCTGGCCTGCCAGCGTCGTGCCCGTGACAGATTCGCCGCCCGCAGACTGCCCCTGCAGAATTTCAAGTTGTCCCTGCCCACAGCCAATAACCAGCGGTGTAACTGAAACAACTTCACCCGGCTGGCTGGCTTTACGCGCATCAATAACGCGGGTTTGCCAGACGGTAAATCGCTGTGAGTCTGCCAATGTAAAAGCGCCGGGCCAGGGAAACGCCAGCGCCCGGACAAGGTTATGGATATCGCGGGCGGGCGCCTGCCAGTGAATTTGGCCATCTTCCGGCTTACGGCTGCCAAAACAGCTTGCTGCACGCTCGTCCTGAGGGGTTTCGGTAAGCTCGCCCGCCACCAGCGCATCAAGCCAGGTCGGTAGCATTTGCGCCGTGGTCGCAACCAGTCGGGTATGCAGTGCCAGGGCATTGTCCTGTGGATGAATTTCAACGGCCTTCTGCGCCAGAATCGGGCCGGCATCAGGACGTTTAATCATGCGGTGCAGGGTCACACCGGTTTGCGTCTCGCCTTTAATAATTACCCAATTGAGATGGGCACGGCCCCGATAAGCCGGCAGCAAGGCGGCATGCACGTTATAGGCCCCTTTTTTAACAGAGGAGAGGATGGCTTCGCTGAGAACCTGACGGTAAGAGAAGCAGAACAGATAATCTGCCTCAAGGCTGGCTATGCGGGCTTGCCATTCGGCGGTATTGACATCCTCGGTGATAAAAACCGGGATGTTGTGGCGCTCAGCCAGGCGGGCGACGGAGCCGTAAAACTGCGCGCCGGACGCGGGATCTGCATGGGTAAACAGGGCACTAACCGTGAATCCGGCATCCATTAACGCCTTCAGGCCGGTACAGGCCATTTCGTGATAACCAAAGAGTACCGCTTTCATTCCGCTTTCCTTCATCTTTTTTTCGCCTGATCCTGCGGGACGGGCGTGATGGACGGCTTGTCCGTTACAGGCCGTAGACAGCCCCATGATAAGGCATTCTTAGCCCGATTACGCCTCTGGCCCGTTCGCCGTATAGCGCGCATTTATGCGGGTGGGCAAAATGTTTGGCAACGCACGTGGTGCGCTGTCGAAGTTATCCATAACCGCCTATGGTTAAAGTCGGAAATATTCTTTTTATCGTTTGTACGGGAGACAAGATGGGTCAGCTAATTGATGGTGTCTGGCATGACACCTGGTATGACACGAAATCAACCGGTGGGCGCTTTAAGCGCTCGGAATCCGCATGGCGTAACTGGGTTACGCCCGACGGTAGCGCAGGACTGAGCGGCAAAGCCGGATTTACGGCAGAACGCGATCGCTATCACCTCTACGTGTCGCTTGCCTGCCCGTGGGCGCACCGCACCCTGCTGATGCGTCAGCTTAAAGGTCTGGACAGCATGATTGATGTCTCGGTGGTGCATCCGCTGATGCTGGAAAACGGCTGGACGTTTGATGACAGTTTTCCGGATGCAACTGGCGATAAACTGCACCAAAATGAATTTCTTTATCAGCTCTATCTCCATGCAGATGCCGACTACAGCGGGCGTGTCACCGTGCCCGTGTTATGGGACAAACAGCAGAACACCATTGTTAGCAATGAGTCTGCCGATATTATTCGCATGTTTAACAGCGCGTTCGATGCAGTCGGGGCGCGGGCGGGGGATTACTATCCGGCTGACCTGCGAGAGAAGATTGATGCGCTCAATGGCTGGATTTACGACACCATTAACAACGGCGTGTACAAAGCCGGTTTTGCCACCTCTCAGTCCGCTTACGATGAAGCCGTAACCGCCCTGTTCCACTCACTGTCGCGGGTAGAGCAGATCTTGGGTCAGCATCGCTATCTGGCTGGCGACAGGTTAACCGAGGCCGATTTACGCTTATGGACCACGCTGGTGCGCTTTGATCCGGTTTACGTCACCCATTTTAAATGCGATCGCCACCGTATCAGCGACTATCTGAACCTGAGCGGTTTCCTGCGCGACATTTACCAGATGCCGGGTATCGCCGACACAGTAAACCTGCCTCACATTCGTCACCACTACTACTGCAGTCATAAAACCATCAACCCGCACGGGGTGATCTCTGTCGGACCGGCCTTTGACTGGGATGCGCCGCACGGTCGCGGTTAACAATAGAACACCGCGTTGAATTGGATGTGAAAAGACCTGACGTGCGCTGGCTAACAGCATACGTCAGGTCAAACAGGGCTGAATGACGGTCAGAAAAACTTATAAGCGATATTTAAAATGGTGAGTAAGCCAATCGCGCTGACAAAAACGTTGTCAGCCCGGCCTTTGTATTTTGCCAGTGCAGGGACTTTGCTGATGGCATACATGGGTAACAGGCAGAGCAGCGAGGCGATAATCGGCGCGCCCATCGCCTCAATCAGGTCGAGAATATTGGGGTTAAGGTAAGCTACCAGCCAGGTCGAGCCCATAATAAAGACCATGCTCAGCGTATTCAGCTTACGGCTGGACACAGCGTCTTTATCGCCCTTATAGCGAAATTTGATAATCAATCCGTTTAACCCTTCCAGCGTGCCCAGATAGTGCCCAAAGAAGGATTTGAAGATAGCGACCAGAGCAATCACCGAGGCGCTGTATTCCAGTACCGTAGAGAAGGTGGACTTCTCACCCGACAGGGCGGAAAAGTGATTCGCCAGGTAGGAGAGCACAGGGATATTTTGAGCCTTCGCGTCCGCCATATCCTGCGGTGATAAGGTAAACAGACAGCTAAAGGCAAAGAACATCACTACCGCCACCATCAGTATGCTGGCGCGGGAGATGATCTGGCTGCACTTGTTTTCGGTATAGGTCCGGCCCATTTCCGGCTCGTATTCTTCCCGCTTTGACACCACAAAAGAAGAAACAATCGGCGAAAAATTGAATGAGAACACCATAATAGAAATGCCTAACCACACGGTAACCAGAATGCCATCGTGCCCGGTCAGGGCGATGTCGCTCAGGTTGACCTGGTCGATTACAGCGGAATTCCAGTAGGGGATTAACGACAGTGAAATCAGCACCAGGCTGGCGATAAACGGAAACACCAGCCAGCTCATCACCTTTACCATCAGGTCTTTACCAAACCAGATCACAAAAGCCATCAACAGCAGCAGCAACAGCGCCACCACACCGCGATTGAGGGCCGGCAGCAGTAGCTGATATTGCCAGAACGCCATGAAGGTATTGGTGATGGTGACGCCATAAATCCAGAGCAGCGGGCAAATCGCGAAAAAGTAGAGAAAAGTAATGACCACCCCGCCCGTTTTTCCGAAATGCTCTTCTACCGTTTCGGTAATATTGCCCGATACGTCACTGCCGGACAGGCAAAGGCGAGCCAGTGCCCGATGGCAGTAAAACGCGATGGGCCAGGCCAGCACCAGCATGATCAAGATAGGGATCAGCCCACCGTAACCGGCCCGAATGGGAAAGAAAAGCACGCCGGCGCCAATGGCCGTGCCAAACAGTCCGAGTGTCCATGTTGTATCGGACTTACGCCAGGTTGAGGTTTTTTCCTGGTCGAGAATATTTTCAGAATTACTCATAACTTATCCTTTATGCGTCAGCAAAACCCGTAATCTGGGAAACCCGGGACAAATCAATATTGCCGCCTGAGATAATGCACACCGTTTTCCGCCCCTGAATGTAGTGGTCGACTTTGCCGCTCAGTAACGCGGCGCATGCCAGCGCGCCGGCACCTTCTGTGACCACTTTGTTTCGCTGAATCAATGCAATCATACTTTTACGAATGTCGTCTTCACTCACTAACACCATCTCATCGACCAATTCTCTCACAATCGCGAAGGTGAGATCGCCCGGACGGGCGACATCGCAGCCGTCCGCAAGGGTGCCGGTAAGACGATGGCGCGTAATGGTATCAGCAAAAAAGGAGGCTGCCATACCGTGAACGTTTTCAGACTGCACGCCGATGACGGTAATCGTGGGATTAATGGACTTGATCGCCGTGGCAATCCCGGCAATGAGCCCGCCGCCGCCTACGGGAACGATGACGTTATCGACATCAAAGAGATCCTCAAGAATTTCCAGACCGATGGTGCCCTGTCCGGCAATGATTTTCACATCATCATAAGGCGGGATAAATATGCGGCCTTCGCTGGCCACAATGTCTTCCACTTTGGTTAGCGTGTCATTAAAGTTTTCACCATAAATGACCACCTCCGCGGAGTAATCGCGCGTCGCCGCTTCTTTGGATTTTGGCGCACCCGCAGGCATGACCACTTTGCCGTCAATATGCAGCATGGCGCACGACAGTGAAACGCCCTGCGCATGGTTACCCGCTGAGCAGGCGACAACGCCCTGACGTTTTTCTTTCTCCGTCAGTGAGCTCATTTTATTGAATGCACCACGAATCTTAAAAGAACCCGTTCGCTGCATATTTTCAAATTTAAGGAATATTTCTCCGTCGCAGCGCTCGCTGAGATAGTTTGAACGTGGCATGCCGGTTTTATAAACTTTCCCTGTTAGTCTCTCTCTGGCAGCATAAATTTCATCAAGGCTAACGGGAAGATTTTTATGGATATTCATATCGACTCCTTTTCCAGGCAGGGTTTATTCAGCAAAATTCCCCGAAGAGAAATGCGATCGTATAAAAGCTGAAAAAAAGTAATAAACTTACCGTTTTCGCTTCGCAGCATGCTGTAACAGCATGAGCTTACGCAGTTGATTTAAAAAGAAACGGGCAGCGAGAGGATAGGAAAAGGATGGCGATAAAACAGCGTATTGTGTGGAAGAAACTGTATTACTGACGGAAGGGATAAAACGTATTCTTGCAGAAGAGACGGGGTTAAAGCGATTCGTTAATAGGGGGCGAACAGTGCTCTGATACAGTGTTAGCCGGGGCGTTCGTCGTTGCGTATACCTGTGCATGATGTCATTCCTTTACGTCGCCTTTATCCGCTACGAATCTTAATCATCATAAAAAAATGGGATTGTGCTGTTTCTCACACTTCACTCTTTTCTTATGAGAACCAATGCTTTTATTTATACTGACTTTGTGCAGATCAATAAAATATCTTTTTTTCACTTAAGAATATTTCGCCGAAAAAAGCAGAGCGATGAAACAGCCGTTAACAGAACAAGGATAAGGGAAGACAATCATGCTATTTAAGACGGGCTTAGCCGGGAAAGGGGGAGGGTCATTATTATCCCTGAAACGCTGAAGATAACGCATCCAATAACATTTCAATGCGCGACGTTTGCCGATGAGTCGCGTTAAAAGATTAACGCCCATCTGTTCAATGGGCGTTATTTAAAAATTATTTCGTTTCGCACGCGACGGGCCAGGGCTTCGCAGGGGAGTTGAACGGATGGTACTGGTAGCACCAGGTTTCCGACACCAACTTGTCTTGTGCTTTCAAATAGAGCTTAAGCTCTACCGGATCGCCTTCGCCGGCGACCAAATCAAACTGCGCCAGCCAGTTGCCTGAATCGTCCGGCAATTTAGACACGAGCACGTTCTCAAAAGTACCACGCGATGCAGAAAGCACGGCTTCGGGGGAAACGCCTGACGGCAGATGATTAAGCACATCGCCACGGAACTCGACGGCAAACTTACGGCTGTCATGCGGACGATCGGAACCCGGCACACCGCCCCGCCCCAGTCGTGTTGCCCCGCAACGCGCCAGAGGAGAAGGATAGGGCTCATCGGCCAGCCAGTGCAGACGATAATGGAAATGATGCTGATCGCCCGCTTTCGCTGGCGCATCCGGTACCCACATGGCGACGATATTGTCGTAGATTTCATCGTCAGTCGGGATTTCCATCAGTTGAACTGAGCCTTTGCCCCATTCCCCTCGCGGTTCCACCCACAGATCGGGACGTTTCTCGTAGTGCGCAGCGTCCAGATAGCTGTCGAAATCCCGATCTTTCTGCAGTAAACCAAAGCCGCGTGGGTTCTCATCATGAAAACTGGATGTGACCACGCGTAATGGGTTGTTCAACGGCCGCCAGATATGTTCGCCGCTGCCGGTCCACATCGCCAGACCATCGGAGTCATGCACTTCCGGGCGCCAGTCTGTCGCCGCTCCTTTAACCGTTTTTGAGAACCAGTACATGGAGGTCAGAGGCGCGATACCGAAACGCTGAATGTCCTTACGCAGGAAAAGCGTACATTCGACATCCTGTATAACCCCTTTGCCGCGCTTCAGGATAAATTTGTAGGCGCCCGTGATACTCGGCCCGTTGAGTAGCGCATAGACCGTGAGATGTTTGCTGTCGTCTTTCGGCGCTTCAAACCAGAAATCCGTAAAGTCAGGGAACTCTTCATCGACACCCGGCTGAACGGTATTCAGCGCAATACCGCGCGCGGATAAACCAAACTGACCCAGCTCGCCGATGGCGCGGAAATAAGACGCGCCCATAAAAGATATCCAGTCATTTTGTGGATTGGTTTTTAGCGTGTCCTGGCTGGCCAGCACTCTGAAACCTGAGAATACGTTACCTTTCAGCGCCGGCAACGTAACGTTTTTATCCGTCGTGGTGAAGTAGTCAATATTTTGAATAATTTCACGCGCGGCGTTATTTTCCACGACGTGCATTTTCACCGGCATACGGTGTAAACCGTTTACCATGAAAAAGGTAACAGGAAACCGTCCGGCATTTTTAAACAGCGCATAGTCCGGCTTGTAGACGGTTTTCATGTAGGCGTCATAGGTTATGTTGGATAACAATGACGGGTCGAATGAGGTGGGTTTTTCATAGGGTTTGGCTGCCAGGGCTTTGGCCTGGGCAATCAAGGTTTCAAAGTTAAATGCTTCGCTGTTACCTAACTTGAGAACGCCTGCTGCGATAGCGCCGGGAGAAATGCCTAATGCAGATAAGGCAGCAAACGCCCCGGAATAAGTCAGTAAAGTCCTTCTTGTAACCATGATCCACCTGTTTTTTTAATCTTCATTCAATGAATTCGCGCCCAATTGGGCAAAACGTAAAATAATGACGTGTGGCAAGCTGCCTTCAACTATAGACGAGAGAAACCGTTGCCTCCCAAACAGATGGCAAGCCATCATCTGACACATCGGATGAGCCTATATTGCATTGGAAAGAAAATGGATGGGATTTGCCTGAGAAACAAAGCCTCTGGCAACGCGGCCCATTTTTCTTGCCAGATCAGGAGAGTGAATCGCGTTTCCTCTCAGGGTCGCCAGCGCAGAAGCGCCCTGACCGGCTAACGCCACATTGTTTTACAACGGTATCGGGCAACGCCCTTCATCGCGCTGGTCAGCCCGCGTCAGCAAGGAGCCGTGGCCTGCTTGCCGATATCCCCCGCGTCTGGTGGCGGCAGCGACGCCTGCTTTGCCGCGCCATAAAGCAAAAACCCCGCTTGCGCGGGGTTTGCATTAAGAAGTCGAAACTGACCGATAAGCCGGGTTCTGTCGTGGACAGTCATTCATCTAGGCCAGCAATCGCTCACTGGCTCAAGCAGCCTACCCGGGTTCAGTACGGGCCGTACCATGTGAACCCCTATTTGGCCTTGCTCCGGGTGGAGTTTACCGTGCCACGGACTGTTACCAGCCGCGCGGTGCGCTCTTACCGCACCCTTTCACCCTTACCTGATCCCATTACTGGGCCATCGGCGGTTTGCTCTCTGTTGCACTGGTCGTGGGTTTCCCCCCCAGGCGTTACCTGGCACCCTGCCCTATGGAGCCCGGACTTTCCTCCCCTCCGCCCGTCTCCTTCAGAGAAGGACGACGACGAAGCGGCGACTGTCTGGTCAGCTTCGGCGCGCATTATAGAGGGTTTAGCCCGCGCTGTCACGCCCGGCGCGCAGGCAACTCAACAGGCTCAGGCCTGCTGCTCAAGCGCATGTTTATAGAGCGCATTCTTTTTCACACCGTGTATCTCAGCCGTGAGCGCCGCCGCCTTTTTCAACGGCAGTTCCTGCTGCAACAACGCCAGCGTGCGCAGTGCATCTGCGGGTAATGCCTCTTCGTCAGGATGATGGCCTTCAACGATGAGCACCATCTCACCTTTACGGCGATTTTCATCCTCTTTCACCCAGGCCAGGAGTTCCCCCACCGGTGCGCCATTCAGGTTTTCCCAGGTTTTGGTTAATTCGCGCGCCAGCACGACGTAACGGCCAGCCCCCAGCTCCGTGACCATATCCTGCAGGCTGTCCAGCAAACGGTGCGTGGATTCGTAAAAGATTAAGGTACGCGGCTCCTCGGCCAGCGCCCGAAGCGCATCACACCGCGCCTTTGTTTTGGCGGGTAGAAATCCTTCGTAACAGAAACGATCAGACGGCAATCCCGCTGCGCTTAATGCTGTTATCGCTGCGCAGGCACCCGGTAAAGGAACGATGCGAATACCGGCCTCACGGCAGCGGCGAACCAGGTGATAACCCGGATCGTTGATCAATGGCGTGCCAGCATCAGAAACCAGAGCTATGCTTTCTCCCTGTTGCAGCCTGGTTAGCAGGATTTCTGCTTTCTGCTGTTCGTTGTGGTCATGAAGTGCGAAGAGTCGCGCATTGATGGCGAAATGTTGTAGCAACAGTCCGGTATGACGTGTATCTTCCGCTGCGACCAGATCGACGCTGGAAAGTACCGCTAGCGCCCGCTGGGTAATGTCAGCCAAATTACCTATTGGGGTTGGCACGATGTAGAGCGTGCTGGCGGAAATGTCTGCCCGATCGAGTTGTTTCATTGTTTCATCCGAATTGCCGATTTAATATTGAGCATCTTGAAAAAAACATCACTGGATACAGTATGCTTCCTTCAAAAATCGTTCGTCATAAAGCAGGACGCTTTGTGCCTGTCCTTCTTGCTGGTCTGATTTTAGCCGCGTGTAGTGGCCAGGGCCCGAAAAGCCAGTCCGTAGACATCCAGGCACCCGTTACTAATAATTCCGCCTACTATCTGCAGCAGGTGCAGCAAAGCAGCGATGATAGCAAGACCGACTGGCAATTACTCGCAATCCGCGCCCTGTTGAAAGAAGGAAAATATCCGCAGGCTGCTCAGGCGATCGGCGAACTGCCTAATCAGCTTTCTGATAAACAGCAGCAAGAATTACTGCTGCTGAAAGCCCAGTCTCTGGTTGCTCAGCAAAAGATTGCCGATGCCCAACCGATATTGAGTCAGGTGAAAACCAGCGAGCTGTCTCAGGATCAGCTGGCGCGCTACTACGGTTTACAGATTGCCAGCGCACAGGGTAAAACTTCGCTGGCCCTGCTCCGCGCCTATATTGCTCAGGAGCCGTTGCTGAAAGGCGATGAACGCCAGCAGAATATCGATGCCACCTGGCAGGCGCTGACCCAGCTGTCGCAGCAGGATATGAATTCGCTGGTGATCAATGCCGACGAAAACATTCTGCAGGGCTGGCTGGATCTGCTCACGGCGTGGCATGCCAACGCGCAGGATGCCAACATGCTGAAGTCAGCCATTAAAGACTGGCAGACGCGCTATCCCGATAACCCTGCTGCAAAAACCTTACCGACCCAGTTGAGCCAGGTGCAAAACTTTACCAAAGCGTCCACCAGCACTATCGCGCTGCTGCTGCCGCTGAACGGTCAGGCTCAGATGTTCGCCAGCGCTATCCAGAAAGGCTTTAACGACGCGAAGAACGGCACCCTCGCTACCGCGCCTCAGGCGATGCCGGGCAGCGCCCAGGATCCTATCGCGATAAATCAGCAGCAGCCTGCGGATGCGAATGCGGTCGTCAGCCCGTCAGCTAACCCGGCGGCTGCGCAGCAGAGCGGCACGGCGCAGCAACCGGCAACGACGCAACAGCAGCCTCAGCAACAGCCGGCCGCCGAACCCGCTAGCAATGCGCAGGTGAAGGTGTACGACACCAGCAGTCAACCCATCGCGCAGGTGATGCAGCAGGCCCAACAGGATGGTGCCACGCTCGTTGTTGGACCGCTGTTGAAAAACAACGTTGAAACGGTCGCGAACAGCCAGACACCGCTGAATGTCCTGGCGCTGAACGAGCCAGAGCAAATCCAGAACCATCCGAATATGTGCTATTTTGCGCTGTCGCCTGAAGATGAAGCGCGCGATGCGGCGCATCATATCTGGGACCAGGGCAAACGCCAGCCGCTGCTGTTAGTACCTCGCAACGGCTTGGGCGATCGCGTAACGGCGGCCTTTACGAAAGAGTGGCAGTCACTGGGCGGCGGCACCGTGCTCCAGCAGCGCTTTGGTTCTGTTTCAGAACTCAAGCAGGGCATCAATAGCGGTGCAGGCATCAGCATGAGCGGTACGCCCGTGGTTATGCCCTCGTCTTCTCAGCCGCAAAGCGTTTCCGTTGCGGGCCTGAACATTCCGGCACCGCAAACCAGCGCCCCGGCCGCCAGCAGTGGCGGAGCCATTGATGCCGCTTATATCGTCTCGACTCAGGATGAACTGCAACTGATCAAACCGATGATCAGCATGCGCACCGGTAGCCGCAGCAACGTTGCGCTCTACGCCAGTTCGCGCAGCGCGCAGGCGGGCGCAGGGCCGGATTTCCGTCTGGAAATGGAAGGGCTGCAGTTCAGCGATATCCCCCTGCTTTCCGGCGCAAATCCGGCGTTGATGCAGCAGGCCGCGAAGTCGTTCAATAACGATTACTCGCTGGTGCGTCTGTACGCAATGGGGATTGATGCGTGGACGCTGGCTAACCACTTTAACCAGATGCGTCAGGTGCCGGGCTTCTCGCTCGACGGCAATACCGGCAAGCTGAGCGCCACCGCTGATTGTGTGATCAACAGGAAGTTGACATGGAACCAGTATCGCCAGGGCAACATCGTACCGGCCAGCTAAACCGCCGCCGTACGGGTGCCGAGCACGAACAACTCGCCCGCCGCTATCTTGAGCGGGCGGGGTTAACATGGGTCGCCAGCAATGTTTACTATCGCGCAGGGGAACTAGACCTGATAATGCGAGACAACCAGTGTTGGGTGTTCGTCGAAGTGCGTTACCGGCGTAACGCACGCTTCGGCGGCAGTCTGGCCAGTATTACCCGACAGAAACAACACAAGCTGCTGCGTGCCGCCTCTCTGTGGCTGGCGCAACGCGGCGGCAGTTTTGAAACAGTGAATTGCCGTTTCGACATCATTGCCATTACCGGCACGGCGCTTGAATGGTTGCCGAATGCCTTTAATGCAGACGTTTAGAACCAGGTGGTCGTGTGCAGGAAAGAATTAAAGCGTGTTTTACCGAAAGTATTCAAACTCAAATCGCTGCTGCAGAGGCGTTACCCGATGCCATTTCGCGTGCAGCAATGACAATGGTGCAGTCACTTCTCAACGGTAACAAAATACTGAGCTGTGGTAATGGTGCGTCATCCGCCAATGCTCAGCACTTTGCCGCCAGCATGATCAACCGCTTTGAAACCGAACGCCCCAGCCTGCCCGCGCTGGCCTTAAGTGCGGACAACGTCATGCTGACGGCGATCAGTAACGATCGTCTGCATGACGAAATTTATGCGAAGCAGGTGCGTGCACTGGGACAAACCGGTGACGTTCTGCTGGCAATCTCTACACGCGGTAATACACGGGACATCGTGAAGGCCGTCGAAGCCGCCGTCACGCGCGATATGACTATCGTTGCGCTTACCGGTTATGATGGGGGCGAATTAGCCGGATTGCTGGGACCGCAGGATGTGGAAATTCGTATTCCTTCACATCGTAGTGCTCGCATTCAGGAGATGCATATGTTAACACTCAACTGTTTGTGCGATCTGATTGATAACACCTTGTTTCCCCACCAGGAATGACGGAAGGAGCACCAATGAAAGCATTGAACGCTATAGCCATTGTTTTAACCGCCATGCTGCTGCAGGGCTGCGTCGCGGTGGTTGCCGGTAGCGCCGCTGTGGCGACCAAAACCGCCACCGATCCCCGCTCTGTCGGAACGCAGGTCGATGACGGCACGCTGGAATTACGCGTCAGCAACGCGCTGGCAAAAGATCAGCAAATCAAAACCGATGCTCGCGTCATTGCTACCGCCTATCAGGGTAAAGTCCTGCTAACCGGTCAGGCCCCGAGTCAGGAGATTGCCAACCGCGCGAAACAGATCACCATGGGCGTTGATGGCGCAACCGAAGTCTATAACGAGATTCGGATTGGGCCGAAAGTCAGCCTTGGCACCTCGTCGTCTGATACCTGGATTACCACCAAGATTCGCTCGCAGCTGTTGGGCAGCGATCAGGTGAAATCATCAAGCGTCAAAGTCACCACGGAAAACGGTGAAGTGTTCCTGCTGGGCCTGGTGACGCCAGAAGAAGCCAAAGCCGCCGCGGACATTGCCAGCCGGGTCAGCGGTGTGAAACACGTCACCACCGCGTTTACCATGGTGAAGTAATGCTGAGTTAACCCCAGGACAGCTGTCCGGGTTGTTACTGACGCAGACAGAAAAGCCGCAACCTGTTGGGTTGCGGCTTTTTTATTGCGGGTTTAGCCGTGACCGGGTCAGAGCCAACAAACGTTATCCGGCTTGCCGCCCAGCATTATCGCGCCGCCCGAGGTTGTCTCCGCTGGCGGCGGCGTAACGAAAGAAGGCCTCAGACCGGAATATCGATCACCAGTGCGCGGGTCGGGGTTTTCGCTGACAGCCACAGCTGTTGCTCTTCCTGCAAAAATGCGCCATCGCCACAGCCCAGCTGTTCCTGATGAGCGCCCCCGGCCGAGGCCTCAAACGCGCCATGGATAGATTGCAGATAGGCGCGCGCGCCCTGAAGCGGCACCAGATGCTGCTCGCCTGCCGCCAGCTCAAGCTGATGAATCCAGACCTGCTGACGCAACTGCAGGCTGCTGTCGCCGCCATCCGGTGAGGCCAGCAGTTGCGAACGCATGCCGCCCGACAACGTCATTTTCTGCATACGGGGATTTTCACGTTCCGGGCAGGCCGCCAGCCAGAGCTGCATACGGGTTAACGGGCGATCTTTACTCGGGTTAAGTTCGCTGTAGCTCACGCCAGGCTGAGCGGAGAGCAGCAACGCCTCACCTTCACGCACGCTGATGTGATTGCCTTCGCTGTCCCGGTATTCCGCCTCACCCTGTAAAACGATATTCAGCACATCCACCTGAGGATAGGTGCGCGGCTGAAACGCCGCGCCGGGTGCCAGGACTTCCTGATTCAAAACGCGTAAGGAGGCATAACCCATTAATTTGGGATCGAAATAGTGGCCAAAAGAGAAGCTGTAGCGCGCCTGTAACCAACCGTAATCGGCCTGACCACAAGCGGATGCACTGCGTGTCGTAATCATTATGTACCTCCAGCATCCGTCGGCAAGAATCGACGACGGGAAATATGCCTTTATGGTAAAAGTCTGGACGCCGGATTGTTAGCCAGTTAATCTGCCGTGCATATTCAAATTTCCTGACAGAGAACCGGGATGGCCAAAGATCGTGCGTTAACCCTTGAAGCTTTACGTGTGATGGATGCTATCGATCGCCGCGGCAGCTTTGCCGCCGCCGCCGATGAACTGGGCCGCGTGCCCTCAGCGCTTAGCTACACCATGCAGAAACTGGAAGAAGAGCTGGATGTGGTGCTGTTTGACCGTTCGGGCCATCGAACGAAGTTCACCAATGTCGGAAGAATGTTACTGGAGCGCGGTCGGGTGTTGCTGGAGGCTGCCGACAAGCTCACGACCGATGCCGAGGCGCTGGCACGCGGCTGGGAAACCCAGCTGACTATCGTGACGGAAGCGTTAGTGCCCACCGACGCGCTGTTTCCGTTGGTCACGAAGCTGGCTGACAAAGCCAATACCCAGATCGCCATCATCACAGAAGTACTGGCTGGCGCCTGGGAGAGACTGGAACAGGGGCGGGCTGATATTGTCATTGCACCGGATATGCATTTTCGCGCCTCGACCGAAATAAACACCCGCAAACTTTACAGCATCATCAGCGTTTACGTTGCCAGCCCTGACCATCCAATACACAACGAACCCGAGCCGCTTTCAGAAGTCACCCGGGTAAAATATCGCGGCATTGCCGTGGCAGATACAGCCCGCGAACGTCCGGTTCTGACCGTGCAACTGCTGGACAAGCAACAGCGCCTGACCGTCAGTACGATGGATGACAAACGTCGCGCGCTCCTGGCCGGTTTAGGGGTCGCCACCATGCCTTATAACATGGTGGAGCAGGACATTGCAGAGGGCCGCTTGCGGGTGGTCAGCCCGGAGTATTCGCGTGAGGTCGATATCATCATGGCCTGGCGGCGTGACAGCATGGGTGAGGCAAAAGCCTGGTGCCTGCGCGAAATTCCTCGCCTGCTGGCCCGGAAAAACTCACCGACGCCGGGCGCCCATCCCTGAAGATTACAGCCGGCTCAGACAGTCCAGCGCGACGCTTTTAAAGCAGGCAAAGTCACTGCTGTCGCGCAATCGCATCATCGCCCGCTCGCGCATAAAGGTCACGAACAGGTCATAGATAGCCATCGCTTCCTCATACTCGTTTTTGCTGATTGCCAGCAGGAAAATCACGTAAGCCGTGTCCTCGCCCCAGGGGATCCCCTGCGGGGCCAGCACGGTGTACACCACCGTTTTTTTCGCCATCAGCCCCAGCGAATGCGGAAGCGCAATCCCTTCGCCCAGCATGGTGCTGACAATGGCTTCACGCTCCTCAACGGAAGCATAAAACGCATTATCCACCACGCCTTCTGCCTCCAGCCGATCGCATAACAGCCGAAACAGCGCAGACTGACTCATCGGCCGATCGATGATGCAGAAATGGCGGGCATCAAAAAATTTCTCCAACATATAGGGCCGGGTGCGGTCCACCAGCACCAGCTTGCCTATCTGCTCCCGTTGAAATTCCGTCGGGAAAGGCGCGACCACGACAACCGGTTTCTCTTTTTCACTCAGCCGCGTGGTAGAAATCACAAAATCTTCTTCGATGCGCTGGCGGGCCTCATATTCACGCTGCGACAGGCACTGCGTCACCTGCAACTGGGGATAGTTGCGCATTAACATGGCTTCGATCATGCGGAGCGTCGACGTACCGCTGTCGCACACCAGCAGTACCTGAGGGCGACGCTGGTAACCCACGTTATAATGGCGCTCCAGCCCGACGCCGATATGAAGCACCAGAAAGCCAATTTCATTTTCGCTAATCGTATAGGGCGAATATTTTCCCCAACTGGACACTGCCGCCAGCGTCACATCATAGGCCATTGGATAGTGCTGCTTGATGTTGCTTAATAACGGGTTAGGAATATGGATCTGATAACGCACGCGCGTGATCATCGTTTTAATATGGGTAAGCAGATCGGCACGGAGTTGAGGATCGTTCTGCAGATCGTAATAGTAGTGAGTGTTAATAAAGCCGAGCAGGTAGTTAACCAGCGCCTCCGCATCGTCAGCATTAATGGCGCTGGGGGCAACGTCCTGAATGCGTCGGGCGGCGATATTCACCCGCAGCCAGCTCTCTTCCGCCGGAGAAACCGGTTTAACGGTAAGCGGCCGCAGCGCATGGATCAGCGTCTGCGCAGACTCGCGCACGTCCTCCCCGATCTCTTCCACCTGCGGATCGCTCAGCGGATAGCCTTCATTGATGCGACGTAGCGCCACCGCGCAGTAAAAACGCAAATAGCGTTCGCCTTCATCACTGAGGCGGATATTGTGCTGGGCAAGGCCGTTTTGCAGCAGCGGCTGAAGAGTTTCCAGCAGGCCGCTTTCCAGCGATTCGGGCACGATCAGCGGGCTGTCAGGCTGCTCCTGATCGATCTCAAACAGCAGATCGGTTAAGCAGGTGCGGATCGCCACTTCACTGCCAAACAGCTTCATGCCGTGATGGGGTTTGCTTTCGATACTCAACTGATAACGGCCGAGCCATTCGCGCACGTCGGCCATGTCATTCTGCAGCGTGGCACGGCTGACAAACCACTCCTCTGCCAGGGTTTCCAGCTTCAGGGAATAGGCGGCGGTGAGGAAACGCACCAGCAGGTAGCGGATTCGGTCGTGTGAGGTGCGCGGCACCCGCAGAGGCGCACGCGTCTGCTGCTGCAGCACGTTAAAGCGCAGCGCATCAATAATTTTAAGCTGGTAGCCCGCACCGCGATTCAGGACAAACTGCGCGCCGTGCTGCTGCAGCATGGCGTTGAGCGCGGTAATATCCGTGCGTACGGTGCGCGTGGACACCGCAAACCGCCGTGCCAGTTCGTCCTGGGGGAGCGTTTCGTTTTTCAATGCGTCGAACAGTTGCGCAAGGCGCTGATTCGGGAATCTCACGTCGGGTTACCTGCTTCAGCGGTTAACAAGAACAAAGTAAACGTCAGACTGCCGGAAAACAGGCGGCAGGTCTATTATGCCCTGCGCGCCCGTAATCTGTCCTTGAAGTGGCGCACAGGCCTGGGCTCAGTCCAGCAGACTTTTACAGATGGCCAGCAGTTGGCGCACGTCTTCCACGCGGGTTTCGCCACTGGCTTTGTCGATGATCGAACTGTAAATGTGGGGAATGATCTTGCTCACGCCAGCGTCCAGGGCAATACGCAGGATCGGCCCAACGTTTTGCAGATCGATCCCGCCGGTCGGCTCCAGCCAGAAATCCTGTTTCGCACAGGCTTCGGCCACCGCGCGGTACTCGTCCACCGTATCCAGACCGCCCATTGGAAAATACTTCACGGAACTGCCGCCCATGTCCTTCAGTAACGCAATCGCGGTATCAATGGGCACAATTCCGTCGCTGCTCTGTGAACTGAGGGGACCGGTGGAAATTTTCACCTTGCCCGGCGTGCCGGTTGGTGAAATCAGCCCGTTGACTACCGTTTGTGACTGACCGAGCAGCGCACGGCTGGTGCCGACGCCGGTAAACACCTGGTTAACATGTTGCGGCTGTAGTACAGCGGCCAGTTCGCTGACCATTCGCGACTGCCGGGGATCGCCCGCGCCCAGGCCGATGGACAGCGCGTTATCAATCAGCGCGGCGTACTCGCGCATATCCGCAATAGCGGCCTCGTTGCTGGGGTAGTTTTTTGATAACACGCCGACCAGTACGTGGCCTTCTGCGGCCTGCCAGATGGCTCGCGCGTTCTCTTTTGAACCCGCCAGCACGTTAAGACACAGGCGATCCTGATAAAAATTGGGGGTTAGCGTCATGCTATTTTTCTCCTGTTAACAGCGCCTGAATGCGGGTGAAAATAATCTGCAGCTGCTCAGCGCTGACGCTGCGCACGTCGGCTTCAATAATGCCCTCATTGGCTTTGTAGCCACGGAAGTAAATGGCGATATCACCGTTTTTTAGCGCCTGCACCAGATCGCCGGTCTGATGCCCGATTGTGGTCTCATCGAATTTGATCTCTGCCCGGGCAATGTCGCGCCCGGCGGCATCCCATACAACGCGCGCACTGACGCCATCCAGACCGTTAAGGTTGTTGATGAAAGGCGTCATTTTTTCCACCATCTGGGCGCCGGTGGTTTTCGGCAGGGTCAGGTAGGATTCAATGGCCTGGGTCAGTCCCAGAATCCCCTCTTTGCCCACTTTCATGGTGCGGCCAATGCCGTTGCTCTGGCGCTTCACCCACTCGACAAGCTGATGTTTCCCGATAACCAGGCCGCTGGTGGGGCCTTCAATGGCTTTGGCCCCGCTGTAAATAACCAGATCGGCACCCGCCTGGTAATAGCACTGCAGATCTTCCTCAGCGGCGGCATCCACGATAAGCGGCACGCCATGCTTACGTGCCACCTCGGCGGCCTGCGCCACGCTCAGGTGGCTCTTTTGTACACAGTGATGGGACTTCACATAGAGAATGGCCGCCGTCTGGGCGGTGACTGCAGCGGAAAGCTGCTGTGACGAGCACTCGTTACTGTAACCCGCCTCAACCGTCCGACCGCCGCCCAGCGCAATCATGCTGCCAACGGGCGCGCCGTAATTCACGTTATGCCCTTTTGGCACCACGATGTCGTGCGGCACGGTCAGCGGTGCGCTGTGTAAATTATCCAGCAGCCAGTCGTCATCTTTCACAATGACGGCAGCCACGCTTTGGGCGATGCCCGCAGAAGCACAGGACACCACCAGCGCATTTTCCACCTGCAGCAAATTAGCGATGTAAGCCCCGGTCTTATCAACCAGGTCCTTCACTTCAAAATAGTGCTCCAGGCCGTATTTAACCGTATCAACCACGTCGCTGGCCGGTGTAGACACGCCAAGAATGGTCATGCGGCCAGAGGCATTAATGACCTTCTTCAGGCCATATTTCTCATACAGTGAAGACATTGTGTTTTTTCCCTTCTTCAGTCATCCAGCACTCACCGGCGACGATAGCCGCCAGAGGAATCAATTGGCGATCGCCCTGCTCCGCCAGCCCTTCCGCATCCACAAACGACACGGATTCGTGCGCCACGGTAAACAGGGTAAAGTCGGCATCAAGTCCGGGCTCAATAGCACCTTTGCTGCGTAATCTCAGCCCGCTGGCCGCCTGATGCGTTACGCAGGCAATAATCTGTGGCAGCGTCATGCCTACATTGAAAAATTTCGACATCACGTGCGCCAGGGTATAAACCGGTCCGTTCAGACGATTGCGGCAGTAGATGTCTGAACTGATGGTGTCAGGCAGAATGCCTTGGGCAATCGCCGCGCGCGCCACCTCAAAGCTGAAGCTGGCACTGCCGTGGCCAACATCAAGCCGCACGCCCCTTGCCAGGGCCTGTTTTACCGCTGCACGCAGTTGCCCTTCGGGCGTCAGGATGCGGTTTGGCTTGCCGTTGTAGCAGTGGGTGATGATGTCGCCGGAGGTCAGCAACGCGGCGATTTCATCGAGGTTGGGGGGATTGTTACCAATATGCACCATCAGGGGCAGGTTGCCATTTTCCTGCTGAATCGCCTTCGCCAGCACCAGCGGCCGAATGCCGTTTTCGCCCACTACGCTGCTGCTCATCCGGGCTTTAAGCCCGACGATAAAATCGGGATGACGTCTTACCGCGTCGGCAATCGCCGGGCGATCAATCTGCGTCATGTCCGCCAGTTCATTTTGGGTAACGATGCCGGTGCGGGCGATATTCAGCAGCGCAAAAACCTGGGTGGTGACCGCTTGCGTGCGCTGTCTGAAATCATCAATGTCGTCTGCACCTGTACTGCCTGCATCGACAACACAGGTGACGCCGCTTTCCACGCCAATCCGGTCGGGATGATCGTGGTAGATGGGCGATTTTTCATAGCAGTGTACATGGGAGTCGATCCAGCCCGCACTGAGATAGCAGTTCGCCGCCAGGGTTTGTTCCACTCTGGCCCTACCGGTTACCTCACCCACGGCGGCTATTTTTCCGTCGAGTATGGCGATATCGATCAGACGTTCATCCGGCAGTCGCGCCCGACGCAGAATCAGATCGTACATAGGAATCTCCTTTGACTGCCCCGATCGGCCTTCACCGATCGGGCATTAACGCGATCAGATCGCGACCGGAAAAATCGCGCCGAGGATCATGGCACCGAGGATCGCCCCGCCGGTGATCGGTTTGTTCCACAGATAGAACACCAGCGCACCCAACAGCGAACCGAGACCGATAGGAATGGAGGCGCCCATGGCGGCCAGGATAATCAATGGCCCCAGGAAGCGTCCTGATGCATTGCCCGCGCCCATCATCACGTCCGCACCATAGGTGCTGTTGCTTTGATTAATGGTGAACTTACGCGCCAGAATGATGACGTAGCCTATCGCCACACCGATAACCAGACCGGTGACCAGCGAAGCCGCAAAATTCGCCACCGGGAAGACAAAACCGGCGCCCAGCAGCAGCGCGGGCACGCCCAACCCGACGCCGGTCTGGATGGCACCACCGATATCCAGAATCCCGACCAGCGATCCTTCAATGATGCGGGCGAACAGAAAGCTGGCACCGAAAGCGGCCACCGCGCCGTAAACGCCGGTATCGATGCCCGCCCGTAACATCGAGACGAAGGCCACTTCGTTAAAAGCGCCGATACCGTACAGGTAGTACATATGGGTCCCGGCAAACACGCCGGAGGAGAGCAGACCGACAAAAATCGGGAATGACCAGTCGGCATACCAGAAACCTTTGTTTGATTCTTCCATTGCAGACGCTCCGTTATTTGCCGCTCAGGCTGTTATGAATACTGTCGAGCCAGCCAGGAATGCCGAGCTGGAAGGATTGCAGCATCTTCATATCGAAACCGCGGAAGAAGGCGCTGAGAACAAACAGGGCGACGATGGCGGTCATCATGATTTTGGTCACTTTGTTCCAGCCGCTCTCTTCAACCCCTTTACCAATCAAAATGCCCAGCACCAGGCCCGGTACGGCATTGCCCATAATCAGCTGTGCCAGACCGCCGAAGATGGTGGCCCAAAAGCCCGATTTCTTACCGGCGTCAATTGCCGCCAGCCAGAAGATCACCGGCATGACCGTGTTCACCAGCAAATTAGCGGCCGGTACCAGCACCTTTACCGCCGTGACCTGCAGGGCCGCCGGAACGGCAGAGGCGGTCGAGTTGAGAAAAGCCACCACCACCATGCCGATGATGCCGCAGGCGATAGCCATCTTTTTCGGGTCGTATAGCGTCTCTGCCACATTGCGGTTTTTGATCATGATCGCCGCCGCGCCCCAGTTGGGGATGATGCGATGATCCACGTCCTGCGTGAACGCACCCGCCGCCACGGAGGAGGCCCAGGCGTTAAAGAAGAATCCCAACCCAAAAGAGAAATGAGAGGCAGGATCGCCTTCACAGGAGTTAAGTTCACCCAGTGTGCGAAAGGCGCCCATACCTTGTGTCGTCGGGGCATGAAACATGCGGGCGGCACCGGCGCCCACACCGACGCCCACGAGGCCGCCGATAATTAACGACTTGAGCAAAATGATGAGAAACATCCTCTTTCCTTATATGTGTTGTTTGAGGCTGACTTACACGCGGGTGAACTCGACCTTATCGCCGTCCAGGCAGGTCACGTTAATGGTGACCTCCAGGTCGACGCTGAAGAGCCTGCGCTCGCGTGCCAGGAAAAAGAAAAGGAATTTTTCGGTTGTGACGCGTTCCCGCGCGCGCACCACCTTTACGTCCTGCGGTTCAATGCGCAGCAGAATCTTATTGGCGTTGCGCAGGACTTCGTGCTGTACACGACTCAGCGCATCTGCGAAGGCTTTCGCCTTGGTGTCGCCCTTACCGCTTACGGCAACCGAGGTTGTAAAGGTCTCTTTCATTCCTTATCCACCGTGTTTTTTGTTCCAGGCCTGAACCAGACGTTCACCCAGCTCTTCTTTGTCCATAAAGCCGAAGCCCAGCACGTTCGCGCCTTCATTAATGGCGGTCACGCCTTCATCCACAGAGCGCATACCATGTTTGGCCTTATAGCCGTATTTGTTTTGCGCCGTAATCGCGCCTGCCCCTCCGCTGCCGCAAAAGGAGATACCGAAATCGGCATTCTCTGCTTTCATGACGTCGCCCAGCTTCATGTCTGCCGCGACGCCCGGCACCACAACGGCACGGCCACCGGCTTTTTCTACGCCAGCCGCCACTTTTTGTCCTTTACCTAAACGATCGCCGATCACTACGGTTACCATATGTCTGTTCCTCTCAGGGTTGGAAAATTAGTCGTTCTTCGCCACTTCAAAGTGGACAGAAAGCAGCCAGGCTTCTTCTGGTGGCAAATTGCCAAACAGGTCCACCACCTGCTGTGCCAGCGCCATCGACTCTTTGGAAATTTCGTCAAACAGCTCAGCCTCAACCTCTGGCAGACTCTCGCCGGTGACGGATCGCAATGCCATTGCCCGCACGTGCGAAGCCAGCATTTGTATCTGCACGGCATTCGGCTGGATGGCCCGCTCGGCAAAAAGCACCTCAATCTGCGCCATCACGCGATCCGTCAGGGCCTGAATCCTTTGCTGTTCGTCTTGTGACGCATTCATCGCTACCGCTCCCTTACCCGTACTCATCGTCTGCTTCCCATTTCGCGCTTAGCGTGATCTCAAACTAACCAGAGGCGGCAGCGCTGTGGAGAACGACTTTTTCCGTTTCGAAGTGGAAATCCGGCCCTTGTGAGTGATCCGGAACGCAAACTTGCGCGTTCGCTTAGCGGACGGATTATTTTTACCAGATTAAACAGTGAGTTAAAAAAGGGATATCACACAGGAAAGGCGGCAGGTGAGGAATAAACAGCAAACCGGGTTGCTGGTCAGCCGTCACAAAACTGGCAAACAGCAACCCTGAGGGCAAGGTAACAGAGAAACTTATGACTCAGCGTCAGTGGGCTGACGTAATGGCGTAACGCGGTTTTTGTCGTCAACGGGCTGGAGGCGATGCGTTTTACGTCGGCTAATGGCGGCCACGATCAGGGCAAAACGCGCTTCATTCAGCTTGTAGCAGAAGCCCATGATCAACGCCGCCGCAATCGCCAGCGAACAGGGCCAGATAAAGATCAGCTGCCTTAAACCTGCCAGCGTGCCATCGCTTTGTACGGCATTGGGCACGTAGCCTATTTGCGTCAGCATCAGACCGGGCAGAAATCCCGCCAGCGCGGCGGATATCTTGCGAAAGAAGGTGTAGCCCGTGTAACAGGCACCTTCTGCCCGAATGCCGGTTTTCCACTCCCCGTACTCGACGGTATCCGGCACCAGCGCCCAGTTAAGGCTGTTAACGAATGCCGTACCGAAAAACGCCACGCAGGAGAACATGACGAACAGCAGAGAGCTACTTCCCCAGAGAAAGTTACCCAGATCGCCCAGGGCCCAGAGGATGAGTCCCCCCAGATAAACCTGTTTCTTACCAAACTGTTTTACCGCTGTGGGCACCAGCAGTACGCCCACCAGAATACAGCCCATGCTGAAGAAGCCCATCCAGGAGAGCAAATGAACATCGTTCAGCACGTACTGCGTGTAGTAGACCTGAATGGCCAGCTTGATATTAAACGCCGCCAGGGTACAGAGGTTCGCGAGGCACAGAACCAGCAACGGCGGATTGTGAAAGATGGCGCGGAAGGCCGTTGCCACACCGGGTTTATGATGCGTCGGGGTGAGCTCAACATAGCGCTCTTTAACCCCGCTGTAACAGAACCACATGCACAGCAGCCCGGCGACCACAAAGACGGCGGCGGCAACCTGATAGCCCAGCGCACTTTTGCCAACAAACAGCGACTGAATGGGCATAAAGCACACCGTGCAAACCAGTAATCCCACCGTTGCCCCGCCCTGCCGCCAGGCGGCGAGGTGGGCGCGTTCGTGGGGATTTTTGGTTATGGCTGGCACCATTGCGCCATAGGAACAGTTCATCAGGCTGTAAAACAGACCAAACGTCATAAACAGGGCGGTCGCGATTGTTGTCTTTATCGTCAGGCTAAAGTCGTTAGCAACAAACTGTGCCGCAGCCACCAGCGCTACCGGCAGCGAGAAATAGAGAATAAAAGGTCTGAATTTTCCTCTCGTGCCAATATGGCGGCGTGAATCCAGCACAATGCCGGTGAACATATCGGTTAGGGCGGTAAAGAATTTCGCCACCAGGAAAATCACCCCGCCGTACCAGGCTGGCATGCCCAGCTCATCGGTGTAGAACTTGAGTAAATAAAGCGTCCCGATAGTCAGCATCAGGTTGGAGCCAAAATCACCGACGCCGTAAGCCACCTTCTCACGCAGCGGGAGTTTCAGCGTTAATGGATCGGAGCCTGTCTTCATAAGTGATCCTTTTAGCGCCGCGACCGGCGCAGTCACAAAGCCAAATTAGCGCTGACGCTTACGTGCATCGATCTCCTCAATGATGCGGACATACATCTTCTCATTGAGATTGTAGAAGCACCCCATGGCCACGATGGTGATCACGGCCAGCGCACCGGGATAGATGAACATCAGTTGCTTCAACCCTTCTACCGTTCCGGACGACTGAATCACGTTGGGCACGTAGCCGATTTGTGTCAGCATCCAGCCGGGGAAAAAGCCGGCCAGCGCCTGTGAGACCTTACGGAAAAAGGTAAAACCGGTATAAACCGTACCTTCAGAACGAACGCCCGTCCGCCATTCCCCGTACTCCACCGTATCGGAAACCAGCGCCCAGTTAAGGCTGTTGACAAAGGCTGAGCCAAAAAAAGCCAGGCAGGAATACGCGACAAAACTGACCGAACCGCCGCCGAAGAAATAGTTGAGCAGATCGCCCGCGACCCAAATCAGCAAACCGCCGATATACACTTTTTTCTTACCAAAGCGCCTGACCGCGCCGGGCATCATAAATACGCCAATAAAGATGCACCCCATGCTGAAGAATCCCATCCATGACAGCAGAATGGGATCGTTTAGCACGTACTGGGTGTAATAAACCTGGATCGCCAGTTTGACGTTAAAGGCGCCCAGTGTGCATAAGTTGGCAATGCACAGGATAAACAGTGGACGGTTGCCCGCGATGGCACGGAACGACGCTAACAGTCCCGGTTTCTGCGTGGGGCTGCTGGCGGGTTGCTCGACATAACGCTCTTTTACGCCGGCATAACACCACCACATAAAAAATAAGCCAAACGCCGAGAACAGCGTGGCCGCAACGACATAACTCAGCTGCGGATTGCCTTCAATCAGGTTCATGACCGGTACAAAACCCACGGTACAGATCAGCAAGCCCAGCGTTGCGCCGCCCTGCCGCCAGGCGGCCAGTGCGGCACGCTCGTCGGGGTTTTTCGTCATCGCGGGCACCATCGCACCGTAGGAACAGTTCATCATGCTGAAGAACAGGCCATACATCATAAACAGCACTGTGGCGACGATCGTTTTTCCGGTGACGTCAAACGGCGTACCCACAAAATTGGCGATAGCTAACAGGGTTACCGGAAAGGCCGCGTACAGCACGAAGGGACGGAACTTGCCTTTCGGGCCAATCCGACGCCGCGAATCCAGCATGATGCCGGTGCCCATATCGGTAAAGGCGGTAAAAAACTTGGCCACCAGGAAAATGATGCCGCCGTAGGTTCCCGGCAGCTCCAGCACGTCGGTATAGAACTTCAGGAGGTAGAGCGTACCGATATCTAATAAAATATTTGAACCCAGATCGCCGATGCCATAGGCGACTTTCTCTTTGAAGGGCAACCGTAACGTCGCCGGTTCACTGCCGGAAGCAAGATGGTGTTGGCTCATGATTTCTCTCCGCTGCCCCACTGAACCTGTCAGCAGGGCCGCTTTTTCAGGATGATTTTGAAGCGTTTTGTTGCTCGATTTCAGCGCGAATAGCGGCCACTTTTTTACCAAACAGCAGCTGCATGACGGCCAGCAGGCCAAATGAGGGCACCAGTACCTGCCAGGCCGGGATATCCAGAGCGCCTTTGATCAGCATGGAGCCCGAAGCAATCAGCAGGAGAAACACCATCAGTCGGAAAGCCCGCACGGAGATACGCTTGTGCACATACTGGCCCACTAACGATCCCAGGATCATGGTAGGAATGCAGAACATCACCAGCTTGACCGTTGAGACCGTTAAAATGCCGCTGGTGGTCAGGCCGCCAATAATGGCGATGTTATTCGCGGTAAAAAATGCATTGAGCGTGCCGCGAAAAGCAGCGGGTGCCAGATTCCTTAACATGCCGTAGATCACGACGGGCGGACCGTTGGTGGCAAACGCCGAGCCGAGCGCCCCGGCGATAATACCGGTGGGCATCACTATCCAGTTTTTGTCATAGACAGGCAGACGAGGAATAAACAGGCTGTAGAACGAATAAAGGATCAGGAAAACGCCCAGCCCGGTTTTCATCACGTCGTCCGGAAAATTGGACAGCGCGTAAATGCCCAAAGGGATACCGGCAAAGGAGAACAGGATCAGCACCAGGGCTGACTTCCAGTTGGTTTCCTTGCGAGACAGCCAGGTGGCATACAGCGCCGTTGCCGTCCCCACAATCACCGACATCGGTGCAGCCATTTTGACCGGCAGCAGCAACGTCACCAGCGGCATCGTAACCAGCGCGCCACCAAATCCCGCACAGATGCCAATAAAGGTGTACAGAAACATAATGGCAATAATGATGCAGACGACCTCAGTGGTGATTTCCAGACCTTCAGGTGTAAGTAGCGTAAAGAAATCCATAATCCTTTCTCCCGCTACTGTGGCAATATCTGACTGCCAGCAAGCCGTAATGAAGCAAACAATGACTGCCATTCGCTGTCTGCCCGATAAAATACCGGCGGCTGCCCCATCGGCGCGGCGACAGTGATATCCCCGCCGTTTAACGTTTCTCCGGTCCACATGTTGACCCAGCGGTCTTCAGGCAGATAGAGCGACCAGTCGCGGCGGCCCTCTTCATAAACCGGTGCCACCAGCAGGTCACGCCCCAGCAGATATTGGTATTTGAGCGTGTAGGTGCGGGCATCCGCTTCATAGTGCAAAAACAAAGGGCGCATAACGGGTAAGCCCGAGTGGGCATTCTGCGCGACAGCCTGCTTGATATAAGGTTTTAAGGTGGTGAAGATCGTGGACATGCGGGCAAAGTGGGCAATGGTTTCTTCATCGCTGTCAAACTGCCAGTTATCGCCAGGACGGTTCCCTTCATGGGTGCGCATCATCGGGGTAAAGGCATTGAAGTCACACCAGCGAAGCAGCAGTTCTTTACTGCGTTTCATGCCGTACAGCGTGGTGTAGCCACCGATGTCGCTGTGATGCAAACCGTGGCCGCTCATCGCCAGTGACAGCGCGGCGGGCACCACCGAGGCCAGGCCATCGTCCAGGCTCCAGTCAACATTTTGATCCCCGGCCCACATCATCACCGAGTATTTCTGACTGCCGGTGTAACCCGCACGCATAAAGAACAGCACGTCACCGAGTTTGCCGGTTTCTTCCAGCGCCTCGTAGTTACACTTCGCCCACAGCGCGGGCCAGGCATTGTGCATGATTTCGGCGCTGACGCCGTTGTGCAGATACGTGTCCGTTGGCAGGTACTCCCCAAAATCCGCCATCCAGCCGCGACAGCCCAGGGCAATCAGATTGTCTTTGATGACGCCTTTGAACCAGTGGTAAGCCTCCGGATTCGTGAGATCGACGACGCCCGCATAAAACTCACCAAATTCGACGTGGTAATCGTCCCCAGCCGCATTTTTGGTCAGATACCCTTTCCGGGCAGCCTCTTCGCACAGGTTACGGTCGCTGGCGACGTAAGGGTTGATATAAGACAGGAACTGTACGCCTTCCGCTTTCCACTGCTGAATGCGCGCGTCCAGTTGGGGATAAAGCTCGCTGTCCCACTGCCAGTTCCACATCACGCGTTTGCCGAAGGAGGTCATCCGGATGCCGGACCAGTCCTGCGCCCAGATGCCATTCACTTTCACGCCCGCCTGACGCATTTTGTTCAGCTTCTGCTGGCAGACCTCGGTGCCGCCCTGGATCCCCAGCGTGACGCCATCGTAAACCCAGTCCGGTAATACCGGCTGACGCCCCAACAGGGCACTCATTTTTTCCAGCAGGGCGATGTAGGTATCGGCACATTCAAAACGTAACGTGGCGTTATTTTCCCAGAAAGCCAGTTCATGATAATCCGCTGCGCTGAAGTCAAAATTCATGTAGCCGCTGTTATCCACATGGCAGTAATACTTCTGGCTGCTGACAAAGGTCGGCTGTGGGAAAAAGGTCCAGTAGTAATCTCCGCCGGCATTCTCTGCACAGTCAGCCTGCCAGGTGACCACGCTTTTCTTATTGCGCCCGACGCCCTGTTCGCTGGTCCAGAGTGGAAAAGGTTTCCCGCGCAAATCAAAACAGGAAAACTGCTCGCCACAGCCGTAGATATGATCGTCGTCCAAGGCTGACAGCCTCAGCCAGATACGGTTAAGCCTGTCGCTGTCGTTTGTCAGCGTAAGCAACAGGCGGCCGTTTTCATCTGTGCCGATGATCAGCGTGGCGCTAAATACCTCTCCGCGTGAGAAGCGCACCGTCCAGCCGGTGTCCTGCGCGGTCACAACGGCCGAGGTTAACGCCAGTTTTTCATTCAACCGGTCTTTAATACTGAAATTGCCGCGAAACATGTCGATATCGGCGTTGCCATTGCCTATCCACAGACAGGGTTTTTCCTCGCTGTGGCTAAGAATCTGTCGGTTTTGATAAGTCAGTGAAAAGCCGTTACCGGCGGCAGTCAGCTTTACGCCTGCCGTCTCAGGATGTTGTAAATGCATTCTGACCTCTGCGTTGTAGGATAAAAAAATAAGGTTTAGCGTGATTCGTGCTGGTCACAGCCAATCGTGAACGTCATGAGATGGCGCGCCTGTGGCGCAAGAAAAATCACATCAATGCCAGAATTGAACGCGTCAGGTGGACAACTCATCGGCTCGGCTGCCAATCCCGTGCGGCCAAGTTTTTCGCCGCTGTAAATTTGCAACCAGGGTTGATCGCTGCGTAAAAAAACCGAAAGTGCCTGCTGTGGACAAGTTAATCTCACCTCCCATTCGCGTCCGGCTGCGCGGGTGTTAACACTGCAGTCGATCTGCGTCGACGCCAACCGACGCGGGGTAAGAAAATCCCCTTCTGCAATCGCGGCCGGTAGCGTCAGCAGGCAGTGATCCACCAGGGTCATGTTGCAGGTCAGATAAGGATGCGAACCGACACCGTAGGGCGCGGGTTGATCGCCTACGTTCTGGCTGCTGATACTGACCTGCAGGCCCTGTGCGGCATCAAGCCGGTAAGTCACTGCCGATAGCAACGCAAACGGATAGCCGTAACTGGGCGGCAGGAAAACCGTTAAGGTCGCCTCGCTGTCGGTGTGTTTGGCGATCTGCCAGTCACGCCAGGCCAATAAGCCGTGAATGGCGGTAACGCCTTCGTGGTCATTGATGGGTAGCTGAAGCAGCTTGCCGTTATGTTTCCAGGTTCCTTTCGAGACGCGATTCGGCCAGGGAATCAGGACTTTGCCCATATGCGCCAGCGGCATTGCCTCCGGAGGATGTGGGAGCACCAGATGGCGGCCCGCGTGCGTCAGCTCAGCCAGGCCAGCGCCTACGGTGACGATTTTTGCCTGATATTCTCCAGCGTGAAGAACAAGGGTTTGTCCGCTGCTGTGCATAGCTGGTACTCCCGTTAGTCTGTTTTTCAGGGGTTATTTCGCATTACAGTCCAGTAATCCTGCCGCTACGGCGGGTGCCAGCCCCGGTGCCAGAGGAAGGCGCGGGATCACCAGGCAATGCAGCAGGTGATAGATATCCTGTTTGCCGTCCCACACTTTGGTGGTCACCTTGTTTTCGCAATCCAGCTCTTGCCACCATGAGCCATTCTCGAAATCCATCATGTAAGTGATGCAGTAATCCCACCATTTCTGGTACCAGGCTTCGTATTGCGCCTCGCCAGTGACCGCATACAGGGCGTAAGCCGTGCCCATTGCCTCAACCACGGGCCAGCGCACTCTTTCACTCACTACGGGCTTGCCATCCCAGTCCACGGTGTAAACAAACCCGTCTGCGCCATCGGGCGCCCAGGCATCGCGGATAGTGGCGTGGAATAAGCCTTTCGCATCTTCAATAAGCCAGGCCGGCGGCGTTTCGAAGCGCGCTTCCAGCGCAGCATGCAGATGCAGCATCAGACGTCCCCATTCAATCCAGTGTCCGGGCGTGCCGCCATAAGCCCGGAAGCGGTGAGCGGGATTCTCTTTGTTGTAATCGCGTAATGGGTTCCAGTCAGTGTCGAAGTGTTCATTGACGCGGTACTCACCGTTGCGCGCGACGTCGTGAATAATCACCGAGGTGACACGCAGCGCGCGATCCAGCCATTTCTTGTCGTGCGTGACGTCATAGACAATCAGGAAGGCTTCAACGGCGTGCATATTGGCATTGCCGCCGCGGTAGTCTTCTGTCTTGCTAAAGGCTTCATCCCAGGACTCCAGGCACATCTGTTCGTCTTCACTCCAGAAGTAGCGATCGATCACGTCGATCGCGTCATCCAGCAGCTGGCGGGCGGCAGGATGCCCCGTAGTGACCGCACTGGCCGCGCCCAGCAACACGAAAAAGTGCTGATAACCCTGTTTGGACGCATCAACGACGCCTTCATCGTTTACGCAGGCATACCAGCCGCCGTACTGTTTATCGCGCAGCGCACCATTCAGGGCGTTAATGCCGTGATCGACCAGTTGATAAGCTCCCGGCCGTCCCATCGAGGCCGCAACGGCATAGACATGCAGCATGCGTGCGGTAATCCACAGGTGCGTGCCCATCTCGGGTTTTACCTGCCCGGTATTCCCCAGCCAGCCAAATCCGGTGGCGACCGCTGCGTTTTTACCAAAGTCGAGAATCCTGTCCGTTTCCTGTTCGAGCCAGCGGTTATGACTCAGCGTGTTAAACCATTTCATTTGCGTTGCCCTCTTAGCGTTTAGCCATCATTTCATCTACGATCTCACCCAGCCGTTGCAGCCTGGGGACGGAGACATCCCGCAACATCAGGTCGGTATCCGGTAAGCCAATGACGGAAGACCAGACGGCTCGCCCGGCCAGGAAGCCCGATGCGCCCGCCTGCATCGCCACCCGCACGGCGCGCGGGAATAATTTTTCATCAATGCCGGACGAGAGAATGACCCACGGCATCGCGATCCGATCGTTGAGCTTTTGCGCGGCCGCCAGCAGATCCGACTGTGTACCTTTGCCGTACAGGGGCATTTCCACCTTGTAGAGATCCGCGCCGCTGTTGCCCAATTCTGTGGCCGCGTCCAGGATCGCCTGCTCGCGATCAAAGCGATCGCCGCGGCGCGGTGGCCTGACTACCGGTTCGATAATGCTGAGCAGGCCATGGCGGTGGCAGCGGGTGTTGAAGGCCTTAACCATGTCGAGACGTTGCTGCGGATCTTCATCGCTGCGCCACAGCACCAGCAGCTTCAGCGCCTTCGCGCCGTCACGCTTCATCGCCACCGGATCGACGTTGTTATCGATCGCCACGCTGTCCACCGGAATACCATTGCCCGGAATGAATTCATCCGCCGCGACGATAAGGCCGCAGCCGGGGGCAACCGCTTGCCGTTCGACGATGTGCGGGAAACAAAACTGTTGATCAATCAGGATCGCCGAGGCATAGGGCGATAACACGCTGGCGGCATTGACTTTAAACTCGGTCAGCACGCGATCGCTGACGGGTAGTGACGCGCCAGCGGCCGCGAACATCAAACGCATGGCCTCACGCTGATCGACTGCGAGCATGGCGAAACCACCTGAAGGTCGGGTGATGTCTTTAAGGGTGTAATGAGTCATGCTTCTTTCCTCTGAATTAAGCGTCACACTGTGTGGGGAGAAATGAGGCCCGCGCTGGCGCGAACATGTTCAAGGATGGCGGTCCAGTCCTCGCGTCCGCGTCCGGCAGCGCGGGCCTGGTTGTAAACTTCACGTGAGGCAGCCCCGAGCGGCATCGGTACATGCAGCTGGTTGGCAACATCCAGCGCAATCCCCAGGTCCTTATGCGCCAGATCGATCATGAAGGCCGGTGAGCGATCCCCTTTCAGTACCTTGTCAGGCCAGGTCGTGGTGAAATGCCCTTTGCCCGCAGGCGTGCCGTTCATCACCTGCAACGCCACGTCAAACGACAGCCCCAGACCTTCACACAGCACCGCCGCTTCCGCCGAGAGGGCATTCAGGGCGATGCTCATGTAGTTGTTGATCAGCTTGACGCGAATCCCCATACCAGGGCCGCCTGCCACGACCAGCTCATTGCCCATCGCCATAAGCACGGGTTTTGCTCGTGCAACCTGTTGCGGCGTGCCGCCTGCCAGCAGCAGCAGTGAACCGGCTATCGCATGGTCTGACGTGCGGCCGACGGGCACGTCCATCATGCTGAAGCCGCGAGCGGCCATCTCACCGATCAGCCGATCGGTTTGCAGCGGATGGATCGTGGACATATCAATCACCAGCGCAGTGGATGCCAGCGTGGTACACACACCTTTGTCGCCAAGCAGTGCGGAACGCACTAACTCGCCGTTGGGCAGCATGGTGATAACAAACTCGGCCCCGGTTGCCGCCTCCGCAGCTGAAACGCTCGCCCGGGCGCCCTTATCAACCAGACGCGCGACGGCCTGAGGATCCACATCAAAGACGTTGAGCTGATGGCCCTGCTTCAGCAGATTGCTCGCCATCGGCCCGCCCATTTGTCCCAATCCAATAAACGCAATTACCGACATACCGCTCTCCCAACCCCGTTATTGTCATATTTTGTCACTACAGACGACTTTTACTGTCTGTTTTAGATCATATTTGTAATTTATGGTCAAAAAATTGACAGGTGTCACTTTTAAAACATTTGATGAAATTAAAATGACAACACCAACAAAATGTGAGGAAGCGTTATGACGCGTATTGCTTGTGTAGGGGTCACCGTATTAGATCGCATTTGGTATCTGGATACCTTGCCGTCTCAGAGCGGAAAATATGTGGCAAACAACTATCGGGAAGTCGGCGGTGGTCCGGCTGCTACAGCGGCCGTTGCCGCAGCTAAACTGGGTGCAGAGGTGGATTTTATTGGTCGGGTTGGTGACGATGACACAGGGAAGAGACTGCTGTCTGAGTTAAATGAGTACGGCGTAAAGACCCGATATACTAAGGTTTTCGAGGCCGCCCGCTCTTCACAATCCGCGATTCTAGTGGATGCCGAGGGGGAACGGATGATTGCCAACTACCCTAGCCCGGACTTAGCAGAATGCGCAGACTGGCTAACAGAGATCGACTTCTCACAATGGGATTCGGTGCTGGCAGATGTTCGCTGGCACCAGGGTGCCAAGTGCGCGTTTACCCTGGCCCGCCAACAGGGCGTTCCCACCATTCTGGATGGGGATGTGACCCCGCAGGACATTGGGGAGCTGGTGGCGTTAAGCGATCATGCGGCATTTTCAGCGCCGGGTTTACAGCGCTTAACCGGGCTGGAGGGGGAAACGGCGGCGTTAAAAAAAGCACAAATGCTCACAAATGGTCATGTCTATGTTACCCAGGGCGCTCAGGGCTGCGTCTGGCTGGACGCCGGCACGCTCCAGCATCAGCCCGCCTTTGAGGTACAGGTCGTCGATACCACCGGCGCGGGCGACGTCTTCCACGGGGGGCTGGCCGTGAAACTGGCGCAGAAGGGCTCTGTCACAGAGGCCGTGCGCTTTGCCAGTGCGGTCGCGGCGCTAAAATGTACGCGACCGGGCGGGCGAGACGGGATCCCTGATTATGATCAAACCTGTTCTTTTATGTCGGTAAATGTATAAACTGTGTGCCATGGTGGTATTCAGAGAACAATCCATGATCCTCACGGACGTAACCGGTAATCCTCGCCACGATCGTTTGCTCAGGCTGATCGCTGAACGTGGCTACATGAATATTGATGAACTCGCCTTGCTGCTCGACGTTTCCACACAAACGGTCAGGCGCGATATTCGTAAACTCAGCGATCAGGGATTAATCACGCGTCATCATGGTGGTGCGGGCCGTGCTTCCAGCGTAGTGAATACCGCTTTTGAACAGCGCGAAGTCTCACAGACCGAAGAAAAACGTGCGATTGCGGAAGCCATTGCGGACTATATTCCCGATGGATCAACGGTATTTATCACTATTGGCACTACGGTTGAACACGTCGCCCGGGCGCTGGCAAACCATAAACATCTGCGCATTATTACCAACAGCCTTCGTGTCGCCCATATTCTGTATAAATGCCCACAGTTTGAAGTGATGGTGCCCGGCGGCACGCTGCGCGCCCACAACGGTGGCATTATTGGCCCGGTCACGTCCGCGTTTGTGGCCAGTTTTCGGGCAGATTATCTGGTTACCAGCATGGGCGCCATTGAGAGCGATGGGGCGCTACTGGAATTTGATGTTAACGAGGCCGCCGTGGCGCAAACCATGATGGCGCATGCGCGTCATATTTTGTTAGCGGCAGACCACACCAAGTTTCAGGCATCGGCAGCGGTAGAAATGGGCAGCGTTACCCAGGCGACCGCCCTGTTTACAGATCGGTTGCCGGCAACGGCGTTGCAGAACGTGCTTAAAGCGCATCAGGTGGAAATCATTCAGGCGACGCCAGGCGACGATGAAGAGCCCTGAGCAATTAACCCCGGCAAGCCGGGGTTATCGGTAAAATTAGCGGAACTTCTTGTGGTTTTCGTTACGGATAGCCGCCAGCTTTTGCGCTTCTGCTTTGGCTTCATCCAGTTTACCCTGCTTAGCCAGCGCATCCGCTTTATCAATCTGGGCGATCAGGTCATCCATACCTTTGTGAAAGTCTTTCATTTCCGGGCTGTCCGGGGCTTTGCCTTCCAGCTTGTCCGGCGTGCCTTTTTTGGCATCCTCTGCTTTAGCACGCAAATCACTTAACATCTTGTGCAACTGGTCGGCGCTTTTCGCCCCGTCCAGTGACTTATAGATACCCGACATATCTTTCATATCGTGCTCAAGAGAGGCAGCACCGGCGGTCACGCTCACGGATAACACGGCTACAGCTAACAACGACATAAGCTCTTTACGCATGCTCAGCTTCCTTTTTATTGTGGGAATGCTTTTTATAAAAAAACGGAGGGTCGATGCCCTCCGCTTGCTATCGCATAAACAACTTAAAAGAGATTTTACTGTCCGGCAATATACATTTCGGGGAGTAAGACCGAACCGCACTGAATATTACTACGCGTTTCAATGTCATCGCCCACGGTGACAATGTTCCGCCACATGTCGCCTAAGTTACCGGCGATAGTAATTTCGCTTACCGGATACTGGATTTCACCGTTTTCTACCCAGAAACCGGCTGCGCCACGTGAGTAGTCGCCCGTGATCGCACTGACGCCCTGCCCCATCAGTTCTGTCACCACCAGGCCGGTGCCCATCTGCTTCAGCATAGCGTCGAAGCTGTGCCCCTGACCGGCGATGCGCCAGTTGTGGATACCGCCCGCGTGGCCGGTGCTGGTCAGGCCCAGCTTGCGCGCCGAATAGCTGGTCATCAGCCAGGTTTGCAGCACGCCATCTTTGATAATGTCGCGAGCCAGGGTGCGAACGCCTTCGCTGTCAAACGGCGTTGACGCTAAACCTTTCAACAGGTGCGGCTGCTCCTGAATGGTCAGCCACTCAGGCAGAATCTGTTTGCCCATGGCATCCAGCAAGAAGGTGGATTTCCGATACACGCTGCTACCGCTGATGGCGCCCACCAGGTGACCGAACAGACCCGTTGCCACTTCGGGGGCAAAGATCACCGGCGCTTTCATGGTGTCGAGCTTGCGTGGCGCAAGACGCGACAGCGTACGGCGCGCGCATTCTGCGCCGACCCAGTCCGGGCTTTTTAAATCGTCGATTGCCCGGCCGATGGTGTAAGCATAGTCACGCTCCATATTGCCGTCCTGCTCAGCAATTACGCAGCTGGAAAGCGAATGGCGGCTGGAGCAGTAGCTCTGTAACATGCCGTGGCTGTTACCGAAGACTTTAATCCCGATGTGGCTGTTAAAGCTGCCGCCTTCGGTGTTGGTGATGCGTTTGTCCGCCTGCAGCGCCGCCTGTTCTGCCTGGGCCGCCAGTTTGATGGCGTGATCGGCATCGATCTCCCACGGATGGTAAAGATCGAGATCCGGAGCCTCATAAGCCAGTAATTCTGCATCCGCCGGTCCGGCAAAAGGATCGGGTGACGTATAGCGTGCAATATCGATCGCCGCCTGCACAGTCCGTTTGATCGCATCCGGGCTGAGATCGGTCGATGAAGCACTGCCTTTACGGTTTTGATGATAAACGGTAATACCCAGTGCGCCGTCGCTGTTGAACTCAACGTTTTCTACCTCGCCGTAGCGGGTACTCACACCAATACCGGTCGTCTTGCTCACCGCGACTTCCGCGCCATCCGTACTTGCTTTTGCCAGTTCAAGCGCCTGCGCAATTGCCTGTTCCAGTGCTGTTCGCTGTTCTGCAACTTGAGTTGATACGTTCATCGACCTGCCGTCTAATCTTATGGTTGAATAATTTGAGTCTATCAGAGTCAGAGAACAATTTCGCAGTCACCCGATAAACTGGTAGGATTAGCCTCTTTTTTTTGGAGCCAGATATGACTAAGCAGCCTGATGAGTGGCTCGACAATGTACCCGATAATCACGAAGAAGAAGATGAAGAGATTATTTGGGTTAGTAAGAGCGAAATAAAACGTGATGCTGAAGAGCTGAAACGCCTGGGTGCCGAGCTGGTCGATCTGGGTAAAAACTCTCTGGATAAAATTCCGCTGGACGAGCGTTTACGTAACGAGATTGAACTGGCACAGCGCATCAAGAAAGAAGGTCGCCGCCGTCAGTTACAGCTTATCGGTAAACTGTTGCGCAGTATGGATGTTGAGCCGATCCGCATCGCACTCGACAAACTCAAGAACCGTCACAACCAGCAGGTCGCCCTGTTCCATAAACTGGAAATGCTGCGCGATCGTCTGATTGATGAGGGTGATGAGGCGATGGCGGACGTGATCGCCCTTTATCCGCAGGCCGATCGCCAGCAGCTGCGTAGCATGATCCGTAATGCGCAGAAGGAAAAAGCCGGTAACAAACCGCCAAAATCTGCCCGTCAGATTTTTCAGTATCTGCGTGAGTTAGCCGAAACCGTCTGACCTTTCCGCTGATTTGCGGCTGAGCAGCGCCCAGCCGCAGGGTTTTCTTCTCCCGTCTGAGGGAGAGGAACGGGTCCGCTAGTGATCAGCGCGCCAGACGATCCAGCAGCTTCTGATGAATCCCACCAAAGCCCCCGTTACTCATGACCAGGATGGAATCGCCCGGCTGGGCCGTTTTCGCGATCGTCTCTACCAGCGTATCGATATCCGCGCTGCAGTGAGCGGGCTGCATGCAGGCTTCTGCGACGTCAGCGACCTGCCACGGAATATGGCTCGGCTGGAACAGGAACACTTCGTCTGCGCGCGCCAGCGACGGTGCCAGCTCATTTTTATTCACGCCCATTTTCATGGTGTTTGAACGCGGCTCCAGCACCGCCAGAATGCGCGCGGTGCCGCCCACTTTACTGCGCAGTGCGCTCAGCGTGGCCAGAATCGCCGTCGGATGGTGGGCAAAATCATCATAGATCTTGATGCCGTTGACCTCACCGCGCAGCTCAAGACGGCGACGGGCATTAATAAAGCTGTCCAGCGCCTGGCTTGCGTCCTCAGGTTTTACGCCGACATGGCGCGCTGCCGCAATCGCCATCAGGCCATTGTGAATGTTGTGCTCGCCTACCAGTCCCCAGTTCACCTCGCCCACTTTTTCACCCGCCAGCAGCACTTCCCAGCGGGAGGCATCCGGCGTCAGCTTCTTCGCCTGCCAGTGACCGCCGTCGCCCACATGCTCCTGTTCGCTCCAGCAGCCCATTGCCATCACCTGCTTCAGGTTATGATCGTGCTCTGGCAGCAGGATCTTGCCCTGACCCGGCACAATGCGTACCAGATGATGAAACTGTTTCTGGATGGCCCGCAGATCGTCAAAAATATCGGCATGATCGAATTCAAGATTATTCAGAATCAGCGTACGTGGGCAGTAATGGACGAATTTCGAGCGCTTGTCGAAAAACGCGCAGTCGTATTCATCAGCCTCAATGACAAAGAATGGGCTTTTTCCTAATTTTGCAGAAACATCGAAGTTACCGGGTACGCCACCAATAATAAAGCCAGGTTCAAGGCCGCAGGCTTCCAGAATCCACGCTGCCATGCCTGCTGTGGTGGTTTTACCGTGCGTGCCCGCCACGGCCAGCACCCAGCGATCGCGCAGCACAAAATCGTGCAGCCATTGGGGGCCAGAGAGGTAAGGAATGTTGCGTTCCAGTACCGCTTCCACGCAGGGGTTACCGCGCGTCATGGCGTTGCCAATAATGACCAGGTCCGGTACGGGCTCAAGCTGGCTCGCATCGTAACCCTCTGTTAATTCAATGCCTTGCTGCTCAAGCAACGTGCTCATCGGTGGATAGACATTGGCGTCAGAGCCTGTCACCTGATGACCAAGGGAGCGGGCCAGCATAGCCAGTCCGCCCATAAAAGTGCCACATATCCCGAGGATGTGAATGCGCATAACGAGGTCCATAACTCAAAAGTTCGGCGCACAGTGTAACCTCGCTTGCACACGGAAGAAACGGATTAGGACTATGGTTTTTAAAGTTCAATCGGCTAAACTGCGTACGCATCCACGGGCAGTTAAGTATGCCGCTGCCACTCCATCGATGATTCAGGGAATGTGTTATGAAAACGTTGGGCGAATTTATCGTCGAGAAGCAACACGACTTTCCGCACGCCACAGGTGAACTGACGGCACTTATCTCAGCCATTAAGCTGGGTGCTAAAATTATTCACCGTGATATCAACAAAGCCGGCTTGGTCGATATTCTTGGTGCCAGCGGCGTTGAGAATGTTCAGGGTGAACAGCAGATGAAACTGGATCTGTTCGCCAACGAAAAACTCAAAGCCGCACTGAAAGCACGCGGCATTGTTGCCGGTATCGCTTCTGAAGAAGAAGATGAGTTTGTTATCTTTGAAGGCGAGGAAAACGGAAAATACGTCGTATTGATGGACCCGCTCGACGGTTCGTCGAACATCGATGTTAACGTCTCCGTCGGCACCATTTTCTCCATCTATCGCCGCGTCAGCGAGCCGGGTACGCCAGTTGTCGAAGCCGACTTCATGCAGCCAGGCAACAAACAGGTTGCCGCCGGTTACGTCGTTTATGGCTCATCCACCATGATGGTGTACACCACCGGCTGTGGCGTCCATGCGTTTACCTATGATCCCTCTCTGGGCGTGTTCTGCCTCAGCCATGAACGCATGACCTATCCGGAAGTGGGTTACACCTATTCCATTAACGAAGGTAACTACATTCGTTTCCCACAGGGCGTGAAAAAGTACCTGAAATTCTGTCAGGAAGAGGATGTGGCGACGCACCGTCCTTACACATCACGCTATATCGGCTCTCTGGTCGCGGATTTTCACCGTAACCTGCTGAAGGGCGGTATTTATCTTTATCCCAGCACCGCCAGCCATCCAAAAGGCAAGCTGCGCCTGCTGTATGAGTGCAACCCAATGGCTTTCCTAGCGGAGCAGGCCGGCGGTAAAGCCAGCGACGGTCAGAACCGTATCCTGGATATTCCCCCGGTCACGCTGCACCAACGCTGTCCGTTCTACTGCGGTAACACCGCCATGGTTGACGACGTAGAGCGTTTCCTGGCTGAATTCCCCGAGTGCCGTCAGGGCTAAACATTAAGGGCGCGCGTGACGCGCCCTTTTTGCGTTACGACTGCTGCAGCCTGAACTGCGCCATCGCCGCCTGGAGCTGCTCGGATTGCGACTCCAGTGAATGGGTCGCCGCCGTTGCCTGTTCTACCAGCGCCGCGTTCTGCTGCGCCGCTTCATCCATCTGCGTGACCGCGTGATTCACCTGATCGATTCCCCGGCTCTGCTCTTCTGACGCCATGGAAATCTCTTTCATCAGGGCCGTAACCCGCATAACTTCAGCGGCAATCTCATCCATTGTTTCACCCGCACGCGTCGCCATTTCACTGCCCTCTTTGACGCGCGTTTGTGAATCACCGATCAGCGTACGGATCTCTTTCGCCGCACTGGCACTGCGCTGTGCCAGCGTACGAACCTCGTTGGCGACCACGGCAAATCCGCGCCCCTGCTCTCCGGCACGTGCCGCTTCCACCGCCGCGTTCAGTGCCAGGATATTGGTCTGGAAAGCAATGCCGTCAATGACGCTCAGGATATCGCCGATACGGTTAGCGCTGTCGGTGATTTCATGCATTTTTTCCATAACATAATTCACCACCTCTGCGCCGCGATCGGCACTGTCAGACACGGCGTTAGCCAGCTGATGGGCCTGCTGGGCATTGCTGGCGTTAAGACGGACCGTTGCAGTTAGCTGCTCCATGCTGGCCGCCGTTTGCTCCAGCGATGCCGCTGACTCTTCGGTACGTTGGGAAAGATGGACATTGCCGGCGGCCAGTTCACGGCTACCGATGTCAATTTTCAGGCCGGCTTCGCGCACCTGATTAACCGATTCGCGCAACGCATGCTGCATGCCCGCCAGCGCATTGTTCAGGCGCCCCAGCTCATTATTGCCCGCCAGCGGCAACGTCTGGGACAAATCGCCCGCCGCAATCTGCTCAAGATGGATGATCGCGTTGTTTAGCGGAATCAGCAGCATGCGGCGCAACAGCACCCAGGCCAGCACCAGCAGCAACAACGAGAGTCCGACGGCCACGGCTATCAGCACTTTCATCATGATTTCATTGCGCTGGGCTTCAACTAATTGCGCCTGGGTAATCTCATCGGCTTTTTTACCGAAGGTTTCTACCGCTTTGCTGTATTTCGCCGAAAGCTGCTCCAGCTTGCCTTCCAGCAGCTGGTAGTATTCATCGTTGTACTGTTTATCCAGCGCCTTCATCATTGGCAGGATGCCCTGATCGAGGTAGTCCTTATAGCTGGATGCGATGGCATCGGCCATAATTTTCCCTTCAGCGGTCACGGTACCGGCATCGACAAATCGCTTAAGATTCTGCTGCGATGCCGCGACATCAGCCTGCGCCGTTTTGGTGACCTGCGCGCCCTCATCCAGTAAACCAATCTCAATTTTACGCACCGCCAGCGCAGCACTGGCCCGTGCGCGCATTAAATCGGCATTACTTTGATACAAGCTGTTTAACTCGATTCCCTGAATGCGGTTGATCACATCCAAAGAACGGTTACCTTTATTAATGGCCACAATGCCCATCACACTCACCGCCAACAGCAGCAGTGTCATGAATGCCAGCAACGCCAGCAACCCCGTGCGTAGTGATAACTGTTTCATCTTGATCGTTTCCGTATGAGTAGTAAAAGGCGAAAAAAATTTCGACAACCCTTAAACGGAGAAAGTATCGGCACTGCGATTCGTAAACTTTAACGCCAGTGAATGATTAACCCATTCATTACCGCTAATCTGTTAATGAATCTGAAGGTATTGTGTTAAAAAAACAAAAGGGGAAATCCATGAAAAGAAGATGGGTGTTGCTGTTACTCTTAAGCTGCAACGCAGCAGTTGCGGAGCAGTCCACTATTGATGTCACATTAAATCAATGCCTTAATCAAGCTGATACCACGCTGGCCTTGATGCAATGCCAGGATGCGGCGACCCAGGAGTGGGACAAGGAAATGAACACGCAGTACAGTGCATTGATGAAAAAATTAAGCGGACAGCCCAGAGAAAAACTGCGTGCCGCACAGCGCGCATGGATGAAATACCGTGAGGCATGGTTAGCGGCGAGCCGCAGCCAACTGAATACGCAGGGCACCCTTGGTCCCGTTGCGCTGGCGGCGCAGAGTACAGCCCTGGTACGCAATCAAACGTTACAACTGCAATCTTTGGCCAATGGCAGTTGCGCTAACCCCGACGATTGTTGATTAATGTCAGTCCGTTGTTGGCTTTTTGCCAATGTTGTCTTTTACCTGCAGGGAAAAATCATGGCTGCTTATGCCTCTACGCTGATATTAATCGGCCTTGCCATACTGAGCTATTTTGTCCACAACACCGCCGTCACCCTTTCTATATTGATTCTGCTGGCCATCAAACTGACCCCGTTGGCGCAGTTCTTCCCTTACGTGGAAAAACAGGGCATTACGATAGGCATTATCATCCTTACGGTGGCGGTCATGGCCCCGCTCGCCAGCGGTTCGTTGCCCGCCTCCTCCCTGATTAAGTCCTTTGCCAGTTGGCAATCCATTGTGGCGGTGCTGGTGGGTATTTTTGTCGCCTGGCTGGGCGGCCGTGGCGTCAGCTATATGAGCGTGCAACCTTCGGTCATTGGCGGGTTGTTGATGGGCACGGTGATTGGTGTGGCGTTTTTCCGCGGCGTCCCGGTAGGGCCATTGATTGCTGCGGGCATTGTTTCCCTGTTCATCACGGCCAAATAGCGTTGAGGAGCATTCCGAAACGCCAAAAAGGGGGCGTACTTTCACAGTCAGTTGGCTATAATAGCCAACACTCAACACACGACGACTGAAGGAATTCCCGATGAGTTTGAACCAGGTGCCAGCAGGTAAAGACCTGCCAGAAGATATCTACGTAATTATTGAGATCCCGGCCAATGCCGATCCGATCAAATATGAAGTTGATAAAGATTCTGGAGCCCTGTTTGTAGATCGCTTCATGTCCACTGCGATGTTCTATCCGTGCAACTATGGTTACATCAACCATACCCTGTCACTGGATGGCGATCCGGTAGACGTGCTGGTCCCTACCCAGTACCCACTGGAGCCAGGCTCAGTGATCCGTTGCCGCCCGGTTGGCGTATTAAAAATGACCGACGAGTCAGGTGAAGATGCCAAGCTGGTTGCCGTTCCGCATACCAAGCTCACCAAAGAATACGATCACATTAAAGATGTGAACGACCTGCCAGAGCTGCTGCGTGCGCAGATCACCCATTTCTTTGAGCACTACAAAGATCTGGAAAAAGGCAAATGGGTTAAGGTTGACGGCTGGGATAACGCTGAAGCAGCGAAAGCTGAGATCATCTCTTCTTTCGAGCGTGCGGCGAAGAAATAAATCCCCTTGCGCTGAAACGCCCTACCGTTTTCAGCACAGGACAAAAGGCAAACGACGTTTTCCTTTGTCATACATACAGGCCCTGCTACGGGCCTGTATTTTTTTGTCGTTATTATGTTGCTTCGTTGCGGGCTGGCCGCCTGTTAGTGCTGGCATCCCTTTAATGTGAAATCGACGGTTAAACGATCGCGATACTTATACAGGTCATAGTCCTGATTATGAGCAATGCGTTCTCCATGGCACATCGACATGACCACATCCTCATGGCTTACCGTAATATCGTCCTGTATGGGATTGGACGCTTTAAAGCCTCTTATTGCCATATAGGGAAACGGAAACCACCAGTTGGCAAAATATTCAGGAATCAGCGCACTGAGCACAGGATAATTATTAAGAGAATTGAGATAGACAGGTGAACGAGGCGCGGTCCCGTTAAACTGCATATAGAGCGCTCCCACAGACAATGCATTCGTGTCCCGTTTTAACTGATTCGTAATCCCGGCATTAATTACGTCCTGTTGATGAACCGCATTACCGTACACATATATGCCCGTAAATGCATAGAGCAAAGGAATCGCGATAATGACGTTGACGAAGGCGCCTTTTCCCTTCATTGCCCATGCCAGTAATGTTGCACTGAACAGCATAAACCCACTCACTGCCAGCATCACCCGAGGAGCAAGAAGGGGATTCTGTAAAATAAGCAGACTCCCCGGAATAATCACGAAGGCAGCGAAGGGGAACAGCAGCGCCAGTATGGCAACCATAATACGGATGGGATTACGCTGTTGTTGTACATAGCGTAGGGCAATTATTGCTGCGGACACGACAGCCACGACCAGAACTGAAAGCAGCACTGCCATCCCTTTGCCATCTTTATAGAAGGTAGCATCAATAAAATGCCAGTAGGCCAGCGCATTGTTGCAGAGAGTTCCCCATAGCTGGTTACTGGCAATACCGGGATGATTGGCAGCATGCTCACCAGAGAAGGTTAGCGGTAACAGGATCTTAAGGTAGATAACAGACGCGACCAGAAACGCTGCACCTCGCTGAACAAGATCGCGAATAATCTGTAACGGCGGCGTATTGTTCACCATCTGACCAAATGCCACAACAAAGACCATCATGACCGCAATATTGATGGCTATTTGATAAAGGCAATAAATAGCGAGAAGAACAAAGACCGCTGTCAGGAACTGGATAATCGTTTTTTGTACCGGAAATAATACCCAGGCCAGGCTCAACACGAGCGCAGAACCGATAGTGAGCACATCAAAACGATAGGAAAATATTTCAGCCAGATACGGATTAGCAAAAAAACTCAGCGTGGCTAACACGCCAACCCAGGTTTTCGACGCGGTGAAGTGGCGATGATGATAGTGTGCCAACGTTACAGCGATAAGAACGGCAGTGATAATGAGCGGTAAAGGAAAAATGTCTGAAACATGGGAACTGAGGAACAGCGCTTTCATTAGCAGGTCAGCTAATGGCCTTCCGTCTCTCCCCCAGAGTGCATTGCCCGTTATTGCTCTGCCGTTGTCATCAATATAAAAAGTATTGGCAAGTAACAGCGGTAAAGAAAATATAAAAGCAGCGATAAGATAAATATTGATTGTTTTTTTCATTACTCTTCACTTTGATGATATCTGTACGGTCATTCGCTGAGTGAGTGATAACCGGGCGTTCATGCGACGCACTTACCCGCCCGTATGCTTACCGGAAAAGGTTTTGTATCATTAACGACATTAACCGCCCTTTCCACACTTTTTCATAAATTGCCCATGATTAAATCCTGTCTTGCTTACGGCCGCACGACACCGAAGACATTACGTCTCGTCTTAAAAGCCCTGTGAAGACACGATAATGAGGCAGGCTGGAGAGTCGCCTGAAAACAGGAATAAAAGGGTTCATCAAGATCATGAACCCTTTTATCTGAATGGCATTCAGCTTAACTGGCTGGTGAGTCCAACGAACTAATCGCTTTCCTGCTCCTCTTCACGTTTCAGCCAGTCGCCGCTCATAATGCGCTGACGTCCTGAAACTGAACGTTGATAAACATAAAGCCACGCGCTCCCAAACGGCGTCTGAATCAGAAAACGTTTGTATTCTCCGCCTTTGGTGCGAAGCGCATCTAACTCGGCGAGGATGGAGGCATCAATTCGGTATACTTCGCAATATACCGTTCCTTCGCCAGTAATCACGCCGGGATAGTGACCCAGACTGTAAAGCTCATAGCCCTCAATCTGATGGTCACCCAACCATTGCGCGTGTGTCATCCAGTGACTGTTTCCCTGTTTGCGCCGTAAACTGCCATAGACAATTATTCGCATTGCTAAAACTCAAACTGATAAAGCAAATCAAGAGCCTGATCCACACCGGACACGGCTTCCAAATAGAGTTTGGGCATCAGGCGGTAACGCAAGGTTAACGTTGCCAGTGAATCAAAAATGCCCACTCCGTATTTTACTTGTAGACCCGGCAGTACATAGCCGCTGACCTGCACCTGTTGACTGTCGCCAACGCCGGTGGTGTCGAGAGCAAGGTTACTTACACCGAACGTCTCGCCGATTTTACCCACAACCTGCCCACTTTGTGCAACCCCTAAGCCGACTAACGCCGAAGTTAGTGCGTTACCGTCACCGTCGCTTTTCAGTCCCTGACCCCGTAACAGGTATGAAAGGGCTTCCTGCTGTGACATCGCCGGATCGGAGAACACTTCTACTTTTGGCTCGTCTGCCAGCCCCGTGACGCGCAATCCTGCGGTTACGCCATCCTCTGTTGCATCCGGATTACGAATCGCCTCCAGGTTGAGATAAGGCTGGTCTGGCGGGCCTGCAAACTGCAGTTCACCTTTGCGTACGATCAAGTCCTGACCATAGGCATGGAAACGGCCGGATGGAATGTTGATCTGTCCGTTAAGCCCCAGTCCGGATTTATCCTGCACCATTTTCAGATCGCCATTGAGCCGGGCTTTTAGTCCAAAGGCCGACAGACGTACGTCGTTTCCGACGTGAATGGTCAGGTTACTGTTAATCGGTATTGAGGCGGTTTTAGGCTCAATCGGTTTGAGGTTCTTATCCAGCATCACCTCGTCAGAGGAGACGCCCACGGCGCTCTCTGGCACCTCTTGTACCGTGATGCGCGCCCATGGGATATCCACCCGGCCGTCAAGGTTAAAGGCGGCTGGCGTAGCCTCAAAGACCACATCCGGGGAAACGTCCATGCGCACCATGGGCGGCACGGTGACGCGAACCCGACTGCCTTTAGCGGCAACGCGCGCACGCCAGTTATCCAACTGACTCCAGTCCGCATCACCACTCAGGTTAATGTTGCCCTGTGCGGTCTGGAGCAGGCCATTCAGCGTCGAACTCATGCCGTTAAACACCATATTCAGGCTGGCACTGGTGAGATCCACCGGCATGAAGTTGCCTTTTACATTCACATCTTTGAGGCCGAGTTGACCAAAAATCTGCGGCTGCTGTGCCGTTCCTCCCAGACGCAGATTACTGTTCAGATTGCCTTTGATGCTTTCGCCCTGCATCAACGCCGGGTTGATCATTGCCAGCGAGATGTTGCGGATATTCACGTTGCCGCCCAGCGTACGGCGCTGCTGCGGATCGGTAATCTGCACATTGCCGTCCAGTTGACCGTTATTCACGATGCGAATCAGCCAGTCGAGCTGAGCCCGTCCGTCCCGCAGTGCCGCATTAACATTAATCGTGTTAAAGGCGATGGGCAGCGTATTGCCCTGCACATCCTGCGCGACTTTCACGTTGTTACTCTTCAGCGCCAGCGTGCCGACGGGCAGTTTACCCTCCGCCGTCCAGTTGACGCGGGCATCGCCGCTGAACACGCCGCTCAGCTGCGTTTGATCGGTCAGGAAGGGTTTCAACATTGCCAGATCGAAGCGGTTTAACACCACGTGAGCATGACCACTGGGGCCGGCTTCAATCGGTTCTGGCACACAAAGCTGTGCATTGGGGTTTTGCCAGCAGTGGGGGCCGATCGTCGCGCTCTGTTTCTGATTAAAATAGTCAATGGTCATCGCACGCGTCAGGCGCCATTCACCCACCGGCGTGTCAAAACGCGTGTTATTAAGGCTGCCTTTCCACGTCTCTGTCTGACGGTCAAAGCTGCCGTTGAGCGCAAGCTGTCCTGATACCGGCTCACCCTGTACGTTGAGTTTGAGCTGGTGCTGCTTTTCATCACCCTCGGCATTGAGCGTCAGCAGGCTGATGTTGAGTGCATCCTGTTTTAGCTGTTCAACCCGCAATTGAAGTTTACCGGCGATCTGATCGCTGGAGCGCACGTCGCTTTTCAGGGTGATGCGGCGGACAAGCAGTTGCTGCCAGCGTAAACCCGTGGTGGTAAGATCGGCCAGCAACTGTGGCGCTTTCAGCGTACCGCGTGCTTTGATATCCCCTTTCACCACGCCGCCCAGGCCCGGCAGTGCATTATCAAGACGGGGCGCATCAACGTTGGCATCCAGGTTCAGGCTATCTGCCAGACTGCCTTTTATCTCCAGGTGATTGCGTCCCAGCGCTATTTTGATACCGGGGATATCCCATTGGTTGTAGCTGTTGCCCCTTAAGGTCCCCTCTGCGCTGACCGCATTCTGCTTAACGTTACCTTTTAGCATCAGTTGCGGTACGCTGATCTGCCAGCTGCCGCCATACAGGCTGCCGCGCGTGGTAATGTTGCCGTTCAGCTTTGCCGGCCAGTCAGGATACTGGCGTGCGGTATTGATGCCGTCCAGCGTCAACTCACTGCGCCAGCTGATCGCTTTGCTCCAGTCCACCAGCGCTGTCAGGTCAACGTTGCCCTGCAACACCGCCACACGCAGCTTATCCAGACTGAACTGCTGAACGTTGCCTTTCCCCTCCAGGGCGACCGTCGCAGGCGGCACCGACTCCCCTTTGACCGACGTACGGAGCGACATGACATAGTCAGTCGCCTTGCCGTTGAACTGGTAGTGAAGATCGTCGGCCTGATACTGAACCGGCCCGGTCAGGGGCCAGCGTAACTGCGGACTGGTCAGGTTGAGCGCCAGCGGAAGCCCAATAACGGCGGGCTGGGCGCTGGCATCGAGCTGCGCGCGCACCGGGCCTGAAAGCGTTAGCGCCAGTTTCAACTCGTCGCGCATCGCACCTTTTACTGTCAGATTTAGCTTTTCGCCTTTCACCGGATCAACGTTCACGTCACCGTTTAGCGTCAAATCAACGGGCCAGTTGTCGGCCAGCGTCGCCTGACCGCTGCCGTTCAGCTTGCCCAGGTTTGAATCCACCGCCAGCGTTTGCAACTGCATATGCCGGTCGAGGGTTTTTGCCTTCACCTGCAATCGGCTCACCGTAATATCGGTATCCCCAGTAATCCGCAACTGCTCGCCCACAATGTCCTGTACATCAATGTCCAGCGGAAGCTGAAAGTCGGGCAGTTCAGGCAACAGCGGTTTGGCAAACATCGCCTGTAAGGTTTCGCCCAGCGGCTTCTCGTCGGGCTTCGGCTGCTGTATTTTGGGCTGCACCACCTGCTCTTTTGCCACCTGCGCCGCTTTCGGCAGCGCAATCAGCAGGCTTTGAATATGGGTGGGATTGAGCGTCAGCGCACGATCCTGCCACTGCAGGCCGGTGGTAAAATCCACCAGCGAAATAGCGGTATCATCCACTTTCACGTTTATATTGTGCAGGCCCACGTGGCGCAGGGCGATCGGATAGGGCGTGCTAAGGTTTGTCTTGCCGCTTTCTTCTTCCGGCGGCGCGGTGGAGGGCGTCATCTTTTTGCTGTCGACCACCACGCTGATATCCTTCAGCGTAAGATCGTTCACACAAACAGACGAGTGCAGCAGGCAGTTAAGATCCACGGCCAGATGGATATTGCCCGCGTTCACGCTGACGCCAGGCATCTCATAGCGCAATCCACTGAGGGTAAGATTACGCCAGCCACCGTCCACTTTGTTAATGGATAGCCCCGGCACCCAGCGCGAAGCGCCCTTCAGCACCAGATGTAATCCCGGCGTTGTGCCAATCAAAAATGCCAGGCCGGCAAACAGCAGCACTAAAAAAATCAAAAAGCCAATCAGGACCTTTTTCCAGCGCGTCATAATTCAGGCCCCAATCCTACGTAAAATTGCACACCATGCTCCTCGCTGTCGCCAATAGGGCGGGCAATATCAAACTTAATGGGCCCCACGGGTGATGCCCAGCGTACGCCGATACCGGCACCGGTTTTGATATTGCTTTGACTGATGTCATTAACGGCCTCACCGGAGTCAATAAACACCGCACCCCACCATTTGCCGCTGACGTTGTATTGATATTCCAGCGAACCGGTGGCCATTTTCGAGGCCCCGGTCAGTTTGCCGTCACTGTCACGGGGCGAAACGTTTTTGTATTTATAACCGCGAATGCTGCGATCCCCGCCAGCGAAGAAACGCAGGTCCGGCGGCACCCTGTCGAAGTCGTTGGTTTCAATCCATCCCACTGTGCCGCGCGCGATAAAGCGGTTCTTTTCGCCCAGTGTGCGGATCCAGACGTTTTGCGCCTGCAGGATCAAGAAATCGACATCCGATCCCCAGGTGGTATCGGACACATCGGCGGAATAACGCTGCGAGTCGCCCCAGGTGGGCATTAAGCCCCCGCGCGAACGGGTGCGGTTGAGACTGACGCCGGGATAGAGCAGCATCGTGGTGTTAGTGACGTTACCCTGTGTAAAGTGGTCCAGGCTCCAGCGCAGATTAAGGGCTCTTTGCCAGCCGCTGCTGCTGTCCCAGTTACGTGATACCGCCAGCGTACTGGTGTCCGCCTTGGTATCGTTGAGGTCGGTGCGCTTCAGGCCGCCCGAGAACGTGTAGTACTGCTCCAGGGGGCTTTTCAGCAAGGGGACTTTATAACTGAGATCGACCTGCTGCTCGGGGGCAGAAACATAGGCACTGGCGACCATGCTGTGACCGCGATCGTTAACCCAGGGCTTTCTCCACGTTCCTTTCAGGCGCGGTCCGACATCGGTTGAATAACCGACACCGGCTTCGATGGTGTTTTTAGCGCGGGGCGATACCACCGCATTCAAGGGCAGGACTTTGGTTTTACGTCCCTGCTTAAACTCAGGCGCAACCACAACTGACTGGAACCAGCCGGTCGCAGAAAGACGGCGGTTAAGCTCAGCCAGATCGCGCGAGCTGTAGTAATCGCCCTCTTTAAAAGGGACTAAATTTTGCAAATAGGCTTCGCGAATCTGCGAACCTTCAAAGCTGACATTGCCAAAACGATAGCGCGGGCCGCTGTTGTAATCGAGATCCCAAAAGGCTTCGTGGCGCGCAACGGAAACGCCCAGCTCGCTTTTCTCAAACTCACCGTCGAAATAGCCGTTACGGAGGGCAAGGTTAGTGAAGCCGCTTTTGAATTTGTCGTACTGCCCGTGATTCAGCACCGTTCCGACTTTGGGGTGCCCCTGCGCGATCCAGTTTTTATAGTCCGCATCGTTTTTAGCCTGGCCGGTGACGATAATCGTACTGCCCGCAATTTTTACCGGCTGACCGGGCGTGACGCGGGCGATTAACACCGGACGGCCGCCCTGAGGTGGCGCGGGCCGGGATACGAAGTCGATATCCGGCTCATAATAGCCAAGCGCACGCAGCCCCTCTTTTATTGCCGCGGATACGCGGGAGCGAAAGCGGCCATCGTTGGTGACTTCATCGCTGCCAATAGTCGACAGGCGTGCCCTGACGTTTTTTTGCAGTTCTCCGGTTAGCCCTTCCAGCTGTAGTCGAACCGGCGCTGCCCCGAAGGCGGGCGCGACGAGTAGTAAACCCGCCATGCAATAAACATAAAATCGTGGCACCTGTACTCCTGTCTGTCATGCCTGCCCCATTCCACAGGGCGCGTGTTAATCCTCGTTACCGATACGATCGCGACGGCAACTCACTCATCATAGCCGCACTTTTTGCTAACTGGCAGTGTACAACGAGTTATAAGTCAAATTGAGCATTATTGTCGGCAAAACCCACTTACGTTACAACGATGTTGTTACGTCGCAGGCGCGATTGCCGTTTGTACGCCTGACCGGGCGGTTGATGACAGACTGCCCGATAGCCTCACAGGACGCCACCGATTGCCCTCTGGCGGCGGCATCGTCGCTGCTGCTATAATCACCCACCACAGGCATCCCGCCTGTCTTCATTTCTGCCCCGACGCTCACGCATTGTGTTAAATGGGCGCAGACATTTTTGGCACGGATAGCTCCCCTTGCGTCACCAGCACAGGGAATGACCGCCTAAACCGCACGCTGCCCAGGCCAAAAATGACAAGTGAATAACTCTTTGGATCTCATATGCTTGATAGCTTACTTGTCATTCTGCTACTGATCGTAATCAGTGCTTTTTTCTCTCTTTCGGAAATCTCGCTGGCCGCCGCCCGCAAGATTAAGCTGAAACTTCTGGCCGACGAAGGCAACATCAACGCTCAGCGCGTTTTGAAAATGCAGGAAACCCCCGGCATGTTCTTTACCGTGGTGCAAATCGGCCTGAATGCCGTGGCGATCCTCGGTGGTATCGTCGGTGATGCGGCGTTTTCGCCCGCGTTTTCCAGCCTGTTTAACCGCTTTATGTCGCATGAACTTGCCGAACAGCTTAGCTTTATCTGCTCGTTTACCATCGTGACCAGCCTGTTTATTCTGTTTGCCGACCTGACCCCGAAACGCGTCGGTATGATCGCGCCCGAAACCATCGCCCTGCGCATTATCAATCCCATGCGCTTCTGCTTGCTGGTGATGCGCCCGCTGGTGTGGCTGTTCAACGGTCTGGCCAACGTCTTCTTTCGCATTTTTAAACTGCCGATGGTGCGTAAAGACGATATTACCTCTGACGATATTTATGCGGTTGTCGAAGCCGGTGCGCTGGCCGGTGTGCTGCGTAAGCAGGAGCACGAACTCATTGAGAACGTGTTTGAACTGGAGTCGCGTACCGTCCCTTCCTCCATGACCTCACGCGAAAACATTGTCTGGTTCGATCTGCACGAAGATGAAGTCAGCCTGAAAACCAAAATCGCTCAACATCCTCACTCTAAATTCCTGGTCTGTAATGGCGATATTGACCACATTGTGGGCTATGTCGACTCTAAAGAGCTCCTGCTGCGCGTGCTGGGAAATCAGAGCATGGCGCTGAACAGCGGGGTTCAGATCCGATCGGCGCTTATTGTGCCCGATACGCTGACGTTATCTGAGGCGCTGGAAAGCTTTAAGACGGCGGGTGACGATTTTGCGGTCATCATGAACGAGTACGCGCTGGTGGTGGGCATCATTACGCTTAACGACGTCATGACCACGCTGATGGGCGACCTGGTGGGCCAGGGCATGGAAGAGCAAATCGTCGCACGTGACGAAAACTCCTGGCTGGTGGAAGGCGGTACGCCGATAGATGATGTCATGCGCGTGCTGGATATTGATGATTTTCCGCAGTCAGGTAACTACGAAACCATTGGCGGCTTTATGATGTATATGCTGCGCAAAATCCCGAAGCGCACAGACTTTGTGAAGTTTGCCGGTTACAAGTTCGAAGTGGTGGATATCGACAGCTACCGAATTGACCAGCTACTGGTGACGCGGATTGATGAACGCCCGCCGATGCTGAATGTGGCAAAAACCGAAGAGTAGAAACACTAAGGGCGCCAACGGCGCCCTGTTATTTAGTTGAACTCTAGCTTGAGACGAACGACCTGGCGGTTAATTTCTGACATCACGCTCAGGTGCTGTTTGTCTTTGACCCGTGGGATCAGGACTTTACCTTTATCAAACTCGAATGCGCCAACATCCTTGATGTACAACCTTCCTTTAAACAGCGTCTTAACATATTTTGCTATCTGTAGTGGATTATAGCGCTGGAAGATTTTCATAGTGATTAACTCCTTAATTTTTAAGCACGCTTCACCGTTGCCAAATTCGGTACGGATCCATGAAGCGCGAATTCGAGATAAACTATAGAACACTCTGTTTGCTTCGCACGATAAGAAATAAATTTTTTTACCGTTCTGACACAACATTACAGAATACTCTGTTATTTACTTTTCACTATTCAGTATAAACCTTCATTGGTTAAAGAATTGTGTTGTCGATAGCAAAGCTGACAGCTTTTTGAGACAGCAGCATCATCCCTACTTAATATGACAGTGGAATGACTAACTGGTCTGATCACTGGAGAGAATGATGATGCGTGCAACACTGGCAGCACTGGCTTTATCGTTGTTGATTCCCGTTAGCGCGCTGGCGCATAACATTGAGCTGGGCAAACGTGTGCCAGCAGTGGGCGTCAACGACAAAGGCGAGCTGATTTTACAGCAGGAAAAATTCAGTTATAAAAACTGGAACAGCGCTCAGCTGAGCGGAAAAGTCCGCGTAGTACAGCATATTGCCGGGCGCTCATCCGCGAAAGAGATGAACGCGGCGCTGGTTGAAGCTATCAAGGCAGCGAAATTGCCTCACGACCGCTATCAGACCACCACCATTGTTAATACCGATGATGCCATTCCTGGCACCAGCATGTTCGTACGCAGCAGTATTCACAGTAATAAGCAGCAGTATCCCTGGTCGCAGTTTATCGTCGACAGCAATGGCAATGTGCAGCACGCCTGGCAATTACAGCAGGGCGGCTCGGCTATTGTGGTACTGGATAAAACGGGTCAGGTTAAATACGTTAAAGACGGGGCGCTCTCTCAGCAGGAGGTGCAGCAGGTGATGAGCTTATTAAAATCGCTGTTGCAGGACTGAAGGCGGAAAGCGGGAGGGCTGCGCCTCCCGCACTGGGTTAAAACAGCGAGACGCGAAAGCCGGGATTAAGAAAAGATTCACGCGGTGCATAGTCCAGTGTTCTTCCCTGCCAGTCGTGAACGTGAGCACCCGCGGCCGCGGCAACGGCATGACCCGCTCCGGTATCCCAAATATTGGTTGGCCCAAAGCGCGGATAGAGCTGTGCTTTCCCTTCTGCCACCAGGCAAAACTTCAGTGATGACCCGGTTGCCACCGTCTGATGTTCCCCCAGTTGCTTGAGGTACTCTTTCATCTCGTCGTCGTCGTTGTGCGAACGACTCACCACCACTAACGGTGGACGCGCATCAAGCACATGAATCTGTTGTCGCTCGCCGTTCTCTTCTTTCCAGGCTTTGCCCTCTGCGGCGGAATACATCACGCCCAGCGCGGGAGCATAAACCACGCCCATTACCGGTTTGCCCTGCTCAATCAGCGCAATATTCACGGTAAATTCGCCGTTACGTTTGATAAATTCTTTGGTGCCATCCAGCGGGTCAACCAGCCAGTAACGTTGCCAGTGCTGGCGAACCTCCCAGCCGGGCGGATCTTCCTCTGACAGCACCGGAATATCCGGTGTCAGCTGTTTTAAGCCCGACACAATCACATCATGAGCGGCCAGGTCTGCCGCCGTGACAGGAGAATCATCCGCTTTGTGAGAAACGTCTGTCGGAACGGAACCGTTGTAGACCTGCATAATCGCGTCGCCTGCTTCACGCGCCAGTTGGCTTATTTGCTCTAACATTTTCCACCTCATGTATGAGAATGCTACGCGTTAACTGTCATACCCGTTGGAATACAGTCTAGCAGCTTCACGTTCATCTCTGATTTCAGGCAAACATTCTGAATCATTTTTCAGGTATATCAACATAATAGAAAAAAATGGCAACGATATCCTTTTACAAATCCTGCAACGCGTTTCGCCCGACCCCAGCGTGCGGCTGGCTCAAAACGTTATCTTCATCACGATTTAATCTGCCCTTTCATCAGAGTTTTACATTATTTTTGTAGCCTTGATCTATTAGCTTTGGGAGCGAGCATGTTTAAGGCGGGAATGATGTTACTGGCGTTGAGCGTTTCAGTTGCAGCACAGGGAGCCACCGTGGATTTACGCGTGCTGGAAACGACCGATCTGCACAGCAATATAATGGACTTCGACTACTACAAAGATACGCCCACGGAAAAATATGGTCTGGTGCGCACCGCCTCGTTAATCCATGCGGCGCGTCAGGAAGCCACCAACAGCGTTTTGGTAGACAATGGCGATCTTATTCAGGGCAGCCCGCTGGGCGACTATATGGCCGCAAAAGGGCTCAAACAGGGCGATATCCATCCTGTCTATAAAGCTATGAATACGCTTGATTACAGCGTCGGTACGTTGGGCAACCATGAGTTTAACTACGGCCTGCCGTACCTGCAAAAAGCGCTGGCTGGCGCGCGCTTCCCCTATGTGAATGCGAACGTTATCGATCTGAAAAGCGGTAAGCCTCTGTTTACGCCCTACCTGATTAAACCGACCCGCGTGACCGATCGTGAGGGTAAAACACATACCCTGCAGGTGGGCTATATCGGCTTTGTCCCGCCGCAAATTATGGTGTGGGATAAAGCCAACCTGCACGACAAGGTGCGGGTGGATGACATCACAGAAACCGCACGTCGCTATGTCCCAGAGATGCGCGCTAAAGGCGCGGATGTCGTTATTGCCCTTGCCCACTCCGGTCTGAGTAGCGAACCTTATCAGGCCATGGCTGAAAATTCTGTTTATTACCTCAGCGAGGTCGCAGGCATTGATGCCATTATGTTTGGCCATGCGCACGCCGTTTTCCCAGGCAAGGAGTTTGCACGGATTAAAGGTGCGGATATTGAGAAAGGAACCCTTAACGGTATTCCTGCGGTGATGCCGGGCATGTGGGGCGATCATCTGGGCGTGGTGGATCTGGCGCTGAGCAACGCAGGTGGCCGCTGGCACGTTACTCAAGGCACCGCACAGGCGCGCCCTGTCTATGACACCGCAAACAAGACATCGCTGGCCGCAGAAGATCCGGCACTGGTTAACGTCCTGAAAGACGATCACCATGCCACCCGCGAGTTTGTCGCTCAGCCCATCGGAAAATCCGCCGACGTGATGTACAGCTACCTGTCGCTGGTTCAGGACGATCCCACCGTTCAGATTGTGAATAACGCTCAGCGCGCCTACGTGGAGCATTTTATTCAGGGCGATCCCGATCTGGCGACGCTGCCGGTGCTGTCGGCCGCTGCGCCGTTTAAAGCCGGTGGACGTAAGAACGATCCTGCCAGCTACGTGGAAGTGGAGAAAGGTGACCTGACGTTCCGAAATGCGGCGGATCTTTATCTCTATCCCAATACGCTGGTGGTGATGAAAGTGAGCGGCGAGCAGGTAAAAGAGTGGCTGGAATGCTCCGCAGGCCAGTTTAATCAGATCGATCCGACCAGCACCCGTACGCAATCGTTAATTAACTGGAATTTCCGCACCTATAACTTCGACGTGATCGACGGTGTGAGTTACCAGATTGATGTGACACAGCCGGCCCGTTATGACGAAGAGTGCCAACTGATTCATCCTGATGCCTCACGTGTTAAGGATCTTCGCTGGCAGGGGCAACCCATCGATCCTAAAGCAACCTTCCTGGTGGCGACCAATAACTACCGGGCCTACAGCGGTAAATTCGCGGGTACGGGCGACAAGTACATTGCTTTTGCCTCACCGGATGAAAACCGCTCAATCCTGGCGGCCTATATCAGCGCAGAAACCAAAAAGCAGGGGGAAGTGCGCCCTCAGGCTGACAATAACTGGCGGCTGGCGACGATCAAGGCTGCACAGCCTCTTGATATTCGCTTTGAAACCGCGCCCGGTGATAAAGCCACGCACTTTATTCAACAGCATGCGCAGTATCCAATGAAGGCAACAGGGAATGACGAGACGGGATTTGCTCTCTGGCAGGTAAATTTACAGCAGTAAGAGGGCTAAGGGCGGCATCGCGCCGCCCTTTTATCCTTACAGGATTTCCAGCAGCTCAACTTCAAAAATCAGGGTGCTGAATGGCGGGATGGACGCACCCGCACCGCGCTCGCCGTAAGCGAGGTTGTGTGGAATAACCAGTTCCCATTTGGAACCCACCGGCATCAGCGTCAGCGCTTCGATCCAGCCCGCAATCACGCCGGTAACCGGGAATTCAGCCGGTTCGCCGCGAGCGACTGAGCTGTCAAAGACGGTGCCGTCGATCAGTTTACCGGTGTAATGCACGCGTACGCGGTCCTGGCGCGATGGAATCGGACCTTCCCCCTGCGTCATCACGCTGAACTGTAAACCTGACTCGGTGCTGCTGACGCCTTCGCGCTGGGCATGGTCCTGCAGGAAAGCCTGGCCTTCTGCGGCCATCGCTTCCACGCGCTCACGACGCACGCTTTCCGCACGCTCATGGACTTCACGCAGCGCGCGATGGACCACATCAACAGGCACCGCGGGTGAGTTCCCTTCCAGCGCGTCGCGCAGGCCCGCGAGCAGTGCTTCTGGCTGCAGCCCCTGCAGACCAGACTCCAGCAGCTGCTGGCCAACCTGTAAACCAATACCGTAACTTGCTTGTGCTTCGACGCTGTCGAAAGAAGGGGTAGTCATCTTCGTTCCTTTCACTCTCGGATATAGTAAGACGGGCAGCATAGCAGCGCAGGCCGCTGGCGTAAAATCCACAGCGCCGCAGATGACTTTTGCTGGCGAAAGAGAAACAATACGCAGGTCAAATTTATCAATGCTGGCAGGCACTTCGCGTCCACATTGCCCATACTGTATAAGTGACAAGTTTTTCCTTGTCAGTGGCACTATAAGAAAGAGAGAAAATATGGGCCAGATTGCCCCTCGTCGCCGCAGGACGCACGCACTGCGTATTTTAACCCGGTTACAGGCCTGGCTGCCGCAACGAACGCGGCCGCAAGGTGCCGGAGCGGAGGAACCTGATATGCCTTCAAACGTCTCGTCTCGCCTGCCTCACTGGCTTTATCGAATCTGGCATTTCACAGACGATATCCGCTGGATGGACCCGCTGCCGGCTTTCCACCGTCGTGGGATCGTGCTCGCTTTACTCATCCTGCTGCTGGCCTTTCTCTGGCCGTCCAGCACGCCACAGTATCCGGTAGAACGGCCTGTGACGCCTTCGGCAGAAAAAGAGGTGCCGATGCAGGCGGACATCTACAATAACAAACCGGCTCAATCCGCGTCTCAGCCAGAGGCAAAGGCCGATTCTCAGGGTGACTGGCATAGCTACCAGATTGCGTCCGGGCAGACGCTCGCGCAGCTGTTCCGCGACAATAATCTTCCGGTGAATGACGTCTTTGCGATGGCGCGCGTCGAAGGTAACGATCAGCCGCTCAGCACATTAAAAGAGGGCCAGCAGGTGAAAATCCGTCGGGATGCAAAAGGCGTCGTGACAGGTTTAACGCTGGATGGCGCGAACGGCCCGGTGCTGTTTACCCGCCAGCCGGACGGCAGCTTTTTACGGGTAGAATAAGCGATAACCGGTGGCTCACGTCACCGGCTGTCCGTTATCCCGCTTTTTTGATTTTATTGACCAGCACGATCCCCGAACAGACCAGCAGCAGGGCAAGCAGATACTTGATGCCCAACATATCTTCACCCTGGAAAACGGCGAAGAGCACCGTGCCTGCTACAGGCATCACGACGTTAAACGGCGCAATCATGCTGACGCGGTTATATTTCAGCAGCACGCTCCACAAGGCAAAGGTCACTGACGAGATCAGCGTCAGATAACCCAACACCGCCCCAGCACCGATACTGTTGATCTGCAGCGTCTCACTCGCCAGGCCACCGCCCATTACCATGACGCCCCTGCCCAGAGCCAACTGCCAGCCGGTCATCACCCTCGGATCGATAGTGTGAGAAATGCGTTTTCCCTATCGCGTGGCGGCAGAGAGGAGAAACGCGGCCAGCACCACGAAGCCGTTACCCTGCCAGACAAACTGAAAATCACTCAGTCTACTTTCGAGGTTGACCAGCATCACGCCGCTAAAACCCAGAAGGCAGCCAGGCGATTTGTTGTCACTGAGCCTGTCATTTTGATAGATAAAATGCGCCAGCATGATGCTAAAAAATGTGTCCGTGGCGTTCATGATCGACCCTTTTACCCCTGTGGTAAACGCGAGCCCGATTTAGAAAAACGTGTATTGAAGGGCGGTTTGCATGCTACCCAACAGGGCAAGCTGACTAAACTGGCGGGGGGATAAACGGTAAACCGGTTTGCGCTGCACCAGGGCAAAAAGAAACAATATCAGCCCCGCTAACAAAAAACGATAACCGGCAAAAACTACTTTCGAGGCAATATCGTCTGGGCGATTCGATACAGCGCGTATCCGCTTTTGATCGCGGGGTAAGAACGTCCCCAGAGCAAACAGCACCGCGTTGCGCAGGCAAAAACCCCATTTCGACGGGTGAACACGGACTCGACAGAAGGATATGCATGGGCGTAGCCAATAATAAAATCGCGTTTCATTTTATATTCAACATGCCCGGAGGAGCCTGAATCTGCAAGACAGAGAAGGGAATTCTGTTACGTCGTTAAAACAAAAACGCCGACACAAGTAGTGTCGGCGTTCAGGTGTGGCAGGTAACTAAAAATTAGCCTGCTACTACGTTCACGATCAGTTTCGCGAAGACTTCGCTGTGAACCTGGAAGTCCACTTCGTGCTCACCGGTGGTGCGCAGAACGCCGTTCGGTAAACGAACTTCGCTCTTAGCGACTTCAACGCCAGCTGCAGTAACTGCATCAGCGATGTCGCGGGTACCGATGGAACCGAACAGTTTACCTTCATCGCCTGCTTTAGACGTGATGGTAACGGTGCCCAGTGCGTTGATTTTCTCTGCGCGAGCATTAGATGCTGCCAGAACGTCAGCCAGTTTGGCTTCCAGTTCTGCACGACGTGCTTCGAAGAATTCAACGTTTTTCTTGGTAGCAGGAACAGCTTTACCCTGTGGAACCAGGAAGTTACGAGCGTAGCCCGCTTTAACATTAACCTGATCACCCAGGCTGCCCAGGTTTGCTACTTTATCAAGCAGAATAACTTGCATTACCTTATCCTCTTAAAGTCGTTAATGGACAACAGCCGTTACTGATGACGATCAGTGTACGGCAGCAGAGACAGGTAACGCGCGCGCTTGATAGCACGAGCCAGCTGACGCTGGTATTTTGCGCGAGTACCAGTGATACGGCTTGGTACAATCTTGCCGCTTTCAGTGATGTAGTTTTTCAGCGTTGCGATATCTTTATAATCGATCTCTTGAACGCCTTCCGCGGTGAAACGGCAGAACTTGCGACGACGGAAATAACGTGCCATTTGGCTAGTCTCCAGAATCTATCAATTCAATCTGCTCGGCATGTAACACCATTTTACTCTGACCATTTCGCGCCTGATGGCAGCTGATAAAGCCTTCGAGAATGAGTTGCGTGCCGACCGTTATATGTTGAGTAATCACCTGATGGGCGCTGCCGCTAATAATAACAGGCATTCGACACCAGGCTTGCCGGTGAAATCCGGCCTCCTCCTGCACCGAGTTGTGCTCAAGCACGAACTGACAGTGCGGAATTCCTGACGGGCTAATTTTACGGACTGGCGTCTTGCACACCGTGCCAGACAAGCGCAGCCGATTAACCGTCACGATGGATTACTCTTCAGAATCCCCAGCATCTGAGTCATCAGCGGATTCGTTAGCAAAATCTTCGCGGCGCTCACGACGCTCGTCTTTCGCTTTAACCATCGGTGATGCTTCAGTTACCGCGTTTTTAACGCGCATAACCATGCTACGGATAACGGCGTCGTTGAAGCGGAAGTTCGTTTCCAGCTCGTCGATCACTTCCTGCGGCGCTTCTACGTTCAGCAGAACATAGTGTGCTTTGTGCAGTTTGTTGATCGGGTAAGCCAGCTGACGACGGCCCCAGTCTTCCAGACGGTGGATCGTGCCTTCTGCACCAGTGATAGCACCAGTGTAACGCTCGATCATGCCCGGAACCTGTTCGCTCTGGTCAGGATGAACCATAAATACGATTTCGTAATGACGCATCGAAATTGCTCCTTACGGATTATTCAGCCTCCTGTCAGGGTCAGCTGCGGCCCACGGAAGCAAGGAACGTTATAGGTCGTGGGTCACCGTAATGACACACACCTCTGAATGCAGCTGAAAAATTGACGCGTAATCATACTGGCGGCAACGCACAAACTCAAGCGGGGATTTCATTTAAATTGTCGGGAGACGCCCGCTTTCCGCCCTTGTGTGCGGAAAGCGGGAATGCAGAGGCAAACAGAGGCTGAAACGGAAGGCGCTGTCGTTTACGGGCTAGAGTTGGCGCTTAAAAAAGCTGACCAGCGCCGTCAGGCCCGACGGCGTAATTTTGTGTCCGATATGCTTTTCGGACAACGAAACAAGATGGGTATCCAGCCTCTGCTCATGCAGAGCCCGTTCCAGCCGCTGGGTTTCTGCGAAAGGGACGACCTCATCGGCCTCACCGTGCCATAGCAGGAGGGGGCGGTCCGCGAGATTATGTAGCCGGGCAGCGGGATCGTAATCCGCCAGCGGCGCCATCCGTTTTGTGAACTGTGCCTGCTGTTCCGGGCCCGTTACAGTGACAGGCGGGAACAGCGTGTGGCTGAGTTGCATAAAATAGCCGGACCCCATCATGCAGGCGACGCTGTGAATATGCGCATAGCGCGCCATCACCCCTAACGCCGTCATTCCGCCCATTGAGGCCCCGGCGACGGCAAGACGGTCGCCGGCAATCAGGTCATCAGCGCGTAACGCGCCCTCTATCAACGGGAATTCATCAATGTTTTGTTTGAGGATGTCCCAAAAATGGCTAAACCGCGCGTCGGCATCGCCGTTATAGCGTGCGCCATGCATATCGGCGTCGGGCATCAGGGTACGAAACCCCGCCTGGGCCAGGGCCACCGCAAAGTAGGCATAAACCTCTTTCGACGAGGTAAAGCCATGATAAAACACGACCGTTGGCAGCCGCTGCTGGCGCTGGCCTGCGGGTGCTGCATGCAAACATTCAATACCTGCCAGCCTTTCCGTGGTGAGTTCAATCATATTTTCTCCTGAAGCAGGGGCGGCCTTTAGCGCCTCGCCAACGACGATAACCTGGGTAATGGTTTACAACATTACAATAGTAATAATTTCTAAACTAAATATTTCCGCTGCGCTGCCGTTGTTAATGCATATTTGACAAGAAAACAAAGGTAATCTATGAAACGTTTCTCTCTTAGCAGAACGAGCCTTGGAGTGAAGCTATGCGTCATCACTTCCTTCAGCGTAGGCGTTTTGTTATTGGCGTTAACCCTTATCCAAAGCCAGAATGCCTCACGCCAGTTGGAAAGTCTTGCCGTCGATGACATGGTTAATCAGGTGCAGGGCATCACCGAGATGGCATCCATGTTTAATGCGACGCTGACGCAGGAAGTCGGCAACTATACTCAGCTCTTCGTCAGCTTTTTACCTAAACGCTTCAGCCGCGATGAAACCGCACGTGTTCAGGTCGGCGAATTTTCCACACCGACCCTGCGTGCCGGCCTTAAAACCCTTAACCTCGATCAGATCGCCGTCGATGATTTTACGGATCGCACCTCGGCTGTCGCGACGATTTTTGTCCGCGATGGTGACAATTTTATCCGTATTTCCACGTCCCTGAAGAAACAGGATGGCAGCCGGGCGATCGGTACCCAACTTGATCCTGCCAGCGCCGCCTGGAAAAGCGTCATGAAGGGGGAAACCTTCCGGGGCCTGGCCACCTTATTCGATCACCGTTACATCACGCAGTATCAACCGATTAAAGACGACAGCGGTGCCGTCATCGCGATTCTGTTTGTCGGCGTCCAGATCGATAAGCAGTACGGCCTGATGCGCGAAAAAGTGCTGGCTCGCCGCCTGGGCGACAGCGGGCATTTCTATGTGCTCAATGGCTCGCCGGGCGCGGCGCAGGGACAATATCTGTTTGATAAACAAAATGAAGGCAAGCGTCCAGACTGGCAGGATAGCGTCATGAAGCAGATGCTGGCGCAGCCCGAGGGTGTTCAGCAAGTCGAAATCGACGGTGAAACGAAGATGCTCGCCTGGCAACAGCTGCCCGGCTGGAACTGGATTGTGGTCGGTGAAGTTAATCGTGACAGCCTGCTGGCTCCGGTTATTCACAGCCGAAATCTGTTTCTTATCACCGGCCTGATTCTGGTGTTGCTGTTTGCCCCCTGCTTTGTCTGGTACAGCCGCCGCGCCATCACGCGACCGTTACAACAGGTTATTCACTTAGCTGAGCAGTATGCCGCCGGCAATTTGCTGGAGCATCTGGACACCACGCGTCATGACGAAGTGGGTCAGTTGATTAACGCCATTAACGGCATCGGCGAGGGGCTGGAGAAGATTGTTGCCCAGGTTCGCCGCGCCGCGCAGGAGATCAGTGACGGCACAGATACCATTGCAGCCAGCAGCCACAACATCAGTGAGCAGATTGGCCGCCAGGCCAGCAGCGTTGAAGAAACCTCTGCCAGCATGGAGCAGTTTGGTGCGACCGTTGAGCACACCGCCGATAGCCTGCGTCAGGCCATGTCGCTGGTCGCGGAGGCTAGCGGTATCGTGAGTAATGGCAACCAGACGGTGACGCGCTCGGTCAGCACGATGTCGGCCATTAACGTGTCTTCGCAGAGCATTGCCGAAATTACCCACGTTATCGAGTCCATCGCGTTCCAGACCAATATTTTGGCCCTGAATGCCGCTGTCGAAGCCGCGCGTGCAGGTGAGCACGGTCGTGGATTTGCCGTAGTGGCAGCCGAAGTGCGTGCGCTGGCACAGCGTTCGGCACAGGCGGCAAAAGAGATCGATACGCTGATCGCGACCTCGATACGTCACGTTGCGGAGGGACATACACTGTCGGAGCAAACCCGTGACGCGATGAGCGATATCGTGACGCATATTGAGCAGGTTCAGGCATTAATGGGTGAGATTAACGTTGCTGCACAACAGCAGACGGCGGGCATTGGTCAGGTCAATCTGGCGATGAACCAGATAAGCCAGGCTACCCATCAAAACAGTGAACTGGTTGCACAGGCAGAAAACACAGCCCAGAGCCTGAGCGACAAGGGGCATCATTTGACGCAGCTGGTCAGTGTTTTCTCGATCAAATCGTGAAGATAACGGGCGGGTAGCTTACACTTATCCACTTAACCTGACGGCGAGAAATCTGCTATGCGTTACGCTCTGTTACTGACGTTAAGTTTGTTGTTAAGTGGCTGCTCGCTGTTCCAGGTGACGCCAAAGGCCCCGCCCGCGCCAACAGGTCACGCGCAGTCTATTACCCGTGCCCAGAGTGGCGGTTTACCGAAGCTGGGCACCATTAGCGCCAGCGTAAGAGGCTCGCCTGACGACGCGCAGCGTGCCATTGCTGCGCGCGCGAATCAGGCCGGTGCCGTTTATTATCAGATTTTGATGGTCGACGAAACGGTTACCCCCGGGATCTGGTACACAACTGCCATCCTGTATGGCGCCTCACCTGCCGCTGGCGCGCGCCAGTAAGCGGTCGGTCAGTGGCCCCTCGATTTTGCGCGTGCCGCGCGGGTCGAGCCACTGACTGCACCATGCATCCGCCACTAACGGCTCGGCGTGCTTCAACAACTGTGCCGCCGTCGCCAGTTGCAGCAGCCTGTCGGTAAGTTCACGGGCCTGCGACTCATCCATTTTGCTCAGGTGCAGAGCCAGCTGTCGCCAGCTGCGATCGAAATGGCGGTTACAGCCTTTAACGGCGTCAAACGCCTGCCTGAGCATGTCCAGCGTGCCGCTCTGGCGGCCCACCACTCTTAATACGTCAAGGCACATCACGTTGCCCGATCCTTCCCAGATACTGTTAACCGGAATATCACGATAGAGGCGAGGCAGTTCGCTGTCTTCGCAATAGCCCACGCCGCCCAGTATCTCCATGGCCTCAGCGATAAAGGGGGCACCTGCTTTACAGATCACATATTTCGCCGCCGGGGTGAATAACCGGGCGAAGGCGGCTTCATGGACGTTGGCGGGAGAAGACCAGGCACGAGCCAGGCGTAGCAGCAGTGCCGTTTGCCCTTCTAACTGCAAGGCCTGACGCGCCAGCACCTGACGCATGATCGGTTGATCCACCAGAGTTTTGCCCATGACCTGGCGCTGATGTGCGTGGTACAGCGCAACGGAAAACGCCCGGCGCATTTGGCCGTGGCTGCCCAGCGCGCAGTCAAGACGCGTCATGCCCGCCATTTTCAGGATCAGACGAACGCCTTCGCCCTCTTCGCCCAGCAGCCAGCCGGTCGCATCCCTGAACTCCACCTCACTGCTGGCGTTGGATCGGTTACCGAGCTTGTCTTTTAACCGCTCAATGACGATGGCATTTCGTGAACCGTCCGGCAGCAGCCGTGGCAGAAAGAAGCAGCTGAGCCCCTGCTGCGTTTGCGCAAGAATCACATGCGCATCGCTTTGCGGCACAGAGAAAAACCATTTATGCCCGACGATACGATAGGCTTCACCGCTTCCGCGCCTGTCCAGGGGCTCTGCGCGCGTCGTGTTGGTCAGCACATCGCTGCCGCCCTGCTTTTCAGTCATGCCCATGCCAATCAGCAGACCGCGCTTCTGATCGCCCGGAACCGCATGCGTGTCGTAACGATCGCTGAGTAAGGGTTCAAGCCAGGACTCAAACCGGGCAGGCAAATAACGCTGTAGTAAAGGGATTGCCGCGTGGGTCATGGTCACCGGACAGAGCGTTCCGGCCTCAACCTGAGCATGCAAGATAAAGCGTGCCGCACGGGCCACGCTGGCATTTGGCTGTACGTCAGGCTGCCAGCTGAGGTTATGCAGACGGCTGGCGCAAAGGCCCTGCATCAGTACATGCCAGGCTGGATGAAAGCGGACGTCATCCAGCCTGACGCCGCGTGCATCATAACGGTGGAGTTCAGGCGGACTGGCATTGGCGAGCCTGCCCAGCTCCAGCGATTCTGCACTGCCCAACTGCCTGCCGACTGACGCCAGCCACTCGCTGTCCCAGCCGCCGCCTTCACGCTGCAGTGCGTCACACAGCGGAACATCAGACAGAAACAGATTGCTGTGACTGAGGGGAAAAGGTTGGTTGAAAACGGTGTGAGTTGTCCAGGTCATAACGGCTCCTCGCGGATATCACTCACTCAGTATGTAAGGTGAGCCACCATTATGACCGGACAGAAAGACTAAATTGCGGCAGCGATCACGCGTTACGCTGACGAACCGCTTCAAACAGGCAGACGCCAGTGGCCACTGACACATTGAGGGACGAAACGCTGCCTGCCATAGGGATACTGATTAGCTCATCGCAGTGCTCACGCGTCAGGCGACGCATCCCTTCACCTTCAGCCCCCATGACAAGCGCCATCGACCCGGTCATCTTGCTTTGGTATACAGTATGGTCGGCTTCGCCAGCGGTGCCGACGACCCAGATGTTATATTCCTGCAGCAGGCGCAAGGTGCGTGCCAGATTGGTTACCCTGATGAGGGGAACGTTTTCTGCCGCACCACTGGCAACCTTTTTCGCCGTCGCGTTCAGCGGTGCGGAGCGATCTTTGGGGACGATCACGGCATGGGCGCCTGCGGCATCGGCGCTACGTAAGCAGGCACCGAGGTTGTGGGGATCGGTAACGCCGTCGAGCACCAGCAGGAACGGCTTTTCCAGGCTCTGCAGCAGATCCGGCAGATCGCCTTCCTGATACTGGCGGCCCGGCTTCACACGCGCCACGATCCCCTGATGTACGCCGCCTTCCACCTGGCTGTCCAGCCATTTACGATCGGCCAGTTGAATCACGATCCCTTGAGCTTCTAACGCGGTCACCAGCGGTTGCAGGCGACGATCGTCGCGGCCTTTGAGAATAAAGACTTCCTGGAAACGCTGAGGATCGCGTTCCAGCAGCGCCTGCACGGCATGGATACCAAAAATAATTTCGCTCATCAATCTGCTCAGTGGTTGGAAATGAATGGATAACAGCCCCTGCATGCACGCAGGGGCTGATGTGCGCATCAGGCCGGCTTCGCCTTCTTCGCGGCACGCTTAGCCTTGGTGGCGGCGGCGATTTTACGGGTTTTCTCGGAAACTTTTTTACTTTTTTTCTCAGTCTTTGCTGCAGCAGGCTGACTGCTGCTGTTGCGGAAGGCTGAATCCGGCTCGAAATTCGTTTTGCGACCGGCCTGGCGGCGATGCTTCGTCGGTGCCTTAGCGTTCCGCTTCGCCTTATCCCGTTCCGTTTTGCCTTCGCCACGTACCTGGCGCTTGCTGGAAACCAGCGCAAAGTCGATTTTACGCTCGTCCATATGGACCGCTTCGACCCGGACTTCAACGGTATCGCCCAGGCGATAGGTACGACCGCCAGATTCGCCAATCAGTCGCTGCCCTACCGGATCGAAACGATAGTAGTCGTTGTCCAGCGTAGAGACATGAACCAGCCCGTCGATAAAGAGATCGCTCAGGCGCACAAAGAAGCCGAATCCGGTCACGCTGGAGATCACGCCGTTAAAGACGTTGCCTACCTGATCCTGCATAAAGTCACACTTCAGCCAGTCTGCCACATCGCGAGTGGCCTCATCGGCACGGCGCTCTGTCATGGAGCAGTGCTGGCCCAGCTGCAGCATCTGTTGCATATCGTAATGGTAGCCGCCGGTAGCCGTGGTCAGGCCTTTTACTTCGCCCTGCTCTTTTGCCAGCAGATACTTGATGGCGCGATGCAGTAACAAATCCGGATAGCGGCGGATTGGCGAAGTGAAGTGCGCATAAGAGGCCAGCGCCAGGCCAAAGTGGCCCCGGTTTTCCGGATCGTACACCGCCTGTTTCATGGAACGCAGCAGCATGGTTTGCAGCATTTCCGCGTCGGGGCGATCGGCAACCTGATCCAGTAGCGCGGCGTAATCGATCGGCTGCGGTTTGTTACCGCCCGGTAAGCTCAGACCCAACTCATTCAATACCGTGCGGAAGCTTTTGATACTGTCATCGCTGGGACGATCGTGATCGCGGAACAGTGCCGGTTCCTGATGCTTCTCGACGAAACGCGCGGAGGCAATGTTTGCCAGAATCATGCACTCTTCAATCAGCTTGTGGGCATCATTACGTGAGGTGCGCTCGACACGTTCAATTCGACGTTCCGCGTTGAAGATAAATTTCGCTTCTTCGGTTTCAAATGAGATGCCGCCGCGCTCTTCACGGGCCGTTTCCAGCACCTGATACATGTTGTGCAGTTCCTGCAGGTCTTTCACCAGCGGCGCATATTGCTCACGCAGTTCCGGATTGCCCTGCAGAATATTCCAGACTTTGTTATAGGTCAGACGTGCATGGGAGTTCATCACGGCTTCATAATGCTTAAAGCCGGTGAGCTTACCTTTTGACGACACGGTCATTTCGCACACCATACACAGGCGATCGACCTGTGGATTCAGCGAACACAAGCCGTTCGACAGCACTTCCGGCAGCATCGGCACCACCTGCGAAGGGAAATAGACCGAGGTACCGCGCTGCTGCGCTTCGTTGTCCAGCGGTGTGCCGGGACGAACATAGTAACTGACGTCCGCAATCGCGACCCACAGCCGCCAGCCGCCGCCGCGTTTTTTCTCGCAGTAAACCGCATCATCGAAGTCGCGCGCATCTTCACCATCAATAGTGACCAATGGCAGATCGCGAAGGTCAACACGGCCTTTTTTTGCCGACTCCGGGACCTCTTCATTCAGTTTGCCCACCTGAGCCTCAACCTCTGGCGGCCAGCTGTGCGGAATTTCATGCGTGCGCAGCGCCATATCGACCGCCAGGCTGGTGCCCATGTCATCGCCCAGAATCTCTGCGATTTTGCCGATCGCCTTCGAACGACGCGTTGGGCGCTGCAACAGTTCAACCACCACCACGGAGCCCATTCGGGCATTCATGGTTTCGTCAGGGCCAATCAGGATGTCGAAGCTCAGACGGCTGTCATCAGGCACCACAAATCCCACGCCCGCGTCCGTAAAGTAGCGGCCGACGATTTGATTGTTACGCGGTTCCTGTACCCGCACCACACGGGCTTCACGGCGGCCTTTGCGATCCGCACCCAGTGGCTGGGCCAGAATCACGTCGCCGTGCATGCAGAATTTCATCTGTTCCGCAGACAGGTAGAGATCGTCTTTTTGTCCTTCTGCGCGCAGAAAGCCATAGCCATCACGGTGGCCAATGACTTTTCCACGGAGCAGATCGAGACGTTCTGGCAAGGCATAACACTGGCGGCGGGTAAAAACTAACTGACCGTCACGCTCCATCGCACGTAAACGACGGCGCAAGGCTTCGAGGTGTTCTTCTTCCTGCAGGTTCATCTCTTGTGCCAGCTCTTCACGGCTGGCCGGTTTTTCTCGTTTTTCTAATAACGCCAGAATAAATTCACGGCTTGGAATAGGGTTTTCGTACTTTTCAGCTTCTCTGTCCAGAAAAGGATCTTTTGACATTACGGTTCCTCCGATGTCATTTAATATTCATTGCCACCGGCGGTTCGGACAATATAATTTCATATAAAGGTGTATTACCTTCTACTAAGTCTGCCAGCGTGTAGCCATCCAGCTCCTGTAAAAACAGCTGCACGGCGTCATGTAAGGCCTTTTTAAGGCGGCAGGCGGGCGCGATAGAGCAGTTCGAGCAATCCACTAACTGTAGTGGCTCCATTTTGCGTACCACTTCACCTATCACGATGTCCCTGGCGCTCATGCCCAGGCGGATACCACCATTTTTACCACGAATGGCGGAGACGAATCCTGCACGACTAAGCTGATTGATAATTTTGACCATATGATTACGCGATACGCCATAGGTATCGGTGACTTCAGTGATATTGGTCAGCCTGCCTTCCGGCAAGGTGGCCATGTAAATCAGCGCCCGCAGGCCGTAATCGGTAAAACTTGTTAGCTGCACAGTGACCTCAGTCAATCATCCGGTGGCACGTCTATGCTCGCCCGTCCTGCTCTTTATTTCAATGTTGAACTGGCTCTTTCGTATCGAGCTACGATGATAAACCAGACTGTTGACGACTGTGTATTTTTTCAGCCAGTGAAGGGTTTGACAAGCGAAGGGGCGTTTAGTGGCATCAAATTACATAAAAAACAAAGGCCGGACAATGTCCGGCCACAGGATGATTATGCGTTGAAAGGATCGCGCAGAATCATCGTCTCGCTACGGTCTGGACCCGTTGAAATAATATCAATTGGCACACCGGTCACTTCTTCTACACGTTTAATGTAGTCACGCGCGGCCTGGGGCAGGCCTTCCAGCGTTTTCACGCCAAAGGTTGTCTCGCTCCAGCCCGGCAGGGTTTCGTAGATCGGCTCAATGCCTTCCCAGTTTTCCGCTGCCAGCGGCGTGGTGGTGACTTCGCTGCCATCAGGCATGCGGTAAGCCACACAAATTTTCACTTCTTTCAGACCATCCAGCACGTCCAGCTTGGTCATACAGAAGCCGGAGAGCGAGTTAATCTGCACGGCACGACGTACAGCGACCGCATCCAGCCAGCCAGTACGGCGGCGACGGCCTGTTGTGGCGCCAAACTCGTTGCCCTGCTTGCACAGGAACTCACCGGTTTCGTCGAATAACTCGGTCGGGAACGGGCCTGCACCGACACGCGTTGAGTAAGCTTTAACGATACCCAGGACGTAATCCACAAAGCGTGGACCAATACCTGACCCCGTCGCCACGCCACCGGCAGTGGTATTTGAGGAGGTCACATAGGGGTAAGTACCGTGGTCAATATCCAGCAGCGTGCCCTGGGCACCTTCGAACATGATCAGATCGCCACGCTTACGCGCCACGTCTAACAGTTCAGAAACGTCAACAACCATGCTGGTGAGGATGTCGGCAACCGCCATCACATCGCTCAGCACTTTGTCGTAGTCAACGGCTTCTTCTTTGTAGTAATGCACCAGCTGGAAGTTATACAGGTCGATCACTTCTTTCAGCTTGGCTGCAAAGGTTTCTTTGTTAAACAGGTCGCTGACGCGCAGTGCACGGCGGGCTACTTTGTCTTCATAAGCAGGACCGATACCGCGACCTGTGGTACCAATGGCTTTTGCACCACGCGCTTTCTCGCGCGCCATATCCATTGCCACATGGTATTGCAGGATCAACGGGCAGGCTTCAGAAATCAGCAGACGTTCGCGTACCGGAATTCCACGCTCTTCCAGGCCTTTCATCTCTTTCATCAGAGCTTCAGGAGAAAGCACCACGCCATTACCGATGATGCTGGTAACGTTGTCACGCAGAATGCCAGAAGGGATTAAGTGGAGGACGGTTTTTTCACCGTTGATGACAAGTGTATGGCCCGCATTGTGGCCGCCTTGATAACGCACAACGTAATTAGCGCGCTCAGTCAGAAGGTCTACAATCTTACCTTTACCTTCGTCACCCCATTGGGTGCCCAGTACGACGACGTTCTTACCCATTTCTCAAAATCACCGATTGCTTAAAAAAGGATTCTACCATCTGATTTTTCGGTTTTCAGCACTTTTAGCATACGATTGCGCGCTTTTTTGCCTGAGTTTTGATCACTACAACATCCAGGGGTAAAATCGAGGCTGAGATACCATTCAGACGGCGAGGCTGAACGCATCAGAGTTCGCCATGCAGACGCAACATACAGTAAATCACCATTCCTGCCACCACCAATCCCCCGCCAAATCGATGTAACAGGCGATCGGGCAATTGTGTCATGCTCAAAATCACACGTCGCCACAGACGTGGCATAAACATTGGCCCCAGGCCTTCCAGCACCAGAACCAACGCCAGTGCCATCCAGATATTCACGTTCATACTGCATCCAAAAAAAAGGCCGACAACATTGTCGGCCTGTTAGTTATATCAGTTCTTAACGCGTGGCGTTAGAAGGCGCCTTCATATAGCGGAAGAAGTCGCTATCCGGGCTCAGCACCATGACGTCCTGATTTTCATTGAAGCTGTTTTCATACGCGCGCAGGCTGCGGATAAAGGCATAGAAATCCGGATCCTGGCTGAATGCGTTGGCAAACAGTTTCGCCGCTTCTGCATCACCATCACCGCGGGTAATCAATGCCTCACGCTGTGCTTCTGCCAGCGTACGGGTGACCTGGTAATCGGCCTGGGCGCGCAGTTTTTCGGCCTCTTCCTGACCCTGCGAACGCTGACTACGTGCAACGGCTTCACGTTCTGCGCGCATACGGTTGAAGATCGCATCCGACACTTCCGTCGGCAGGTTGATCTGTTTGATGCGCACATCTACAACCTGAATCCCTAACGCCGCCATACTGTTTGGATTAGGCGCAGGTTCGCTGCTGTTGGTTTCACGCTCAACCCGCGCGGCTGCACTGGCGATAGCATCATCCGCAGCAGGCGTGGCAACTTCGTCGTCACCGCCCGCCGTACCGGTGTTCAATGCATCGCGCACGTCGGTGGTTAAACGGCCTCGTGAATCGGTCACGATGTCTTTAACGTCAAGACGTCCCATCTCTGAACGTAAACGGTCACTGAATTTACGTTTCAGCAGGACTTCAGCCTGAGAAACATCCCCGCCACCGGTCGCCAGGTAGTAACGACTGAAATCGCTGATGCGCCACTTGATGTAAGAGTCCACGATCAGGTCTTTCTTCTCTTTGGTTACAAAGCGATCGGCCTGGTTGTCCATGGTCTGGATACGTGCATCCAGCATCTTAACCGTTTCGATAAACGGAATTTTAAAATGAAGACCCGGCGCAAACACCTGCGGTTTGTTTTCGCTATCGCGTAACACTTTACCAAAGCGCAGAACGATACCGCGCTCGCCTTCCTGAACCACGAACAGCGACGCATAAAAGGCCACCAACGCGATAATGATTAGTACAATTACTGGCTTACGCATTGATTACTCTCTCCCTTCGCGCTGGGTATCGTTGCGCAGAGCATTGGCTCGACGCTGATCCATGATGCTGTCTGGACTGTATGACGACGTGTCATTGCGGCTGGCACTGCGATCGGAAAGCGAGGGCAATGTTGAGCTGCTTTTTTGTCCACTCTTCGCGGATGAAGACTCGCCGCCACGCATCAGTTGATCGAGAGGCAGGACCATCAGATTGTTACCGCGATCGTTCACCAGCACTTTACGTGTATGGCTCAGCACGCGTTCCATGGTCTCGATATACAGACGCTCTTTGGTGATTTCCGGCGCGGCTTTGTACTCAGGCAACAGCTTGGCAAAACGCGCGACTTCACCCTGTGCTTCCAGAACCGTACGCTCTTTATAGGCACGTGCTTCTTCCAGAACACGCTGTGCACGACCGTTAGCACGCGGCTGAACTTCGTTGGCATAGGCTTCGGCTTCACGTACGTACTGCTCACGGTTTTCCCGTGCGGCAATCGCATCGTCAAACGCCGACTTCACTTCTTCTGGTGGACGTGCCGCCTGGAAGTTCACGTCGAGAACCGTAATGCCCATATTGTAAGGACGAATGGTTTCGTCGATTTCACGCTGGGTTTCGCTACGCACGACCGTACGACCTTCGGTCAGAATACGGTCCATGGTAGAGCGACCAATGACGCCACGCAGGGCGCTGTCGGTTGCCTGACGCAGGCTGTCGTCGGCGCTGGTCACCGCGAATAAATAGCGCTCAGGATCGGTAACGCGATACTGCACGTTCATTTCAACGCGCACGACGTTTTCATCAGAGGTCAGCATCACACCTGATGCCGCCAGTTCGCGAACGGCTTCAACGTTGACCGCGCGCACCTGATCGATAAAGGTCGGTTTCCAGTTCAGGCCCGGCTCCACCAGGTGGCTGAACTTACCAAAGCGAGTGACTACGCCCCGCTCGGCTTCTTTTATCGTGTAAAATCCGCTCGCGGCCCAGATGACGACGGCGGCTACGGCGACGATACCAAAGATTTTGCCACTACCACCGGAACTGCGCTGACCGTTATCACCTTTTTTGCCACCACCGAATCCGCCGAGCTTTTTGCTCAGTTTACGGAAGATATCATCCAGATCAGGAGGCCCAGATTCCTTACCTCCCTTATTTCCCCCAGAGTTGCCGCCTTGATTATTGCTGCTTCCCCACGGGTCGCGGTCCTGTCCGTTATTTCCGGGCTGATTCCACGCCATGTCATTACTCCATTTATAGTTTTAGCGGCTTACCCGTTGTATTCCGTATTGTCGCTACGCTGGCTACGCTCATTGCCCTGACCCTTTGCAAAGTCACTGTCAGAGAGCAAACCCCCAACGCCGCACGACAACATAAAATCCTCAGAGTAAGTTCGATTTGGCAATATCAAACAATATAACTGGTCAGCGACGGCTCCTGCTTGCACAAGCGGCGCCAGTCAATCACGGGCATACGCACATGCAACCCTACACAGCCGTCTTCTTCGTTCCACTCTTTTTCAATCGCCTGCAACTGATAGAAGCGGCTGCGTAAGCGACCCGCCTCCGGCGGCAGACGTAAATCATACTGCGCAATTTCACCGGACAACCTCTCGGAAAGCGCCTGCCACAATAAAGGAATGCCGACGCCGGACTGTGCAGAGAGCCACACGCGGACAGGCATATTTTCTTCATCACGGTCGATGCGCGGCTCAAAACCGTCCAGCATGTCGATCTTATTCATGATCAGTAACGTGGGGATTTCATCAGCGTCGATTTCCTCCAACACCTCATTAACCGCGCCGATATTTTCATTAACCCGGACATCGGCGGCATCGATCACGTGCATCAGCAGCGTGGCCTGACGCGTCTCTTGCAGGGTAGCTTTGAAGGCGGCAACCAGATCGTGCGGCAGGTGGCGAATGAAGCCAACGGTATCGGCCAACACCACGTCGCCCACATCAGCGACGTTTAGCCGACGCAGCGTGGGGTCCAGCGTCGCAAACAGCTGGTCCGCGGCATAGACATTGGCAGACGTAATGGCGTTAAAGAGAGTAGATTTACCGGCGTTGGTGTAGCCCACCAGTGAAACAGTCGGGACGTCCGCTTTGGCACGCGCCTGGCGGCCCTGCTCGCGCTGTTTTTCAACACGTTCAAGACGCGACAAAATCTGGCTAATGCGCCCGCGAAGTAAACGGCGGTCAGTTTCTAACTGGGTTTCACCCGGACCACGCAGGCCAATCCCGCCCTTCTGGCGTTCAAGGTGCGTCCAGCCACGTACCAGACGTGTTGCAAGGTGACGCAACTGCGCCAGCTCAACCTGCAATTTACCTTCGTGGGTACGTGCGCGTTGGGCAAAAATATCAAGAATCAAGCCAGTGCGGTCGATAACACGGCACTCGCACAGGCGCTCAAGATTACGTTCCTGAGCGGGCGTTAAAGCATGATCGAAAAGAACGACCGATGCTCCACTTGTTTTTACCGCATCGGCAATTTCAACGGCCTTTCCTTCACCGACAAAATACTTTGGGTGTGGCGCTTTACGACTGCCGGTGACAACCTGCAGTGCTTCAACGCCAGCAGAAGACACCAGGGTTTCGAATTCCTGTAAATCTTCCAGCTCTTTGTCTTGGGAGAACCAGATGTGTACCAGTACGGCCTGCTCACCGGCATCATAACGGTCAAACAAGCTATAACCTCGCTTATATAAAAAGACCAGGATGGAAAACCTGACGCTTTCCGATCCTGGTTAAACGGTGCCGCCTTACTCTGCGTTATCACCGTCTTGTTGTGGCTGCGACTGCGCAGAAGTGCTGCTGCCGCCATGATGGTAATTGTTGCTGCTGCCACCGCCGGTATTGTTGCTATGGTGAGAAACCGGGCGTGAAGGCACGACGGTAGAAATGGCGTGCTTATAAACCATCTGACTTACCGTGTTTTTCAACAAGATCACGAACTGATCAAAGGATTCGATCTGACCTTGCAGCTTAATACCGTTAACCAAATAAATCGAAACCGGAACACGTTCACGACGCAGTGCGTTCAGAAACGGGTCTTGTAATGATTGCCCCTTAGCCATTCTATCTTTTCCTTATATGCTTGTTGTTTGTTGCTTGTAGAACACAGTGGTTCTGAAAAAAACTGCGTAAAAATTTGCGCACGTAACTTGCCAATTGTACACAATCACCCATGCTTCGCACTAACAACCTTCAGTACTGTATCACGCGCTGAGTGAGGTTCATCACTGTCTAGCCAGTGAATATTTTCCCAACCACGTAACCAGGTCATCTGGCGTTTAGCGAGTTGCCGGGTTGCGCAAACTCCCCGATAAACCATTTCGTCGTAATCGATCTCGCCAGCCAAATACGACCACATCTGGCGATAGCCAACACAACGAATGGAAGGCATATCCGTATGCAAATCACCTCGTGCAAACAGGGCCCGAGACTCCGCTTCAAATCCTGACGCCAACATCTGATCAAAACGCAGTGCGATGCGTTGATGCAACAGTTCGCGGTTCGCGGGGGCGATAGCAAACTGATGCACATCGTAGGGTAACGCTTCACCAGAAATTTTTGTCAGTTCCGTTAAAGTTTTACCCGAAATAAAAAAAACTTCCAGTGCTCGCGAAAGTCTCTGCGGATCATTCGGATGAATACGACTGCCTGCGACCGGATCAATTTCGCAAAGTTGACGATGTAAAGCTTCCCAGCCTCTTTCATTCGCCATTTGCTCTATTTTTTGACGAACCTCCGGATCGGCCGAGGGCAGCGGCGACAATCCTTCAAGTAACGCCTTGAAGTAGAGCATAGTTCCACCAACAAGCAACGGAATTCGTCCATGCTGAACGATATCCGCCATTTCTGCTAACGCATCCCGCCGGAACTCTGCCGCCGAATAGGCTTCGGCAGGATCGCGAATGTCCAGCAAACGATGGGGCGCCTGCGCCCGCTCTTCTGCAGAGGGTTTTGCCGTACCGACATCCATCTGACGATAAATCAGAGCCGAATCTACGCTGATAAGCTCTACAGGTAAGTGCTTGCGCAATTCGATCGCTAATGCGGTTTTGCCTGACGCTGTAGGCCCCATCAAAAATATTGCCTTTGGCCGGCCAGCCTGGTTCAGTTCACTCATGCTTCAACGCGTTGACCGCGCTCTCAATCTCAATGGCTTGTACTAAGCCAGAAGGTGGCGATTTCAGTAACTGCGGACAAAGCCTTTCGAGCTCAGCCAGCAAGGTAATCGCCTGGGAGTGATTCCAGTGTTGAGGCTCTGCATCTTCACGTCGCGCCAGCCACTGGGCCAGTTGCGTAGCAGAGTTCTCTTGCTGCCGGGCGAGATAGCCTAACAGTTCAGGAATCAAGATTTGTAAATTTTGTGTTCGTAACGGTAAAGGCACCGCACGCAGGATAATGTGGTCACCCTCAGGGTGTAAATCAATGCCCATCAGGTTGAGCAGGCTGAGATTTTCCTGGGCCGCCTTGCGCTCCGCCGAGGCGATTTTTAACCGCACCGGGATCAAAAGCGGCTGTGATTTCAGCCCACCTTCGGTAGGTTCTAACTGTGCCTGCTTTAACCAGCGGGTTGCCACAGGCAGAGCCATTAGCAGTAACCGCTGGCCCTGCTCAAGCAGAGCATACTGGCCTTCAAGCACGGTTAACACGCGGCCAAAACTGTGGGCGTGAGCCGCCAGAGGTGGCACGGCACTGACCGGCTCTCGTGCCGCAGGCTCGGCACTTTTGGTTGCCGGCGAACTCGCCGGCGTTTTAAGAAGCTGCTGGTAAACCCGGCCTTCGCGTTGGCTGTATCCGGCGTCTTTATTTTGCCAGGCGGGTGCAACCGATGGCCTGGCCGCGTCACCTGTGACAGCCGGCTGGCTGAAATGATTGCCGCCTGCCGCCTGGCGGTTTTCCTGCTGCCAACGCGGAGTGGGTTCTTCAGCCTGTAACGTTGGCAGAACCGGGGAGGCGCTTTCCTGCAGCACGCTCATGACGCCCTGATAGATGAAGTCATGCACCAGACGTGACTGATGAAAACGCACTTCGTGTTTTGCCGGATGCACATTTACATCGACCTGATGCGGATCTATCTCTAAATACAAGACGTAAGCGGGGTGCTGATCATCCTGTAGCTGGCTCTGAAACGCCTGACGTATAGCATGATTGATCAGCTTGTCACGCATCATGCGGCCATTAACATAGCAATACTGAATATCACTCACCTGACGGGAGCCGGACGGATCGGCAACCCAGCCGCGCAATACAAGGTCATCATGTTGCCAGTCTATGCGTAGCGCATGCTGCATGAAGGTCGTCCCGCATATGGCACCCAGCCGACGCTCACGTTGCCCGTCATCATTGACGGCCCGGTACTGACGCATCAGTTTGCCGTTATGGCTTAATGAGATAGCCACGTCAAAGCGCGCCAGCGCGATGCGCCGGATCACTTCATCAATATGCCCGAATTCAGTTTTTTCAGTGCGCATGAATTTGCGCCGGGCTGGCGTGTTGTAAAACAGGTCAAGCACTTCCAGCGTCGATCCACAAGGATGGGCGGCGGGCTTAACAGTAACGTCCATATCGCGCCCTTCAGCATACGCCTGCCAGGCTTCGTTTTGCTCGGCCGTGCGCGATGTCAGGGTCAGACGAGACACTGAGCTGATACTGGCCAGGGCTTCACCGCGAAAGCCCAGGCTCATAATGGCCTCAAGATCGTCCAGCGAAGCAATTTTACTCGTGGCATGCCGAGCCAGCGCCATTGCCAGCTCATTTTTCGCTATACCGCAGCCGTTATCGCGGATGCGAATCAGTTTTGCGCCACCCTTTTCAATTTCCACATCAATGCGCGTCGCCCCGGCATCAAGGCTGTTTTCCACCAGCTCTTTGACGACCGATGCAGGACGCTCAACCACTTCTCCCGCCGCAATTTGGTTTGCGAGTTGCGGCGGCAAAATTTGTATTGGCATGCTGGATATCCTTGTGGCTGACAACCCGGCACGGCGGCCGGGCTAACAATCAGGATGCAGGGATTTTCAGGTTCTGACCCAACATCACGTTGGTGGATTTCAGGTTATTCGCCTGGAGAATCGATTTAGGGCTGACGCCATAATGCGCGGCGATACTGCTCAGCGAGTCTCCCCGCACCACTTTATGCCGCACCGGGCGATGCGCCCCTGAGGAAGCCGGTGCGGTACGGCTGGCCACCGCACTGGCCGGAACTTTCAGCCGCTGCCCCACCCAGACAACATCGCGCTTCAGGGTGTTCATCTGCCGCAGTGTTGCCATGCTCACGCCATATTTTGCCGCGATTCCTGAGAGCGTTTCGCCGCGCGTTACAGTATGCCGCTGAATGGCGCCCGTATACTGCGTCTCTCCGGTCGCCGGATTACTGACTACGCTGACCGCTGGCGACGTAGCCAGCGGCCGGTTTTCCTCCTTTGGGACCGATTGTAGCGGGTGCGCCAGGAAATAAGCGCGCAGTCCTTTATATATCGACTGAGCAATCTTATCCTGGTGTGCGCTACTGCCGAGCAGTCGCTCCTCCGAGGCATTACTAATAAAACCGGTTTCCACCAACAGGGAAGGAATATCCGGCGAACGTAACACGCCAAGACTGGCATGCTCAGGTAAACGCTTGTGTAAAGACGTGACGCCACGCAGCTGCTGAATCACCTTCGTCGCGATGTCATACCCGACGCGCTGCGAGTGACCAAACTGCAAATCCAGCACGGCCTGACTCAGATAGGGATCGGCCTGACTGTTCGCCAGCAGATCGCCTGCTCCGCCTAACAGTTCTGACTGTTTCTCTTTCTGCTCCAGCCAGTTTGCCATCTCACTGTTCGCGCGGCGGTTAGACAATACCCAAACAGAGGCTCCGGTTGCCGCATGGCTGGGTGCCGCATCGGCGTGAATTGACACCAGCACGTTAGCATTCGCTTTGCGCGCAACGTCTGAACGGCCCATTACAGAGATAAAATAGTCGCCGTCACGCGTCAGAACCCCTTTGAACATGGGATCGTCGTTTAACAACACTTTCAGTTTACGCGCAATGGCGATGGTGACGTTTTTCTCTTTAAGTCCGTGCTGGCCTATCGCCCCGGGATCCTGGCCTCCGTGTCCGGCATCAATGGCTACAATAACCGTGTCGTTTCGGCTGGCAACCCCACCGGGACGGACCGTGCTGTTGGTGTTGGTGACCGTGGTCACCGGGTTAGCATTGAACGGATTACTGGCTGCGGTTTCCCGTGCTCGTGTCGGCGCAGGCTCGGCTGCAACCACGGGCGCGCTGCGCGTAACGGCCGGATGTTTACCCTGTATGGTAAAGACCACGCTGTACTGACTGCCGTTGCGTTGCGTAACGGCGCGGGTTTTTCCAGACTGCGTCAGCTCAAAGACCAGACGTATGCTTTGTTTATCTTTTGGGGTACTGGTACGAATGCGTTTAACGATGTTATCGCCGCTAAACGTCAGGGGTAAGCCTTTGATGACGCCGCTTTGACGAATATCCAGCACCACACGGTCGGGATTGTGTAGCGGAAAGTAGGCATAAACCGGTTGGCCGGAAAAACTCAGCGTAACCGTGGCCTGATTTCCGCCATTCGATACCTGAATATCAGACAGGTTAGCGGCAAACAGGGGGCCGGTAATGAGTAGCAATCCTGCCACAACGAGCATTTTCATCCATGTCATCATGCCCGGACCCTGCCTTGTTCGATCTGATCAACCCAGCGCTGCCCCTGGGCGGAGTGCGCAACCAGCTCGGCTTGCCGCGCTTCATCGACATAACGGAGCGTCAACGCCACGTCCGGCGGGGGCAAAATACCGGCGCCCTGTTGGGGCCACTCAACCAGACAAACCGCGTCGTTCGTGAAGTAGTCACGAATGCCCATAAACTCCAGCTCTTCCGGATCGGCAAGGCGGTAGAGATCGAAATGATAAACGGAACGCCCTTCAAGAACATAAGGCTCGACGAGGGTGTAGGTAGGGCTTTTCACATTGCCCGGATGACCGGATGCCTGCAAGAAACCGCGGCTGAAGGTGGTCTTTCCTGCGCCGAGGTCGCCATAAAGATAGATCACCGCCGCATTGCCACAGGCCTGCGCCAGTTGAGCACCCAGTTCGAGTGTTGCCGCCTCATTGGGCAAAGATATAACACAGCTCTTCATGCTTCTTGATTCATCTCTGGATTAACAAACTGCCACAGCAGATCAAATAAGTCTGATGCCAGCATGCCGCGCGTGCCCCGCTGCTCAGCCAACGTATCAGCGGCAGCACCGTGAGCAACACAACCTGCACAGGCAGCATCAAACAGCGCCAATTTTTGTCCCATTAACGAGGCAATAATACCGGTGAGCACATCACCCATTCCGCCCGATGCCATCCCGGCATTACCCACATCGGCAAACGCCATTTGCCCGTTTTCACTGGCGATAATCGTGCCCGCACCTTTTAATACGGCAACGCCACCATAACGTTTCGCCAGCTCTCGTGCGGCTTGTAAGCGGTCACTCTCAATTTCGCTGGTCTTAACACCCAGTAAACGAGCAGCTTCACCCGGATGCGGCGTTATAATGCGATTCTGACGTTTCTCAGCGCTTATTGCCAGCAAGTTAAGCGCATCTGCATCCCAAAGCATGGGCTTTTCAGTACTTTTAACCTTTTCGAGCGCCTTTTTGCCCCATTCCCGCTGTCCCAGCCCCGGACCGATGGCGATGACGTCCGCCCATTCCAGCGCATCAGCCAGTCCCGCGTCCGTGAGCACATCCACCATAATTTCCGGGCGCGCGGTGAGGATAGGGATAATATTGTCTTTGTGAGTAAGCACTCGCACCAAACCACTTCCCGTTCGTAGCGCGGCTTCTGCCGACATCCGCACGGCACCGGCGGTGCCGCTGTCACCGCCTATCACCAACAAACGCCCCTGATCGCCTTTGTGGGACGTTGCTTTACGCGGTTTCAGCCAGTGGGATAAGAAACGGGCATCATAGCGAGCCATAGGCGGCGACTGCGCTGACAGAAAGCTTTGCAGTCCCAGGTCGGCAAAGTAAAGCGACCCAATACAGTCCCGCGCCTTGCCGGTAAGCTGTCCGGGCTTCAGCGCAATAACGCTCAACGTATGCGTGGCATTGATAACCTCTCCCGGTGTGTTGCCTGTCGCTGCAGACAGACCAGAGGGGAGGTCAATCGCCATGACTGGCGCGTCATGTGCGTTTGCCTGAGTTATCAGGGTGGAAACAGGTTCGGCGGGCGCCCGGCTGATGCCTGTTCCCAGTAACGCATCGACGATAATATCGACCTTTTCAGGCCAGGCCACGTCGGGCGCATGGATCACCCCACCCGCTTCAAGCCAGCTGTTTCTGGCGGCCTCCGCTTCGTCGGGCAGCGGCTTATCGCTATCACAGGCCAGAAGCGTCACCTGTTTGCCTGCAGCCTGCGCCAGACGGGCAACCACATAACCATCGCCTCCGTTATTGCCATGACCGCACAGCACCAGCCAGTGCTCTGCATCCGGCCAGTGGACAGTTATATGCTCATAGGCGGCCTGTCCTGCCCTTAACATCAGCTCGTAGAGCGAGATACCCAGTGCATCGGCACCCTCACGCTCAAGTTGTGCCAGTGCCTGCGCAGGCCAGACAGAGTGTGGTAAACTGCTGCCGTTTCTCTTCGAATTCTGGTTAGTCATGTCATACCCTCTCGATCTTGATCAACTCGCTCAACACATTAAACAGTGGGGACGCGATCTCGGCTTTCAGCAGGTCGGTATTACCGACACCGATCTCAGCGCTGAAGAACCGCGTCTGCAGGCATGGCTGGACAAACAGTACCATGGCGAGATGGAATGGATGGCCCGCCATGGAATGATGCGTGCGCGTCCCCATGAGCTGTTACCCGGTACGCTGCGGGTGATCAGCGTGCGCATGAATTATCTTCCTGCCAAAGCCGCTTTCGCCAGTACGCTGAAAAACCCACAGTTAGGTTATGTCAGCCGCTATGCGCTGGGCCGTGATTACCACAAAGTATTGCGCAATCGCCTGAAAAAGCTCGGAGAAATGATTCAGGCCCACTGTGGCGAAAGCCAGTTTCGTCCGTTTGTCGATTCTGCCCCACTGCTTGAACGCCCTCTGGCAGAGAAAGCCGGATTGGGCTGGACCGGCAAACACTCGTTGATCCTGAACCGCGAAGCGGGCTCATGGTTTTTCCTGGGGGAATTGCTGATCGATCTGCCTCTGCCGATAGATTCCCCACAGGAAGAGCAGTGTGGACGCTGCGTGGCCTGCATGACGATTTGCCCGACAGGCGCTATCGTGGCGCCTTACACGGTGGATGCCCGCCGCTGCATTTCCTACCTGACGATTGAGCTCGAAGGCGCCATCCCCGAAGCGCTGCGGCCCCTGATGGGAAACCGCATTTATGGCTGTGACGACTGCCAGCTCATCTGCCCCTGGAACCGCTATGGGCAACTGACTGACGAAGCGGATTTTTCACCCCGCGCAGCGCTGCATGCGCCAGCGTTAACCGCCCTGTTTCAGTGGGATGAAGCGAAATTCCTGCGTATTACCGAAGGCTCTCCCATCCGCCGAATTGGTTATCAGCGCTGGTCACGCAATATTGCGGTGGCGCTAGGGAATGCCCCGTGGAGCGCAGAGATCCTCCCCATACTCGAACAGCGGCTGGGGGAAAGTGATTTACTGGACGAACATATTCAGTGGGCCATTGCGCAGCAACAGGATAAGCGAAAGCACGTAGAGATTGACGTACAGCCAGCACAGCAAAAAAGGCTCGTCAGGGTAATAGAGAAGGGATTGCCGCGTGATGCCTGATTGCGCAACGATACACAGGAAACAGATTTCCACATCCTGTGAATAAAAATAAAAACACCTTGTCATTCAATCGTAATAACACAAGTGACAGAATCAAATAACATAATGAAATATTATTATTTCTTTAACTATCAATAGATTAAATAAAATTTGTGTTATTTTGCAAATGCGTCTAGCGTTTGGCTTAATCCCTATATCTGTGGATAACTCTGTTTAAAAGAGTTTTACAGAACGGCAAAAAAGCATGAACAGTCATCTGTCCTGCTGTGGATAACTCTGACTGTAGTACTAAAGATCATCATCCAGCCTGGCAGGCTGCGACAAAGAAAGTGACAAAACTGGAGCGGGAAACGAGACTCGAACTCGCGACCCCGACCTTGGCAAGGTCGTGCTCTACCAACTGAGCTATTCCCGCATAGAAGGGCACTGCTAAACATATTTTGGAGCGGGAAACGAGACTCGAACTCGCGACCCCGACCTTGGCAAGGTCGTGCTCTACCAACTGAGCTATTCCCGCATAGAGGGTACTGCTAAACATAATTTGGAGCGGGAAACGAGACTCGAACTCGCGACCCCGACCTTGGCAAGGTCGTGCTCTACCAACTGAGCTATTCCCGCGCCTTGTACCGTCATAAATTCTTCACCGGTACGGGGTGCGCATTATACGAGAAATCGCTGCTGCTGCAAGATGCTTACAGCAAAAATTTGCGCTTTTGATGCGTTTGCTGCTTATTGCATCAACCTGGCGATTTCCTGCGCACCCTTTGCGGTTTAAAGCTGCAAAAAGTGTTGGCGGTAGTACGCCAGTTCGGCAACGGACTCACGAATATCGTCTAACGCCTGATGCGAGCCGCTCTTTTTGAAGCCTGGAAGAATGTCTGGCTTCCAACGACGAGCCAGTTCCTTGAGCGTGCTGACATCTAAATAGCGGTAGTGGAAATAGGCTTCCAGCTCTGGCATGTACTTGAACAGGAAACGGCGATCCTGCCCAATGCTGTTGCCGCAGATGGGCGAGGTGTTTGCGGGCACCCACTGCTGTAGGAACTCGATAGTCGCTTTTTCCGCAGCGCGATCGTCAATCTTACTGGCCTTTACCCGTTCCACCAAACCGCTATTCGTATGTGTACGAACGTTCCATTCGTCCATTAAGGCGAGCTGTGCATCTGACTGATGAACCGCCATCACCGGCCCTTCAGCCAGGATATTGAGGTCGGCATCGGTCACGATAGTGGCGATCTCAATAATGCGATCGCGTTCCGGATCGAGTCCGGTCATTTCAAGGTCGATCCAAATTAGATTATTTTCGTTTCCAGTGGCCATGCTGTTACCTGTGGTTGCTGAGTCGTCATTCATCATGAATAAGGTGTATCATAGACGTTTTGCCCCTCAGGGCGAAATCCAGCTAAACGGTGAGGGTGAGTGAGTAAAAATAAACTGTCTAAAGGTCAACAACGTCGCGTAAGCGCTAACCACGATCGTCGTTTGAACCAGCGCAAAACGCGCCCGGAAGCGGACGATAATTTGTTTGGTCAGGACGCAGAGGGCGTGGTGGTCAGCCGATTTGGCATGCATGCCGATGTCGAGGACAGTGCTGGCCTTACCCACCGTTGCAATATACGTCGCACGATTCGTTCGCTGGTCACCGGCGATCGGGTGGTATGGCGTCCCGCGCTAAACGGCGGTAAAGGTATTGTTGAAGCGGTGCACGAACGCACCAGCGTGCTGACGCGCCCCGATTTCTACGATGGCGTCAAACCCATCGCCGCAAACATCGATCAAATTATTATCGTGTCCGCGATTCTGCCAGAGCTGTCACTGAATATTATCGACCGTTATCTGGTCGCCAGCGAAACACTGGATATTGAGCCCCTGCTGGTGCTGAACAAAATCGATCTGCTGGATGACAACGCACGTGCGTTTGTTGACGAGCAGATGGAGATTTACCGCAAGATCGGTTATCGGGTATTGATGGTTTCCAGCCATGTGAAAGAGGGTTTGAATGCACTGCAGGCAGCCTTAACTGACCGGATAAGTATCTTTGCCGGGCAGTCCGGCGTAGGTAAGTCCAGCCTGCTGAACGCCCTGCTTGGCTTCGATCAACAGCAGGACACCGCCATTCTGACCAATGATGTTTCCGATGTTTCCGGACTGGGCCAACATACCACGACCGCATCCCGGCTTTATCATTTCCCCGAGGGCGGGGATGTGATTGATTCTCCGGGTGTCCGTGAGTTTGGTTTGTGGCATCTTGAGCCGGAACAAATCACGCGTGGATTTGTCGAATTCCGTGCGTTCTTAGGCGATTGTAAGTTTCGTGACTGTAAGCATGACACCGATCCGGGCTGTGCGATTCGTGAAGCCGTTGAAAACGGCAAAATCGATCAATCACGCTTCTATAACTACCACCGTATTCTTGAAAGCATGGCGCAAATGAAAACCCGGAAAAACTTCGCCGAGAGTGAAGATTAAGGCCCGTAACGGCGTATTCGCCATCTGACTGGGGCGCTGTTACAATCCGCTCCCTTTTTGTCAATGTTATGAAAGATAGCCAGGAGGCTAGGGTGTTTGATCGTTTTAAACTCGGCTTGAATCACATTCTTCCAAAAAAATGGCTGACTGAACTTGCGGGTTGGGGAGCCAGCCGTCGCGGCGGCTGGCTGACGAAGCTGGTCATTGATATTTTTGTCTGGTTTTACAAAGTCGATATGGCTGAAGCACGGAAACCGGATACCGCCAGCTACCGCACCTTTAACGATTTCTTTGTTCGTCCGTTAAAGGACGATGCACGCCCAATCGATCCCGATGCCAGCCTGATCGTTCTGCCTGCTGACGGCGCGATCAGCCAGCTTGGCCATATTGAAGGCGATCAGATTTTCCAGGCGAAAGGCCATTACTACACGATCGACGCCCTGCTCGCCGGTAATGAGCATATGGCGGCACAGTTTCGTGAGGGGGAATTTGCGACCACTTACCTGGCACCGCGTGATTATCACCGCGTCCACATGCCTTGTAACGGCATCCTGCGTGAGATGATCTATGTACCAGGCGATCTTTACTCCGTTAATCCGCTGACCGCACGTAACATCCCTAACCTCTTTGCCCGTAACGAGCGCGTAATTTGTTACTTTGAAACCGATATGGGCCCGATGGTGCAGATCCTGGTGGGCGCAACGATTGTCGGCAGCATTGAAACCGTTTGGGCAGGCACCGTCACACCGCCGCGCGAAGGCATTATTAAACGCTGGCATTACCCGGCCGCCGATCATGACGGTGCCGTGGTATTACTCAAAGGTCAGGAAATGGGCCGCTTTAAACTGGGTTCTACGGTAATCAACCTGTTCGCGCCTGGCCGAATCAAGCTGGCGGAAAGCCTTGAGGCGGAAAGTAAGGTTCGACTGGGCCAACCTTTAGCGCTCGCCCTTCCACTGACGACTACCGCGCCTGACGCTGTCGAGTAGAACCTATGTTCGTGCGTTCGATCTTTTGTCTGCTGCTGAGCCTCTGGCTCAGCTCTTCTACGCTAGCCGCCAGCCTGCCTGATGCCAGCCAGCTCAAACAGCAGCTGGAAGAGGTCAAAGCCACTAAAAATGCCCCCTCGCAAACTGAACAAATTCAGTCACTGGAAGCCGCACTGGCCTCGCTCTCTGAACGCGATGATGCCCTCGAACGCGCACAACAGTATCAACAGGTTATTGACGATTTTCCGCGCCTTGCCCGCGAGTTAAGGCAGCAAATCGCCACGCTTAACGACAACGCTAAAACCGTGCGCAGCACGATGACCAGCGCAGAGCTGGAACAAGAGATTCTGCAAATCAGCAGTCAGCTGATTGAAGAAGGACGCCAGGCCCAGCAGGAGCAGGACCGTGCCAGAGAGATCAGTGATTCCCTGTCGCAGTTGCCACAGCAGCAAACGGAAGCGCGCCGGGCACTGACCGAGAGCGAACGGCGCTTACAGAGTGCCGGCAGCGCTGCCACTCCAGTCGGTCAGGCCCAACTGGTGGCTCGCCAGGCAGAAAATGCCGCCAATAAAGCCAAAGTCGATGAGTATGAGCTGGCGCAGTTGTCGGCCAACAATCGCCAGGAGCTGGCTCGCATGCGCGCCGAGGTGCATCAGCGCAAAGTGACCCAGCTTGATAATTATCTGCAGGCTTTACGTAATCAACTGAATGAACAACGTCAGCGCGAGGCCGAAACGGCGCTGGCGCGTACGGAACAGCTGGCGGAAAACAGTGGTGATTTACCGCCCGAGATCAGTGAGCAGTTTCGGGTTAACCGCGATTTGTCCGGTGCGCTGAATCAGCAGGCACAGCGCATGGATCTGGTGGCATCGCAACAGCGCCTCGCCACCAATCAAATTATTCAGGTCCGTCAGGCGCTGGCAACGTTGCGGGAACAATCCCAGTGGCTGGGTGCCTCTAACCTGCTCGGCGATGCGCTTCGGGCACAGGTGGCGCGTTTACCCGATATGCCGAAATCTCAGCAAATCGATAATGAAATGGCACAGCTGCGCGTTCAGCGCCTGCATTATGAAGATCTTCTGGAACGACAGAATGCGCTTCGCAAAGCACATCAGGCGGACGGGCAGCCTTTTACCAGCGACCAAAAGCGCATTCTGGATGCACAGTTAAAAACGCAGCGAGAATTGCTGAACTCCCTGATATCCGGCTGCGATACGCTGATTCTGGAAATCACTAAACTCAAGGTCGCCAATACGCAGCTTCAGGATGCGTTAACCGAAGTCAAAGACGCCACGCACCGCTATCTGTTCTGGACAGCAGATGTCAGCCCCATTTCATTGAGCTATCCTCTGGACGTGGCTAAAGGCCTGTCGCACCTGCTTACGCTGGATACGCTTGGGCAGCTTGGCAAAGCTCTGGCAATGATGTTTACCAGCCGCAGCACCGTCCTGCCCATTTTGGGTGCCGTGTTGCTGGTCGGTTTTAGCCTGAGTACACGTCGTCACTTCAACGCTTTTTTGGAACGCTCAGCCAGTAAGGTTGGTAAGGTCACCCAGGATCGCTTCCGCCTGACCATCCGCACTGTTTTCTGGTCAATTCTGGTCGCGCTTCCGCTTCCTGTGCTTTGGGCAACCCTGGGATACGGGCTGCAAAACGCCTGGCCGTATCCGGTAGCCGTTGCTATCGGCGATGGCATTACGGCGACGCTGCCTCTGCTGTGGATATTCATGGTCAGCGCCCAGTTTGCCCGCGCCAACGGTTTGTTCATTGTGCATTTCCGCTGGCCGCAGGTACGCGTTGCGCGTGCCATGCGTTACTACTCGTTGAGTATTGGCCTGATCGTGCCGCTGATTATGCTGCTGATCACCTTTGATAACCTTGACGATCGTCTGTTCTCTGCCACCCTGGGCCGACTGTGTTTTATTTTGATCTGTGGCGCCCTGAGTCTTGTTACGGTAAGTCTAAAACGTGCAGGGATCCCTCTTTATCTTGATAAAGAGGGCAACGGCGAAAACATGATTAACCGCCTGCTGTGGAATATTATGATCGCCATTCCATTGCTGGCCGCGCTGGCCTCCATGATTGGTTACCTTGAAACAGCGCAGGCGCTGCTGGCACGTCTGGAAACCTCGGTGGCAATCTGGTTTTTCCTGCTGGTTATTTACCATATCATTCGCCGCTGGATGCTGATTCAACGACGCAGGCTGGGGTTCGATCGCGCACGCCAGCGCCGGGCCGATATGCTGGCCAATCGCGCGCGCAACGAAGAAGAAAAAGATCAGGCGCAAAATACTGACGTTATTGAAATAGAAGAGCCCGTGATTGATTTGGACGCCATCAGTGCTCAGTCACTGCGCCTGGTCAGGTCAATCCTGACGCTGATTGCGCTGGTGTCAGTCATTGTCCTGTGGTCGGAAATCCACTCTGCGTTTGGTTTCCTTGAGAATATTCGTTTATGGGATGTCAACACCTCCGTTCAGGGCGTGGAGAGTATTCAACCCATTACGCTGGGCGCCGTTCTGATCGCCATTCTGGTGTTCGTGATTACGACGCAGCTGGTGCGCAATATGCCGGCCCTGCTTGAGCTGGCCCTGCTGCAGCATCTTGATTTGTCGCCAGGCACCGGCTATGCCATTACCACGCTGACCAAGTATTTGCTGCTGCTAATTGGTGGCTTGCTCGGCTTCTCATTGATTGGGATTGAATGGTCCAAGCTGCAATGGCTGGTGACCGGCCTGGGCGTTGGGTTGGGATTTGGCCTGCAGGAGATTTTTGCGAACTTTATCTCCGGCCTGATTATTTTGTTTGAAAAACCCATTCGTATTGGCGATACCGTTACTATTCGCGATCTGACCGGCAGCATTACGCGCATCAATACCCGCGCCACGACAATTACAGACTGGGATCGCAAAGAGATCATCGTGCCTAATAAGGCCTTTATTACAGAACAGTTTGTTAACTGGTCGCTGTCGGACTCCGTCACGCGCGTCGTGCTGACCATACCCGCTCCCGCACAGGTAAGCAGCGAGGAGGTCACCACGTTGCTCAAGCTGGCTGCAGAACGTTGCAGCTACGTTCTGGATACACCGCCGCCGGAAGTGTTTCTGGTTGACCTGCAGCAGGGAATACAGTTGTTTGAGCTACGCGTACACGCCGCTGAAATGGGCCATCGCATGCCGCTTCGCCATGAACTGCATCAGCTTATTCTGCACGGCTTTGCAGAACATGGTATCGAAATGCCTTTCCCACCCTTCCAGATGCGGGTAGAAACCTTAAGCAGAAAAACGCCTGCCGGAAATGGTGCGTCGACGACGCGGACTTTTAAATCAGGCGGGTTATAAAAAAACGCCCGGTTTGACCGGGCGTTTTCCTGTTCGGGCTGCGGGGGTTATTGCTTCACAAAAGCTTCGCCCTGCGCGATATCTTTTTTCAGTGTTTCCAGCATGCCATCCAGCGCCTGCTGTTCGAACGGGCTAAGGGCACCAACAGGCTTACGCTCCGCCACGCCGTTTTTACCTAACAGCAGGGGCTGAGAGAAGAAGCGGGCATGCTCGCCATCGCCTTCCACGTAGGCACACTCCACAACGTTCGCTTCGCCGTTTAAGGCACGTACCAGCGATAAACCGAAACGGGCGGCGGCCTGCCCCATGGATAACGTTGCTGACCCCCCACCGGCCTTCGCTTCCACCACTTCTGTACCGGCGTTTTGAATACGTTTGGTGAGGTCAGCCACTTCCTGATCGCTAAAGCTGACGCCCGCAACCTGGGACAGTAATGGCAGAATAGTGACGCCTGAGTGTCCCCCCACCACGGGCACGTTCACCTCGCCAGGCTGTTTGCCTTTCAGCTCAGCGACAAAGGTATTGGCGCGAATAATGTCCAGCGTTGTCACGCCAAACAGTCGATTCTTGTCATAAACACCGTGTTTCTTCAGGACCTCGGCCGCAATCGCCACCGTCGTGTTAACCGGATTGGTGATCACCCCAATTAACGCTTTCGGCGCTGTCGTAGCAACCTGCTCAATCAAATTACGCACGATGCCGGCATTGACGTTAAACAAATCGGCCCGATCCATACCAGGCTTACGCGCTACCCCAGCAGAGATGAGCACGACATCCGCACCTTTTAAAGCCGGGGTGGCATCTTCCCCACTAAAACCCTTAACGTTAACTGCGGTAGGAATGTGGCTGAGATCGACCGCGACGCCAGGCGTGACGGGCGCGATGTCGTAGAGAGAAAGTTCTGAACCTGCGGGAAGCTGGGTTTTGAGTAGAAGTGCTAGCGCCTGGCCTATGCCACCAGCGGCACCGAGTACGGCAACTTTCATTCATAACTCCTTATTAAGGTGGGGCAGAGAAGAGCCGAAATTCCATCTGTGTCAGACCTTAATCAACTGCTCAGGTGATGACGGGTATCCGAGACTATTTTACGCGCTAATGCCCGCAGTCTCGGGATTTTAAAACTTACTTATCATCGCTATATCGTCCTCATCCTGCGTTGCAGACAACGAGCTAACCTGTTTGCCGTGTCAGGGCTACCTCAGGTAAGCGCCGACGACGGTGACGGGATTTCTCTCCAACTGTTGCGCGGGAGTTGGCCGGTATCACCTGAAATCGACAACCTTGACGTCGGCAGACAGAGAACGGCAGTGTAAATTTTTATTTTCTTACCTCATCAATAATATAACAGCTTTGCAACCTTTGCCTTTCCAGGCTGTGAGCTGGGTTTTGGTCTGAGTAAATTCTTTGCTATTATCGCCGCCCGCCATGGATACCGCCCCGTTCAATTAACAACCAATTGCATAAAAATTCATTTATATGCATAATAATGACTTTGCTGCGGTCTGTTCCGCGGTTTTTCTTACATTTGCTGGTAAATTATGCGAAACCCATCGAAACAAGACGATCTGATCAAAGCCTTCAAGGCTTTATTAAAAGAAGAAAAATTCAGTTCTCAGGGCGAAATTGTTCAGGCGCTTCAGGAAGACGGCTTTGAGAACATCAACCAGTCCAAAGTTTCCCGGATGCTGACAAAGTTTGGCGCGGTGCGGACCCGCAATGCCAAAATGGAGATGGTGTACTGTTTGCCTGCCGAGCTGGGCGTGCCGACAACAACCAGTCCATTGAAGAATCTGGTTCTGGATATTGACTACAATGATGCGCTGGTCGTGATCCATACCAGCCCTGGCGCAGCGCAGCTGATCGCTCGCCTGCTGGATTCTCTGGGTAAATCTGAGGGGATTCTGGGAACGATTGCGGGTGATGACACCATTTTTATCACGCCGGCACGCGCCTTTACCGTCAAACAACTTCACGATGCTATCCTCGTCCTGTTTGAACAAGAGCTATAGTCGTTCCCGCTAACCGGCAGCACATCGCCGGTTTATTCTGCCCGTTATCCCCCCCTTCCTTCTGTCAGCTCTCTTTCAGCCGATACGTTACTTTTCAAGGCATTACTCTTTAGCCTCGTCGTTTTCAGCGCATCAAATATTGGTCATACCCTTTGCCACCTTTAACATTGCGCGCTATTTTACACTGCTTTACATTCAAATAATGGCGTCATCACCCAGACCAAAACAGATAAGCAGCCATATCAACCATGATTTTTCGCACTAAAAGTTAAAGTAACGTATCTTACTGTTTTTATGCGTAATTACCCATCTGTAGTGGCATTTTAGCCATTTTTAATAACTTTTAGTTATTAAAAAATCCCAAATGGTTAAATTGCATCAACAAAACATTATTAGGCAGGTATTAATTTCTGCCGTTATTAGTCCTATACTTAGTTTCGTGATGTGAATCACACTAATAAAAAAGAAGAACAACCAGGACGAGGACATCTTTTATGAAAACTAAATCTACCATCGCTGCCTTGAGCATTTTATCTGCCCTGTCATTCGGCGCTTCTGCAGCAGATTATATTTCTGCTTCACAAGCACAAAATCTGCAGCCTGTTGGCACGGTAAGCGTGAGCGGTGTGGCAGGCGCGCCATCCGATATCAGACAGCAACTGAGCGATAAAGCCGATCAACAAGGCGCGAAAGCTTTCCGTGTTATTGAGGCCTATAACGACGGCAACTACCACGCGACGGCTGAGCTGTACAAATAAACTCGCAGGACCTGACAGGTAACCAGCTGTCCCAATGCGACCGCTGGTTAAACATCCTTACCGGAGAATGAATGATGAAAATCCAATTAACGATTGCCGCGCTGGGCGTGGCCTCACTGCTCTCTTTTGGTGCCAATGCCGCTAGCATGGTCACAAATCAGCAGGCGCAAGACATGAATCTGCAGCCGCTAAACCAAACAATTAGCGTAAGCGGTATCAATGGCGACCAGACCAACATCCGCCAGGTACTGTCTGAGAAAGCGGATGCACAAGGTGCAGGCCATTATCGCGTGATTGAGAACAACCGTGACGATACCTTCCACGTCACCGCCGAACTGTATAAATAATTCATCTGCGGCAATGTTGCCGCCCTGACAAAATCGATGACCCGCTCTATGTATGCTATTCCGCAGGTTGTTGATTGCTATGAGGAATAAATCATGAACATCAAATCAACCATCGCAACGATGAGTCTGCTCTCCGTGATCGCTTTTGGCGCTTCAGCAGCGCAGCTCGTCACGGCCGATCAAACGCAGAATCTGCAACCTGCAGGAACCGTAAGCATCAGTGGCGTTGCGGGTTCACCTATCGACTATCGCGCCCAGCTGTCCCAGAAAGCGGATGAACAAGGCGCAAGTGCCTATAAAATTATTGAGGCTAATACCGGTGACAGCTACCACATCACCGCGCAGCTGTATAAATAGTTCCTCGTCTGACGTATGACGAACCCTTTAGCCCCGCTCGCCGGGGCTTTTTTTTGCCTGAAACGCGCGGTGAGTGAACTGTGACAGGGGGTAAGCAAAGGCAGCCTTCATCCGCCAATGTTAATCGACGGGATTCAGCGACATAAAACGACATGAGCAGAAGAAGTCTGGCTTACGCGGGGGATTAATACGCTGTCAACAGTACCGTAAATCACAGACCTAAGGCGCAATATATCAATGGGCAATCTGCGCCAAATCATCGTCTGACAGTCCGGTCATCTCTGCGACAAGGCTGGGAGGCAAACCGTTTTGCAGCATTGTTCGCGCGATTTTTAGTGCAGCCGACCGTTCTCCCTCACTGCGGCCTTTCACCAGGCCACGTTGTTCACCAAGCTGAAGGCCCTCTTCCAGGCCCTTTTCCATCCCCTTTTCAATGCCTTTCTGCTCAAGCTGTTGTGCGATGGTCATCAATGCATCCTCATGTTGCGGCACCCGCTGCGCCAGCGTTCTGACGAAAAGGTCAGCGTCCGCGGTTTCGCCCGCCTGTAAAAGATAGTTTACCAACGATATAACCTGTGATGAAGAGAGATAACCCGCCAGTGTGACAGGGGCCAGCTTATCGATGAGTTCTGCTAAATCTCTTTGATGAATATGCTTTTGCAGCAGTGTTAATGCAGCCATGCTGCGGTGGCCGACAATCTCCTCATCAGGAATCACCGTCACGTCCACTAGCGGAAAAGCGTTGCTGTAGAGCCGACTGGCGAAGGCGGGAATCGAAAATTCGTCCAGCCAGCGGGTACTATAGGGATAGGGACTGCGTTTGCCACTGTAGAATAAAATCGGAATGACTAACGGGAGTTTTTTGTGCCCGGCATCCAGGTGCCGCTGCATTGCCGCAATAGCATAACGCATCAGTCTGAATGCCATATGCCTGTCAGGTGATGACTGATGTTCAATCAACACATGGATATAGCCATCATCGCGGCTTGTGGTTTTTAGACTGTACAGTATATCGCTAAAATATTGCCGTAAGTCCTCTTCCACAAAAGCGCCAGACTCCAGTTTTAACGTATCCAGATCGCACAGCGCGAGAAACTCTGCCGGAAGATGCAATGCCATAAAATCACGGGCAATGGTGGACTGGGACAAAAATTGACGGAATGTCGCATCATGGGGCGTGGGCGTGCCATTTTTACTTTTCATGTAACCTGTCCTGATGATGAGGTGGCAGGTTAGCACGACCTGAAAATGCTCAGCGTCAGCAAACGGTGACGTTGCGAGAGCTCTCGAGGAATTTCTCGCACGTGGGCGACCCGATAATACACGTTAGTCGGTCTTCAACGCTGTTAACGCTCTATTACGTTAAATTGCAGTTGTCCTTCCAGCTCCTCTTCCGCCTCGTCGAACAGCAGAATTAAGGCTCCATAGCGCCGCTTCTGCCCTTGTCCTAAATTCACAAACTCTATTTTCAGGGGGAGAGGTAAACCTTTGCAGACAATGATGTCCCACAATCCATCCAAATCACAGATGGCGTACGCCTTTAAAGCAAAGCGTTCGCAAAATTGCCGTAAGAAATGGGCCTGATCGACAATCTCATTAAAATCAAAACGCTCGACTCTCATACTGGCGACTCCCGTTATCCGGTTCTGGGCGGCCCTGCGCCGCCCGGATGTTCATCTAACTTAACCCGCCGAGGTGCAGCGCTTTGACCTCCAGGTACTCATCCATCCCCAGTACCGATCCTTCACGTCCCAGACCAGACTCTTTCACGCCGCCAAAGGGGGCCAACTCTGTCGAGACCGCACACTCATTGATGCCAATCATTCCACTTTCGAGCGCGGCAGAGACCCGGAATACCCGCTGCAGGTTTTGCGTATAAAAATACGCCGCCAGCCCGTACTCCGTCTGGTTGGCACGACGGATAACCTCTTCTTCGTCATCAAAGCGGAAACAGGCTGCCACCGGGCCAAACGTTTCTTCCTGAGCCAGTTTCATGCCTTCATGTGCCTCAACAATGACCGTTGGCTGCCAAAAATTACCGCCCAGCGCGTGCCGCTGACCACCCGTCAGCACTTTTCCGCCCTGAGCAATGGCATCTTTGACATGCTCTTCGACTTTTTCTAATGCGGATGATTCGATTAACGGGCCGACGACCACGCCATTATCCATGCCGTTTCCGACGCTAAGCTTATCCACTTCAGCGGCCAGTTGGGTCGTAAAACGTTCGTAAACTGCACTGTGAATGAAAAAGCGGTTAACGCTGACACAAACTTGACCGGCATTGCGGAATTTATTGGCGATGGCTCCCTGCACGGCTGCATCGATATCTGCATCTTCAAAGACGATATAGGGCGCATTACCGCCCAGTTCCATCGAAACCTTTTTCATGGTTTCAGCAGCGTTACGCATTAGCGTTTTCCCCACTGCCGTCGAACCGGTAAAGGAAATTTTACGTACGGCTTTGCTGGCCATAATGGCATCGCTAATGGCATGCGTGTCGCCTGCTACACCGTTAAGCACGCCATCAGGGATGCCGGCTTTTTTTGCCAGCGCCAGTAAGGCAAATGCGGAAAGCGGTGTGTTATTCGCGGGTTTAATAATGCCTGTACATCCCGCTGCCAGCGCCGGGCCTAACTTACGTGTCAGCATCGCCATAGGGAAATTCCAGGGCGTGATAGCGGCGACGACGCCGACCGGCTCACGGGTTGCCAGAATGCGCGAGCCCGCTTTAGCAGGAGGGATGATTTCACCGTTAGCCCGTTTAGCCTGCTCGGCGAACCATTGAATAAAGCTGGCGGCATATTCCACTTCGCCTTCTGCTTCCTTGAGCGGCTTGCCTTGCTCCGTTGTCATTAACTCAGCCAGCCAGCGTTTATGTTCAATGATTAACCTATACCAGCGGTACAGCAGTTCTGAACGCCCCTTGGCGGTCTGTGCTCGCCACGCTGGGAAAGCATCCTGGGCAGCCTTTATTGCAGCTTCCGTTTCCGTTTTTCCTGCTTTTGCCACCTGAGCGACGACCTCGCCCGTGGCAGGGTTCGTCACGTCAAAGGTAGACGTGGTACGCAGCCATTGCCCGTTTACCAGATAGCCTGTCTGGAACAGTTCGCTGTCGTGCAGTAAAGAATGCATTAGGTGCTCCTGTCGGTTTGTCATCTGTCAGGAAAGTATAGATGGCAAAAATGACAGGTCAGGTAACACGGGGGATCATCATGGCCGCCAGCGCTTGCCGCGGCCATAATTCAGATTTGGACGAGCGTATTTTGATATTTTTTCAGCATCTCAGCCAGTCGCGTTACCGGCTCGGTCACGCTGGTTGGGGCGTCATAGTGCGCCAGCTTGTGCTGATAGACATCCAGCTCTTTGAGTAACCGTTCGAAATAGTAACGGCGCTTTTCGTCACTGCGTACCGAGATGATCCGATCCGCCGTGTGGCGCAGCTGGCGATGATACGCAGACAGATCGGCATTAACCGGCACATCGGCAGCACGTAATCGCTGATGACCAATAATTAAGGTCAGGGCAATGCGATATTTGTCGATGTCACCCGGGAACAGGTTAAGCAGTAAAAAGAGCTGCTGATAGAGTGCCGGAAGATGGTTTTCACGACGGCGAGCCTGGTTAGTGGTCATCGCCGAGACCGCCGCATACATGAAGCGGTTGAGCAATTTACGGCCCGTGCGCGCTTTGGACTTATCCCGAATCAACAGGATGACCATCAACGCAACGAAGCTGCCGATCCACTGTCCCAGCGCATTGTCGATAAACTGCGTAAAGTTGAACTGCATCGGATTATCCAGCACCAGCACGTTGATTGTGCCGACCATGGCTCCCAGCGTACCAATCTGCCTGCGCTGAATTAAAATGCCGGAAATAAACCCTAACAGGCCAATGGCAATGCACAGCAGCACGGCACTTTGTTGGGTGTTGGGCAAAATATACATGAAATAGAGTGCGCCCAGCGGGACCGCCACCGTCATACCGTAAACAAAGTCTTTAGCCATCATGAGCGGATTGGGCATGCGCATCGCCAGTGCCGTAATCACGCCCAACATGACCATACAGCCGCTACCTGATGTCCAGCCGGTATAGAGCCAGAACAGCGAACCGAGCGCAGTCGCTACAAAGGTGCGAACACCGTTAATCATCGCATGGTGGTTTTCAGCAGAACGCGCCTGAATCACGACCTCGCGCTGAAGAATCCCCTCCTCCAGTGCTGTGATACGGCCGTTACTTTTGATGCCATGCGTCAGCAGCTGATATTCCGTTGCTGCCTCAACCCAGCTTTCCAGCGTCTCGGGGACCGTTTTACTGCTGACGGCAATTAACCGTCGCAGCGCTTTCATACGCTTGTGTACGTCTTCTGCCGTCGCTGCCTCTTTCTCCATTAACACACGATACTGCGTTGCAATGTAGTCAGGCCGTGAGTTTTGAATTAAAAAGGTTTCAGCCGCCTGGGTAATCATCGTCAGTGACAGAGTGTTCAGCATTTGCAGCCGTCGACTGGTATTCTGCCAGCGCGAAGACTCCATCATCAACTGGCTACGCATACTGCTGAGCGCCGTGGTACGCCGTACCAAAGCCCCCCAGGCTTTATCGACTTCTTCTTTGTCCTCATGCGCCACGCACAGCTGCAGCAACCTGTAATGCGCCACCAGCAGCGAGTCAACTTCAGCATCAATCACTTTTTTAATCGAACGTGGCGAGAAAATCATATCGGCCAGAATGGCGCACAGTATCCCTAAAATGATCTCGCTACAGCGTTCCACGGCATATTGCGGGACCAGCGTCAGCCCACCACTGGCATTCGCCGTCACGACAATAATTAACGCGGTGTAACCAGCCAGTCCTAGCGCATAGGAGTTTTCAACCTTGATCAGCGAAGACAGCCATACGCAGAAACCCGCCCAAATACAACACAACAGCAGCATGACTACCGGTGCGCGTACGGTCGCAATCATGATGACCAGCGCGGCGACACAGCCAATGAAGGTTCCGATGATACGAAGAATACCGCGATAGCGTAATGCGCCCGAATAGGGATCGCCGCCTGCCGCAAACGCCGTCCCGCCTGCCACAATGCCCGCTGTCATGACGGCCCAGCGAGGGGTTTCAAGGTTAAGATGAAAGCCGATCATCAGCGCCGCAACCAGCGCAAAAGTCAGCTTTATCGGGAACCGCAGGAACTCAGTCATAGCGTCCTCTTAACCAAACTCACGCAGACGGTTAAAGAAGGACATGATGGGCGATGTATCAGTATGCTGACGATCCTCTGTGCCAGTGATGACCACGGTCGCTGTCGTTCCGGCCGGATAGTGATTGCCGGGGTCCTGGTCAAGACGGATGCGAACCGGTACGCGCTGCGCCAGGCGTACCCACTCCAGGTTAGACTGGACCGTTGCCATTCCTTTACTGTCAACGCTGCTGCTGCTGTTGGTCACGCCTGCCGCGATGCTGTCAACCGTACCGCGCAGCGTCACATTGCTGCCCAATGGCGTGATCTCGGCCCGAAAGCCGGGGCGCACACCATGCAGCTTGGTCTCTTCGAGATAAGCCAGCACGTAAAATGAGCGCTGCTGTACCAGCGCCACGGCAACCGCTCCCCGCGTAATGAATTCGCCCTGGTAGACGTTCAGGTTCGTCACCCATCCATCTGACGGCGCGGTGATCGTGGTTCGTTCCAGGTCGATCTTAGCCAGATCGCGGGTAGCGACAGATTTTGCCAGTTGATGTTCACTGGTTTGCAGATCGTTGTTGGACTGCTCAATGGCTTCGCGTGACATCGCAGAGGTCCCGAGTCGGTTTCGACGTCCGGCCTCACGGCGTTTTTCATTAACCAGTGCCTGGTAATATTCCACATCAGCCTGCGCTTCATCTAACGCTTTTTGGTACCGTGGACGATCGACCACAAACAGCGTGTCACCTTTTTTAACCCGTTGGTTGTCGTGAACGGGAACCTCGGTAATTAACCCGGTGACATCAGGTGAAATCGCGACCACATCGGCCGCAAACCTTGCATCGCGTGTCCAGGGGGATTCGGTATAGAACACCCAGGCACGGAATATGATAATGACGGCGATGATGACCAGCAGGATGGTGATCGCGTAACGCGCGATTTTTCTTATAAGCGTGTTCACGTAAACCTCAAACAAATAAACGGGATACCAGATAAAATACACAGCAGTAAAGGGCTGTATTGAAGAGTGCCGGATGCCAGACAAGATCGTAGATACCGCTGGGCGTCAGCACGCGTTTCACCATCCAGAACAGCATGAGCGAAACGATGAGTTCGATGAAAATGGGCGGAAAAGAGAGCCCAAACATGACAAATACCGGAAGTACACTCATTAAAAATCCTTAGTTCGATACGGCCGGGATAATTCACCGCCTGAAGGACGCAAACGCCTGCGCGCCATAAGCCACATCTGAACTACGGCTGACTTAATAATAGCGTATCATCGGGTGTTTTCAGGTAATGAAGCGTCGCCAGGTCATACCCCGGTCGACATATAGTAACGCGCTTAACTATACGTTTTCTACTGAATGTGATCTAAATCACTTTTTAGCCAGAGTAAACAATGGAACGACTCAAAGGTATGTCGATTTTTGCCAAAGTAGTTGAACTGGGTTCTTTTACTGCGGCCGCACGACAGCTTCACCTTAGCGTGTCATCAATCAGCCAGATTGTCGCCAAACTGGAAGATGCGCTGCAGGTAAAGCTACTCAACCGCAGTACGCGCAGCATTGGGCTCACTGAAGCCGGTAAAATCTACTATCAGGGCTGTCGCCGTATGCTGGCAGAGGCTAACCAGGTTCACGAACAGCTTTATGCCTTTAACAACACGCCGATCGGCGTACTACGCATTGGCAGTTCTTCCACGATGGCACAGAACGTGCTGGCCGGTATGACGAGCGACATGCTGCGTGATTACCCGGGGCTGAGCGTCAACCTGGTCACCGGTATTCCTGCGCCAGATTTAATCGCGGACGGGCTGGACGTGGTGATCCGGGTGGGCGCTTTAAAGGATTCGAGCCTGTTCTCGCGCCGACTCGGGGCGATGCCAATGGTGGTCTGTGCCGCTAAACACTATCTGACGCAGCATGGGACGCCGGAGAAACCTGGCGATATCACTAAATTTGCCTGGCTGGAATACAGCGTAAGGCCAGATAACAATTTTGAGCTGATTGCCCCCGAAGGCATCGTTACGCGTTTATCACCGCAGGGGCGTTTTGTCACCAATGACTCTCAGACGCTCATCCGCTGGCTTAAGGCCGGTAATGGCATCGCCTATGTCCCGATGATGTGGGTGGCGGATGAAATCAAGAAAGGTGAGATTGATATTTTGTTCCCGCAGTACCAATCTGACCCACGACCGGTTTATGCGCTTTATACTGAAAGAGACAAGCTGCCGCTGAAAGTGCAGGTTTGCATCGACTATCTGACGCAGTATTTCGAGCAGGTTGCCGAGCAGTACAAACAGCACCGCAAAAGCTAAAAACCCGCCAGTTGGCGGGTTTTGCGTCTCGGTCAGGCGGTGCCGCCGATTGTCAGCTTATCCAGCTTGAGTGTGGGTTGCCCCACGCCTACCGGCAGGCTCTGTCCTTCTTTACCACAGACGCCAACGCCTTTATCCAGCGCCAGGTCGTTGCCGACCATCGAAATTTGCTGCATTGCCTCGATACCGGAGCCGATCAATGTCGCCCCTTTTACGGGTTTGGTCACTTTGCCCTTCTCAATCAGATAGGCTTCCGAGGTGGAGAACACAAACTTTCCGGAAGTGATATCGACCTGACCGCCGCCGAAGTTAGGGGCATATAATCCGTACTCCACGCTTTCAATGATGTCCTGCGGCGTGGATTTACCGGCCAGCATATAGGTATTTGTCATACGCGGCATCGGCAGGTGCGCATAGGATTCGCGACGACCATTACCGGTGGGATTCACCCCCATCAGTCGGGCATTCAGCTTATCCTGCATATAGCCTTTCAATACGCCATTTTCGATCAGCACATTGTATTGCCCCGGCACGCCTTCATCGTCGATAGCTAACGAACCCCGCAATCCATCAATCGTGCCGTCATCGACAACGGTGCACAGATCAGAAGCGACCAGTTGGCCCATCTTGCCGCTAAAGACCGATGTACCACGGCGATTGAAATCACCTTCCAGGCCGTGACCTACGGCTTCGTGCAGCAGTACGCCCGGCCAGCCAGCGCCCAACACCACAGGTAAGGTTCCTGCAGGCGCAGCCACCGCTGACAGATTTACCAGCGCCATGCGCACGGCCTCACGAGCCCAGGCATCGGCCCGCACCTCGCCGTTCTCATCGGCCAGGAAAAAGGCATAGCCGGTACGCGCACCGCCGCCGCTTGAACCGCGCTCACGCTTGCCCTGATCTTCAACCTGGACGCTAATGGACAGACGAACCAGTGGGCGGACATCGGCGGCTAAGGTGCCGTCAGTAGCGGCAACCAGGACCTGCTCATAGACGCCAGTCAGGCTGGCATTGACTTCCTGAACGCGGGGATCGGCAGCACGTGCGACCTGGTCTACACGATGCAGAAGGGCTATTTTATCTTCACGGCTCAGGCTACCGAGCGGATCGACCGGCGCGTACAGCGAGCGGTTAACTACGGCCGACAGCGTCTGTGCCTTGCCGTTGCCTTGTTCACGCACAATGCTACGTGCCGCTTCAGAAGATAAACGCAACGCATTCAGGGTAATTTGGTCAGCATAGGCAAAGCCGGTTTTTTCACCGCTTACGGCGCGTACGCCCACGCCCTGATCGATATGGTAGGACCCGTCTTTAATGATTTTATCTTCCAGAACCCAGGATTCATGGAAGCTGGACTGGAAATAGAGATCGGCATAGTCCAGACGACGTTCTGAAAGCTGCCCTAACAGGGAAAAAAGGTCCTGCTGATTAATGTTGTTAGCAGTTAGCAACTGCTCACTTACCAGATTCAGAGTCATCGTTTCTCACTTAATATGTGCTCGGATAATCATAGCCTGCGGCAATTATGTTACGCCGTCAAATATCACTTGTTATAGGTTTCGCGTGGTTTACGCATTACTTCATCAATTTCAGGCTTATCCAGCGGCCCGCTGATGTGATAACGCAGCACGGAAATCTTACTCCAGAGCGGCCCCAGCACCTTGCTGGCAGCAAATACCGCAGCGCCCACCACCGGATTGATGGCAAACGCAGCCGCTACGCCGACTGAGGCTGAGATTTCTGGCGTGACTATCGCTTCCATATCAATGCGGCGCTTCACCAGGTCCATATTCCCCTGCATGGCGATATCCGCTTCCAGCCCATCGACAAGCAGGTTATCCGTGCGTACGACGCCATTTTCAATCCAGGCGGTGCCGTTGATGGCGTCGAAGTAGAATCCTTTGTTAAAGGTATCGCTGAAGTCAAAACGCAGTTTGCGCAACAACGCATCAAAGCTCAGCAGACGCAGGATCTGTCCCGCAGCGCCGGTATCCACATCACTGATTTGCCCTTTGCCAAAATGCGTTTTTAATGTGCCGCTCAGCGTTTCCGCTGCAGGCTGCCACGGTGCAGAGCGCCAGTGCAGATCATAATCAATCTTGAAAGGCGCATCCCGCAGCGGTGTATTTACGCCAAACCAGTTGGTGGCGTTATTGATGTTGCTGCCCTGTAATGTGCCTTTCAATGAGGTTCGCTGGTCGTCTGGACGATTAACCCATTCGCCCTGAATATTCAGGCGCGAGGTGCCGGTGTCAACCAGTCCGTTAGTGAGTGCTAACGTACTTCCATTGGGCTGCAGTCTGGCGTTCACCCGGCCATACTTCTGCCCCATCAGCCAGCATTCCGCACACTGCAGCTGTAAGGCAGGCCACTGACTAAAATCGATCCGCTCGCTCTTTTGTCCCAGCGGTGAAGTCGACGCGCCTTTTTGATCGGCCGTCGCCTTCCATTCTGGATTGTAATACAGGTAATCCAGTGCAATCTGCCACGGGGCCGAAGGTGAGGTCGTTAACTGGCCTCTCAGCTCATCGGCGTTGACCTTCACCCGGGTCTTACCACTCATTTCCTGAGTGAGAGAGGTATCAACGTTATGCCACTGTTGCCCGGCCAGAGTCACAGAAGGACTGCGCAGGATAATATTGCCTGGCAGCGTTGCGCCGCCCACCTGATGCTCACCCGTCGTCGAACGGGTTGATCCGCCGCCGCCGGTCGCCATCAATGCCGCCCAGGCTTCGCCATCCAGCGCCGGCAGGTTCAGCACCATTCCCGATCGGTCTGGCAACGTCGGTAGGGTTTTTGTATCGTTAAGCCAGATGCCCCGATCGACGCGCAGTGTGGGTTCCAGCAGCCAGCGGCTGTTGAACTTATGTCGTTCATCCACGCTACCGCTGAGATCAAAATGCGTTAAATCGCCTTTAGCATTGACGGCGATCGGCAGGCTTTCGCCCGCTTTTTTATCAAGCGGCGAAGGTAAGCGACTACTTACTTCTTTTCCGTCACCTTTCAAGGCTACGTCATAACGCGCGCCGCCCTTGTGCGGTAAGGAAACGTTCACCTCACCCTGCCAGGGAAGATGCCCGGCCAGTTGGCTGCCAATCTGAGGCGGCATTCCGGTGATTTTTGCCAGCTGCCAGTCAGCAAGCAACTTTACGTTAACGCCAAAATCATCGGGGTTTTCTTTCGTACTAAAGCTGACATTGAGTGGCTGACCAAACCAGTTAGCCTGCATCTGATCGCTTTCGAGATTGCCGTTGTCATAACGAAACTGTCCTGTCAGATGCGTCATGGTGGTGTTCAGCGGCTTGATATGCAGGCTGTTATTGTTCATCACCACATCACCGCTGGCGTGAACATCCTTACCATCCAGCGGAATATCAAGTTTGAGATGGCCCTTGGTCAGACCTTTAATCTGTAGCTGCTCCAGCGCCGCGCCCAGCGAGGACTTAAGTGGCGTGTGCTGAAAGTATTCGCCAATTTCCTGCCCATCACCGCTGATATCGCCATTGATAATCAGCTTTTCCTTCATGTAATCAGGAATGACGGCGCTGACGTTGCGGGCATTAACCTCCCCCAGTTTTGCCAGATGAGCCTGCATCCACAAACCGTCATTGAGAAAGTTAAGATCGATATCGAGATTGCTGATATCCGGCCAACCCGGCTGGAAGCCATAGGTAGCCTTGCGTAACGGTACCCAGACCTGAAACATGCCGTCGTTGTGCTGGAAGGGGAAAAGCGCCGGATTGCCGTTGAACAGCAGCGTAGCATTGTCGACCCTGCCCCCTTTTACGGCACCGCTCAGATAGCGCGTAAGTGAATGCCCCATTAACGGCGTTGGGAAATAGCGCCAGGCATCGCCCGCGTCAGTAACGTTGATCCCGGCCAGGATATCCAGCTGAGGATGCGTATCGGTATTTTGCTGATAACGGAAATCGCCATGCGCCCAGAGTGAACGCGCCTGTACATCAAGATCCTGACCTGCCAGAGTCAGTCCGTGTTGGTCACGCAGCCAGTTCATGCTGCCGGTCACCTTCTTGATCTCTAACGGGGCCTGGAACATATCACCATAGGGCACCGTAGCCTGACCCATCGCAATCCTGGCCTGTCCGTTATTCAGGCTGCCTGCTGCCTCGCCACTTAAATGACTGATTCCCGGAACCAGTTTCCAGTACTGCCAGCTGAAATCTCGCCATTTAACCTGAAAGCGTGTCTGCTCAGGCTGCTCAACAGGAATATCCAGGGCCAGCCCGTCAATGGTGCCGCGAGGTCGCAGTGCTCGCCAGTTATCAAACAGCGCCGGTGACAAGGGCGCAAACAGCGGCACCAGGGGGGCAATATGGTCCAGCGCCAGTTGCGTCGCGCGAACCCGTACCTCAGCCTCGCTGTTGCTGCCCAGCATCTGCGCGTCCTGAGGTTGCCAGAGTAGCGAAAAATGACCAGCGGGCCAGGCGTTACCGTCTGTGCTGAGTTTGGTTTGCGGCACATTAACCACCCAGCCATTTTTGTAACGCGACAGATGGGCAGTAAGGTTATCAACGCTCAGCGTATGTGGGCCGCTTTCGCCCTGCCAGCTTGCGCCGCCCCGACTTAACAGCAGATCGCCGGCATAGACGTCGCCATCGCGCAAATTAACCCAGGCCGCCAGACTGAATCGGGCACTGTCAAGACGCGTATTATCCCGCACCCAGCGGCCCAGCCAGGGGCGCATATCAACGTCATCAGCCTGCATCCATATACGACCATCGTTGAGTAAGCCACCGCTGTCTTTCAGGTCGAGACGGACCTGCACCACGCCGTGCTGGCCGGTAAAGCTCGACAAGCTGACTTCACCTTCAGCCCGATGCCGGGTGTTTTCATTCAGCCATGTCAGTTTCGGTATCGCCAGTTCAGCATGTTGGCCGGATGGCGTGATAAAACGAATGGTGCTGTCACGCAGGTCAAAGTGATCGAACTGGCGCAAAAACAGATCGTTAACCTGAGTGAGTTTGAAACTGTGCTTGTCATTGTCACTGGTTAACAGAGGCTGTGTGCTGTCGAGATGTAACTGCCAGAAGGTAAGATCGCGGAACTGCCAGCGCCAGTGAAGCAGTGACTGCCAGACGTCCAGTGCCACGGTGATACGCGCGATAGAGAGCGACCCCGTCTCTTTCATATCGACGTCTAAATTGCGGATTTGTAGCGTGGGCCCAAAATTCTCCCACTTGCCACGTAGCTCACTGGCTTTCACGTTGACGCCGCTGGCGTCAGAAACCCACTGAAGGACCTGACTGCGATAGGCATCGAGATGCGGCATCGCCAGACGTAGCGCGCTGACGAGCAGCGCCACAATCACAACGACTGTCGCGAGCAGCAGTAACAGAATTCTTGGCAACTGCCTCACTCACACCTCTCCTTGTCTACCGTTAACGACGGATGGTTGCTGCTCATACCCGGCGTCCTATGACATAGCGGTATGGGTTCACATTTTACCCTAAAATGTGCAGTCAGGCATCGTCAGCCCGACCAGCCAGTATTACATCATCACCACGTCAAATTGTTCCTGGGTGTAAAGCGCTTCGACATGCACCTTTACCTGCTTGCCCACGAAAAGCTCCACTTCGGCCAGCGCATGGGACTCATCCGTTTTCAACGCTTCACCTACGGTTGGCGAAACATACACCAGGAAACGATCCGAATCATAAGCATGGTGCACGCGGACGATTTCGCGCATGATTTCATAGCACACGGTTTCAACCGTTTTCAGCGTGCCGCGCCCTTTGCACACAGGACAGTCTTCGCACAGCACGTGCTCAATGCTTTCGCGCGTGCGCTTGCGGGTCATTTCCACCAGCCCCAATGCGGAAAAACCGCTGATACCTGTCTTGACCCGATCTTTATTCAGCGCCGTTTCCAGTGAATGCAGTACGCGACGACGATGATCTTCATTACTCATATCAATGAAGTCGATGATAATAATGCCGCCAAGGTTGCGAAGCCTTAGCTGACGTGCAATGGCCTGAGTGGCTTCCACGTTGGTATTAAAGATCGTCTCATCAAGGTTTCGGTGTCCGACAAAGGCACCCGTGTTGATGTCTATCGTCGTCATCGCTTCAGTTTGATCGATGATGAGGTATCCGCCAGATTTGAGTTCAACTTTACGCTCCAGCGAGCGTTGAATCTCATTTTCAACGTCGAACAGATCGAAGATGGGCTGCTTGCCGTTGTAAAGTTCGAGCTTGCTGGCCATCTCGGGGATGTATTCGCTGGTAAACTCGTTAAGTAAATCACAGGTTAGCCGCGAGTCTACGCGAATGCGGTCAAGGGCTGCGCCGGCAAAGTCTCGCAGAATACGCTGCGCCAGCGCCAGTTCGCCATAAAGCAGGCAACGTGTCTGGTTACGTTTTTTCCGCTCGCTGACTTTGGTCCACAGACGTTTCAGAAAGGCGGCATCCTGTGCCAGCTCTTCTTCGCCAATGCCTTCGGCTGCCGTGCGAATAATAAAGCCGCCCAGATCGTCGCAGTAGTCAGCTACTACCGCTTTGAGACGCTCGCGTTCTTTTTCACTGGCAATACGTTGAGAAACCCCGACGTGCGCAGCACCAGGCATGAACACCAAATAACGGGAAGGCAACGTGATATCCGTAGTCAGGCGCGCGCCTTTTGTGCCAAGCGGGTCTTTCACTACCTGCACGACCAAATCCTGCCCCTGACGAACCAGTTCTGCGATATCGCGTACGACAAAATTTTTCTTTTCATCGCCTGCGACACATTCCGTATGCGGCATGATGTCAGAAGCATGCAGGAAAGCGGCCTTGTCCAGTCCGATATCCACAAAGGCCGCCTGCATGCCAGGCAGCACGCGACTGACGCGTCCCTTGTAGATATTGCCAACAATGCCGCGTCGGGCTTCACGCTCAATATGGATTTCCTGCAGGATGCCGCCGTCGATATAGGCGACACGCGTTTCAGCAGGCGTAACGTTAACCAGTAGTTCAGCCGTCATGTTAACCCCTTACGGCACGCAGTGACTGAAAATGGTCGATCAGCTCCGCTGTCTCAACCAAGGGCAATCCGACCACCGCGTGATAACTTCCATTGATTTTACGAACAAAGTTTCCGCCCTTCCCCTGAATGCCGTACGCGCCGGCTTTATCCATGGGTTCACCTGTTGCGATGTAATCGGTAATGTCGCGCGCGGTTAAGTTACGAAATGTCACCTCGGTTACCACCAGGCAGTCCAGCACCTGCTGACGATCGGCGAGGGCAATTGCGGTCATGACCTGATGGGTTTTCCCGGAGAGTTTACTGAGCATGGCGCTGGCATGGTCGGCATCGTGCGGTTTTTCCAGCACTTCTCCATTGAGCACGACAATGGTATCCGCGCCCAGCACCGGCAAATCGTGTTGGGCAATCAGCGTACCGGCTTTCGCTTTGTCATGCGCCAGGCGGCGGACATAAACGTCTGCCGCTTCATGGGGCTGACGCTGTTCTTCAACGTCAGTGATGATGCGCTCAAAGGTCAGACCCAGTTGGGTCAGCAGCTCACGTCGACGGGGAGACGCGGAGGCCAGATAAAGGGTTACCATAAATTTCCTTATTGAACAGCGAACTGACGGCGGATCTTTCTCATTAATAAGAATAGCCACGGCCAGAGAATCCCGTCGACAACACTGCTCCAGAAAATTTCAGGGCGGAATGAGACGTTGATCACCAGAAACTCCGCCCAGAAGACGATCACATCCATTGCTAATGACAGCACCATAACCATTAACGCCTGCTGCCACAACGCTAAGTTACGGAATAGCTGGAATTTAAATGCGACCAGATAGGCGATGATGCTCAGCGCCAACGCCCGAACGCCGAGCGTCGAACCCGCGATTAAATCCATAATCGCTCCCAGCAGAAAACCACTTCCGACGTTGACACGGTGCGGTAGCGCCAGAACCCAATAGACGAGAATCAGCAATAGCCATGATGGCCGGAACATATAGATCTGTTCCGGCCACGGCATGATTTGCAGAATAAAGGCCATAAGGAAGGACAGCCAGATAACCCATCGACCCTGGCTGCGATATCGACTCAATTCTGGCCTCCGCGTGAGCGCGAAGCGGAACCCTGTGCGGCGCTTTCGCTACTACCCGAAGCCGGAGTGGTGTTCTGCGCTGAAGGCGCAGGAGGGCCCATTTCACCGGCGGGAGGCAGAACCTGCGGCATCATTTGCATCAGCCGTTCATTAGCTACCCGATGAACATCGTCAGGTGCCATCGGCATCTCGCCTTTGCGATCCGCGCCCCACAGCAGCAGCAGGTAACGCAGACGTTGCAGACCCGCGGTAGGATGCGCCTGAATGACAGTGTAGGCGCGCTGTGTGTCAACCTTGACCGATGACACAACACCCACCGGATAGCCTTCAGGGAAACGGCCACCTAAGCCAGAGGTGACCAGCACGTCACCAACGCGAATGTCAGTATTGCCCGGCAGATGCTCCAGCTGCAGATCTTCCGTACAACCATTGCCCGCTGCGATGACACGAATGTCATTGCGCAGCACCTGAATAGGCAGCGCATGTGATGCATCACAAATCAACAGAACACGGCTGGTGAACTGGCCTACGGCAATCACCTGACCGACCACACCTTTATCACTGATAACCGGCTGGCCTTCATATACGCCATTCGCACTGCCCTTATCGATCACGACCTGATCGGTGTAAGGATCGGTGCCGGTAGAGATCACCTGGGTCACCATCTTGTGCTCGTCCTGACGCAGTGGGGAACCCAGCAGCTCGCGCAGGCGCGCGTTCTCCTGCTTATATTGCCCCAGCATGAGCAGGTCGCTGTTCTTCAGAAAAAGCTCTCGACGTAACGCTTTATTTTCCAGTTCGAGCTGCTGGCGAGAAGCCAGCGTGTCTGACACGCCATCAAGTAGCTGGCGCGGCCCGTTGGCCAGGAAGTAAAACGGACTGACCGACGTGTCCAGATAGTTGCGTATTTGAGTAAATGAACTCACGCGACTATCAGCGATGATAATGGCAATCGCCACAATCACCGCCAGAAATAGACGCAATTGCAGAGAAGGCCCTCTGCTAAAAATCGGCTTCATATAATCTGCGTGTTCCTCGACTACAAGGTAAGAAAGTACGGGCGGGCCGCACTTTCCTGGGCTGGTCACATCATACCGATGCACGCAGCGCCGGTTTACACGCTACTCCCTGCGCACTGTTACAACGATTCCAGCCGGTTGAGGCAATTATTCTTCGCTGAATAAATCGCCGCCATGCATGTCGATCATTTCCAACGCTTTACCGCCACCGCGAGCCACGCAGGTCAGGGGATCTTCCGCGACGACCACAGGAATACCGGTTTCTTCCATCAGCAGGCGATCCAGGTTACGCAGCAGCGCACCACCACCGGTCAGTACCATACCGCGCTCGGAGATATCAGATGCCAGCTCCGGCGGGCACTGTTCCAGCGCAACCATGACTGCACTGACGATACCGGTCAGAGGCTCTTGCAGGGCTTCAAGAATCTCGTTGGAATTAAGTGTAAAGCCGCGTGGCACACCTTCCGCCAGGTTACGTCCACGCACTTCAATTTCGCGCACTTCATCGCCCGGATAAGCCGAGCCGATCTCATGCTTGATGCGTTCTGCCGTGGCTTCACCAATCAGTGAACCATAGTTACGGCGCACATAATTAATAATGGCTTCGTCGAAACGATCACCGCCGATACGGACGGATGACGAGTACACGACGCCGTTCAGGGAAATAACGGCGACTTCAGTGGTACCACCACCGATATCGACGACCATAGAACCCGTTGCTTCGGAAACCGGTAGGCCAGCACCAATCGCGGCCGCCATCGGCTCTTCAATCAGGAAAACTTCGCGGGCGCCAGCGCCCTGGGCCGATTCGCGAATCGCACGACGTTCAACCTGGGTAGCGCCAACTGGCACACAGACCAGCACGCGCGGGCTTGGACGCATAAAGCTGTTGCTGTGAACCTGCTTAATGAAGTGCTGCAGCATTTTTTCCGTCACAAAGAAATCGGCGATAACGCCATCTTTCATTGGACGGATAGCTGCGATATTGCCTGGCGTACGGCCAAGCATCTGTTTGGCGTCATGACCTACTGCCGCCACGCTTTTTGGTGAACCGGCACGATCCTGGCGAATAGCAACCACGGAAGGCTCGTTCAGCACGATGCCTTGTCCTTTTACATAAATCAGGGTGTTCGCGGTACCCAAGTCAATGGACAAGTCATTTGAAAACATGCCACGAAATTTTTTAAACATACTAAAGGATAATCCTGCAAGCTGGAGGCGGAAAATAAAATCCGCTTACTTTACCAACCACACGAAGCTGCCACAAGGCGCAAAAACGTTCTGCTTCGGTGAAAAATTAGACTGCATTCGCTTTACATCATTTATGCCTGTTACGCACACGAGCGGAACAGCGATACCACGGCATCAGAGCGGCATGTTAAAGAATTTTCTTAACTTTACTCCGACATAAAATCTAACATTTCAGGCGCATTATTCTGCCTGTTTATTGTCACATATTCACCAAAAGCGCAGGCGATAACCCTGAAACCGGTCAAACGATTAAAAACGGTAACGTTGGGAGTACTTTTTTACGTTACTGTTAACCGGTTGTGAAGGTGAAAAAAAGTCACCCTGACCACCTTCTACACCTAACCCGACCAAAGTCTGCCACTCTGCGTGCGTTCGCACGCCAGTCGCATACAGCTGCGTCCCGGTGGGTTTGCAAACATCCAGTAAGCTTCGCACGAACAGCTGGTTTTCTGTACGGCGCTCAATATTACGTACTAAACCCGCATCCAGCTTGATCAACTCAACCGGTAACTGCCGGATATAGGCACTGCTGACCACCGTCAAACCCGCCTGATTAACGGCGATGCGACAACCGAACGCCTGCAATGCGTGAAATACGGGAATCAAATCGCTGATGTGTTGACAGACGTCCCCTTCTGCAAGTTCAAATAAAAATCGCTTTCTTTGACTTTTTGGGCACTGCAACAACATCGTGTACAACCAGGCAATAAAGGGACGTTTCAGCAACGACTCAATGTTAACGGAGATCGCCAGCGTCTCTTCCGGCCACAATTCAGAGAGTGCGGCAACGCGTAATACCATCTGCCGGTCCCAGTTCTCAGCCATACCGAGCTGCTGAACCAGGGGCATATATTCTGCCGACAGGACCTCTTTATCCCCGTCAAAAATGCGCGTGAGCAGAACGCGATGCCGCACCTTACCCTCTCTGTCCACGGCGGGCTTTTGATATAACCGGGGGCCGCCGCGACTTAAGGTATTTTCCAGCAGAGTACGCCAGCGAACGCTGCCGCGCCCGGCATCCAGGGGATTTCCTGCGCCATTGGACCAGTTGTTTCCGCCCGACAGGGTTGCCCGACGCGTGGCCATTTCAACGTTTTCCATGACCTGGGGCACCGTCTGTCCGCTGTGCCAGGCGCTGATACCAATGTGGATAAAATCGTCCCGGTTGACCATGCGCATAGGCGGCAGGGCATCGACCGCATTGATGAGGTGATCGGCGATGCTGTTAGCCTCTTTCAGGCTGCGGTGCGGCAGTAAGACCGCAAAATCGCTGCGAAAATAGCGGGCCAGAAGTGCGCCGGGGTAACGCATGACAAAGGTCGACAACATATTCACGACATTGAAGAGATACTCTTCGACCAGCACGGGCCCCAGTGAATCATCATGTGTATCAAGTTCAGGAAAACGGATCATCATGACCACGCCATGCGTGCCAACATCTTCCTGATCTTCAAGCAGCGTTGCCAGCTGACTGTCGAAGAAAAGGCGATTATTCAGCCCCGTCCGCCCGTCCTGTGCAGCGAAGGTACGAATTAAGGTATCAATGCGCACACGCTGCTCACCGGCTTCCTGTAAATCGGAGAGCAACACGTCAATTGCCCGGCTGGCTTTAGGCGGCCACTCATCAGCATGCTTCTGGCGATAAAGCTGGCGCGCGCCGCTGAGTATTGATGCCGACCGGCTCTCCAGCTGTTCCATTCCGCGCCATTGTCTTACGAGCCAGCGATGGGTGATGAACAGCGTCACCGCCATAATCAGCACCACCAGCATCAGGGCGGCAAGCGTATAGGTGGTGGGAATAGATCTTAGCCAGGTTTGTGCCGGGTCAAGTATCGTCAATTGCAAACGCATACCCGGCTGATGCATCAGCGCAATGTCAAAGTGGATGTAGCGGTTTTTTTGATGTTGCAGCATCTGGTTTTCGTGGCGGGAAAGCGTAAAAACATTCTGCCGGCCATTGTATAAAGATAATTGCTCAGCGTTGATGACGGGTAAGACCGGCGCAAGCCAGGCTTCTAACGCATCGGGCGGCTGTTTTAGCAAGACTTTATCCACTTCCGTTGCCAAAACCTGTACGCGATTTTCAACGCGTTGATGCGTGAGCCAGAAAACGCTAAAAGCACAGCCCACCAGCATTAAAACCATTGCCAGTACGCTAATAAATGTAATAAATGCAGAAAGTTTGGTAGTTAATCGCATCCCTGTGCCTGTTTCACTACGGTTGTAGCCGAATCACGCCGCCCCTCTGCCCGTCCGCCGGGAGAAATTTTGAGAAAAATAACACAAATTGTTCCCGGCGGCAGCGAGGTCGTGCATGAAGCCGAAGTATACCGTTGAGAAAGGCCCAGAGCGCTTAATTATCCTTTTTTCAGCGCATTCTCATTGGAAGGGTTTACCAGGAAATTTCACATTTTTGCGGCAAAATTCGCCAGCTTAAGTAATAGTCATCATGCTGATGATGAAAATCGAGCCGGAGAAGAGACGATGACGCTGAAAAAACGCCTGACTGAAGCTGATGTAACGCCAGAAAACATCTTTAATATGAATCGTCGTCGCGTGCTTCAGACCCTGGGTCTGGGCGCTGCCGCTATTAGCATTCCCGGCATGGCCAACGCCGATATTCTGAGTTGGTTTAAAGGCAATGACCGCCCACCCGCGCCCGCAGGCCGCCCTCTGGACTTTACCAAACCTGCACAATACCAGGCTAACCTGCCGTTGACGCCTGCAGACAAGGTTTCGGGCTATAACAATTTCTATGAGTTTGGCCTTGATAAAGCCGATCCGGCCGCCAATGCGGGGACGCTAAAGACCGATCCCTGGAAGCTGACGATTGAAGGCGAAGTGGCAAAGCCCATCACATTAGATATGGATGATATCTTCAAACGCTTTGCCATGGAGCAGCGTATCTATCGGATGCGATGCGTTGAAGCCTGGTCGATGGTGGTGCCCTGGATAGGTTTCGAACTCAATAGACTCCTGAAGCTGGCAGAACCCACCAGCAAAGCGCGTTTTGTCGCTTTCCAGACGCTTTATGCTCCCGATCAGATGCCTGGTCAAAAAGATCGCTTTATCGGCGGCGGGCTAAATTACCCTTATGTAGAAGGTTTACGTCTGGATGAAGCCATGCATCCCCTCACGATTCTGACGACAGGCGTTTACGGTAAAGCGCTGCCCCCGCAGAATGGTGCCCCGATTCGCCTGACGGTCCCGTGGAAATATGGCTTCAAGGGCATCAAGTCCATTGTGAAAATCACGCTGACGCATGATCAGCCACCGACGACCTGGAACCAGATTGCCGATAACGAGTACGGCTTCTATGCTAACGTTAATCCGCATGTTAATCATCCACGCTGGTCGCAGGCGACCGAGCGTTTTATTGGTCCGGGCAGCAGCTTTAATGTGGATCGTCAGCCAACATTACTCTTCAACGGTTATGCCGATCAGGTCGCGTCGCTGTATCGCGGTATGGATTTGCGGGAGAATTATTGAGTGCGCCTGACAATAAAGCAGATCGGCTGGCTTAAAGTCCTGCTACATCTGGCGGCTTTCTTACCGCTGGTTTACTTGATTATGGCCGCTATGCAGGGCGGTCTTAGCGCCGATCCCGCCAAAGATATCCAGCATTTTACCGGCCGTATGGCGCTGAAACTGCTACTGGCGACGCTGCTTGTCTCGCCGTTAACGCGCATCGCCAAACAGCCTTTACTCATTCGCACCCGACGGCTGCTGGGGATCTGGACTTTTTTCTGGGCCAGCCTGCATTTAACCAGCTACTACCTGCTGGAACTGGGCATTAACAACCTTGGTCTGCTCGGTAGCGAACTGATTTCACGCCCCTATCTCACGCTGGGAATTATTTGCTGGTTTATTCTGCTGGCGCTGGCGGTGACCTCTTTTCAACGCATGCAGCGAAAACTGGGCAGACGCTGGCAAACCTTGCACAACGCGATTTATCTGGTCGCGATTTTGGCCCCAATTCACTACATATGGTCGGTAAAAATCCTTTCTCCCCAGCCTGTCATCTACGCGCTTTTCGCCCTGATCCTGTTAGCCTGGCGCTATAAAAAGTTCATTAAATGGTGGCCGCGTTAGCCCCTGCGCTTCTCCTAACGTCTGCGAAAAATGGGGTCCACAGGCCGCACCCGATCAACTTCGCAGATAAGACCAGTATTTTGCTGCGAAATGCCACGAAACGGATATAATGCCCGGCTTTATTGCGATATGACGCTTCTTTTTTACTGTGACGGGTGACAAATGGAAAGCGGCAAGGTATTTTACGCGATGCCTCAATGATTGCGGGAGATGGCAGCAAGATGGCCGACAAATTACATATTCTGCTTTTGAACGGTCCCAACCTTAATCTGTTAGGGACGCGCGAGCCTGAAAAATACGGGGATGTCACCCTGGATCAGATCGTTTCCGATTTGAGCCATCAGGCAGACCAGCTGAATGTAAGATTAAGCCATATGCAATCCAATGCTGAATTTCAGCTTATTGATCGCATTCATGAGGCAAAAGGCAATGTGGATTATATCCTTATCAATCCTGCTGCGTTTACGCATACCAGCGTAGCATTACGTGATGCGCTGCTAGCGGTGAATATTCCCTTTATCGAAGTTCACCTGTCAAATGTGCACGGTCGCGAGCCTTTTCGCCATCACTCCTATTTTTCTGATGTCTCTGCTGGCGTCATTTGTGGGCTTGGCGCTGACGGTTACTCGTGGGCATTGCAAACGGCAGTAAAGCGCCTGTCTCATACTAATTAATCAAACTGAGTACGGAACCCCATTCATGGATATTCGTAAAATTAAAAAACTGATCGAACTGGTTGAAGAATCTGGCATTTCTGAGCTGGAAATCTCCGAAGGCGAAGAGTCTGTTCGCATCAGTCGCGCACCTGCAAATACCGGTTACCCAATGATGCAACAGGCTTATGCCGCGCCGGTTGCTCAACAGCCTGCTCTGGCGACAGCCGTTGCACCTGTTGCCGCCGTTGCAGAAGCCGCGCCTGCTGAGATCAGCGGCCACATCGTACGTTCACCAATGGTAGGAACCTTCTATCGCACACCAAGCCCGGATGCAAAAGCGTTCGTGGAAGTGGGTCAGAAAGTCAATGCAGGTGACACGCTGTGCATCGTTGAAGCCATGAAAATGATGAACCAGATTGAAGCGGATAAGTCTGGCGTTGTTAAAGCCATTCTGGTGGAAAGTGGTCAGCCGGTAGAATTTGACGAGCCACTTGTTGTCATCGAATAACGGGGCGAACCATGCTGGATAAAATTGTTATTGCTAACCGCGGTGAGATTGCGCTGCGCATTCTGCGTGCCTGTAAAGAACTGGGCATCAAGACTGTCGCGGTCCATTCAAGCGCGGATCGTGACCTGAAGCACGTGCTGCTGGCAGACGAAACGGTTTGCATCGGCCCGGCGCAGTCGGTCAAAAGTTACCTCAACATCCCGGCGCTGATTTCTGCCGCTGAGATCACCGGCGCGGTGGCGATTCACCCCGGCTACGGCTTCCTTTCTGAGAACGCCGATTTTGCTGAGCAGGTTGAGCGCTCTGGCTTTATCTTCGTCGGTCCGAAAGCCGATACCATTCGCCTGATGGGCGATAAAGTGTCCGCGATTACCGCGATGAAGAAAGCGGGCGTTCCTACCGTCCCCGGCTCCGATGGCTCGCTCACCGATGACATGGAAAAAAACCGTGCCTTCGCCAAGCGCATCGGCTATCCGGTTATTATCAAAGCCTCTGGCGGCGGCGGCGGTCGCGGCATGCGCGTTGTGCGTAGCGATAAAGATCTGGAACAATCCATCAACATGACGAAAGCGGAAGCCAAAGCGGCTTTCAACAACGACATGGTTTACATGGAAAAGTATCTGGAGAATCCACGCCATATCGAGATTCAGGTACTGGCCGACGGCCAGGGCAATGCCATTTATCTGGGCGAACGCGACTGTTCAATGCAGCGTCGTCACCAGAAGGTCGTGGAAGAAGCGCCAGCACCGGGGATCACGCCAGAATTGCGTTCCTTCATCGGTGAGCGTTGCACCCGAGCCTGTATTGATATTGGCTATCGCGGGGCAGGTACGTTTGAATTCCTGTATGAAAACGGCGAGTTCTATTTCATTGAAATGAACACCCGTATCCAGGTTGAGCATCCGGTTACCGAGATGATCACCGGCGTTGACCTGATTAAAGAGCAGCTGCGTATTGCTGCGGGTCAGCCGCTGTCAATCAAGCAGGAAGACGTGATTATTCGCGGTCATGCGGTCGAGTGCCGTATCAACGCGGAAGATCCGGTTAGCTTCCTGCCAAGCCCGGGCAAAATCACCCGCTTCCATGCGCCGGGTGGTTTTGGCGTGCGTTGGGAATCTCATATTTATGCCGGTTACAGCGTACCGCCTTATTATGACTCCATGATTGGCAAGTTAATCACCTACGGTGAAACCCGCGATATCGCCATTGCACGTATGAAAAATGCCCTGGCGGAGCTGATTATCGACGGTATCAAAACCAACATCGAACTGCAGATGAAAATCATGTCCGATGAGAACTTCCAGCAGGGTGGAACCAATATCCACTATCTGGAGAAAAAGCTTGGCCTGCACGAGAAGTAATCGCCACGCTGAGTCAGTCTGAGGCCGGATATTCCGGCCTTTTTCTTTTCCCGCTGGCGTTGAGGTCACACTATGGACGCGCGTTATTTACAGGCTCATAAAGAAGCTCGCTGGTCACTCTATCTGACGCTGGCCTGGTTAGCCGTCTGGGGCGGTTCTGCCTGGTTAGGGGGAAATGCCACTGGCCTGACCGGCTTACCTCGCTGGTTTGAGCTCTCCTGTCTTTTTGCCCCCCTACTGTTCATTTTTTTATGCTGGATGATGGTGCGTAAAATCTTCCGGAATATGTCGCTGGAGGATGAAAATGAATACTGAAATCATTCTTCCACTGCTGGCTTATCTGGCTGTTATCGCGGGCCTTTCCGTCTTTGCGATGCGAAAACAACGCCAGGGAAATTTCCTGACTGAGTATTTCCTGGGCAGCCGCTCAATGGGCGGATTTGTCCTGGCAATGACCATCACGACCACCTATATCAGTGCGAGCTCGTTTATCGGCGGGCCGGGTGCAGCTTATAAGTACGGCCTGGGCTGGGTGCTGCTGGCTATGGTACAGGTGCCTGCTGTCTGGCTGTCGTTAGGCGTGCTGGGTAAAAAGTTTGCCATTCTGGCGCGCAAGCACAACGCCGTGACCCTTAACGATATGCTCTATGCACGCTATGGCAGTACGCTGCTGGTCTGGTTAGCTAGCCTGAGCCTGCTGATTGCCTTCGTGGGCGCGATGGCCGTGCAGTTTATTGGTGGCGCGCGTCTGCTGGAAACCGCTGCCGGGATCCCTTACGACACCGGCCTGTTGATCTTTGGCGGTACAATAGCGCTTTATACGGCCTTCGGCGGCTTCCGCGCCAGTGTGCTGAATGATGCGATGCAGGGCGTGGTGATGCTGATAGGCACGTTTTTACTGCTGTTTGCCGTTATTCACCACGCTGGCGGTATTCACTCGGCCGTCGATAAACTGCACGCCATCGATCCCAAGCTGCTGTCGCCGGAGGGACCGGGCGATATTATTACGCCCACGTTCCTGAGCTCGTTTATCGTGCTGGTCTGCTTTGGCGTCATCGGCCTGCCGCACACCGCCGTTCGCTGTATCTCTTACAAGGACAGTAAAGCGGTACACCGGGCTATTGTGCTTGGCACCATTGTTGTTGTGCTCCTGATGCTGGGAATGCATTTGGCCGGGGCGCTCGGACGCGCGGTATTACCTGACCTGACCGTGCCGGACAGCGTTATCCCTACGCTGATGATCACCGTGCTACCACCACTGGCTGCCGGGCTGTTTTTAGCCGCGCCGATGGCGGCGATCATGTCCACTATCAATGCCCAGTTGCTGCAGGCCTCCGCTACGCTGGTGAAAGATCTCTACCTGCGCCTTGCACCGCAGCAAATCGATAATGAGCCGCGGTTGCGAATATTATCGGGAACGGTGACCTTTTTGCTGGGTGTCATACTGCTGTTTGTCGCCTGGCATCCGCCAAACATGATTATCTGGCTCAACCTGCTGGCTTTTGGTGGTCTGGAAGCCGTGTTCTTATGGCCGCTGGTGCTGGGTTTATATTGGGAGCGCGCTAACGCCGCCGGCGCTGTCAGCGGCATGGTGGTGGGCGGAGGATGTTATGCCGTTCTGGCAACCTTTGGTCTGCAACTATGGGGTTTTCATCCCATTGTGCCGTCATTAATGTTAAGTCTGCTGGCATTCCTGGTCGGCAACCTGTTTGGGCGCTTACCGCATGCGGTTGATGCACCACAACACTGAATTAAGAGAGACGTTATGCCTTGGATTCAAATCAAAATTAACAGTTCTGGCGCAAACGCGGAAGGACTGAGCGACGCGCTAATGGAAGTCGGTGCCGTGTCTGTGACCTTTCAGGACACAAACGATACGCCGGTATATGAACCTATGCCGGGTGAAACGCGTTTATGGGGTGATACCGACGTTATCGGATTGTTCGACGCTGAAAGCGACATGGATGGCGTGATTGCGGAACTGTCTCAACATCCGCTGCTCGGCGAGAATTTCCGTCACAAGATCGAGCAGATCGAAGACAAAGACTGGGAACGTGAATGGATGGAAAACTTCCATCCTATGCGGTTCGGTGAGCGTTTGTGGATCTGTCCAAGCTGGCGCGATGTACCCGACCCCGATGCCGTCAATGTGATGCTCGATCCCGGCCTGGCGTTCGGAACCGGCACGCACCCCACCACTTCGCTGTGCCTGACGTGGCTCGACGGCCTGGATCTCGCGGGTAAAACCGTGATCGATTTTGGCTGCGGTTCAGGGATCCTGGCAATTGCGGCGCTTAAACTTGGGGCGGCGCAGGCTATCGGTATTGATATCGATCCCCAGGCGATCCAGGCCAGCCGCGACAACGCCGAGCGCAATGGGGTGGCCGATCGTTTATCCCTGTATCTGCCGCATCAGCAGCCGGAAAACCTGCAGGCTGATGTCGTGGTCGCGAATATCCTGGCCGGGCCGCTCCGCGAGCTGGCACCGCTTATTGGTGTCCTGCCTAAATCTGGCGGGCATCTTGGTTTGTCAGGCGTACTGGAGAGCCAGGCTGAAAGCGTCTGTGAAGCTTACAGGACGCATTTTGCGCTCGATCCCGTTGCAGTCAAGGAAGAGTGGTGTCGTATTACAGGCGTTAAAACCGCTTAGCCTTTCAGGCATTGCAGCTACCAACAGCAGCCCTGGCGGATCGGCAGGGCTGTTAAACATTCGTTACTGTCCGTTCAGTGTTTCACCCAGAGCCGCGATTGCAATCGGCTGAGGCTAAACCCTCCTGTGGCGCAGTCTTTGTGGTTGATAAAACCGCTGCTTGTATCGTTAATCACGGTATGTGACGTTTTTTATCTGGTGAATACCGAATCTTCGTCGGAAAAACCTTTGTTCACAAAATAAACACAAACACTTAATCTACTGATTTATCTTGTTATTTATCCTTATCAACAGGGTCAGTGCAGGATAAAAGCGGTTTTCTTGTGAATTGTTCAAAGTTTGGCCTTTCATCTTCATAAAAAAATGCGTAATATACGCCGCCTTGCAGACACAGTATGGCATTACGACTTCATGCGCATTGGAAACCTCCAGCTGAGAAATCGACTGATTGCAGCGCCGATGGCCGGTATTACCGACAGGCCTTTCAGAACGCTTTGTCACGAGATGGGTGCAGGAATGGCGGTTTCTGAGATGTTGTCATCGAACCCCGAAGTCTGGGCCAGTGACAAATCTCGTTTACGCATGGTGCACAGTGATGAACCCGGCATTCGTGCCGTCCAGATTGCAGGCTGTGATCCCAGTGAGATGGCCCAGGCTGCACGTATTAATGTTGATGCTGGTGCACAGGTTATTGATATTAATATGGGTTGCCCGGCGAAAAAGGTGAACCGCAAAATGGCGGGCTCCGCCTTACTGCAGTATCCCTCAGTAGTAGAGTCAATTCTCTCTGCCGTGGTAAATGCTGTTGATGTCCCGGTAACGCTGAAAATCCGTACCGGATGGGATCCAGAAAACAGAAACTGTGTCGCGATTGCCCAATTGGCTGAACGCTGTGGCATTCAGGCTTTGACGATACATGGCCGCACTCGTGCCTGCCTGTTCAACGGAGACGCTGAATACGACAGTATTCGGACAGTTAAGCAGAGTGTTTCTATTCCGATTATCGCGAATGGAGACATAACTGACCCGCATAAAGCCAGAGCAGTGCTCGACTACACCGGAGCCGATGCTCTGATGATAGGACGTGCTGCTCAGGGAAGACCGTGGATCTTCCGGGAAATCCAGCATTATCTGGACACTGGGGAGCTGCTTGCCCCGCTGCCACTGGCAGAGGTCAAGCGTTTGCTTGTTTCGCATATACGTGAGCTGCACGACTTTTACGGTTCAGGCAAGGGATACCGTATAGCGCGAAAGCACGTCTCCTGGTATCTCCAGGAACATGCCCCAAATGACCAGTTTCGGCGCACATTCAACGCCATTGAGGATGCCAGCGAACAGCTGGAGGCGTTGGAGGCATACTTCGAAAATCTTGCGTAACGAAATAAAGAGCTGAAAGAACTATGTTCGAACAACGCGTAAATTCTGACGTACTGACCGTTTCTACCGTTAACTCACAGGATCAGGTAACTCAAAAACCTTTGCGTGATTCGGTTAAACAGGCACTGAAGAACTATTTTGCTCAACTGAATGGTCAGGATGTTAGTGACCTGTATGAGCTGGTTTTGGCTGAAGTCGAGCAGCCTCTGTTGGACATGGTGATGCAGTATACCCGTGGCAACCAGACCCGTGCTGCCCTGATGATGGGTATCAACCGCGGTACGCTGCGTAAGAAACTGAAAAAATACGGCATGAACTGATTCAGGTTCAGGCCGTTAATCTCGCCAGCCTCAGGGCTGGCGTTTTTATTTGTGCCCTGACACACAAATTGTTTTAAAACTTGTGAAACAGTTGCGTCAAATATGGTAACTGTAGTTGCAGTCGCCAGCGTGATTTTTAACGGGCTGCCTTTTTCATATCGTCCTCATTTCCAACCCTGTCTTTTCCCGTTTCCAGCCTCTCAGCCCCGCTATAGCGGCCTTGTGTGAGCCTGCTTTACTTTTTTCGCAACGAGCACCCTGCTTGCAGTCAGCACATGCAACGCTGCTCACAATGTTGCTAAATAGTGAAACATTTTGCACTAAATGTGATCCCTACGACTCGAAATGCTTCCTTTTGGTGCGTCATATTAACGCAGCCTTCCAGATAATTCAGATTATTACCCGATCTTTCAGGTGACTTCAGGATTCTGCAAACCTGGCACTGGCTTTGCAAAGTCGTGGGGGGCCGTTCGCCACAGACAGGACGCACAATAAAGTGCGCAATACATAACAACACAACATGACATGCCACACAGGATGCTTTATGAAAAAGATGATGCTCTCTACTCTGGTTGCTGCGGCTTCTCTGCTTGCCGTTGCTCAGCAGGCCCATGCAGGCCCTACACTCGATGCGATTAAAAAGAAAGGCTTCATTCAGTGTGGGATCAGCGATGGCCTGCCGGGGTTCTCTTATGCGGATGCCAGCGGCAAATTTACCGGCCTTGATGTGGATATCTGTCGTGCTGCCGCGGCTGCCGTATTTGGCGACGCCACAAAAGTGAAGTACACCCCGCTGACGGCAAAAGAGCGTTTTACCGCGCTGCAGTCCGGCGAAGTCGATGTGCTTTCTCGCAACACCACCTGGACCTCATCACGTGACGGCGGCATGGGCTTCATGTTTACCGGCGTCAACTACTACGACGGCATTGGCTTCCTGACCCACAAGAAAGCGGGTCTGAAGAGCGCGAAAGAACTCGACGGTGCGACCGTCTGTATTCAGGCGGGCACCGATACCGAGCTGAACGTCGCTGACTTCTTCAAAGCCAACAAAATGCAGTACACGCCGGTCACCTTCGATCGCTCTGATGAATCCGCTAAGGCACTGGACAGCGGTCGTTGCGATACGCTGGCATCTGACCAGTCTCAGCTGTACGCCCTGCGCATTAAATTAGGTAAGCCAGACGACTTTATCGTCTTGCCTGAAGTGATTTCTAAAGAACCACTGGGGCCGCTTGTACGTCGCGGTGATGATGACTGGTTCACCATTGTTAAGTGGTCGCTTTTCGCCATGCTGAACGCCGAAGAGATGGGCATCAACTCCAAAAACGTTGATGAAATGACGGCTAAACCGGCAACACCTGATATGGCTCACCTGCTGGGCGCTGAAGGTGATTTCGGCAAAGACCTGAAGCTGGATAACAAATGGGCTTACAACATCATTAAACAAGTAGGTAACTATCAGGAAAGTTTTGATCGCAACGTCGGTAAAGACAGCCCGTTAAAAATCGCTCGTGGCCAGAATGCACTCTGGAATCAGGGCGGTATTCAGTACGCGCCACCGGTACGTTAATCGCGCCTCAACCCGTCGGGCACCGTTTTCTACGGTGCCCCAGCAAAGCTTTTGTTATTGAGGTTTAAACATGTCACAACGCCCAACCGTGAAAAGGGATTTTTCGTTCGGTAATCCCACGGTTCGAGCCTGGCTTTACCAGATAGTTGCGATCATTATTGTAGTTGCTGTGGTGGGCTACCTTATCCACAACACCGTTATCAATCTCGCTAATCGCGGTATTACTTCCGGGTTTGGTTTTCTGGAGCGCAATGCGGGTTTCGGCATTGTTCAGCATCTTATTGACTACACTGAGGGTGACACCTACGCACGCGTCTTTCTGGTCGGGCTGACCAATACGTTACTGGTTTCGGCACTCTGTATTGTTTTTGCATCTGTTCTGGGTTTTTTTATCGGACTGGCACGCCTGTCAGATAACTGGTTACTGCGTAAAATCGCCAATATCTATATTGAAACTTTCCGCAATATTCCTCCCTTACTCCAGATCTTCTTTTGGTATTTTGCAGTATTACGTAACCTGCCCGGCCCCCGTCAGGCGCTCAATGCTTTCGATCTGGCCTTCGTCAGCAATCGTGGCCTGTATGTGCCCTGGCCGACCTATGCACCGGGAAGCTGGCCATTTGTTTTTGCCCTCGTTTTGGCTGTTGTCGCGAGTTACGCCCTGTTCCGCTTCAACCGTCAGCATCAGCTTAAAACCGGTCAATTTCGTCGCACCTGGCCTGTCGCCATTTTGATGTTGTTACTCTTTCCCTTCATTGCACATCTGGGCTTTGGCGCAGCCATGCATTGGGACATTCCTGAGTTACGCGGCTTTAACTTTAGGGGCGGTTTCGTCATGATTCCTGAGCTGGCGGCACTGACGCTGGCGCTGTCGATTTATACCTCCTCGTTTATTGCGGAAGTCATTCGATCAGGTATTCAGGCTGTGCCCTATGGGCAGCATGAGGCGGCCCGCTCGCTGGGATTACCCAATCCGGTCACCTTGCGTCAGGTTATTATCCCTCAGGCGATGCGCGTGATCATTCCTCCCCTTACCAGCCAGTATCTGAATATTGTGAAGAACTCTTCTCTGGCTGCGGCAATTGGCTATCCCGATATGGTGTCGTTGTTTGCCGGAACGGTCCTGAATCAGACCGGCCAGGCCATCGAAACCATTGCTATCACCATGAGCGTCTATCTGATTATCAGCCTGCTGATTTCAATGTTGATGAACTTCTACAACCGCAAAATCGCGCTGGTTGAGCGTTAAGAGAACGGGATAACTATGTCTGTCACTACACACGAAACACCGCAGATAGCCTCATCACCGCTGAGCCGGGCCTGGCTGTGGGCGCGCAAAAATCTGTTTTCAGGGTGGTTTAATACCTTTCTGACGCTGCTTTGCATCTGGCTTATCTGGCATGTGATTCCACCTGCTCTGAACTGGCTGATCTTCGATGCAAACTGGTTCGGCACAACACGCGCAGACTGTACGAAAGAGGGGGCATGTTGGGTCTTTATTCATGCCCGCTTTGGCCAGTTTATGTATGGGCTTTATCCACATGAACTGCGCTGGCGCATCAACCTGGCGCTGGTCATTGGGCTGGCATCCATTGTGCCGATGTTTATTAAACGACTGTCTTACCGTGGACGCTACCTTGCCGCATGGGCAGTATGCTATCCCCTTGTTGTCTGGTTTCTGTTGTATGGCGGTTTCTTAGGGCTGGACCGGGTGGAAACCCGTCAATGGGGAGGGCTTACGCTGACGCTGATCATTGCATCCGTCGGTATCGCTGGCGCCTTACCGCTGGGGATTTTACTGGCGCTGGGACGACGCTCCCGGATGCCGGTGGTGCGAACGCTGTCAGTGATTTTCATTGAGTTCTGGCGCGGCGTGCCGCTGATAACCGTGCTGTTTATGTCTTCGGTCATGTTGCCGTTGTTTATGGCAGAAGGAACGACCATCGACAAACTGGTGCGTGCACTGGTTGGCGTGATCTTGTTCCAGTCGGCTTATGTGGCAGAGGTGGTACGTGGTGGACTCCAAGCCTTGCCTAAGGGGCAGTATGAAGCTGCTGAATCGCTGGCTCTGGGATACTGGAAGACGCAAATGCTGGTCATCCTTCCGCAGGCCTTAAAGCTGACTATTCCAGGACTGGTGAATACCATTATCGCGTTATTCAAAGATACCAGCCTGGTCATCATTATTGGTTTATTCGATCTGTTTAGTAGCGTGCAGCAGGCTACCGTCGATCCCGCCTGGCTAGGCATGTCTACTGAAGGCTATGTCTTTGCCGCGCTGGTCTACTGGATTTTCTGTTTTAGCATGTCACGTTACAGCCAGTATCTGGAAAAACGTTTTCACACCGGGCGCAAATCGCACTGAGGTTTCTATGACACAAATAATAACTGATTCAACCAATGCGATGATTTCGCTGGAAAATGTGAACAAGTGGTACGGGCAATTCCATGTGCTGAAAGATATTAATCTTCAGGTTAAACCCCAGGAACGTATCGTCTTGTGTGGTCCATCAGGTTCAGGCAAATCCACCACAATTCGCTGCATCAACCATCTTGAAGAACACCAGAAGGGCCGTATTGTGGTTGATGGTATTCATTTGAATGATGATGTGCGCAACATTGAGCGGGTCCGTACCGAGGTCGGTATGGTGTTTCAACATTTTAACCTTTTCCCTCATCTTACGGTTTTGCAGAACTGCACGCTGGCGCCCATGTGGGTGCGTAAAATTGCTAAAAAGGATGCCGAAGAGCTTGCTATGCACTACCTCAAGCGTGTTCGTATTGAAGAACATGCGCATAAGTTTCCCGGCCAGCTTTCTGGGGGACAGCAGCAGCGCGTAGCTATCGCACGTTCGCTATGCATGAAGCCTAAAATCATGCTGTTTGATGAGCCGACCTCTGCTCTGGATCCAGAGATGGTGAAGGAAGTGCTCGATACGATGATTGGACTGGCCGAAGATGGTATGACAATGCTTTGTGTGACGCACGAAATGGGCTTTGCCCGTACGGTAGCCGACAGAGTGATCTTTATGGATCGCGGTGAGATCGTGGAAGTCGCTCCTCCGCAGGAGTTTTTTGCTAATCCTCGATCAGAGCGTACCCGCGCGTTCCTGTCCCAAGTTATCCACTAACCCCTCTTATCTCTCCCCGCATCTTCGTCTACGACGGAGGTGCGGTTTCCCCCCATGACGCTCAGCATAATATGCTTCTGCTACGCGAATAATCGCACTGCGTTAACTGTGGTTGCACAACGCCTCAGCTGCCAGCGTTGCCTATAATCGCGTTTCATTACGCTAACAACTCTGTTTGAGCTCAGTTGCCCGGTTTTTAGTCGGCGTTTTATTCGTATGGAAAGGAGCATTCGAAAGTTTTCAGTGCCCAATGGGGGCCTTCCGCGCGCCATAATCGGCTCGATATTGGCTTTTTACCGCATCGCAGACGTAAAAAAGCCCCGCACTTTCGTACGGGGCTTTTCTGTTTGATGCCTGGCAGTTCCCTACTCTCGCATGGGGAGACCCCACACTACCATCGGCGCTACGGCGTTTCACTTCTGAGTTCGGCATGGGGTCAGGTGGGACCACCGCGCTACAGCCGCCAGGCAAATTCTTTATTTGCCGAACTCTAGCCATATATAACTGGTGCTGATACCCAGAGTCGAACTGGGGACCTCACCCTTACCAAGGGTGCGCTCTACCAACTGAGCCATATCAGCACGCAACAGGTACTCCCGGCACTGTTATGCTGATGCTCGGGTCTTTCAATTTGATGCCTGGCAGTTTATGAATCACGCTGTGATTCACCCTTCGGGCCGCTGCTTCGCAGCGTTCAAAAGCGTTCGCTTTTGTCCTACTCTACTGAGTAGTGAACTGCCCGAGGTTACGTGCAGGTCCTTCAATTTGATGCCTGGCAGTTCCCTACTCTCGCATGGGGAGACCCCACACTACCATCGGCGCTACG
>JAAIGG010074995.1_pt1 | contig 185867 bp, 152 predicted proteins | sample 6487391 | NCBI WGS metagenome assembly JAAIGG01 (sample SAMN13974130, study PRJNA590717) | phyllosphere metagenome | biome: asymptomatic weeds; feature: pooled weeds collected from a community garden; material: weeds; isolation source: pooled asymptomatic leaves from various weed species from...
AAGCCTGACGTTGGGATAAAGCTGGCGAAACGCCTTGATGACGGGCGGCAGACTGTAACGCGCCTGCGTATGCGTGGTGGCGATGGAAAGGATACCGCTGGATTCATTGGTAAACACGTCAGCCAGACGGCGGACTTTACCGGCTTCGTCCAGAATGCGCTCCGCAATGGTTAATAGCGCTTTCCCGGGCTCTGTCATGCCAAGCAGCCGCTTGCCGCGCCGGATAAAGATTTCAACCCCAAGCTCATCTTCAAGATCGCGAATATGGCGACTGACGCCCGATTGCGAAGTAAATAGCGTGCTTGCGACCTCTGTAAGGTTGAACTCCCGTCGTGCCGCTTCGCGGATAATTTTAAGTTGCTGGAAATTCACACTATTTACCTCTCTTTACACAATCCGATAAACAGAGGGTAAAAAGGATTTTCGATAACTGGAAATACTAAAAAAGTTTTATTTATGCATTTTAAGCATATAGAACAGGGCGGGAGACGTTGAGCTGCATCCTGATGGACAGTCACAGAAAGGGCAGCGGCGCGATATCTACGCGCCCTGCTTCAGAGAAAGTGGGTCAGGACAGGCGTTCTAACTGACCAGGGTGAGTTCCCGTTTTTCCGTCAGCGGTTTGTTCAGCAGCGACAGCAGGATATTTTTAACGGCCTGCGCCGGGGGCGATAAAGGTAACCGATGTGAAAGGTTGAGCGATAACGGCAGGCTGATCGTCGGGCTGGTAATACGCGCCATCCATGCCTGGGTGGAACCCACCAGCGCCCGGGCGGCGGATTCCGGCAATACGGTGACGCCCATCCCGCTGGATATCGCGGCGGTCAGCGTGGAAAGCGACTCTATTTCACCAATAATACGCGCACTCAGGCGGCGCAGTGAAAATGCCTCATCAACGCGCTGACGCACGGCACTGTAATCGCGTGGCAAAAACAGGCTCATCTGTGCCACTTCAGCCAGATCCACATTGGTACCCGGACAGGCAGTGGTGCCGACCAGATACAGATCTTCTTTGAGCAGCGGTAGACTGTTGATCCCTGCCGTCGGCGCACGGTCATACAGCACGGCCATATCCAGCTGCCCGCTAATAATGTTTTCATTCAGGGCGCTGCTGCTGTTTTCATGCAGGTAAACAATGATATCCGGATACTGTTCCCGTACCGTTTGCAGCAATGGCATCGTCAGCGAGGAGGCGGCCGTTCCGGGAGCCAGTCCAATGGAAACCTGCCCTTTCACCACTTCACCGGCATTCATCACCGCTGACTGTGCCAGCTCACACTGTCGCAGAATAACGCGCGCATGGCTGTAGAGTAATTTTCCGGCTTCCGTAGGTGTTACGCCGCGTTTGGTGCGATTCAGAAGCTGCTGCTCCAGCTCACCTTCAAGCGTAGCAACCTGCTGGCTTAACGCAGGCTGGGCAATATGCAGCACTTCTGCTGCCCGCGTCAGGCTACCGATATCGACGATTTTCACAAAGTATTTCAGCCGTCTTAAATTCATCTTGCCTCCGTTGCTACGTCAAGGTTTCTGGCTGATCCGTATCAACCAGCCTGTATACAGATGAATTGCAATATGCAGACCAGGTTTATTCAGATCGCGAAACATGTCGGGAAATAATTGCTAAGCATCAGAATAAACAGCATTTCTCTGTACCTCCAAAGAGGTAAATCGGGGAGCACCGCCGCATTCAGGCGGCGACACAGGGTGAGCTGCACCTCAATAGTGCGAAACATGTCAAACCAGCGTGCAGCGTCGGCCCTGTGCCAGCAAAGGTTATCGACGTGCCAGCGTCCGGCCCGGTTATGCAGGAGAAAAAGCAGAAAGAGAGTGAGATGCGTTGCTAGGTTGCTGCGTGGCTGCGTGGCTGCGTGGCTGCGTGGCTGCGTAAAAGTCTAAGACTGTTGGCTGAGGAGAAACAGGTTTATTGCCTGAGCGGTTGATCGATTCGAAACGTCTTCCCACCTGTAACGCTCAATACGCTCACGTTTTTTTAAAAAGGTCAGAAAGGCGAATACGCAAACGCATGTGTGTTGTAGCAAGGCGGCGCCAAGCGCTTAGGCCCAGGAGCATAGTAAACTATGTGACTGGGATAAGCGCCTGGCGCCAACGCCGCTACGGCGCAAAGGCGGCAGCGTATTTTAGCGTTTAGCGCGATTACGTCGCATATCGATGGTAACTGCGGCGACGATGATGATGCCTTTGATGATGTCCTGGATATAGGCATCCACCCCAACAAAGGTGAATCCGCTTTTAATCAGACCAAGAATTACCGCACCAATCAGCGTGCCGGTAATACGGCCCACACCACCCATCAGGCTGCTGCCGCCGATCACCGCTGCGGCAATCGCATCCAGTTCATAGCCCACGCCCATGCTTGACTGGCCACTGCTGACGCGTGCCGCCAGCACTACGCCCGCCAGGCCTGACAGCGCCCCCGCAATGGTGTAAACGATAATCAGGTATTTGTTGACGTTAATGCCGGACACTTTGGCCGACGTCATATTGCCGCCAATGGCATAAACATATTTGCCATAACGGGTATGTTTCAGCGCAACGTGAAACACCAGCGCCACAACCAGAAAAATCACCACCGGCATGGCACCCTGACCAATAGAGGTGAATCCATCGGACAGAAAACTGATGGGGTTACCCTGGGTGTAATACTGCGCCAGACCGCGCGCAGAAACCATCATACCCAGTGTGGCAATAAAAGGTGGGATGCCGGTGCGGGTAATCAATACGCCATTGATCAACCCGCACAGTAAACCGACGCCAATGCCGGCAGCAATCGGCACGGCCGCAGGCATATTCACCAGGGATGGAAACATCGGCGTCAGCGTATCTGAGGTTTGCGCCAGGCTGGCAGCCACCACCGCAGTCAACGCAATCACCGAACCGGAAGAGAGATCGATACCGGTCGTAATGATCACCTGGGTTACACCGACGGCGATGATACCGATGATAGCGACCTGCAATACAATTAAAATCAGGCGGTTCGTGTTCATCAGGAACGACTGATCGCGAACATACCAGCCAAAAATTTCAAAAATTAAGGCAATCCCCACCATTACCACAAAGATGCCGGTATCCTTTGGAACCCGGTGACGCAGGCTTGCCAGGAAAGAGGGTTGTTGCTGAGAAGCCTGAGCGGCCGTGGCTTTCATATTACTCATCGTGGTTTCGCGCCTCATTCGGATGCTAACGACAAAATAGTTTCCTGATCGGCCTCTTCATTATCGAGGATGCCGGTAATGCGCCCACCATGCATCACCATGATGCGGTCACTCATGCCCAGAATTTCAGGCAGCTCTGAGGACACCATAATGATGGCAACGCCACGGTTGGCAAGCTCACTAATCAAACGATAAATTTCTGCTTTTGCCCCAACATCAATGCCGCGCGTCGGCTCATCCAGGATCAGGATTTTCGGTTGAGCCAATAGCCAGCGGGCGATAAGCACTTTCTGCTGATTGCCGCCGCTCAGGTTATTGATGATTTGATCCATGGTAGGGGTTTTAATATTCAGACGGCGAATTTGATCCATGCAGTCCTGAGCCATTTTGACATGGCTGACAAAGCCGCTTTTGCCGCTGTATTCCGGCATGTTGACAATGCTCATGTTCTCCAGCACCGACAACACCAAAAACAATCCTGACTTTTTACGATCTTCAGTCAAAAATGCCATGCCCTTTTCGATGGCGACCGACGGTGAGTCAATATTCGCCGGGATGCCGTCAATCAGAATTTCGCCGCTGTCAAAATGCGTCATGCCAAACAGGCTTTCCATCACTTCGCTGCGCCCGGCTCCGACCAGGCCTGCCACACCGAGAATTTCTCCCCGGCGCACACCGAAACTGACGTCGGTGAAGCGGTCTTTGCAGCTCAGATGACGAACGGTCAGCACCTCTTCCCCGATGGCATTGTTGAATTTAGGGAAAAGCTGTGTCAGCTCACGCCCGACCATTTTAGTGATCAGAGACTGGCGCGTGAACGCACTGGTGCTGTCGCTGCCCACCCAACTGCCGTCACGAAACACGCTGATCTCATCCGTGATGGAAAAGATCTCATCCATTTTGTGACTGATATAAACGATGGCTTTACCCTGTTCGCGCAGATCGCGAATGATGGTAAATAAATGTGCGACTTCGGTTTCCGTCAACGCGGAGGTGGGCTCATCCATAATGACAATGTCGGCATCCCAGGACACCGCTTTGGCGATTTCCACCATCTGCTGTGAGGCGATGCTCAGTTCGCCTACCATGCGGTCGGCTTTCAGTTTGATATTGAGCCGGTTAAGCAGCGCCTGCGTGTCTTTATTTAGCCGGGCATGATCGACAAAACCAAATTTCATCGGCTCCCGCCCCAGCCAGATATTCTCGGCCACGGTCATGTGCGGCACCAGATTCAGCTCCTGGTGGATCATTGACACACCCGAACGTAACGCATCCATGGTGTCCCTGAACTGCACTGGCTCCCCTTTAATCTTGATGGTGCCCTGATCGGGACGGTAAATCCCGATCAGGCACTTCATTAAAGTGGATTTGCCCGCGCCATTTTCACCCATCAAAGCATGTACCGTTCCAGAGCGGACGCGCAGCGACACATTGTCCAGTGCCTTCACACCCGGAAAGAACTTGCTGATGCCTTCGGCTTCAAGCGCAAAAGCGGTCATACATCACCTCCGTACTACGGGTTCAGACGTTTATTTTTGGTTCATGCTGGTATATTTGGTGTAGTTGTCTTTGGTGATCAGCTGGAATGGGATATCAACAATCTTCTGCACTTTTTCACCGTTTGCCAGTTTGATTGCGGTCTGAACAGCGCCTTCACCCTGCCCTTTTGCATCCTGGAATACGCTGGCCACCATCTTGCCGTTCTTGATCATCTGCAACGCATCCGGTGTGCCATCCACGCCTGCCACCAGAATGTGTTTATCGTTCTTGCCTAATGCCTGAATGGCACCAATCGCCATTTCATCATTGTTTGACGCGATGGCATTGATATCATCGCCAGCGGTCATCCAGTTGCTCACGACATCTACCGCATCGTTGCGGCTGAATTTCGCCGTCTGCTTTTGCACCACTTTAATATTCGGGTATTTCGCCACTACGGCTTCCACACCTTTGGTGCGTTCGCGGGTCGATTCGTTAGCCAGATCACCTAATAAAATGGCAACGTTGCCCTTGCCGTTCATCGCCTTCGCCAGGGCTTCCATCTGCAGACGGCCCGCCAGTTCAGAGTCAGAGCCCACAAACGCCATTTTGTCGCCTAGCTGGGCCTGGGGTTTACGGTTAACAAATACCAACGCCACACCGGCCTTGGACGCCTGATCGATAATGGGTTTTACGGCGTCAGTGTCGACGGGGTTAACAATGATGGCGTCAACGCCCTGTCCAATAAAGTTCTGTACCTGCTGGAGCTGCTGGGCCACATCGCCTTTGGCATCTTCGATCTGGCCTTTGACGCCATCTTTTTTCATCTCATTTTGTACAGCGTTACGCACAATCGTCAGAAAGTTGTCATCGAAAACCGCCATAGAAACACCCACGGAAATATCTTTCGCCATCGCAGCGGCGGGCAACATGCAGGCTAACAGTGAGGCAACAATCGTTTTTTTGATGTTCATAGGGACCCTTCTTATTTGTTAACTTGCTAGCGATTTACGTTTCGAATGAAAAATATCTTTTACATTCACACTGCCTCGCCGGCGTTTTTATGGAAAATTTGAGGTAAGACGACTACGTTGATGCTTTTGCTAAAATCACCACTGCTTTTCTTATCCGCATGATTTTTCTTAACATGCTGACGGTATTGTCCTGACGCTGGTACGTCCATCCCACTTTCAGGCGCCAAGCAGTTTGTTTATTCCATATATTTCTTTTTTGAAATTTTTATCATAAAAGCACTGAAACAAGCGTTTTGATATCGTCAAATAACAAAACTTTGACATGCGTCTAACATCTACTGAGAAATGGCGTTAAAGTGAGATCCTGTTAGCAGTTTGAAAAGCAAGCGAATGTGTCTGATATTCACCAATGCGCTGCTTTTACGAGCACTTAAACGCAAACCATGAAAGAGGGCTTTGACATCCCTAACCGGCGCCGCTACTATTCGCCCCGTTCTGACAATTCCTCTGTAGTTCAGTCGGTAGAACGGCGGACTGTTAATCCGTATGTCACTGGTTCGAGTCCAGTCAGAGGAGCCAAATTCTTGTTTTCAGGCATGCTTTAAAGCCTTTCAACCCGGTTTTATTACGTCTGCGTGAGAAATTTTTCCGATGCGTAGTGGGGTTAACCTGCGCATTCGGCGAAACAGCAAATCTGATTGGCGTCATTCCCGCTCGATAATAGCGTCATAAATCTGTTCCCCAGCCGTACGTGAAAAGCCCCAGCATCCCCCCTTGTGATCGCCTTTTATACTGACTGATTCACAGCGTCTTTCTCTGCTTGTCCATCCTGACGGTTCACGCCGCTGTCCTCTCCGAGAGCGCCTCGACCAAAAAGAATCCCGCATTGCATCAGGTGCCCGTCACTGACTCCTCCTGCCATCCGCGCGACGCTATGCGTAACTGGCTGAAAAAGAAGATCAATCCCGCATAACCGCACAGAACTGGAAAAGTCGGTTCAGATTCCGACCCGCAGGCTGGCGCAGTAAAAGGAGGTATCCTGTTGAAAGCTGGGTTCTTCCGCGCTGTTCTGCGCCCGGTTTGGCTAACGTCTACACGGCCAAGGCTTTCTGTTTGTGAAGCGTGGCGCTGTCCGCGACAGCATTGGGCAAGGAAGCGCTGCCCATAGCGCTGGCGTGGTCAGGTATGTTTACAGGCAACAGAAGTCTTGAGTCACGTGTTGATATAAAAATATTGGCTTTTATGGCGTCAGCCCCTACCGATATCCCCTCCGTCACAAAAAAGCGTCGTTCTGCGGTTTCTGAAAAGGACACTTAGGTTCACTCGTTCTTTGCCGAAAACAACATGGGTACGACAACACCATAACTGGAGAGAATGATGAAGGTATCGACACGACTGTCTGCTGGCTTTGCTTTTTTGATACTGCTTTTCGTCATCAGTTCAGCGGTTGCAATCAGCAATCTGCTTGAGACGCGTCAGAATATTGATGAGATCGTCAACACCAACCTTAAAAAAGTGACTTTGTCTAATGATGCAGGTACGGCGCTGAGAAATATGCTTGTTGAGGTGAGAAATATGGCGCTCTTCTCTGATCAAAAAGCAATTGAGAATGAGTGGGGCCGCTTTGAAACTCAGAAAGGGGTTTATACCCAGAAACGCACTGAGCTTGCATCCATGATCGAACGCGACCATAACCAGCAGGAAATTGGCCTACTCAGGAAAGTACAGCAGAATGAACAGGCCGCGCTCACGACACTCGCGACGGCGGCAAACATGGGCAGGCAGAGACAACTGAATGGCCTCGCAGATTATCTGACCAACGTTGTTCGTCCCCCTCAGCAAATCCTTATCTCCAGTCTCAACGAACTCACGGACATGCAGCGTGCCTTTGCTGAAAACACCGCCGTGGAAAGTAACGCGTCCGCCAGCCGCGTTATCAAAACCTTTATTGCTCTCATCATTGCAACCGTCATTTCCGGCGCCCTGATTTGTCTCGTCATCAGCAGGAAGCTGATGCGCCAACTGGGCGGTGAACCTGCACAGGCTCAGGCGCTGGCCGCGACCATCGCTTCCGGGGACCTCACCTCCACCGTGCTGCTGCGTCGCAACGACACCAGCAGCCTGCTCGCCTCACTGGACAGCATGCAGGCCAGGCTGCGCGGCCTGGTATCGCAGATAAAGGATGCTTCCACTTCCGTGGCGCTGGCGGCCGACGAAATCGCCCAGGGCAACACCGAGCTGTCGTCACGAACCGAGCAGCAGGCGGCCGCCCTGCAGGAAACCGCTGCCAGCATGGAGCAGCTGACCGCCACGGTGAAGAGCAACACCGCTGGCGCGCAGCAAACCGCTGAATCGGCCCGAGATACGGCCCGCCTGGCCCGTTCGGGTGAGGCCGACGTGCAGCGGATGTCTGGCACGATGCAGGATATTTCCGTCAGTGCCGCTAAAGTCCGGGACATTACATCGGTCATTGAAAGCATCGCGTTTCAGACCAACATCCTGGCCCTGAACGCCGCGGTGGAGGCGGCGCGCGCCGGCGAGGAAGGCCGCGGTTTTGCCGTGGTGGCCGGTGAGGTGCGCACGCTGGCGCAGCGCAGCGCCACGGCGGCCCGCGATATCAAGATCCTGATTGAACAGGCCGTTGAGCAAGTGGAAAGCGGCGTTGCCGTGGCCTCCTCGACCGGGCAGAGCATCATCAAAATTGTCGGGATGGTCGGCGAGCTGGCGGAGGCCATGGACTCCCTCTCTCTGGCGTCCTCCGAGCAGATGCAGGGGATTTCACAGGTCAGCGTGGCGGTGAGTCAGATGGACGGCGTGACCCAGAACAATGCGGCGCTGGTCGAGGAGTCGTCTTCAGCCTCGCGTTCGCTGTCTGAACAGGCGCAGGCGCTGCGCGGTATGGTAGCGGCGTTTCATGTCTGAGAACGGGTTGTGGGTTCATGGTGAAGCATATTTTCTGTTTTCGTAGAGCATCCCGGTTCAACGGGTGCCGGCACAGGAATAAAGCCCTGATCCACAGCACAGAAAATCACAGGGTTCAGGCTGGCATTGCTGCCGTTGTTGCGCACGTATGACAACAATCGCCACACCCGGAGTAGCCCCCCTTTCACGCGCTCCCGCCTGTTTTTTACAATGGCATTACACAGCGAATCTCGATGAGGTTCGCTGTTCACTGACGCCTCAACGTCGGAAAAAAGAGGATGCTCCCCGCAAGCATTCGTCTGCATGGGGTTAAAACTCGACGACAATATTGCCTTTGGGAATGCTACAGCACGACAAAATATAGCCCTCTTCTACGTCCTCATCGGTGATGCCGCCGTTGTGGTTCATCTCCACTTCCCCTTCCAGGCATTTCACCTTGCAGGTGCCGAAGATGCCCATACCGCACGCCTTGGGAATATGCAGCCCCAGCTTGAGGCGTCAGCCAGTGACGTTTTCTTCGCGTTTACAATAGCTCCGGCCACGTCATAATCAGCTTTGCCTGCACAGGCTCGGCCAGCAGGCTGGGATCGGGCTGCCAGCTGTCCCAGTCGCGAAATGCGCTGAAATCAAGCCCGGTGAGGGTTTCCAGTGAACGAACCGCCACGCGGTATTCGTCCACCTGCGGCGCCGCTTCCGGTTGTAAAAGCGGCAACACGCGGCGAGGCTCATCCAGCAGCTTATCCTGACTGACCAGCAGTGCGGTGGCCTGCGGCGTGCCCTGTGGACCGATGCGCAGAACGACCTTCCAGAACAGCAGCGGGACCTGCAAATCCCCGTACTGCCGATGTTGATCGTTCAGTACCGGGCCGGTCAGTACACTAATTTGCTGTTTAGTCTTCAACACACCATATTCCAGGATATAGCGCTCAACCCCTTGCCAGTACTGTACGCTCTGGTTAAAGCGAAAATGCTGCGGGGAACAATTAGTGAAGTGGAACGTGTCTTTATTGGCGCGCACCGCCTCAGCCGCCGTGCCCCAGGTGGGATCGCTGCGGCGGGTGAGATGACCGCGATCGAACCAGCGACTGAACGCGCTATAAAACGACTGACCAGTAACATAGCGGCTGTCGATGCGGCTGTCTTCATACCAGCGGTCACCTTCGGGCAACAGCGAAGGTTGCCCACTGCCGCGGTCAATGTTGATATAGCGTGCCCCATCGATATTGGTGGCGGTAAAAAAAGCCAGCCGTCGTTCGGCATTCATCAGCAGAGAAAAGTGCTCGTAATTCAGCCTGGCATCAGCGCCGTTGCGCCCGTCACGCAGAGGGGCGACTTCCCCTGCACGCGGCGCGATAATCTGTGCCATATCGACAGGATTGTCCGCCAGAAAGTCTGCCTGAAAACCGTCGCGATTAAAGTAGTTTTCATCTGGCGCGGCGGCACTGGACTCAGGCAGTAGCGGTGCATTATCGGCCGTGAGCGCCTGCATCAGGATTGCCTGCCCATGCGGGGACAGCGCTGGCAACTCGCCCTTCAGCCAGTCGGTGAGCGCACTCATGCGAATGCCTTCGTTAACCCATTTTCCGCTGTCTTCTGTGGCGCCATGATGAAGGGCCACCAGCTGCCAGCCGTCGTTGAAGACCGGTGCACCTGACGAGCCGCCTTCACTGTCGGCCTCATAGTGCAGAAACTGTTCGTGACGTGCTAACAGGGCATTGTTGCGCAGCGTGATTTGCTGTGGCGCACCACCCGGATGATGGATGAGATTGAGGCTGATGCCCAGCGCATGTTTATCATTACGATCGTTAAGTGCCAGCGGCAGCGGTTGCTCACCGCTGTCGTTAAGCGCCTCGCCAAGCGCTATTAACGTACAGTCGAACGCCTCCGTTGGGCTGGAAAGCCAGAAACTCTCGGCATCCACCGCATAGAGACGTCCTGGAAGAATTTCGCCGGATTCGCCCTGGCGATAACCGAACTGCAGCGTGATGCGGCCCGAAATGGCGGCTTCAGGCAGCACGTGATGATTCGTGACGAAGAGGTTGCCATAGGTCAGAAATCCACTTCCCTTAGGTATGCCATCTTCTCTGACCAGCGCGACGGCGCGGGCTGCGCGTAACCCCTGCTGTAAAAATGACACCGGCAGCAAGTCATTAGCGCCCATAATGACGCTCTGGCGGGCCCGCTGTTGAAACGCATAGCGCTGCGCTCGTCGTGAGTCCGGTTCCGCCTGCTGGCCCTGGCTGAGCGCAGTGCGCGTCTGCTGCCGTTGCCCGGCCGTAATCGCCAGCCTTGAGGCTATCTGCGCTTTCAGTTGCTCGTTCATTCGCATCTCCATGGTTGGGTTTGCTCTCTTTAACCATAGCTGTTTATCACGGAACAGGCGGCACATTGCGGCGCTGCGACACAGTGGCTAACTTGCAGAAAACATGGTCTCTATAAGACTGTTTCGGCGTCTTAAACTGGCCTTTCCTGACGATTTGAACGGCCCTGCCATGTGGTAAACTGTGGATGAAATAACCAGGCTGCTGAATCCTTCAGCAAACGATCCGAAAGCGGGTAAAACCGCTTTGACTCAGCATGCCGACTCCATTACTATGCGCCCTGTAGCACGATTCCTCTGTAGTTCAGTCGGTAGAACGGCGGACTGTTAATCCGTATGTCACTGGTTCGAGTCCAGTCAGAGGAGCCAGATTTAAAGAAGCCCGCTCAGGGAAACCTGAGCGGGCTTTTAAACATTATTACTCCTGAGTTCTGTCCTGTCTGAGTTGAAAAAGTTATTGTCATTGTGACATGCACTGACCAGTACCCTGATCGTGGTTTTAAGTTTAAGACTTTTCCAGGTCAGCCATCTGAAAACCGTTACCTGTTGTTGACCCTCTGGAATTCAGCTCTGCTAAGGCCGCTTTCCCGTTAGCTTCACGCATACGATAAGCATTGACAGTGTAACTAGTGCGACTCATGGTGCGCTGCCAAAACAAGATAACATGATGGCTACTGTGGAACATTTTTGAACGTGCTGACACAAAAACGAAAATTAATCCTATCGGAGATTTATTGTGTCAGGACATATCCCCAGAAGTTCACAAAATCCCTATCAATATTCTGCTTATCCAGAACGCCCCTCTTCACGGCAAAGCAACACGCAGGTCAATAGCATGCAGCGTCCTCCTTCGCGTTCAGGGGCCTTTTCAACGAGTCAAATGCGCAGTGCTATGCCAAGGCTACAAACCAGTTTTACTTCGCATCCTTCTCGCTCTCAAGGTAACGATTCCATACCATCGCCTTCTCACCCTTTATCTGCTCAGAGCGCGAGCAGCAGCGGAAGTAGCGCGATGTGCATTACCCGCCAACCTACTCAATCGCGTTCTGATAGCCTCCATGGCATGCCCCAGCGCTCGCAATCACGGTCTGGCCACCGGGCGCCAGCCCCTGAACTCACTCATGTAAGGCAATTACCGCCCGATGAACAAGAACGTTTTTTAAGTGAGCACGATCCGATGAGGTATATGCATAACCTCAACGCCAATACCAGTCTTTATCGGACTACCGAACGCCGATATGTCAGCAACGGCTGCATACAAGGGAATCCTGAGTCAATGGCAAGAATTGTGCGTCATGACAAATTAGTAGCGAATCAATCGAGCAGATTTTATGCTGATGCGCGAGTAGGAACGGCTGAAGCCTATTCACCGGCACCAGCTCGTGCAAGTGATCTCGGCCCTACACTGAATGTAATGGCAGGCTCTCAAGCTCATACCTTTGCCGCGATGTACGGCCGGCAAAATCCTAATAATATTGTTGTTAAAATGAAATTAGGGGATTTTCTCCAACGTGGTGGTAAAGTCTATTTTGATGTCGGCTCAGCTATAACAGGGGATCGGGATACAGCGCCTTTAATTGTCACATTACCCCACGGTGAGAGTGTTCCAGTACAAATCGTACAATAATCAGCTTACATTGATTAGTATGCTCAAACTGAGAACATCAATGTGACAATGAATAAACCAGTAAAAGTCGGTCTTATGTATTATTAATACAGACAGTGAGGCCTGACATACCTGTAGCAAAAATATATTAAAACATTCGAATCGATCATAATTAATAACAGTAGTGATAGTCTCCCCTATACATATTTGAACAACATTTACACCATACTCGAAAAAATAATTTTCAAACATGGTTTTACAGCGAAAAATTAAAGACACTACGCATCCAAAATACGTTACCTTTAATAAAGGGATCTTTTTTAGATTCTACCCACCTGCCAAAAAAAGATGAGGAAATTATTATGAGAACGTCTTCCGACTCATCACGAATCGGCCAAAACGAACATTATTATGACGCAGTAGAGTACCAGCCTGAGAATGCAACGCCTACAACGATATCGCATAATGAATCGACGCAATCAGTGGCTACCGGCTCTGTTAACGACGCAACGGAAAGAGGCGCACTCAGTCCTAATGAAAAAGCGATACATAGTAGATTATCGCGCATCTTTGAAAAGCATATCGACGCTGATAATTGTGATGCGCTGGATAAAATGATTCTAACCAGGACAAAGCAATTGCATAGTATGGGTGAAACGCCGGAAAGTATTGAAGCAACAATTCTGAAAGGCATACGGTTAAACAGAGCTAATCATTTTTTGAGAGGTGCGGTAAGATCCATTCCGTTTGCGGCTTCATCGATGGCGATTGATTCATTTCCTGTACTATCATCGTTTGCGCATCATGCTGCACTTCTTGGCATGAATGCCGGTATGCAAGCGAGTCTTGCAGATACTTTTGGCTGTTCTCTTCTGAATCGAATGACTGCGGACGTCACCTGGATGCAAGCAAAAGAGAATGAACTTGAACCCGTGATGCAAACAATATTTCATAAAAAACTGCCAACCGAAACTGCGCTTGCTGCAGAAAACAGCCTTTCCATTCAGTACTATAGCTTAAGAAACGCACTACGCATTGGCTTAAATTCAGGCGTATCAGCCTGGAAAGGCCCGGCAGTCGCTGCACAGGTAGACAGCTATTTTTCTGCCGTTGGTGGTATCGTTTCTGGCGGACTCATGAGTGTTACTAACAATGAAGTCAATTTAAAAAAAAACCGGATTGGTCCCGAATATCTTTTTTCACGTGTTGACTGGGCTCAGCAATATAACGCACTTAAAAACACATCACCTTTTAAAGACGGTGTCACTAGTGGGGTAAAAAGAGCCGCCTCTTTTCCACTGGATGTCATAACCGACTCGCCTGCAGCATTACGGGCGTTGGCAACGGCAGGTGGCTTGGGAAAAACCGCGATTATGGCAGGTGGCGTTGGCGCCGTCAGTTGGGCCCGATCCGCAGTGATGGCCGCCATGGGCAGTGCTCATTTCAGTTCAGCCTCAACGCAAGCAATGAGTCATCTGGTAAACACTTTAGGATTAGCACCAATTTATGCGGCAGTTCCGGCCGTAGAAATTATGGGCGAGAAATTGGGTAACGACATGAGTCATGCCATTCATGAAACTCCAAATGCCATAACAAGTGCGGCCAGTTGGTTAGGGAAACAATTCCAGGGAAAAATGCAGAGATGATTAAAAAATCTTATTTATGAATACAATAACATCGAACCTGGAACTTTATTATTTTTTAACCTACTTAAAATTGACCTAATGAGGTCACAATATGGTCAATACATTAAGAGGATAGGAAAATGAATACTATATCTGGTAGCAATGCACAGCCATCTCTGCCTTTACATGTCAATTCATGTGAAATTACGCTCAATTTGGATAACAACAGGAATACGCCCACCCAGAGTAATGAGCCTATTAATAACAGAAATATCAACTTTGGTGGTAATGCGGGAACACCATTAGATAATGAGGCTTCAAATAACACTAGCAATGCCAATAATAACTCTGCACAGCTTTCTCAAACCATCATGCAACTCATGCAAATGATGATGCAGATGATGCAGTCACTTATGCAAAGCTCTCAAAAAAATAATGACCATACCGGTAGTATTCAGTCACCCTCCACTGGAGGTGCGAGTGATGTTGATGGCTCAGATGATATCAATGGCTCAGATGATATCGATGGCTCAGATAAAACTGATGAGTCTGAAGATGTTGATCAGCCTGAACAAGGGAATTCAGAGGAAAATGGCGGAACTGCATTTCCTTCTCAACCAGCAGGATCAGGCGTTGGGGAGAATAGTGGTGTCTCATCATCCGGTTTGCATCTACCTGAAAGTCTCAAACCTTTTGAAGGTGCCATTGAAAAAGCGTCCAAAGCATCAGGCATTGATCCGGCAGTGCTGGCAGGCCAGATCTATCAAGAATCAAGAGGCGTTATCAATGCCTCATCAACGAACGGTGGCAACGGATTGACTGATGCCGGTCTCATGCAAGTTAACGAGAACACATTTAAGGATCTGCAAACAAAATATCCAGATCTCCTTAAGTCTGATGCAAATCCCAACAACCCTGATGACAACATTATGGCAGGAGCGTTGTACATGAAAGATATGAAAGCGCAATTTAATGGTGACGATGGTGCAGCATTGCGTGCTTACAATTCAGGGCCAGAAAATGTGAACCTAAGTAATTTAAGTGATATTTCAAAATATGGTACCGGCGATTCAACTTACGTTAATAAAGTTCAGAATTTCGCAGCCATTATCAAAAGTGGTACAGGTACTCTCCCTGCGTGATTTTAGTTAATTTACAGGCAGTATGATTTAGATACTGCCTTACATTATCATATCGTGAAAAAATATAAACATGGAATCTCCACTATAAATAAACTCCAGTAGCCATCCGACACTTACGATTAAATCGTTAGTGTCAGAAACTTAAGTATATATCCTGCAAAATGACTTCACCAACCTTCCATTTTAAGTCCTGTCTACGCAATGTTGATCTAATGCCGTGTCCCCATAGAAATTCATCAATAATACCCAACAAGAATAAAGAAAAGCAAACGTGGTAAGGATATCCCTACAAATAAAAGGCGATTGCCTACAGTAAGTTCAGAGGAAACTGATAGTTCGTCACGAAGTGCTAATGAATGATATGAGTTAACTAAATTAAAGAAATAAGCGTTAATTTAATTTTTTGAGTATGGGATTTTTTTAATTCAGGTAGCCGATTTACCTGATGTAATTTCAAGGGGAATGGTGAATAAAATGCTTACAAATCGAGAAAAACTATACGAATTATATGATTTTCCTGAAAAAAACAGGGAGTGTGCAATCCCTGATGCCCAGAATGACGCCTGTTTTCCGCGCATCCAAACTGAATCTGGTGAAGCAGATTTCCATGCTAGCTTGCACAAAATGATAGAAACACTCGCGCCTTTAGATGTTGACCTGCTTCTGGAAGGTGAGACCGGAACAGGAAAAGATACATTAACGCGTAAAATTTATGAACTTTCAGGCGCTAAAGGGCCCCTGGTACCTGTCAATTGTGCGGCTATTCCGGAAAATCTTGCAGAAAGTGAACTTTTCGGTGTGGTTTCTGGAGCCTATACCGGAGCGATAAGTTCACGCCCCGGATACATTGAAACATCGGGCGATGGTGTTCTTTTTCTTGATGAAATTGATAGTATGCCTTTGGTTTTACAGGCCAAACTTCTACGCGTGCTTGAAACACGAAGCGTATGCAGGCTTGGCTCAACCCAGCCTATTGAATTAAAGTTACGGGTTATTGCGGCATCCCAAACGCCGTTAATTAAACTTGTCGGACAAGGGAAATTCCGACGAGACCTCTACTTTCGCTTGTCAACAATTAAAATTCAGACCCCAACCTTAAGATCAAATGCTGAGCTGATTATTCCTTTATTTCAGCGATTTACTTTTGAAGCAGCGGAGAGATTAAACCAACCCGTCCCTGCCCGCTCACTCGAACTGGATGAGTCGCTTCTATTGCATGCCTGGCCAGGAAATATTCGGGAACTTAAGGCCGCAGCAGAACGCTATGTATTAGGGCTTTCACCTTTAAACAGTTCTGTCCCACGTGAACCCGGCGCGACATTGCTTAAAGATCGTTTGCGCCGCATCGAACGTTGTCTAATCACAGACTGCCTTAAACGTCATGAGAATAAAATTGACAACGTTGTACATGAATTGGGGATACCTCGACGTACACTTTATCACAGAATAAAAATGCTAAATATTGGTAACGAATGATCTTTGTATAAATTGAATATGATTATGGAACTAACACAAAGCCCCCTCCACTTAATAGTTGAATATGTCGTGTATTCATTAAAACGTAACTATTAATTTAAAAGAGGATATAGCTATGCCTTCAACGAGTTTAGCAAGTATGGCAGGTGGTTTTGCAGGCGGTGCGGCTTCAGGTGCAGGTCAGATGGCCAGCAGTAGTGGTTATGCAGCAGGCATGACAGGCGTAATGGCTGAAATGCAGTCAAACAGTATCAAAAACGCCCAGATGGGTGCTGAAATGCAAAACCTGAACCAAATTGCTAACAACGCAATTACAGCAGGTAACGCAGCGACCCAGAACAAAGTCCAGTACTAAGTTATTCCTTTACGGGCTGTTTCTGCAGCCCGTAATTTTCCTAATAAGTTTGTCAGGAGACAAAAATGAAAGTCACCTCTATACAGAATACTAATGTTGCCCCTGACCTGACAATAAATGCAACATTCTCAGAACCGCAAAAATCAGACGTTGACTATTTTTCATCACAACTTGCGGTCGATTCCAGCGAGTCAGAAGCAAAAAAGATTAAACCAATATCACATTCATCGGCAATTTTTTCAGAGTTATCACAAACCTTTTCTAGTAATGAACATAAACGCGACCTGGCATTTAAAGACCTTAAAAATGCTTCTCGTTCTTCTGATATGCTTGCTATGAGCAGAGCTAATGAGTCCATCTCAAACTATTACATTGAAAGTCTGATGAATGCCAAAATTGTTTCTAAAGCGACGCAAACTCTCGATAAACTAACTAACCTGCAATAATAATGACGATGAAAAATATCGCCTTAAAATTATCATTTTTCGTGCTGTTATTTACCCTTTCAGGGTGTAATGACGCAACGGTGTTGTTCAGTGGTCTAAGCGAAACCGATGCAAACGATATTATTGCGGAACTTAATCAGTATCATATTGATGCTCACAAGCAGATGGACAAGACAGGTGTTGCAGTTTCCATCGAGTCATCAGAAATTGAGCGAAGTGTAAAAATACTTGATGCAGTTGGTCTACCACATAAAGCACGAACGAACCTTGGCGAAGTTTTCCAAAAGAATGGGGTGATTTCAAGCCCACTTGAAGAGCGTGCTCGTTATATTTATGCACTTTCTCAGGAAGTTGAATCAACACTATCGCAAATTGATGGTGTTGTGACCGCGAGGGTTCATGTCGTACTCCCCGAACGTATTGCACCAGGTGAGCCCGTACAACCTGCGTCAGCATCTGTTTTTATTAAATATCGTACAACACTTGATCCCGATAGTATTGAGCCGCGAATCCGTCAGCTTGTTTCAACCAGTATACCTGGCTTGGCTGGTAAAACTGATCGAGACTTATCTATCGTGTTTGTTCCCGCACTCACATACGAAGATCATACCGATATTATTCAACTCGGCCCATTTCAACTGACACCTGATGAGTATAATACGGTTAGGTGGTGTATCAGTGGCTTTATCGTTCTTATTCTGGTTGTTATTTTTATTTTCTTTCGAGCCGGCAATAAGCTCAAACGCCTTACCAAACGTACAGAATTACCTGCGGAAAAATAGCGATGACAAATGGGCACGAGATTGATCATTGGGTTGAATGGTGGCATAAAGGATGGTGGGTTAATATGGATGATAGCTGGAAAAACCATGCTGTCTTCCAGTTGCCGAAACAAGCAATAAAACAAATTAGCATGCATCATGCGAGTGAAATGTCGCATGTCTTTGGTGTTCCTGATTCTCTTCCTCCACCTGTTCATTTGAGAATTTTAAAAATAATCAATCTCAATACGCAGGAACGCGCGTCGCTATTGCATATCATTCATGAAATGTGTTTTCCTCATCAGCGCCAGTTTACATTCAGTTCGGCCGAAAAAATTAACTATCGCCGTATATCGCGCGCTTTACGATGTGAGAAATGGCTCTGCGCTGATTACAGTACTTCGGGTGAAGCGACTGCGTTAGTTCTGCTCAGAGAGCTTTCTATGGAAAACTGGCCAAGACTCCGTTTTAGTTTCGACAAACATAACATTCAGCAAAGTGAGCTCATGACGCCCAATGAATCTATTCACCCGGGACGGTTAAACGCACTGTGGGAGTCAGCCTTATGGAATCTTCCACAATACGGGAACTGAAACTATGTGGGTCAAAAAGAAAATCACATTACTTCCCTCTGCGCCCAAGGTGGATAGCAACATCATTCACCTGGAAGATCTGGATATGCATGAGAAGGGCTTATCCATTATTGAACAGGCGAAAGCTCAGGCGGTTCTTTTGTTAGAAAAAGCTAATGAAGAAGCCGCTTTGAACAAAGAAAAATCCATAGAATGTCATGAAGCGCTGCTACAAGAACAACGTAAAAATCAAGAAGAAATTTTTTTATTGCAGGCTAAAGCTTTTTTTAATGAATGGGAAATACAACGGCAAGAATGGTCAAAGCGTCTTCTGCCACGTCTTGAAAATTTGCTGGTTGATGCACTTACACAAATACTTAACGAACAACCCATGGATATTAAAGTCAGTTCAATGCTTTCGCACCTGAATCAAGTACTGGATACTAATACTGGCACAACGCTCTATTGTTCATCAGACATCAGCCCTGAAATAAAAAAATGGCTTGCCACGCATCCGGAACTGAACTGGACTTGCAAAATAGATAAAAACCTACCCAATGTCTCGCTACGCCTGGAAAATGAAAAAAGCGAAATACCAATTAGTTGGCAATCTCTTTGCAAAAAAATGGCGCAACGTCTTCAGGAATAAGGATTAATCTCTGGGAATATTCTGTTGGAACAGTCAATATCAACATACCACTTAATCATTAAGCAAGTACAGGAGAGATAAAAATGAGTAGTGATGTAATGTCAAGGCGTCTGGATCACAATCTGGTTAAAGCACAAAATGATGCTTTCAATTTTGCCCGTAACCAAAATGACAATCCATACGACATTGGTGATATGTATGCTTTCCAAATGGCGTTTATGGACGTTTCAAACGCTAACTGGGCAAATTCACAGTACACTCAGTTCACTCATGGCATTCGTAAAGCCATCATTGACTCTATTACATAATGGATGAAGATGATATTTACAGGGAAGTAGATAACTGGCTCAACTGTCCTGAAAGACCGCTTGAGCTACTATTTAATGATATTCATTTATGCCTCGAACGCTGCAATGGAGGATTTTTTGTTTTCTCGCGCGTTATTACTTTACATGAGGTTAACAACGATACATTAAAATTACCAATAATGATAACTCCGTTTGCACTTGAAAAGTTTGGTTTAACCGCTGCGGCACTGGGTTTAAACCCATCCAGTCAGACACTTTATCTTATACAGCGTATCGGTCAGGATAAAACGGAGGAATTATTTTCACAACTAGATGACATCAGCCAGCAAACCGAAATATGGCAAGCCGTTATTAAAACGATACTCCCTGCAACTGTCTATTCAGCGTCCTGATAAAAGGAGAGACGCGTGTTTAAACTTAAACCACTCATTACACATTGCTTACGCTCACCACTTATTTTTGCACTCGCACTTAGTGCCAGCCCTATTTATAGCAGCTATGCCAGTACGCCAGATGACTGGAAAAGTGGTGCTTATGCCTATTCGGCCGATCAAACATCACTCAATGTGATTCTTCAGGATTTTGCAAACGGCCATGGAGTCGATATTAATATCGATGGACTCCCCGAGGAAACGGTCACTGCCCGCTTACGGTCAGAAAGCCCGGAAGCCTTCCTCAACCGACTTGCACTTGAATATCATTTTCAATGGTTTGTTTACAACAATACACTTTATATTAGTGCACAGTCTGCACAAACCTCCCGTAGATTAAAAATCAGTCAGGATGCAGCACCGGATATCAAACAGGCATTGGAAGGCGTGGGACTTCTGGAGCCGCGATTTGGCTGGGGAGAATTACCTGATGATGGTGTTGTGCTTGTGACAGGTCCACCGAAATATGTCGATCTGGTTTCTGAGTTCAGCAAAAAATCCGAACCAGATGAAAAGAATACAGAAACCACTTTAATGGCTTTTCCACTTAAATATGCTGATGTTGCAGACAGGAGTATTAACTTCCGGGACAAAAAACTCGTCGTACCGGGCGTAGCAAGTATTTTAAATGAACTCTTGGGCCAGGGTGGGAGCCAAAGCGCAGGTGGTGTACAGGATAACCAGGGCGGGAACGCGGGCAGTGACCTTGGCGACATGGCACGTCAGAATCAGATGAATGGCGCCAATATGCTTTATAATCAAATGCTGCAGCGTGTTACCGGTTTGAATGCGGCACATGAACATAATGGAGACTCGGATCATCCAGAATTACAAGGTAAAGTGTCTGCCGATGTCCGCAACAACACGTTGCTTGTAAGGGATGACAAAAAACTCCGCGCGGAGTACCAGGCACTCATTAATATGATCGACAAACCTCAAAAGCTCGTTGAGATTGATGCTTTGATTGTCGACATAGATCGTAATGAACTGTCTCGTCTTTCTGTGGACTGGCAGGGCCAGTTTGGCAGTGTCACGGGGGGACCGTCATTATTAAGCGGTGCAACCCCTACCCTTGCCATTACTGATCCAACACGTTTCATTGCAGATATTCAGGCACTTGAAGGCGAAGGAACAGCTTCTATTCTTGCTAATCCCTCTGTATTGACGCTGGAAAACCAACCTGCCGTCATTGATTTTAGTAAGACAGCATTTATAACCGCCATAGGTGAGCGCGTAGCGGATATTCAGCAGGTGACTGCCGGTACCAGTCTTCGCGTTACCCCGCGTTCCATTGGTCAAATTCCAGGTAAAGAAGCTGTCCAACTGGTTGTGGATGTTGAGGATGGCAAACTTAACGAAAAAGAAGATGGTTCGGCCAAAAGTACTGAAAATGGCGTGATTAGTACGCAGGCGCTTGTGCAGGCTAAACGATCGTTGGTTATGGGTGGATTTCATACACAACAAAGCGGAGACAGTGACAGCGGTATCCCCATTTTACGAAAGATCCCGTTTTTAGGACGTTTATTTAGCAGTACTAATCGCACGACAGAACAACGCGAACGTCTGTTTATCATCACCCCTCATCTCATTGGCGATCAGGTTGATCCCTCTCGATATGTTGATGCTGATAACCGGGGAACCGTTAGCGATGCATTACAAAATATCAATCGTCGACACGAGTTTGCCAACAGTAAACGCGAGATTGAGAATGCAATGCGTGAACTGGCTGAAGGCCACCTCCCTGGGGGAATGAAAGTCGCTAACAGTGGCCCTTCATTGAATGCACTCTGCCAGTCACCGCTGACCTTCAGGCAGGAACCTCGCCAACAATGGTATTCGAATGACAGTTTTGCCATTACGGTCGGTGTTATCACGAATGTTTCCGGCCAGTCACAACGATTTGATGAAGCAAGTTGTCACCGGGCACAGACGCTCGCCGTTTCTGCATGGCCTCATTCAGAGCTAAAACCTGGCGAATCCACCGAAGTGTATATCGCTTATAATGCAGAGGCGTCGCCATATCAAAATCGCGCGTCTTTACTTCAGCGTAACAGTCTTCGTTCCTCACCTGTTCAGTCTGCACAGGCAGGCAAAAAACCGACTCACCATCATAAAAAGCACACTCATTCAGTGAATCTTGTTCCAAGTGAGACCCAATCATGATGAAAATTTTAGTCATTATCACAGCCTTTATTCTTACGGCCTGCAGTACACCGAAGCTGCCGGGTTGCCGTGAAATGTCATGTCGGCCTGTCTCAAAACCTGACAGCTTAACCATTTGGTGGCAACCCGATTTGAGAAATGGCCCTTATGATTACACCTCCGTCTCCGTCAATCAATGATCGTTGTTAATGATATCAATGCGTTTATCCAGTGCAGCGTCAGGAATGAACGCTGCCGGTGGCACTTGAGTCGCAAGCTGACGTTTGAGTTGGCAGGTGACCATGTCCCACAATTGTTATTACGGCATAACGTTGACTTCAGTAATTCAGCAACCATTTTCAATGCACTGACGGTACGGTATCAACAGCCATCTCGATTTGATGGCTGTTATATTACCAGTGACGACGCTGGTAACTTAATTATAATGTATCATTTAATACCGGGTGATGACGCACACGATATTATAAGATTATTAATCGATTTAAGTGAAAGCCTTCCCGATTGACATCCCCCCTGTAAATATTATTTACAGGGGGGGTTAAAACGAACAGTAAGTGATGACGCGTCTCATCACATAACAAGAGGCATCTTTGATGCCGCAATGTACAATGCCGCTAATCCCCTCCTAAAAGATAAAAAACCGTCCCCGTGCTTTGTTTATGTTCTCTCTTTTCGTAGAAAAGGCTGACGTAACTATTTATTGTTCACTCCCTTAATTCATTGAACACATCAGGCTCAGCCATAAAGCCTTTATATCATTTTTCTTACCAGAAAAAAAAACACTTTAATTATATTAATGGAACGAGTTAAGACGCCATGACACACAGTTGTTTGATTTTATTAACACAATGAGGAAAATAATTATGTCTGGTCGCGTTCCCGGTAGCGCTCAAAACCCATTTCAATACTCATATTACCCCGATCGCCCCCCCTCCCGACAAGGAGGCAGTTCATCTTCATCGATGAACATTTACGGCATGCAGCCACACGCTAGCCATTCTGGTCAGATGCCTTATGCCGGACAGAGTTTATATAGTATGGCACCGCGTCCTCCTTCTGCAGGAGGCTATGGTATGCCTCCACGTCCCCCTTCAGCCTCAGGGTATGGAATGCCACCGCGTCCCCCTTCTGCTTCAGGCTATGGCATGACATCGCATCATCCTTCGATGGGAGGATATGGTATGCCTCCACGCCCACCTTCTGCAGCCGGTTACAGTGCTCTGCAACGGCCCCCCTCCCGTTCGGGCACCTCTGGCGCTGCGCCGACATCCATGGGGGGACGTCCGGGTGCAAACCGTGCCACCGTCTATGGCAGGCAGGTCGCCACTACTGCGGTAGCACAAAATGGTTTTACCTCAGCGTTTTCTGGCCCGAATTCGAATGCGGTTTTACGACGTGGGAATATGCAGATACCCGCGAACGTGCAACAAAGCATCCTGCGCCATCGGGCTGATTATATCGCTCAGGCCAGACGTAATCTGGCACGTCTGTCGAGTCATGAATTGAATCGTTATCCGGACCAGCTGAGGCGGCTTCACGACACAACGCTTGCCTATAGTCATCAGTACGCGCAGCGCAGAAGCATTGCGACGGTTGCTGATGCGCTGGACCGGTATCAGGCCGATTGTGGTGATAACTATTTAATGAATGTGAATGCGATGGGATATCCCTCACTGCGGCATTACTTAACGGCTATGCATCCAAATCCGGTCAGTGAGCAAGATCTTAATCATTTTGTACAAAATTTTAACGAAAATTATGGTATTGAGGGACAAACAGCAGAAGAATTTAACGATACCAAAACGCACATTGAACGAAATCTCCGTGCGCCCACGGCAGCCTTAGCAGAGTTTTTAGCGCACGCACCCCGTATTTCTGGGGTCACTGTGCAAAAAGGGATGATAGCCGAGGATAATCTGTACGGGACGCGTATCAGTAGTAACGCTGCATTACGGCGAGTTCTTAACGGTGACGCACTTTTATTCAATGGTTTTCTTAGCACCACATCAAGCAGCGCTCAGGCCCTACAGTTTTCAGGTATAAACCGGCTTGATGAGCTTGGCTCTCCTATGTATACCATTGATTTGCGCAGTGACGATCCTGTAACAGAGTCACTCAGACGAACGACACTGGCTAAGTTGCGTACTGAAAACTGGAACCCCTCTTCCCTTATCTTTAACTTTGCGGCGAATAATGCGCGCGGTATCCATGTGGATGCTATGGATGCCCATAATCCCACCAGCATAAGCTTTGTTGGAGAGAAGGAAATTTTATTCGCACCGGGACACAGTTTCCAGGCGAATAAAGTCACGTTGTGTAGCGACGGGTGCGTGATCGATGGTGAGCTGACATACAGCCGTTGACACTCACAAGCCTGTAACCCGCCCTCGGGCGGGTTACAGCGCCAGAGATTCGCGGGTGTATTTCAGGATCGCAGTATGATTACAGCGCATTTTGCATACCCAACTTAATCGCGTGATGTCCGTCAGGCTGATGCAGACTGTACTTCTGCCAAAAACTCAACCACATCCGTGACCTGATTCATAAATCCTTCAAGCATATTGATGAAAGTCTGCTTATTCAGAATTGCCAGTTCGACTTGTGTACAGAGTCGTAGATTATCTTTATCATCTAACGCTAACCAGCAGCCACGCATCGCGTCCATTTCAAAGTTGAGCGCTAACAACATGCGTAAATACCACTCTATTGTTTTCACGTTTTCGTGGAACGTTTCAATTTTACAATGAAAAAGCAGACTCTCACTCTCTGCAGGTAACTCAATAATTGCGGCTTCCTGTTTATCTTTAAAAATGGCACACACACCATTATTTAATGACAGTACCGTATTATGCGCTGCTCCCCATGCTGCAAGCCATGTATTCACGTTGTCTGTCGCAGACATCTTCTCCTCCTTACTCAACCTTTTAGACCCCAATGCTGCTGCTGCCCCTGTAATAACATTTGTGCAAGCGCTTCGTTGGCGTTTGCAATACGCCCTTCCAGACTGTAGCCAACGGGGTTGTCTTGATTTGCACCATAACTAAAGTTGATTTTACCCAGGCTGCGTTTCATTGAAACGGACGCGCTGCTTGCCCCCCCCAGTAAAAAAGCAGGTGTGCCAAAGCCATCATTTTTAATCTGATTTTTAGTAAATTCGACTGCTTTAATACGCATCTTGCCTGGCGAGAGTAATTCACGATGGAGATCGTCGGGAACATTCTTACCGGACAGTAAACGCTCTTCCAGTGCATCGCGCTCCTCATCCTTGAGTTCGAAGGTGACAACGGCAGTGGCACTCGTATTATCCTGAAGTGTCTTAATCAAGGCGGCCAGTTCAGCATCACTCTTAATCATATCGTGAAGCGATCCTAAATCTGCCGGTCCCAGTATGTTTTTCAACATATGAGCTAACATATCCCCAACGCTTTCACCTGTAACTTTGCTCATGTTGTTAACAGTAATTTTATGCTCAGCCCCATCCAGTAATAAATTTCCATCCTGCCAGGCCTGATGTTGACGTATCAGTTTATCCAGTTTGCGCAATGACTCCCGCTGTGAGTTGTTATGCGTATGCATATTTCTTGGCGTAAAGTGCTGGTTTAACTTGGTCATTTTTTCTAATGTTGTGAGAGTGGGTTTGTCATCATCTTTTTGTGGGCCATTCAGTTCCTCCAGGAGCTGGACCGTAGCTGAGTCGGTAAAAGCGCCTTTAATACTGTTGGTTAGCTCTTCGATGTCAGTTGATGCAATCTCGCGTGGTACTTTGGTCGTAACAGACAGGTTATGCTTAGTTGTGCTATCAACGCTTAACTGTACTGATGCGCCAAGGGCGGTAAAAAACGGGACGCGTCCCCTGTCATCTCTTACTGATACACCTATAGGGATTGCAGCACTGACACCTACTACCCCATTACTTAAAACCTGAATACTGTTATTGCTTCGGCCGTAAGAGGCACTGTCCTCTTTACGTGAACGGTCTCTTTCTCGCGTTGCTGACATTAAATTCCCCCCCACATTAGCAATCAACCCAGTGCGTAAGTTGGAAATCACATGCTTTTCGGATTTAGGCGTAACGGGAAACCCCACCGAGGCTTCTATTACGAAGTTCGCGTCCAGACTTACAGTTGCGATATTGCCATGTTTGACACTGTGATTGACGCCCATATTGAGGAGTGTTAATGGATCAAGCGTTCCCTCTTCGAGACCGCGTATAAACTGAGGAAAATCTGCTTCAGTAATATCAAAACTGATACTGTTTTGCTTTTTTAAATCGAGCGGTATTGCAGACATCACGCCGCCAAAACGTATTGTTGGAGACAGATCGCGATCACTATCAATATGAATAGGATGCGCTTTCATATGATCCGTTAGTACGTTATAACCGATACCACCGAGTAAGGTAACACTTCCTCCACCATCACGCCCCAGGCTGATGTTAATCGCCCCCTCACCACGCGTGAGCGTCATATTGTAGTTTCTGGCAAGATTTGCGCGGATACTAGCCGCAGCAATTACACCGCCGGCATGCATGCTTGGCGCCCCGCTAAAGGTGCCTGTCACTGTATAAGCACGACTAAATGAAATGCTTTCCCCTTTATGCATCGTTCGCACGGTTTTATCCAGACGCCTGATTAAGTCAGCCTGATCTTTGGCATGTGTGACTGTTCTGGCCGTCACATTGATAGCATGTTCCGGTTGAGAAAACGCCTGAAGCATTGTTTTTATAGCATCGTAGTTTGCCTCCAGCCTGTCATTGTCCGTAAAGCCCTGCCGAGTAATTTGGTTAATCGGGTTATTTTCCCATTCATCCAAACGCAGGCGGCTGAATTCTTGCCTCAGGCTGCCAAGTTCAGTCTGGCGTTGTTCTATAGGGTGTTGAAGTGCTGAGGCTATGCGCGTGGTAATATGATGTAATTTTACAAGCGTAACCGCATCAAGGATAAGACGGGATTTTATCAGGCCGGTTTTATCATACTTGTCACGGTGCATACCAAAGGGTACATTTTCTTTTTGATAAGACAGCTTTACCTTTTTTTCTGCAAGTGCGCTAAGCAAATGAGAGGCGTGATTAGCCGTATCCCCCGGGTAATGCTTAAAAACAAGCAATAATTTATTGAGTAAATCGCTATTACGCAGTGTGGCAGGATTCATATGATTCGTAAAAGCGTTGAGTTCGGTTTTCACTGGAGCTTCAAATTTTTCATAACGCTCTTTAATTTGGCGAGCCTGATGCATCGTGCTTTGTGCAATAATATGATTAAATGTCACCACATCCTCTAGCCATTCTGGTGCCCCTTTTCGGCTCTTAATCAGAGCAAGTTGTTCGTCAAGAGACAAGGCTGCAGGGTCGACAGGAGGCTTATCCAGAATATGGTTCAATTCTTCAAATTGTTTACTTTGTTCCTCATAAATTGCAGTTAACCCTTTGCGTCCGCCATATTTATGGGTGACTAAAGCATAGGCATTTTTCAGTGGCATCAGACGAATGAGGGGACGAAACACAAAAGTATTAAGACGGGTACGAAATCCCGTATGCACTTTCGTACTGTCATGTCCGGTCTGCCCAAAAGTATTTACTTCTTGTTTATAGGTAAGACCTGTTTTAGCGACCCTACCTTCAGGCGTAGCTCTGCTTATGCGTGTGAAATAACGCTCCGCATAATTATTCATCGAAGTGTCACGAAGTGCGTTTTCGGCATCCACATGTCGCCAGCGGCCATCACCATCATTAGCTAATAAATTTTCACCTATTTTCAATAAAAGCCGTTCACGTTGGTTTACCAGAAATGAATCTGGAAGCACATTCCAGGCATTACCATCGTCATCGATTTCTTGTGGTACATTTTCAATTTTCATATCGTCCAAACGCCCTTTTAGCCAGTGCTCAGCGGCGATACTGAATACCGTTCCCTTGTCACTGAGAATAAACAGGCGATTTGACGGGCCGATAGCAATATCTTTAATTGCATGTCCCCCTTTAACACTGTCATATTCCGAATCAGGTTCTAAACCTTCAGTCGTTTTTGCCACAGCGCTGTACATGGCCTGATTTAATACATTTTTGCCGAGCCTTAATGGCGCGTGTCTTTCCCGACGATTATCGTTATTGACGTGAATGATATGCAGATCGCCATCATGTCCAAGCTGAACAAAGCGCCCATTATCAAGTATCGCGGTCGCAACCCTCTCATGATTAGGTTCAGTCCCCACCATGGCAGTGTCTTCTTTTACGCTTTTCTTAACCTGATATAGCGCAAAGACATTCTGCCCAGCTTGTATTTTATTACTGGAAAAATTTAATTTCAGTTTTTTAACATCGTTCTTGTCGGTAGTAATCCATGCCTGGCCATCCTGACCACAACGTAATGACGTTGCCTCAATTTCTGTTGACTCCCAGGCCTGGGTGGTATCGTTAAAAAAATGCACTTTTCCCTTGTCAAGGGTTAACAGCCCACCTTGACTAATACTGACAATGTGCTCAGGGTCAGGCGAAATCTGTGGTAGTCCTTTGTTATAATTCAGAACAAGGCTGTCACTTAAGTTCCAGGCTGACTGTATGCTTTCGCCATCCTTAAAAGGACTGATAACAAGAGCATGCTTTCTGTCCATAGCGTCTTTAACAACCGCATGCAAACGATTATTTTTACCATGGATCAAATCCTCGACAAAATACCCTTCGCCAACATCCTTACTTAATTTTTGGTGAAGTAATATTTCAAGAACACGATTTTCCCCTGCACCAAACTGCAGTACGTCTTGCGCATCAGCTGTCGTTGCAATATGAATTTTTCCTTCACTGCCGACACCAAGCAATGTATTTTCAGCATGAGCAATAGTATTCAGGGTTAAACCCGATGGTTGGATTTTCCAGGTAACATGCTCATTATTTGATGCATCGAATCTGGGCAAGTATTTAATGCTTTGTTGATGTCCCTCTTCACTCTTGACGAGAAGAAATGCTTTACCCTCTGTCGAAACAGAATAATGTTTAATGTTTTCCTCAATGGGAGAGGTTTGCGAGCCCGAGTCTATGTCAAACAGCGAATGGTTATCATAGATACAAAAAAGTTGTGCATTTTGCTGCAAACTTAATCGCATAACAGATTTATCCGTCTCTGTACCGTGAAGCGTATAGTGTTTCCATTCTGTATTCCCTTCTGCCATTCGATACATTTCACCGTCAACCATGCGGAATAAATGTTGAGTTCCACGCTGAATGAATATACCGGAAAGGTGGCTGAGTATAGCATTGTCTGGAGAAGAAACTTTCGCCTGCAAGTGTACGCGACCAGAGTGAAGTTCTGAGATACAGATATCTCTATCATCATTAAAGGTAATGGCACGCGTTGAGGGGTGATGACCTGTAGGGGTAAAAAAAGGACGGCCAGCATCCTTACGACGAAATTTTGCTTCGGCTTGACTACTGGTAATGCCGATTAGCGAATGGGAAAAAGTATGAAGAGAGATTAATCTCCCACTGTCTTCCAATAGTGCGTGCTGAAGATTTACCGCATCAGATGCGGTGTACTGATAATGTCTGTTTGCATCTCCAATGGTTTGGCTCAAAAATGATTTTCGAACGTCACATTCACTCATCACTGTTACATTATGATTATCTTCGAGCAGTATTTTAACAGTTGCATTTTTAGTAAGTTCACTAAGATTTTCTGATGTATCCGATGGAGTAAGTCTGTCTGACGTGGCAAAGTTAACATGATATGACATCGATGCTGAGGGATCTGTTATTACTGACCCAGTTTTAGGTGCGGCGGTTTGTAAAGACGTACTACCTCCGTTTTCAGCGCGTTCACGATCCCATAAAGCATCAAGCGCATGTTCTATGCTCTCATCCTCATCCGGGAGATTAAGTTGCAAACGGGGTGGAGAACCAGTATAGCTGGCGTCAACTTGATGGCGGGGTTCAACACCTGTTTCTGCAAGATGTTGTGCCCGTTTTTTGTGAAATAGTGAACTGTTAAAAAAACGTTTGAAACGGCTACTCTTTTTGGCAGGAACATAATCAGACTGATGAAGTTGTTCTGCCAGGGTTGAAGGATGCTCACTCAGCGTTCTGTTTAGCGTACCTCCGCCTGAGTGCAAGGGCGCCATAGGCTGTTGAACGACACTTTCCTGACGACGTGAGACAGTCGATAAAGTTTCAGTGCGCTGGTTTTTACGTAAACCCAGAGTAGAAATAACATTCCGCATTACAGAGGCCATAGCACCCGCTCCTGGAAAAGTTACGATCCTGATTACTTATGTAGTGGTTTCAAAATAAAATACGTTCCAGGCATAACAAAAACTTGATCGTTCTGCTTTAGCCATCAAAAAATGTCATGGAAGAAAAGTGCATTTTACATAAAGAAGAATAAAAGTTGCGTATTGTTATAATGCACAAAAAAAACAATGAAGAGTAATTAAACTATTCATCCATTTCAATTATTTCCCCTATATAATGCTCTTCAAACTCACGTAATACACGATAAACCTGCGCCACAGCTTTTAAAGTTTCACGACTTATATATGCCCCCTCCTGAACAGAATGGTAAAGCGTTCTGGTCAGCCAGATGAATCTTACGACTGGCACGCCTTTACTCTGCGCTTCTGCAATAATTTCCTTAGCCTCATATCCCTCACTTTTAAACAACATTAAAGGCAGAGGTGTCACACCATTACGATAATATAATCCGATTGCATAGTGAGTGGGGTTAACAAGGATCATATCTGCATCTTCCGTATTGACAACACGTTGCGGTTTAGGATCCTCATTCAAAATCTCATGTGCTTTCTGCCGGCGGTGCCCTTTCATATGCGGGTCGCCTTCATTCTGCTTATGTTCATTACGTATGTCCTCGTGGCTCATACGTTGCTGCTTAAGGTGATAAAACTTCTGTAATGCAAAATCTATAATACTTAATAATATTAAGATACCAAGCGTAGTTCTGGTCAACTTAATTAATAGCGAGAGCACTGCAATCCAGAATTGGTTAAGATCTTGTACAGAGGCTAACTGTATAAATGAGGAAAGCTCAGACTCAAGTGAAAAGTAAAAGACTACAAATATAACTGCAGCTTTAAAAATATTTAAAAACAAAGACGTCAACTGCTTTGCAGAAAACATATTTTTAAGATGACCAGCAGGGTTTAATGCATCGAATTTAAAAGAAATAGATTCTATCGCAAACAGCGGTCCAAACTGTACCCACCCCCCTAGAATACGCATGATAACAACCACAGAACTTGTAACAGCAGAGAAATAAGCCAGACACCACAATGAAGATAAAAAAACATCTTTGATAGCAGTGAAAAACGGCTCATTGATGTTTATCACGGATTGCGAAAAGATAGATTGTAATCTTTGCATACCATCGCCGGCCAAAGCAAAAATTGTCTCAAGTAAACCTGCACAGATAAGGAGTTTTGGAACATCCTGGCTCTGGCCAACCTGCCCTTTTTTTCGCGCTTCCTGCAGTTTCTGAGGTGTTGCCTGTTCTGTTTTTTCAGACATATCATCCCTACTTATCTTTTACTAAATACATTTTTTAGAATGACAACAAGATCTTTGAAATCATATAAGTGACGACTAACAATTTCATTTAAACTCGGAATATAAAGAACCAGGAAAAACATTCCTAGCAAGCATTTTACAGGAGCAGCCAATAGGGTCGCCTGTAACTGAGGACTGTATATACTCAATATAGCCAGTGCAAAATCGACCATAAGTAGAAGTACGACTATTGGACCCGCATAAATAACGATATCAATAAAAACCTCTTTCAAAACCTCTAGATAAACTCTAAATCCGGCATAATCAGGGAACGGCATCCACTGAAGAGGTTGCCAAAGTAAATAACTATCCCATAGCACCTGGGTTATTACAGTAAGGCCAAGCCCAGATAGCAATAAAAAAACAACCGATTGTTGCATAAGAAAACTTAGTGGGGTTTCGTCTTCACCCAATAAGGGGTTAAGCTGTCCTCCCATCAATGCTCCTCGCTGATTATCAAACAAAGCACCAACTGACTGAAATAACCAAAATGGCATACTCAGGAATAAACCTATTAATAACCCAATGACTAATTCCTTAATAACTAAACCACCAAGAAAAAACCATGAGGGATTATTAAGGAGCATTGACTGTTGAATAGCAGGGGCAGGAAAAAGTGCAACAGCTATGGCGATAACACCACGTAGTCCACCTTTAATAACGCCGAAGGAGAACACAGGTGATAACAACAGGCAGGGGTAAATGCGCGCCATCCCAAAGCCGACTGAAATGATAAAAGTGAACATCTCATGAAGTTGGCTATTCCACATAACTAACTCTTCACATAAGGCATCATTTGAAATGCACTTTGAGTTAAGTCAATTAATTCGACGCCTATCCAACGTCCGCTAAAAGCCAGCACTAACCCGACTGCAACGAGCTTAATTGCAAAAGGCAAGGTCTGATCCTGAAGTTGCATCACAGCTTGCAGTAAGGACACAAGGGTTCCTACTATCACCGCAACAATAAGCGGTGGTGCAGAGAGATACACTACAAGTAACATTGACTGCCGAAAAAGTGTCATGATATCCATATAGCCCTCACTACATATAGCTGTAGAATAAACCGTCAAGTAGCCGTGTCCAACCACTTACTAAAACAAAAAGTAAAATTTTTAGCGGTAAGGATATCGTCATTGGTGAAACCATTTGCATTCCCAGAGCAAGTAAAACATTAGAAACAATTAAATCAACAACAATAAAAGGAATGAAAATTAGAAAACCAATTTTGAAACCATTTTGTAGTTCCGATAATACAAACGATGGTATTAGAAGCATCAGACTATCATGTGTGAGAGAATCAGCCATGGTTTTCGGCCACATTCGTTGTGCATTTTCTTGTAAGTGCGTGAGGATATCGGGATCAGCATTCTTTAACATAAAATGCTGTAACGGTTCAATAGCGTTATGTGTTGTAGAGTCGAGCTTTTCAGGTGTCTTCATATCAATTGGCACAGCTTTAACATGCTCAGACATTTCATTAAAAACAGGTGCCATAACAAAAAGCGTTGCTGCAAGTGCAATACCGTAGATAGCCATATTTGGGGGGATTTGCTGCACCCCCATCGCATTACGTGTTAATAAAAGCACCATAGATATCTTTAAAAAACTTGTACATATTATTAACATAATAGGCAGCAACGACAATGCACCAAGAAAAAGTGCAAGAGTCATCGGATTAAGTGAAAGATCTTGCATAAATATCAACTATCCTCATGCAATGAACGTGCCGAACCTGACAATATATTTGTAACCTGAAAGCCTAACTTCCCCTCGACATCAACCAGTTCACCTTTTGCAATACTGTAATCACCATGACAAAGTAAGGCTTCGCCAGGAATAACATTATCAACAAGTATCAATGATCCTGTATCAAGTTGCTGAAGTTCACCTAGTGTCATTTTCAGTACCCCACAGCGAACTGAAAGTGACAATGGTATAGGAGCAAAAGCTGGATTCGTGGTTGTTTGCGCATCGCTCTTTTCGAAGGCGTATGTCGTTTCTTCTGGTTCTTCTGGATGTAAATTCACGGTAGTAGTCTCCACATTTTTAACATAAAAATATTCCATTTCACCCGCTTGCTTACAAAATTCACCTTTAAGAATTAATTTACCGCAGGTAATGATACCTTTTCCTTCAGGGGTAAAATCGTTACGTTGAAGTAGAACTAAATCATTCTTTCTTAAGCCTGAAATTGCCTCGATACTTAACGCTGTCTTTCCTATTTGGATAGGAAAACTCATGGGAAAACTTTCAGGCAACATTCTGTTAGTACAGTGCCATTCATTTTTGTTAAGTAACTTTTCAAGCACATTTTCTGACATCTTTACAGCACTACAAAAATGTTGCTGGTTTATCCTAACCTCAAGCCTTAATGTAAGGCTCTCAACGGTACATAAGTCTTCCTCCTGATTCGTTATCGTATCGGGTTTTATAAAACCAAAAAGCATTGTTATTTCAAAAGGTAAATGCGTATTCCACCACGACCAAAACCAGTCACCATTTTCATGTGCATCTGCTGCAGTAAAGGTGGGGGCATCAGTCAAGCTTGCGAGCAGAGTTTCAGCCTCAGTTAAGGCGAAGCCCCCAGACTCGCATTGCCAATAGCTCAATGTCTTGACCATTTCACCTTGATACAGGCTTAAATAAATTGTCCCTAATGCGTCATGGCGGTTAAAATACCAGAGTAGTCCCGATCCGATCCTCTGACGAAGCCTCTGCTCCTTATATGTGATAAACCGCAATTTCAGTGATTTCATTAGCAAACCTGTATTTTTTGTGTAAGGTTTAAACGAACGGATTTGCCTAATTTTTTGTCCAGAGAAAGTCGGCATTTCTCACGAAAAGGATTCAGTGCCTTGTAAGCCTGTTCTTGTAAGCCGAGACTGATATCTAACCCATTATCATGAGTTTGTTTAAAATTAACATCCACGGCACCGAGACAAGGTAACTCAATTGAAAATTTGCATTCATTATATGGAACAGTTTGTATCAGCTGTTCTATATCAGAATCCAGTTCATCCCATGTAAAGGGAACATGAGGAGCAGATTTATTCTCATACTCCTCCCTTCTCGTCACAGGCTGTTGGAATGAAGGAAACTCATGAAGAAGAGGTACGATTTCGTCCTCTTCATCATTAAGTAGACGCATGAATAAACCACCTTCTTCTTCAGAAACGAGAGAAGTATGATTCTGACTAAATCTTTCGCCCGCCCCCGTACGGCATAAACGATTTGTTCGTTCATCCGCAAAGCGCATATTTTTTTTCTCAGCTTCTTGTCTGTTACGAGTAACCTGCAATTTTCCAACTTTTGATGTGTTTTCCTGATTATCTGTATAGGCCTGATTCGTTTTTTTTTCGAGACTAAGCTTATTCTCAACATAAAACAGATTAGAATTAATCATGATAATTCCTTAATAACATCAAGAAGCGATTCAATTTTCTCAACATCACGAAGTCTCATTTTTTTCTCGAATGCAGTTTTAAGAACCTTCGCCTGCTTTTGCTCGACATCACTCTGCAACTTTGAAACACGATTAGCATTTTCTAATACTGTTTTTTTTGCATCGTCCTCTTTATCCAGGGAGGAAATCAACTTGGTATAGGATTGCAACCCTAAGTTTTTATCATTGAAAACCCGACAAATTTCTTTATACGTGAATATTTTCTTTTCAAGAGCTTCTTCAGTTTCAGCCTTTAATTCCTGGCTTTTTTTTAACGATTTTTTCTGTTCGCGCTCAATACGTTCGATCTTATGAAGACGTTCTTTACGTATTGGCAATAAAACTTTGATGATATGTTCATAGTCATCAAACTCGGACATAGTGCCATCTTCAGTTTCAAAATAGTTATACTTTTGCATAATGACTTAACACATCCAATTCGTTCCTGGTTTTATCATAGGGACAAGGCAAACGATTAGATTGTTGTAAAAAATTTGCTATATAATCCTGTGCCTCAACCGCCGCATCGGTAAAATTATCATTTCCTTTTTGATATTCCCCCAAGCGGAGAAGCATTTCTACTTGCTTATAGGCTGCCATTAACCTGCGTACTGATGTCGCTTGTTTCATGTGATGATTATCTACAACATTTGTCATGGTACGACTGAGGCTTGCAAGAATGTCAATTGCAGGATAATGCCCCTTTTCAGCAAGTTTTCGCGTCAGAATAATATGACCATCAATTAACGATCGAACCTCATCAGCGACAGGGTCATTCATTGAGTCTGATTCAATCAAAACGGAATAAAATGCAGTAATGGAGCCCGTATTTGTCCTGCCTGCTCTCTCTAACAATTTAGGTAACAATGTATAAACAGAAGGAGGTAATCCTCCTCGTCCGGGAGGTTCACCTAATGCAAGACCAATTTCACGCTGGGCCCTGGCAAAACGAGTCAGTGAATCGAGAATTAAAAGGACATTTTTGCCTTTATCACGATATGACTCCGCAATCGCGGTTGCGGTAAATGCAGCACGCGCTCGCTCCATACTACTTCGATCAGACGTTGAACAAACCATCACTGTTCTGGAACGTAAGGTCTCATCGAGTTCATGGTCGAGAAATTCACGCAATTCACGCCCTCGTTCACCAATTAAACCGAATACAATGACATCACAAGGCGTATTTCTCGCTAATTCTGCTAACAACGTTGTTTTGCCACAGCCGGCACCGGCAAATACCCCAACACGCTGACCCAGACCTATCGTTAACAACCCATCAATAGCCCTGATGCCTGTCACTAAAGGAGAATCGATTCTGGGACGATCCGTTGGTAACGGTGGATCGCTTATTACCTGTGTATAGGTCTGGCTTTCACCTGGGATCGTAAAAGCATCAATGCCACCAGGCTCTATCGCGCGTCCAAATCCGTCGAGCACACAACCTAATAAATTATCATTCGTAACAATACTATGTGCGACATACAGGGGAGTAACTCTGGCACCTTGTGCGATTCCATCGACTTGAGATAGCGCTGAAAGCAAAACGTTATTAGGCGTAAAACCGACAATCTCTGCCATTATTGGCTCTTCGGATTTCCCCTGAACCATGCAAAGGTCTCCTAAGCGTGCAGAAGGCAAATGGCACTCTAAAAGAATGCCACCAACGCCGGTGACACGTCCAAAAACATTAATTGCGTTGAAACGATTTATTTGTTCTTTCTTGTTTTGGAACCATGCGTCAATGTCGACATTAACCTCACTCATCACCAGTTAACCTCTATATTTTTATTACCCGTAAAAAGTATACGGTTGTCAGTGATAGAAGCTAAATGTAGCCCATCGATATCATCACCAATAAAAACACGCTTTCCATCATCAGTAACAATGTTAGCATGTCCCCCTGTAGATACTTGAACAATCCTAAAAGGGAGCTTTTCTGATAATGGGCGTGTGTTATTCACGAGTTGTGGCATAGCGTTATACTCATTGTGGAAACGAGCAATCATGCGGTCCAATATTAAAATACGTTCTTTACTTAACTCACCGTATAAAACAATCTTCCCCTTCTGCATGTCGATTTTGACACCAGGAATAAGATTTCTTTCTCTTAACATGGCAAGTAAAGCAGGACGCATTTCTTGAAGCGTGGCTAAAACTGGACGCTGGTTTTCGTCACGCCCGGTTTGTGCAATAGTTGGTTGTAATATCCAACTTAAAATAGTGCAACTCAATAAAAGCATAATAGTAAAAGATACCAAACGCATTACTTTTGCATATCGGTAATTTTCATTAGTTTGTTTACTTGCTATTTTAACACTATGCTCTGAATGAATACCCTCTTTTTTCTCTGCCTCTTTTTGTATTACCTCCCCCGCATCAGGTCGTTTTATTCCTCCCCAACTCGTTTCAGACGATGTAATGCATAACCAAACACCGCCTACGCTAAATGGTGTATTTTCATTTAGTACATACTCCATTATCCCCTGCTCATAGAAATCACAGCCAGTGGTTTCTGCTAAATGTAATGCCCAACAATTATCCTTTAATAACAATTCAGCGTGTTTTTCACCCACCCCATCATCTTGCAAAAAAAGATCAGCATTATTATCATGGCCAATACACCATTTATCACCACAAAGTGGTAAGGCCGCGCCTTGATGCTGCCCACTCAAAACACGCAGTTCATACATAGTTGAAACCTCACTCCGTGCTTTCGCTGTCTAACGATTCGTTAATATCGAGACGGCCTAATACGTTAATAGATAAGTTTGGTAAGAGTTCTGAAAATGACATCACTCCAATATGATGCAAATCGCTTTGTATCAATCCTCGCACAGGACTGCGTAGATCTTGTGCAACAAGCAATACAGCTTTGTTAGTAGTATTTTTTTGCCAAGCATCTTTTACTAAGTGGATAAATGCAAGAGCATGTTCCTGACTGAGCGCAAAAAATATCTCGGTCTGTGTTTGACGCAGGGATTCGCGCAGTTGCTCTTCTGTTTCAGGCGAAAGAAGCCATACATTCAGTGCGTCAGATTCTTTATTCTGATAGCAAATGTGCTCTTTAAGAGAAATCCTAACTAAATCGGTTAACTGGCTTACATCTCTTTCATGTTGTCCGTGTTCAATCAGTGCTTCAGCAATGGCTCTCACTGAACGTAGAGGGATTCTCTCTGATACGAGATTTTGTAAAACGCTCGAGAAACGTGATATTGGCATGACTCGCTGTAGTTCTTGTGACAGCTCAGGCTGTTCCATTTCGAGCCACCCCATTAATGCGCGCGTCTCCTGCAAACCGATAAAATTTGCAGCACTGAAATGAATAGCATTCTCCATACGAGACATTATTCTTTCATGCACATTTTCACGCTTAACGTTCTCAGCGAGAAGGAGTTCATGTTCTGGAGGCAACCATAAAAATTCACTTTCATCGCGGCTCTCTGATCCAGTAAATTCATCTCTCACAGCATCGTCAATATGATTTAAAGCATCAAGTGAAACAGCGAGTTTGTCTGTATTAAAAGATGCTATCACTCGTGGAATCTCATAAACCGAGAACCGAAACTCATCAGCCGGTTGTGTTGCCACAAATTCAATCTCAAAAGCAGGCAAGGTAAATCCAAAATTATAAACAATGCTATTACGAAGACGACGAATGGCCTGCACCAATTCGATAGTTGAATTAGCACCTCTAACACTTTCAGAGAATTGCAGTAAATAGGGGCGCGTTGGATTGAACTCTCTCAGATCTTCTTTGCCATTGAGTTCCGGTGGAATGACTTCATTTTCCATTTTCTGATGTGAACGGCTTTCAAATTTCGTTGTCCAGACCTGAAAGCCCCCGATGGCTAAAGTTAGAATACCCAGCACGAAAAATATACTTGTCGGCATCCCCGGAAGTAATCCAAAACCAAACATACCAATAGCTGCAAGCATCCATGCTTTAGGCTGGCTCGTAATCTGTTCCGCAATTTCTCGACCAATACTGTTATCCTCAGGATCACTGTCTGATGATACTCGTGTAATTATCATACCTGCCGTCATTGAAATGAGTATTGCAGGAATCTGCGCAATTAAACCATCACCGATAGTTAAAATAGAATAAACATGCATAGCATCGCCTGCTTGCATATTCAACTGCATCACGCCGATACTGAAGCCACCGATAAGATTAATGAACAGGATGACAAGACTGGCTATCGCATCACCCTTAACAAATTTCATGGCTCCATCCATAGCGCCGAATAATTGGCTTTCTTTTGCAAGTTCAACACGGCGATTCTTAGCGGTTTTTACATCTATCAGGCCTGCGCGCAAATCACTGTCAATCGACATTTGCTTTCCTGGCATGGCATCCAATGTAAAGCGCGCAGCAACCTCTGCGACACGTTCGGAGCCTTTAGTGATGACAAGAAAGTTTACAACGGTTAATATTAGAAACATGACCATACCAACAGCCAAGTTACCACCAACAACGAAATTACCAAAGGCAGCAACAATATGCCCTGCATCTTGTTGAATGAGTATCTGTCTTGTCGTCGATATTGATAGCGCCAGCCTAAACATGGTGGTTAAGAGCAAAACCGCGGGAAAGCTTGAAAATGAAAGTGGTTTAGGCAAATACATTGCTAACATAACCAGTAACGATGAAAGGCAGATATTCAGTGCGATTAAAGTATCAATGAGCTCCAGAGGGAGAGGAATAATCAGCATAAAAACAAGCGCGAGTGCGAACATTGCACCCACAACTTCTGACCGTTTCATTGCTGTAACTGCTATACGATTAAGGATTTGAACTGCGCTATTCATCTCGCCCCCGAAATTTTAACTTAGCATTAGATTTAATTATTAAATAATAAATTTATTTTACTAATCCCTTTGGTGTGGAAAAACTGTAGTTTTGCTCCCTTTCAATATCAGATAACTGCCCTATAAATTCACGTATCAAATTAAAAGTGTCATAACGTTTCTTTTGGTCTCCCCACAGAACCAATGGCACATTGTGAATTAAACTCAATAAGCGATTTGAGAAATCAAGCTGAAAAGAAGGATAGTTTCCTGAGTAATCATTAACAGCCTTGATAACGTCACGTGAATAGGCACCTCCGTCAATCATAGCCACTAAGGTAAACATTAAATCTATCCCGTCAAGGTTAAAATCAGGCGATGTATACTTTTCGCTAAAGTCCGGTATTGCATTCGTTTTTAGTTTCCATTTTCTCTGTATAGCCAGCAAAGTGCTTTCGCTGTCATTTTGGAGTGAGGTCAACCTACTTAGTTGAGAAAGTGCGGCATGAAGAATATGAAGTGACTTTAACGATATCGAAGGGCTCAATGCTGCAATGTCATCACCAAGTGCGCGTATACCAATACGTAATCCTGCGACAAAGCGATCACGTCCAAAAAGTTCCAATATTTCTTTAACTAACTTTTTACTAAGTATGTTTTTGGTTGTTTCTAAATCTGTGCTTTTCGAAACACTTCTTAAAATGTCATAAAATACGCGTCGAAAACGCTGTTTCTCATTGGCATTAGTTGATATGTCAGCCAGAGCTTTAGCGCTATTATGACCAAATCTAACTTCGATGCCTTTTTCATTTTCAAGATGATCCATGACCTCAGAAATATGTCTAGCCGTAGCATGGTTGCCTGCAATATCACTATTTCGCTGAATGATGCCAAGTAATACATGTGCTCTGGCGGGATCTCCACCAGTCACTGAAATAACTTCTTCGAGGTTAACGTCTTTTTCTCTCGTTGAAAGATGGCGCTGCAGTCGGGTTAACATTTCCTCTAAACGCTGTTGATTGTAATCTTCCATCAACATATAGAGTTCCATAACGTTTCCTATACGACTGATGCTCATACGCGATTCGACGAGATGCGATGTGTTTTCGGAGTAGATATTTTTTGTCAGGCGTACAACCCGACGTCTAATTGTGCGGTGGCCTCGAATGACATGTAGATTTGCTACCTTTTCAAAAGTATCAGCAAGCGATTCAGCAGTGAGCTGTTCACTGGGATGCGCCGAAATTTTTTTTAGTTTACTGTCAACTTCATTGGCTTCTAGGCCGAACGCTTCTGATGCACTGTTGTGAAGATAAGCATTGTTATTCTTTACTGCCATCTTTTCTGACCGAATGATGGCTTTGTGCATATTTTGATGAAAAAATCTAGCAGATTGAACCTTTAAAGTCGACATAGCCTACGCTCATCTTATTAAAATTATCTCTGTTTGTGGTGTAAACCTACCCTAAGTTCCGCCCACGTAACTTATATATCAAAAGCAACATTAATAACCTTCAGTCTGTGTGTAAAAAATGTCACACCTGCTATGCCAATTTCGGCATTAATTGTCTCAGATTAATCTCACCATACAAAAAAAAGCTTATATAACATACAAATAAAAAAACAAAAAATTGGCATATATATTGCCATATGAGATATGAAAAATTAAATAAGGAAAGACTGAAATGATGACTAATTCTGAAAATACAGGCCATACAAATAATACAGAAATATCTTATATCAATGGTGCCTCTAACATCGACTGGGAAAAAATTCTTTGTGAACAAAACAGACGACTCTATAACTTCATACGCAAGCGGATTGCAAGCCATGAGGATGTTGAGGATATTGTTCAAACTACTTGTCTGGAGGTGTTGCGCAACAGCCACAAATTTTTGGGTACATCAAAACCTGAAACATGGGTTTTTGGTATTGCAGCAAATTTAGTACGCAACTATTACAAAACGAACTATAACCGACAGAGTTATGAGGTTTTGAATGAGGAGCTTACTAATGAACTTATCGTCGATGGTGATCCATCCAACATCATAGTAAACAATCAGTTACTAACTATTATAGTCAATTCAATAGATAAGTTAAGCTCTGATACGCAAGAGATGCTGATTATGATTATTGATCAAAATGGAAGTTATCATGACGTTGCAAATACCCTTAACATTCCTGTGGGAACAGTAAAGTCCAGACTTTCACGCCTGAGAGAAACGTTAAAGAGCAGAATTGCCTGTTAGAAAACAAATTTACCTGCATATATTTTTATATATCATCGGCTTAAAATTGTTGTATTATTGTTAAAAATAAGAGATGAGATGTCTTATGAACAGATTATGCAGATTTTTTTTTAACCAGGTACAGATCAGGCTTAATTCTAGTGTAGCCGTCTCCCCTATCGCATTTTCGGTCTCTAAAACTGAGACCAGGCGGAACTTCGTAGAAAATCAGTGCTATTCAGGGCACGATTTTAAATTTGATACGATGAACGATGCCATCTATATCATAGATAAATATGGAAAAATTATTTATTTAAATCCCAAAGCCTGTTCTATGATAGGTTACACCCGTGAAGAAATTACAAATTTACATTTCAGTGTAGTCGATAAAGAACTTAATGATAGCGATGTTTTATCTTTATGGTGGAAGTTAAGTATTCGTCAGGAAGGAATTAAATTCACCTCTCAACATTGTACAAAAAAAGATGAACTCATACCTGTTGAGGTGAATTCAAGTCGCTATCAGCTCAATACAGATACTGTTGTCTTTTGTATTGTCCGAGATCAGCGAAAATTAACCAAACTCACGCAACATCTCGTTCAAGAGGAACGGAAATTTAGGACATTAGTTGAAAACTCCCCAGACTTAATCATTCGCTTTGACAAGGATTTTAGCTGTATTTATTGTAATTCATTAGGTTTAAAAGTCATGCAGTCTTCGTTTTTCAAGGCAGGAAACTGGAAACTCACAGATATTGTCTCTTATAATTCTGTGGGTGCTAATTTTTTTTCATCTGTATCAATGGCATTAGCTACGGGGGAGAAAAACGAATCTGAAATTAAGTTTACTATGAATGGAAACATTCGTTTATTACATATTCATTGCGTCCCCGAATCGCGCATCAATCATCAGATAGATTCTGTCTTGATTGTCGGCCGTGATATTACACGTATGAGAGAAGCAGAAAAAGAACTTAGAGAAGCACATAAACAAATACAACAACTTGCACACGAGCAAGAAAAGAGAAGTGAATCGCTACGTAAAAATATTGCCAGAGATATACATGATGAATTAGGCCAATATTTGTCAACGCTACGTAATGGGTTGTCATTAATAAGTATGCAGGCGCAAAGTCCAGCCTTGGTCGACAGACAAGTTCTCAAAATGACGGAATTGGTGGACACGACATTGAAGGTATTGAGAGACATTTCTACACGCCTACGGCCTAATCCTCTGAACATGGGGCTCATTCCCACACTCGAATGGCTTCGCGACGACTTCATTAAAAATAATAGCTGTGCCTGTATATTAATCATTCCAAAAGAATCATCTTTTCGGATCAGTGATACTATAACCACAACTGTTTTTCGTGTTGTTCAGGAATCATTAACTAATGTCATAAGGCACGCAGAAGCGACGCGCGTTTACATCATAATGGAAAAAAACAGCAAAAACCTCATCGTTAAAGTTAGAGACAATGGACGGGGATTTAAGTCTACACGAAACCGGCCAAACTCGTTTGGAATACTAGGCATGAAGGAAAGATTAACGATGCTCGAAGGGAGGCTGGATATTAAAAGTGAAGTTGACAAGGGGACAACTATTGAGTTAACCATACCCTTAAATGACAGAGAGGATTGATCATTATGACTATAGAAATAGTTATAGCAGACGATCATGAACTCATGAGGGAAGGATTGAAGCAGATTTTTGCTTTCTCTAATAGCAATATAAAAGTCGTTGGTGAGGCTTGTAACGGTTCAGAGGTTATAGAAATCCTTAGAGAGGTAACACCAGATATTCTTCTTTTAGATATTTCAATGCCAGGAATAAGTGGTGAAGATCTTATTCGCAGGATACATTGTCACCACTCAAAACTTCCCATTTTAGTGGTAAGTATGTTTAATGAACCACAAATAGCGCGTCGTATTCTCAACAGCGGAGCGCTTGGTTATATAACTAAAGATCGAAGTCCGGAAATTTTACTAAAAGCTATTAACAATGTCGCAAAAGGAATTAGATTTATAGACCACGAACTTGCTCAAGATATTATTTTCGCTGAATATTATCATGGTAACCAAGCTCCGCATGAAAAACTGACTATGCGTGAACGACAAATTATGATCATGTTAGCGCATGGTGAAACAATTAACGCGATTGCTAATACCCTGTCTATTAGCAACAAAACAGTAAGCACATACAAGTCACGAATGATGGAAAAAATGCAGTTTTCAACTAATGCTGAAATAGTCAAATACAGTCTAAATTATAAACTCGTTCAATAAAATTTTTCTTTGGCAACATTTACGCATCATTAAGTGACATCATGTCCACTTCACCTCTTTGTAGATAAGTGATAAGCACGTGAATTAAATTTTTTTAGGGGTTACAAGTACTAAACTGAGTGTAAATGGAACCAATGTCATCCTCAAGCAACATAATATATGCGCAAGTCTTATTCAGCCTTGCTTTTTTAATTATGCAGAGGATATATAATGTCTTTATCTATAGCTAATAGTGCATCTAATAGCACGCCCGCATTGAATCAGGCACCAACTTCACCTGATTTTGGTGGAAATCAATATCAAACGGCAGATAGTCATACTTCCTATGATTCTGCTAATAATCAATCTGTTACATCGTCTTCTAATAAAATTAACTATGCCTCGGATAAACCTGTTCCAAATTTGGACAGTATTGCTAATACTGCCAGCACATCGGAGCAGGAAGCACAAAGCAGTTTTAAGAGTAAACTGATCGAACTATCAGGAATGGAGAATCTTTTTAAGCTGACCTCGGCTCAGACAAATTCTTCTCAGAATGTGAACCCAGAACCATCAAATTCTTTATATGATAGTCAATCTGACAATCAAGTTTTATCATCTGAGGCATTTTCTTCCCCTGCCGCACCCAGTAATGAACTGAGTAGTCCTGATACGATTACTGATGAAAAAGATAATACACAAATACCCACTGAAGAAAATTTAAAAGCGGGTCGACCGGCTGACGATAAACGTAGTGCAGAGGAGATTATCAATGATTGTCCTGCACTTAAAAATCTTGGCGATCAGAAGGATATCAAAAAGGATGAGTTAAAACAGCGGTTCGGAGACTGGACATCCAACAATCCTGACGCGCAATCACGTGCAGATGCCGCATTCAGAATGGCCAAGGTTCTTCATTTCATTGACAATATGCCTCAAAACGATGGTACACCACGGCAGGCTGATGGCGACATTCAAGGTATCACACATGACGGCGATGCTCGTCATGGCACTGAAGCTGGTATTCTTAAGGACGTTGCTGAGAAGGGACTCGAGAAACTTAAAAATGAAGACGGTAACTACGCCCTTCCTAAAGGAGATGGGCACGTCAAAGCCGATGGGAGTAACTATGATAATTTTCAATGGGGTATGAAAAAAATTGGCGAAGTCTTTTCTAAAATTCCGCTTTTCAGCAGTCTGGTAGCGCCCATATTTACAAATATGGGTGAAGGTAATGGGTTGGGCGGCGTGCTCAAGGGCGCGATGAAGGGCGTCAAAGATACCACGCTTACAAAACTTAAGATGGCAGAAGGTTTTGCAACTGGTGGAGCCGCAGGACTTGCGGAGGCCGTCGGCGAGCAGGCTGTTGCAGATAGTGCGAAAATTATTAGTGAAAGTAAGACTAAATCAAAACATGTTTAAATTTTTTTCATTCCTGTCTTCTGTGCTTTAAATATATTATTCACATAATAAAGGCATAGAAACCTTTTTTCAAATGAGGTTTCTATGCCTGCACTTCATAAGTATGACGCTACTGGAATCGATCACCCTCTTTCAAACCTACATCATGTCGCATTGAGCCATCACTTTGAAATTGATCCATCCAGGGTAATACAGATGCACCCTCTGCTCGAAGTATCCCTAAGTTATCATTTACTGCTTTTATTGCAGTGTTACGGTGTTCAAAATTACTCCCGCCCAACCAATTTGCATTACCAACTTCACCAATTTGAAGTTTGTATCCCTTGCTTTTTAATGCATTTAGTTCATCAGTCAGTCTTTTTGACGCGTCGCTATCATTTGAGTACTCGTGAATACTTCCAATAAGTGCTGGGCTGTTATTCCCATTTGCCTTATTCAGTTGTGCGCTAAATTTCACTAATCCGCTTTCTGGACCTGTTGTCAGCCCGCCTCCCCAGTTACTGTCTTCTACAATAATTGAACCTTTATAACCTGCATCCCTTGCGCTTTTAATCAACGTAGACTCCATATCAGCCCAATCTTGCGAAGCACTTGTGCCCCCCTCATTAAATGTGTCGAGCCAAAAACTTGCATGCGCACTAAAATTACCAATGATTTTTTTGATATCATCACTCGCTGTCTTAAGTTTATCACCGGTCAGTACAGTCCCGCCCCCTCCATTCGAGTCGTCACGTAAGACAACTTGTATATGCACGTTGTTTTTGTCACCTGCATTTAGCATCGCATTGATTTTATCTGTCTGTGCTTTATCGTTAAGTTGAGCGTGTGTGATCTGTATCCTGAGAATAGTTCCTTTTGCATTTTTCACATCAGAAACAATTTTTGTCGCATCTGCAACGGTGTTAATTCTGTCTAGCGCTGTATTGGCACCACTCACTATTTGTCCTGCTGCCTGGGGAGTAACATTACTCGTCATTGTTTGTATATTATTGCTCTTTACCTGGGTTGAAACGAGTTTTGAGTAGGTAGGATCTTCTGTTTTTCCAGACAATGTTACTTTGTCTTGTGGGTTATCTGATTGTGTCTTTACTTCAGGTGCACTATCTGTGCTTATTTTTTCTTTATTTTGATTTTTTATTTCAGTGTTTTTCTGACGTTCGATGCCATTAGTTGCTGTCGCTTTACTATATATAATCATGTTAATTTATCCAATAGAGGTAATGATAAGATAGTTTTTGCTGCAAAATTACTATATTTTATTTCTGAGTGTTTTTTAAGCAAAAAGAATTTACACATATCGATTTTTTACTTCTGACATAAAGCAAATTAACCCTCAATTTTGCTCTTCCTGTGTACGCTTGCTAAATACTCCATCCGAATAAAAGCATTTAAAATCATCACCATGTAGCGTCTATTTAATTATTTATGTTAAGTTTGCACTCGCGCGCAAAATATGGCACTCTCTTTTACTTTAAAGGAATTAATATTTATATTCTTTGGTGTGATTTTTAACTGCTGATTTTCATGGCAAATATCATTCACTGATAATTGGTTTGCCCCCTCACCAAGATTAGATGAAATGTTCAATTGGTAATGTCTGAACCTTCACTCTCAAGTTAGTCTCTCTCCAATCCGCTAAAAATTTTGATGACGTCTTATCACATAGCGTGGCGTGTGAATGCTACTTTGAATCCCCACTTATGGAACATTTTGGCTTGTGCCAACACGAATAAGAGGATTAATACTATAGGAGATCTGTAATGTCAGGACGTATACCAGGAAATTCCACGAACCCATATCAATATTCTGCTTATCCAGAGCGCCCTTCTTCACGACAAAGTAATGCGCAGTGTGGCAGTATGCAGCGACCTCCGTCGCGCTCAGGCGCATTCTCTACAAGTGAAATGTACAGTGCATTGCCAAGGTTACACACCAATTTTGTCGGTAACAGCAATGCAGCATTAACATCACCCTACAGTGCAAGAAGTCATGCAAACCCTGCTTCGTTGATGAACCCTTCACGACCGCCTTCACGCAGTGGTGTTGCGTCCCGCTTTCCATCACCCTCTCCTGTGAGTTCAGGAGGTAGTGTTAACAGTGGGTGGATGAATTCCCCTTCTCGTCTTACCAATATGTATCCGCGATCTCCTGTTTCTGCATCGAGTGTGAGCAGTGACGCTAGTAGTGGCATGTATATTCCTCAGTCGGCATCTCGGACTTCTAATCTCTATAATATGCCTCCCCGCCCGCTATCACGATCTGGAAATACAGCAAGCCAGCATCTTGCGTCTGGTTCTGAACTGACTGAAGTAAGGCAATTGCCCCCCACAGAACAAGAGCGTTTTTTGAACAAACACGATCCACTTAGATCAATGCCAGGACTTAATGCCAATACTAGTCTGTACAGAGGTACAGAACGTCGATATATCAGAGATGGCCAAATTAGTGGTAACCCAGAGTCCATGGCAAGAATTGCACGTCACGACAAACTTTCTCCGAATCAGATAGGTAGGCATGTTTTTCATGCGCCGCTTGGAACAGCTGAAGCCTATTTGCCCGCATCCGCTCACGCGCATGAATTAGGGCCATCATTAAATGTGATGATAGGAGCCCACGCGCGGGAGCTTGCCCTGGCGTATGGTAAGAAAAATCCTGACAATGTGGTTGTCAAAATGAAGTTAGGTGACTTTCTCCAGCGTGGCGGAAAAGTTTATCTTGATACTGGGGCTGCTGTAGGTGACGGATCTGGGACCGTACCGTTGATTGTGACGTTGCCTCGAAATCAAACAGTTCCTGTTGAGATTATAAGATAATAAGTCTAAGTTATTTTTTGTTGTTATGCTTTTAATATAAGTGGTGGAACTAATTTTAGGTGTCAAATTTAGTTTCGCCTCTTATTGCTCTGGATTTGCCCCTACATGTCCAGACGCCTTTTCTTTCTTACGGTTGCGATAACGTCCTTCGTATATATATTCCCGTGGTGAGCAATATCTCAGCGCACTGTGAGGGTGATGTTCATCATAATGGGTAAACGCCACGGCCAGTTTCATCACTGCGGTCTGGCTGTCCGGTTTTGGCATGATGCTGATACAGTCCCTTTTTATCGTTTTCACGAAGATTTCTGCTATGCCATTATTTTCCGGGCTGCATACTGCTTGTCGTGCAAGGCTCAAGCCCCAGCACTAGGGCGAATGCCCATGTTTCGTGCGCCCTGTAAGCCGAACCATTATCCGTTAGCCATTCCAGCGGCCCGTTGGCAGATGCTTTCGAACCGTTTTTTCGATTGCGCTCAACATGACATCCTGCAATGTCTCTTTGTCATAGCCATCTGTCCCAGCCGCCCAGTCTGTGATCTCCCTGCCGCAGCAGTCCTGCGCGAAGGTTACACGCAGCTTTTCGCCGTTGTCGCAGCGGAACTCAAATCCATCTTAGCACCAGCGCCGGTTACTACTACGGCTGTACAAGATGACCTCGCCGTCCGGTTTTCGCTGCCAGACCGACATCATCAGTGTGTCGGGTAGCAGTTGGCGTGAGAGAGTGGGCTTCATTGACCAGCCGAACACGTTACGGGCGAGGAGATCGAAAACCACCGCAAGATACAGCCATTTCGACCAGGTGCGGATATAAGTAATATCGGTGACCCAAACCTGAATGGCCCGGACAACGGTATACTGCCGCTACACGCGATTAGGTGCACCCACGAAGAACTGCCGACGACACGACGTGGCTTTTTATAGCCGCGTACAGTTTTAATCCGCTTCAGTTACATAATGTAGCACACCTGGTATTAACAGCAGTTTTATCCGATTTCGTTCAGAACGCAATGAACCCGCCGATAACCGTATTAGTCTTCGCTCAGTGAACAGGAGTTACGGATAAGCATCAGCAGGCGCTGGTTATCTCTATCACGAGCCGGGACCAGGTTGTGTAGCCACGCACAGAATCCGGCACGGACTACATTCAGTACCTGACACATCGCCATCACACCCTATAGAGTGCGATATTTATTGATAAAAAAGTACTTCAGTCAGGATCCCTTGCAAAGTACCCCTCGGCCATTTCAGGATATTTCGTTCTTCTTCGGTAAATTTTAGCTGCCCCCGTAGTTGACAGTAGTTTCAGGATCTCGCTTTTGGCTTCCAGTAAATCCTGAGCATGCTCTTTGCTGTTATCAGGCTTGATAGTCCGGAGCCACTTTTAAAGGCTGTGCGCAGAAACACCCAGACCCCCGGATAATTCGGCAACGGAATAACCGTGTTCCGTTATCTGACGTACGGCTTCTTCCTTAAATTCAGACGTAAAGAGTGGTGTGCCCATATGCCACTAGTATGCTCAAACTATAGGACAGGATCTTCTACCGGGACGGGTCAGTCCAGTGAGCAGTGAGCAGTGAGCAGTGAGCAAAAAAATTACAGAGCCTATCACTTTCATAACAAATACCAAAAGTTTTAAAACCCAAAAAAGAAAATTAAATTAGTTTTTTTGACTGCCTGCTCTATTTTTTTCTTTGTTAATGTTTATATGCAAAACGTCATAGTGAAACATTACTCTCTTTAATCAAAAGTTACCCATAACGTGGAACAACTTACGACTGATTAACACTAATTATGTAAATTAAGATAAGAATATATGATGCAAGCAATGGAAATTTAATAACAGTGCGGTCATAAAAAACAGCCATGTTTGTTAGTTGACCACATACAACGAAGGATTTACAGAATTGAGAGAAATAGAAAATATTAAGATAAATAACAAATCAAAAAGCAGTTTATATTAGGTTCGCTCCTCTTATTGCTAAGTGTATTTCATGAAGAAAACAAACATTAGATACTCTTTTGTTCCAGCACCACTTTTGGTGCACTGATCCTACTTACGAATTATTTTGATTAATAACAGAAAGGACTGTCATGACTGATTTTTCTTCTTACTCATCAGATCTTGGTTTTAAACTTTGGATCTATGAAAGGTTCCCCTTAAAGAACCTACCTCTTTTTGTTGTCATCTATGTACTGTCAGCAATGGTTAGTACTTTAAATAAAGACTTACCACTGACTATGTTTATAGCCGGAAGCATTATGAGTTGCTCTTACTTTTTACTTATCAGAATTATTGATGAACATAAAGACTACGATGAGGACTGTGAACGTTATCCGAAACGCGTTCTGCAACGCGGTTTAATTACGTTAAATCAACTTAAATTAGTCGCTTTGGGTTGTATTTTAATTCAGCTATCTATCATGTTACTTTATGCATCAAGTATCACACTCATTATGAAAACATGGTCCGTACTTATCATCTGGACGTTACTGATGAGTAAGGAATTTTTTATTAAAGCATGGCTCAATAGAAATTTGTTTTTCTACGCATTGTCGCATACGCTAATCATGCCATTGATCATCATCTGGCTTACATCATTCTCATCTACGCACATCGAAATAAACCGTCCACTTTTGCTACTGATGTTCTTATCATTTTTCTCCGCACTCACGTTTGAGATCACAAGAAAATGCAAGGGAGATGATGAAGACACACCATACATAAAATCTTATTCACAAAGCTTCGGTCGTCCCCTGTCAATAGCTATAATAGTGACTTTGATTCTGACAATGTATTTCGCTCAATATTTACTTTTAAAGAACATGTGTCAGTATGTTCCTGAGTGGTTTTATTTCATTAACATCACTCTTTTCATTTCCTGCCTGGGACAATTAGTGTGCTTTCTCATTACACCGGACAAGCATAATAGAAACCTGAATGAAATTTTTATTGGTGTGAACATGCTAACCGGCTACTTACTTTGCGCTTTAATAATTCAACTCTATTAACTATCGAGAGCATTGTTCATGAACGAAATATTTGATTGCACTGTGGCTTCTCTTAACACCTCGGATTTCACCCTTTTATTCGAGCATGAAAGAATTCCTGACAAAAACCAGGCAAACGCAGGAATGACGATAAGAATTCATGGAGATGTTATCAAACTCCCACAACTCAATATAGTGGAGTCAAAGAAAACAGCAGCTGAATTGTGGATGGTAAAATTTTCATGCCCGGATTCCAGTCAACTTAGTAAATGCTATTGGGCTCTTAAATTTTTTCAAAAAACACCTGATATAAAATTAACCCCTAATAACCTACCAAGACGGCACTTATATTTATGGAATGAAGATGAAAAAGATAAACGAATTAACTTTCTGCGAAATCATACAGGGAGCCGTTTGCAAAATGTTGTAAAAACAAAATTCAGAGCAGAAGAACTGGAAAAGAATCTCGAGGGTTTCTTTGGTTCTGTTGAAATACCCGTAGGCATAGCAGGGCCTTTGCTTATCAAAGGCATGCATGCGCGAGGGACTTTTTATGCGCCAATGGCTACAACTGAAGGTGCATTAGTGGCTTCAATATCAAGAGGTGCCTATGCAATAAGCAAAAGTGGTGGCGTGACCACTCGTGTCTTAAAGCAACGCATGATGCGTGTACCTCGTTTTCAATTTGACTCGGCTTTAGACTGTATATCATTTTGCGAATGGGCAAGCGCCTTCCTGACGGAATTACAAGCTATCGTACACTCGCATTCCCGCTTCGCTCAGCTCATTAACCTGGAACCTAAAATAATCGGAAACGTGGTTCACCTGGCGTTTATTTACGAAACAGGTGATGCAGCCGGTCAAAACATGACCACCACCTGCACATGGCATGCATGTCAATGGCTTCAGAAAAATCTACCTTCGCCACTAAAACTACGTCATTTTCTTATTGAGAGTAATCTTTCTAGTGATAAGAAGGCCTCAGGATTTTCATTTTTTAAAGGTAGAGGCACAGAAGTCACTGCTGAAGTAAGATTATCTCCTCACACATGTAAAGGCATCCTGAAAGTCGCTCCCCGTCAACTTGTTGATGCATTTAACGCGTTATCTGAAGGAGCAGTCGCCGCAGGAATGCTGGGGATGAATATCAATACCGCAAACGTCATAGCGGCAATGTTTACTGCTTTCGGACAGGATATTGCATGCACTCACGAGTCATCCCTATCTCATCTAAGACTCAGACTTGAACCAAATGATATCGTTTATTGCAGCATAACGCTGCCCTCATTGGTCGTTGGTACCGTTGGTGGCGGTACAAACCTGCCCGACCAGGCAGAGTGTCTCGCGTTAATTGGTTGCTACGGTAGTGGTAACGGTTATAAACTTGCTGAGATTATCGCCAGCTTTTGCTTAGCTTTGGACTTATCAACACTGAGCGCACTGGCAAATGATGAGTTTGCTAAATCACATGAATTACTTGGACGTAAGCGCTCATTAGCTATTGTAAAGGACAAACTTGTAGCAACTTTCTTTCCCTGTTTCAACAATGCGAATTTTAAACCGGCATGGGGGGACACGTCACAGACTGTTGCAATAAGATCTATTTCATGGGAGGGCGCCCAGGATAGTATACTAACTGCACAATGCAATAATAATAAGTCTGAACTCCCCACGGGTATGTTTGCTTTTTCCGTTCAAAGAGAAGAAGGAAATGTATTTAACGTTATTTTAAAAAACAAACCATCCACATTTTCTATTGCGACACTAATGAAGGACCTTGCAACAGCGTGCTCTGAAACACTCGGACATCAAATTTATACTTTACTACCACTCCTTGAATTCAACAATGTACGTGAAAGAGAAATAGAGATCATTCAACAATCTGATCCTGCTTTTACAAAACACACTCCAATATTGTATGGCCTGTATGAAAGAGAGCCTCATCAAATCATAATTGAAGAGTTACTTGAAAATGAAATATTGTTTAATAGCGTTTCCTCACAAAAAATCTGGTCACCAATACATCTTTACTCAGCAATTGCAGGTATAGCTGAGATACATGCCTTATGGCTTTGTAAGGAAAAGGAATTAAAAGAAAAATTCAAATACGTTATTTATCAGGATGCGACATCTGTTTCACTTACGAGTGAATTATGGAAAGATATTGCCGATTTCTCACACCAGGAACATCCTGATACTTTCACTTATGAAATGTATAAATATTGGTATTCTTTTTCTGAATCGAGCTCGCACGACTGGAGTGAAATGGAATCAATGCCAAGAACATTAATTCATAACGACTTCAGCCCACGAAATATAGCATTGAGGAAAGATAGTCTGCATTTATGCTGTTGGGATTGGGAACTTGCAACAGTTCATATACCGCAAAGAGATTTAGCTGAATTATTATGTTATACGTTATCTGAAAACGTAGACAATGAAACCCTTCAGATTTATATCGACTTTCATCGCATGCAGCTCGAATTATTTACAAAAACATCAATCGATAAAAGTCTATGGTATCGAGGTTTCTGTTTAGCACTACGTGACTTTGGTATCCGAAGATTGTCCTTTTATCTATTGCTTCATCATGTTTCACCCCAGTCTTGGTTTGTACCTGTATTGAAAACATGGACAAGACTGGTTCAGCTAACACATAACGTCATATGACTACTGGCATAAGGTTTAGTAATGAAAAATATTTATTCTTCCATCGAGGCTACACAGTTGTCGCATGCGCAAACAGGAGGCAAAGGTGATAATCTGCGTTGGCTGACACATCATGGCTATGCCGTACCATCTTGGTGGATTATCCCTTCATATGTTATGAATAATATTTTTTTAATGGACGAGATCGCTTGTGAACTTCAGGCTAAAATAAATAGCTATAAAGATGACTTCATCTCTCGTAGAAAAGAGATTGAACAAATTGCTGGCAACATCCGAGAATGTATTCTTCAATGGAAGTTTAAAAAAGATTTTACGGACGAATTGTCAATTTTATCTGCCGATAAATACTGGGCTGTAAGATCGTCTTGTACAGATGAGGATGGCAAGAAAAACTCATTTGCTGGACAAATGGATACTTTGCTTTTCCAGCAGGGTCATCAGCAATTATCAGATGCAATACTAAAGGTTATGGCTTCTGCATGGAACACCCGTGCAGTCCTCTACCGTTTGCGCATGGGTTTGCCTCTTACCTCTATCGGCATTGCTGTCATCATTCAGGAAATGATGCCAGGACAAGTTTCAGGTGTTATGTTTACGGCACATCCGAGCACAGGTTCCAGGAAAAAAATGCTCGTTTCTGCAACTTGGGGTTGTGGTGAAGGTATTGTTTCAGGACGATGCAGCACTGACGAATATTCAATATCTTTGGAGGGAACAGAGAGTACACAGATCATCAATCATAAAGATACCGCTATTTTTTTCGATCAAAATCAGGGCTATGGAACATTTGAAGTTAAAATTGACAATCGAAAAGCTTCATCTCCTGCGCTGACGAAGAGTCAACTGATTGCACTTCGTGATATAGGTGCAACAATTGCCGAACAAAAATTTTGCCCACAGGATATTGAATGGACTATTATTGATGATGATATTTATATATTACAAACACGCCCTATTACGCATCTTCCTAAAGATAACACCAGTGAACGTATTTCTTTAGTTTGTGATAATTCAAATATTCAGGAGTCGTATTGCGGAATTACGACGCCTTTGACCTTTTCATTTGCGTGTGCAGCCTATGCAAAAGTCTATGAGCAGACATTACGATTAGTTGGATGTTCCGCAAAAAAACAAAATTTAAGAAAACCAATAGTTGATAACTTGCTTGTCATGGTCAAAGGCAGGGTTTTTTATAATATTCAGAACTGGTATCGCCTTTTAATGTTATTACCCCTATTTAGAATTAACAAAGAAGACATGGAAATCATGATGGGACTCGAAAAGCCTATTGATATGATAAAGGATAAAAACTTATCATTGACAGACAGAATTAAGAGCTTCCCCTCATTAATAAGAATGTTCATAAACATTCAATACATGATTTTGACTCTTAACAAGAGGAAGGAAACTTTCATAAGACAGTATGAGTATGCTGAAAAGTACGTCAACAGAAAAACATTACATACTCACTCTCCCGATGAACTCATTAAGTTACTTCAATTTTTAGATGAACATTTACTATCACAGTGGACCGCACCAATAATCAATGACTTTTATGTCGCTCGATTCAATGGTCGTGTTATGCGTACGCTTAAAGTTATATGGCCTGAAAGCTTTAATCAAATCTACAGTGATCTTCTTTCAGAAAACAGTAGTCCTGTCAGCACAGCGCCCACCAAAATGCTGCTCGATATGAGTGAATACATTCGTTGTGTTCCTAATCTGGAGAAGATGATTACAATGGACAATGGAGATAATCTTCTTGCTCGTTTGAAATTTTCACACCCAGAATTTTACTTTAAATGTGTAGAATATATAGAACGCTATGGTGATCGAACAATAGGTGAGTTAAAGTTGGAAACTATTACATTACGTCAAGATTCAACTTTTCTATTCACAATTTTAAGAAATTACTTGAACACAGAAAAAATAGCCGATCAAAAGATGAGTAGAACAGACGCAGAATCTCATATACCTAATGAGATGTCTAAAAAAACTGGTCTTTTCAAGTCATTCATTTTTAAGAAAAATTTAAAGAAACTGCGAAAAGCTATTAATGATAGAGAGCTCTTACGTTTTATACGTACGAAAACCTTTTCACTTTACAGAGACATTTATTTACAACTTGGCCAGCAATTTTCTCTTGAAGGCGTGATAGATAATGCACGTGATATTTTTTGGTTAACCAGAGAAGAGATATATCAAAGTTTAGTAGGTACAGTCGTACAAACTACCCTGCGACCACTCATCTTTTTACGTCGACAGGAATATGAAGGCTACAAACATAGTCAAGAACCGTCTCATCATTTTCAAATCCAACAAACGGTTTTTCAACAACAGGACTGTGATTACCAAAATGCATTTTACACTGCTCGCAGCCCCGATTCAGTTTTTAAAGGAACTGGCTGTTATCCAGGTGTTGTTGAAGCTAGAGTCAGAATTATCTCTGACCCTACTGATGCATCAGAACTTGCAGGAAATATTTTGTGTACAGTACGAACCGATCCTGGTTGGGCTCCACTTTTTCCTGGCTTGAGCGGACTAATTGTTGAGCGTGGTTCAGTTCTTTCTCACTCTGCGATTATTGCACGTGAAATGGGCATACCTGCCATCGTAGGTGTACCAGCAATTACACAGTTTTTGCGTGATGGTGAAAAAATACGAATGAACGGTTCAACGGGCATTGTCACCCAGATTGTCTCTGCACAGGACATCGCCAATGACTAAGCCACTAATTCAGTATGAATGGTCAGAAGGCGAAAGTCTTGAACAGGAATTTTTAGACATTCCTCAATATGTTTATGATAATGATCCATTGTGGCCTGGTGAAGACAGCATGAATATTAAGCATCAGTTTAGTAAATCCAATCCCTGGCTTGCGACCGGGAAAGTATGGATAGGCTATATTCGTGAAGAGGCTCGCATTGCAGGTTTTTGCTCAGTTACAGAATCAGGTGAAGTTATCGCGCGCTTTGGCTTTTGGGAAACAAATAATACTTTCTTTCCCAATAAAAGACTTTTTAGTGCCCTGTCTCGTTGGGCCCACCGTCAGGGTGCAACAATGCTTATTGGTCCAATTAATTTCTCTACGCTTGGCAAATATCGTCTGAGACTGGACAATCCAAGATTCTCACCTTTTTACGGTGAACCATACAATCCATCATGGTATCAAACCATATTGACTCGGCTTGGCTTCTCCCAAATTGGACGTTATTTCTCGGTTTTTGATCAGACACTGACAGTACGCTCCTTAGCGCTTCCTTCACAAACAGAAGATTATATCGCTGAGCATAATATAACACTTAAACCTCTGAGCCCACTTTTATGGGATAAACACCAGGAAAATTTATATAAAGTCATCACTAATTCATTCAGTAAAAACTTAGGTTGGACGTCATGTAAAAAAGATTTTTTTGACTGGAATTTTAATAAAACGACAATCCGTTCTTTCTGTCATGCACCCGGATCGTGTCTTGTTTTTGATTCTAGTGAACAAATTATTGGACTGCTTTTTAATCTCATTGACAATACATATCAAGCAGGGATTCTGAAAACAATTATGATCACACCTAAGTTCCGCCGTTCACTTCTTTACCCTGCTCTCTTAAAGCAGTTTATTAACTCCTGTGGACCGAATGTTCCTTATCTCGGCACAGCATTGGTAAACTTAAAAGGACCTGTTGCAGCCACTGCACTCAAAGCATGCCATAGCCCAAAAAAATGGTTTCATTATTATGGTCTTTTTAATAAGGATATTAGAAATGAATTACTGTGAAAACCTGGTCATTAATCAAAATAACACACCGCATAATCCTGCTTTTACTTACTTGAATTCAGATAAGAGAGTTGTATCATTAACATATTCTGAACTCCTTCGACTCTCTGGCCTTGCCCAGAAAAAACTTAGTAATGCTGGCTTAAAAAGAGGTGACCGAACGCTTCTTATCCTTTCAACCAGTATAACTTTTTACATTTTACTCTATGCCATGTTAGGTGCTGGGATTATACCCGTCATTATTGAACGTGGCCTAAGTTTAAAAAAAACCAGAGAGTGCCTTAGCCATGCCCGTCTGGATGCTATGTTAGTTATGCCTGATTTAGCAAAAAAATGGTTCATATTACCTGAGCTATGGAGAGTTCGCCGTTTAAGCATAGGAAAAAAACGTCTGTTTATGGGATTTTTAGACGATATTAGTGAATCAATGCTAGATAAGCATATAAGCGCTTTTGATGTTACTCCTGCTAATGACGATGACACTGCTTTAATTACTTTTACCTCAGGTTCAACAGGCCTTCCTAAAGGTGCTGTTCGCACTCATGGTTCCCTAAATGCACAAAGCGAAGCTTTGCTAAAATACTTTCCGGAAAAAAACCAGCATGACATTAGTTCTTTCCCCGTACTCGCTCTGTTTAGTCATTATGTATCCGGTTCAAGCTTTCTTTTACCCAAATCTGAACCAGATGGCACTATAAACGTAGAATTAATTATAAAACATTTTTTGCCAAAAACTCCGATTCGTTTGTCTGGCTCTCCTGCATGGATATCTCAATTAACAAATTATGCTTCTCAGCATAATTTGTATTTCCCATTTGTCAAACGCGTTATCATTGGCGGAGCGCCTGTGACACAAGTCCTAATTGAAGGGTGTTTAAAACACTTCCCTCGCGCAGAATGCGGTATTAATTATGGCTCGACTGAGGCCGAACCCATTAGCTACATCGACATGAATACATTGCTTAAGGAGTGGAGTGAACATCCTGGTTACCTGGCAGGCGAACCAGTTGAAGGGCTTAAGGTGTATATACGTCCTCATCCAGACTTATTTGATGTTCTTGGCCACAGCGATCATGGTGAAATTCTGGTATGCGGGCCTCAAGTACTAAAACATTATTTTGAAAATCCGGAAGCAGAAAGACTTCATAAAATAACTGATTCAGATGGACGGTTTTGGCATTCTACTGGTGACACGGGGTTTCTCGATAATAAAGGACGCATATGGCTCACGGGTAGAGTTAACGATATTATTCAGACAACGAGTGGTAAAGTAATCGCTCCCTACATATTAGAAAAAAAATTAAATGCGTCTCCTCATATACGAATCTGTGCCGTCATTCAAAGTAATGATAATCATATTGGTGTCGTTTTACAAAAACACGATTGCATTCAGTATGCATATGCAATTCTTAAAGATCTCGTCCCTAACGAGAATATTGATTTTTTCATAGTTAAGAAATTACCTGTCGACTCTCGTCATCATAGTCGAATTGATCGCAAGCGTATTCGCATTATGTTACGCAATAAAAAAATCAAACCTTTTTATAGAGAAACGCTGAAATGAAAATTAGACTTATCATCTCGCTTACACTTGCTGACGGTATAACTTTATGTGGTATAGTTTTAGCACTTTTAGCAAGCTATGCTGCTTTGCATAATTTTTACTGGTTAACACTCTGTTTGTTGTATTTATCCATGCTTGCGGATGCACTTGATGGTAAAGTCGCACGTTATTACGCTAATGAACGTCCTTTCGGACGATATCTTGATGGTTTTGCAGATCTTATTATTTACTTAATTACACCGTCGCTATTTTTGTACCAGAACAACTATAATGGTGGATGGTTACTATTCATCATATTAATGATAGTATGTGGTTGCTTACGCCTGTCTTTGTTTAACTCAACAGGTAATATTGAATACAATAAGAGGATTGCATACAAAGGAATGCCCGTTTTCTGGAGTATTTTTATAATCAGCGGTTGGAAATTAACAAGCTTTATACTCCCCGATTTTATTAACGCAATTATTCTTAGTATAATTCTAACAGGGTTTAGTCTTGCTATGCTAATTGATCGCCCTTTTTTTAAATTTTCCTCTCTTAAAATTATTATAACGTTATGTCTTATTGGATCATTTTTTTTCGGTGCTCTACATTTTGGATAACTAATGACTGAATCTTCTTTCTCAATTTTGCTGCTTATTGTTCCTGTAATTATAGCAGGATGCTTGCATATGGTTGTTGTTACTTATAACCTTTATTCGTTTCTAGCAGTACCTATAGATGAAAAGTTGTTAGGTAGAAACAAAACGTTGAGAGGATTCATCGTTGTCCCTCTATTGAGTACACTCGTGGCCCCTGTCATTTTAAATTTACTTGAAGAACCTCTCCACACATCTTTACTTCTTGGATTTTCAACCGGATGGGGTTATATGTTGGGTGAAATTCCAAATTCTTTTTTCAAAAGAAAAATTGGTGTCCCTGCCGGTGTGACACCAACGCGATATAGACTATTATTCATTTTTTTCGATCAGGCAGATTCCGCCTTGGGTGTACTGGCAGGCTGTTCTCTCGTGATCAATTTGAATTTTCTGCAAGTAATTATTATTTTCATTTCTTTTATCATCAGTGCTATTTTAGTTAAAAATTTTTTATATGCTTTATCTTTGAAGAAGACGCGATTTTGAGACTCATCAAATTGTATTGAATTATAAATTATAGATTTATCCATTTAGTTTATTCTTTTGAATGTATTTTCTCACAGTTTGCACTATTTGAAAAATTTCACTTGGAACTCATTTTGCTAAAACCGCATATATTAATATATTTCATGTGAACCAACTCCTTTTTTTTTACACAAAAAGAGAGTGTTATTTAAAGGAGATCAAGATGTTTCATCCTTACCTAAATCATAAAAAAAATTTACAATGCATTGAATCTCAATTACATTCTAAAGGTAAAGAAAAAGAGAAATCAGAGGATAAACCTCCTCATATATTTTCTGCATCACCCTCTTGTCATGACATTAACTCGTTGTGCGATCAGTGGCATCTAACTGGAAAGTTAACTCATAAAAAATTAGAAAACATTGCAAAAAAATTCACCTTCAGCATCCGAAATAAAATCGCCGCTAAAGTACAAGAAAATATGCTTTCATCAGGTACAGATTGGAAAACACATACTGGCATAAAATGTGTCAAGTCTATTTCTGGCAATAACCTGCGTAATTTATATAAAAAAATCGGGAAGCTTAGTCACTATGAAATAGTATTCTTAAAAAGATTTTTCGGAACTAACTTTTTACTCACTCACACAACTAATCAAAATATTTTAGATGAAAGTGGTCATGCAAAATTGTTTTCACGCCAAAAATTACTTAATAAAGGCATAGCGTTTCCTTTGGCAAACACTCAAGAAGCTGACCTTAAACAGTTGGCAACAGATGATCATGTTTTTTTTTCAATTGAAGAGTCGGGACAGAAAGGTAAAGTACACAGTCGCTTTGGCCGTTATAAGTTTTCGTTTCCACTGGAAAACGTTTCTTCATCTAAAAATGCACTAATGCATCTTTTTGATCCTATAACAAAGGCATTTCCATATCCACCTAAATGGTTAAAAGGTTTCGAGTGTCTTGATGAAAATGATCAAAACACTGTAATGAAGCATCTAAATGAACATGTGAATGGCTTGAATACGCTTAATTCTTTTTTTCACGGGGATCATATTTTACCGGGCCTCGCTTTTTCAATCATAGAAAGGTGCCGCTACCTTCCTGAGAAAATGAATAAAGATATATTAGAAAAGTCCGATCTTAACTCAGTGATAAATGGTCTCTTCAGACCACAAATATTATTCCCTAAACAATTTATTGCTAAACCTGTGGATATACATGATAGTAATTACAGTACTACTAATACATTAGCTGACGAAATGTCACAAAACTTTTCGAGTGATGTTAATATTTCTTCTTCTAATATCAACTCAAGTAAATTTGAGGAAAATACGGTTTCCCCAACTCAAATCGATTATAATTTAAATACAGAGAACATCACAAACTTACCTAATCCCATTACATCAATAAATGGGTTATATGGCACACATTTCAATTTATTACCATTCATAGACCACTTGCATAATACGGCACATGTTCAACAGGATACAGTTAATAATAACGTTTATCAATTTACTTCTTCTCTCGATAGCACCTCGATTAATAATGCCTCAGCGAGTACTTCTTTATCTGAATTCGAAAATATTTTGTCTAAAATGTCATCCGCCGAATTTTCGCTTTTCCTCGATGATATGTTGAAAAACATTAGTAATGATGAAATCGTTAAGTTCTCCGAACTGTTGCATAATCCTGATGAAACATCGACTTTCTATTCTAAGCATGATATGAATCTGTCCTCAACGCCTTATGATGATAAAGCATTCAGTCAGCCTTATAGCGCCTTACATGATCAAATAGAAAGTATTGCTAACATGACACCCGAAGCTTTCGAAAAAATGCTTAATTCTGGTTTGAGCTCAATCGACAGTGATCTTTTAAAAATGATAAAATCACATAATGGCAGTGACGTAAATTTTGATAATCTTTCGTCGAATACATCAGGAAAAATGATGCTGATTGACAAATCGGAATATCCTTTATCATCCTCAACATCAATAACAAACTCGAATATAATCCAACAAGCAAACAATGATATCGGCACATTCTCTTCATATACATCAGGTATATTGCAGCACGGAGGTTATTCAAGTGCTGAAGAGCACTCTGATCCTACAAAATTTCATAGCATACCAGATGGGGTAAGTTTCGACTCTTTAACACTTGAAGAGTTAATTAATACTCCTGTAGATCAACTTTTAAACTATATTACACCTAAACTCAATCACTCCCTTCCTCTTCAGAGTGAACCTTTTTTTTCGAGCCTTTCTCCTTACGGTTCTTTGCCAGATGAGTTACAAAGTGCGGATTTTTGGTTGAGCCTCGGAGATTAATAATTAACAGGATAGAATATGAATGAACAAATGATGCTGTCAGTACTTAAGCCTTTTTTTGAGGCGCTGAACATATCGATAACAACTATCACTCCTGCCTTGAACTATGAACTAGAAACAGACGGTTTTTTCTTTTACTTGACACTGTCCAATAACGGAGATGCTATGCTGGCATCTCGTTTAAAAAATAAAAAAAAATATTTACGAGAAGATGTGTTGATTTATTTCTTGCAAAAAAATACTTTCGAAAATACGCATCCCGTTATTACTTATAGTTTAAATGTAGAAATGGATGTTATCTTATGGACCAAGTTTTCTCTTATGAAACTATCAGACGACGAGTTATCCCTCCTTGCTAATCGATTTACCTCAGCTATCTTCGACACCGCCAGTCGGTTGGACTAAAACTGCTTTGAATAACTGATAATAATTGCCTTTCCTCTGTGCAGTACTGTTTGAAAACGCAGGTGCCAGAGAGAACATCATCATACGTCCTTTTTTTAACTGATTTAATGTGATTTAAAAATGTTTTATAGTGCCACAATATAAAATCAATTTTTTCGACAGAACGAATAAGATTTCCTTTGCGTATGTTTTACCAAATTTGTTTACAACAACTAACCACATAAGTTATATGTGGTTAGTTTTATAATCGACACATAAATAAATTTTATTTAATATTTCATTTCAAAATTGATCTTCTTTTGAAAAACCTACCTTATGTTCTATTTTCCCGTTCCTAAATTGATCCATCCATGGAAGCACAGTGGCACCGGCCTCTTTAAGGAGATCTATATTTCCTTTAACTGCATTGATGGCTCCATCTCTTTCTTCAAACTTATCTCCTCCAACCCAGTTAGCATTTCCAACTTCCCCAATTTGTGGTTTAAAGCCTGCTTCTTTTAGACCTGTAATTTCTTTGGTTAGCCTACTTGTCGCATCTGATCCAGCGCCATACTCGTGAATACTACCAATTAAATCTGGGTTATTGCCATTCGCATGCTTTAGTTGTTCTGCATATTTCATGAGTCCACTTTCACCACCTTCAGTTAGGCCGCCTCCCCAGTTACTGTCCTCCACTACTATCTGACCTTTATAACCTGCGTCTCTAGCAGACTTGATTAGCGTGCTCTGCATATCAGCCCAATCTTTAGTTGCAGAACGTCCACCTTCATTAAAAGTATCTAGAACAAAACTGGGATGATGCCCCAGCGATTTTACAACATTTTTAATATCCGATGCGGCTTGTTGCAATTTATCATCTTTGAGAATATTTCCTCCGCCGCCATTAGCATTATCCCTAAATGTAAATTGAATCTTTACTCCTTGTTTGTCACCTTCACTGACTAATGCTTTTAGCTTATCCATTTGCTGCGGTGAATTGATTTGGTCATGTGTCATTTGAATGCGTAACGTTTGCCCTCCAGCACTTTTGACATCACGCACCATTTGTGTTGCAGCTTGCGGAGATGAAATTCTGTCTGGTACTGTATTTGCCCCACCTTTTATTCCACTCGAATCTTTCTTAGCAAAAGAGTCTACGTTGCCTTTTTCATATGAATTTACATTCTGATTAATATCGTCATCTGTTATATCATCTGTACTCTGACTAACATCATTATTAAACCGATCATCATCTTGCTCTTGTATAAAATTTTCATCTTGGTTATTTTTTGAACCTTGCATAATTTGTGATAACATCTTAAGTGCTTGATCTATCAGTGAGCGAAGTTCATTAAATAACGTTTCATTACCCAAATTATCACTTGCCACTTCACCTTTTTGATTTTCCACCTTATCATTTAATGACGTCGAGCTCTTTATACTTTCTCCCCACTGTACATTTGAAGGTGCGTTATTAGTACTGTCAATCTTCAAATCAATTTTTAGATTGCCTTCACCAATAGCTCTTCTACCTTCATCGATGCTATTTACTGGTAAAGATGAGCTATAGATATTATTAACACACATATTTTTCTCCTAAATCACTTTAAGTTAAAGTAAGTTTATAAAACCACTTCTTCTATAAATTTATTCATTTCTCATTTACTAACAATATCTTTAAATGATAGTGACGACACTATAACTATTAAAATCCTTTTTAAATGACTGTTATCACTGAATCCGATCATTTCATTTTTACAGCTTTACATCTATGTATTTGTGGATAAGTGATGTTTTTTTGTTCCGATGGAAGTGAAATTTTTTCCTATTGAATTTTAATACTAGAGCGAAATTTATTTCATTTTCTGGATGTTTAGGTTGCGTTTATTATAATAAATCTTGACCTAAGCTTGGATGTAACGAAAAGCTAGCAGTATTGGTTTGATCACCTACTAATCCCAGTCCGCTTCATATTCATATCGTGTCTGGTAAGTTAGCGCCGAGTTTGGGCGGCATTTGTTATAATCCTGACACCCGTTATTCATCACTTTGTTATTGTGAAAACCAATGCTTAACCCGTCCTTATTCAGGCGTTGATCGCAAAAACGTCCGTTAAAACGCTTGATAAATTCGTTCTGCGCTGTCTTGACTGGCTGAATCAAGTACAGGTCTACGCCATGCAGATTTGCACACTGTTTACTCTACTGATTTATACGCCGGTTCTTGATCAGTGCTTATCGTATTCGGTTAGTTTCTACAAAGTGCAATGATGTCCAGAATACGCGTGCTCTCCCTCCCTGAAATCCTGAAAGCAGCATTGAACGTCAGGCATTCTTTTGTGAAGTCATCCACTCATCTGTTACCGATGGCCAGTGCGTCCATGACAAAATTCATTGACCCACTCAGACTTTGCACCATCGCGCAGCGCTGCGGCATACCTTCTTTTGCCAGTTCTGCAAGACATCCTCTGTATTTTTCAGCCCATTACGTTGAGAAATGCGGTAGTCCTACTTGTGGTTAACGAAGCTGCCAGAAACGCCGGTAAGCAAAACTGTGGCATTCAGGTGCCAATACATTGATGGTAGAGACAGTTGCACCGCAGCAGCAGGACGCTGAGCTAATTTCGATAGGCTTTAAGGGAAAAACCAGTCAGCCTGCAGATACGACGTAGGAACGTCCCATTAACCTCGCGCACAACTTCCACGGCTTCTGGTGCAGCTCTGTCGGCACTGCATTCTCAAAGGATGCCTCCTTGTTCGGCATGGCTTGAGCAGCAGCATACTAAGTCTGCTGTTCTCTCCCTCGGGAGGCATCAGGCACCGCCATACTGATTACGCTGTGTGTATAACCGGGTAACTGAAATGATGTGGTTACTGCAAAGTTTACGGACAAGAACTCCAGTTTCCGCTTCATAGCAAATACTCACGTTGTGTTCGTCGGAAACACGCTTCTTCGCAGTGGTTTATTCATATGACAGACAAAGACATGACAAACATGACGGTGCGTTAATCAACGTTAAGAATCTGCTAATTACCTGCATTTTTGCTCTGAGATTCATACTTTTTATATAAATTCATCATAATTTTTTGAAGTTTTTCTCTTGAAAAAATCATTTTATAAAGATTTTCATGTACTAGTCTACGTCTTGAAAATTTTCTATCTGAATAATTAGTTTTTTTAATCAACCACTGTTCCATCTTCTTCTTTTTAAAATTTAACCTTTTAAAAACAGCATGTTAAATTTTTATGCTTGTTTTTTAATTATTTCCAATGTGCAATTACTTGCATTTTTTCTTCATATTAAAATCACTCTATTATTCTTTACCTTTTGAGATATTGACCTATTGCATTATTAATGACTAACATTATAAAAGAACTTACCCTATTTAGTTTTAAAATTTTCCAGCATCAGGGATTACCCTTTAAAAAAGATATAATTTAAAAGGATGAATTATGAATAGAAACGCTTATATGTCATTTATTCCTGTTCAAACGAACATTAAAGAGTTGAGGATCGCTGCGAATTTAACACAAGCTCAGGCTTCTGAAAGATTTGGTTTTAGTCTTCGCTCATGGCAGTTAAGAGAAGCTAAAGAAACAAAAAGTTTGCTTTCTCAGGCTGAATATGAGCTTCTTCTATTATTTGCTGATAAACATCCATATTACAAACTTCACTCACGATAATAAACCTCGGAAGATATAATAACTTATCTTTAATGACACTAATCGCACTTTATTTTCTTATCAAAGATAGCGTATTTCCTTTCTGACTTTTATTTTCTATAAAATTAAAAAAGATATTTTGAAAATTAGCATAAACCTCATTCCACTTCTCTGGCTTAAGGTTTATGCTATAAAATGACGTATGTAATTTTTCAATCAAATGCGAGTTATTACATACTAAAATTCATATTTCTATCTAAAAGCATTCAGCCACTCCTTTCTGGCATCCAATTTTTTTCGTTACGAATATTAATTCAGTCTGTTTAATAAAATTCTTATTGCCAATCTACACCTAGACCGTTCACGCCAGTTATCTGTTGCCTGACTTAGTATATAGAGGTCGCTAATAACGTCGGCAAGGTTAACTTCAAACCCTTTTTTTAATCTCTCACAAGCAATACCACCGATCAGACAGTCTATTTTTTTTGATAAATCGTCAACAGTACCCATTCGTTAATTCATCTTTTTTGCATATACATACATTTGTAACAACTAATCAGGATGCACTCAATGTTCTTCATTCCTGATAAATCATCACACTTCACTTTATCTAAACATATTTTAATACTTACTTTATAAAAACTGCACTTAATAATGCAAGATAAATACAGTATTATAATTTCAGACAGATTATCAATTAAAGAAATTTTTAATCTCATTTAACTTCAGAGTGAATACCTCGAAAAATTCAATGACTTTAACTCTGTTCGTATTTTCACAGTGAAAGCGGCTGTGAAGAACTATCTTTTCGTTATCTCTGTTCACACCCATGATAAGTTGTGGATGTGACACATTGAAGTCATTGAACCATGCTAACTGTTTATACATATTCCCTTTTTCGTCAACGCTACATGAAAACTCAGACATTGCATGTAACCAATTTTTATCATCAATATGTAAGTTTATTTCATTTCCATCATTCATTGTTAATGCATACACCTCGCCTTGACAGGGTTCAATAGTGTTTACATCCACACCAAGCTCTCTCAGTACTTCATCAATCATTTTTTTTCACTTAACTTTAAGTATACTTTTTGTGTGTCTTCTCTCTTGATAAGGTTCCATTTTTTTGTGGTTTTTTTTCGCACATGGTAGTAGCCAGTACTTATATTTTTATAAAATAAACCCAGACATATTAGCTGGGCGTCATTTTTAGCATCATAGCGCCAGACTTGAGTTTGTAAATCAGCTCGTTTAATTTCAGTCTCTAGCTTGCATTTCTAATTTCACAGTGATTCACCCCCCTCAATATAACAGCTAATATGTGAAATTTTAATATGTCCAGAAGCTTAATATGTCCAGCACATGATATATCTTGTTGTCCCAGACCTGACTTATTAATCTTCATTTTGTTTAAGTGTAACTAACATTTTTTTACGCTATGTTAATGTTCTCGTCTCACTTTATCGTTATCGGGCGCCCTGTTAAGCATTATGTCGGACACTATGAAACGCAAAAACGACCCTGAGGGGCTTAAAAAACGCATTCTTGCGAGCGCACTGACCACCTTCGCCGAGTTTGGCATGCAAGGAGCCCGTCTGGAGCACATTGCTGAAAACGCTCAGACCACCAAACGGATGGTTGTTTACCATTTTGGCAATAAAGAGCAGCTCTATATTGATGCACTGGAACAGGTTTATCAGCAGATCAGGGAACATGAAACCGGCCTGAATCTGGCTTCCCTTGCCCCTGAGCAGGCCATTATCAAACTGGTTGAATCCAGCTTCGATTACCATGTTTCCCACCCGGATTTCGTGCGCCTCATCTGCATGGAAAATCTGTCTCGCGGCCGCTACATCTCGCAGTCTGCCCGCCTGAGTCAACTGAACCGCAGCGCACTGGATTTACTCGATGATATTCTGAGTCGGGGACAACAACAGGGGCTGTTCATCAAAGAGATTGAGACACTGGACGTGCATCGCCTGATCAGCAGTATCTGTGTCCATCAGGTGTCCAACCGCTTCACCTTTAACACGCTGTTTAGTCGGGATGAGAATGAAGACGCCATCATCCGTCGTAATCGTCAGCTCGCCGTCACGGCAACCCTGCGTTACATTGGCTCACAGCAGGCGTGAGAAGCGCTCAACGCGATAGTCTAAGCTTAATAAGTATTAATAATATAACTTAAGTAAGGAAAGCCGCTTGAGAAGAGACACCAGCCTTTATCCGCTTCGCCAGACACAACGTGATCCTCACGACAATACACTCTGGAACTGGGCCCAGAATGCGCCAATAGGTACGCAACAACAGGTAAACCGCCCCACCGATGAGGCTGCCCTGCAGCAGTTGCTGCGCGAGGCCCGCAACAAAGTGCGCGTGATGGGTAAAACCTACTCGCCCGGCAAAATGCTGGCTGTGCATCCCGACGATCTGCTGCTGGATCTCAGTGCCTTTACGGGCCTGATCCGCAGCGATGCTCACAGTGTCACCTTTGCAGGCGCCACGCCGCTTGAACACATCTACCGCACCCTGACAGACATGGACCGGATGCTGGCCTCGTCGCCGGGGGTGATCGCCGTGCAGACGCTGGCAGGCGCGATGGCAACCGGTACGCACGGTCAGGGCCTGCAGCAAAGTTCCATCGCGGATGAAGCTGAGCAGATTCGACTGGTGCTGAGCGATGGATGTGTGCGGGAACTGTCGCGCGGTGATGACGATTTTGCCGCGGCGCTGGTGTCGTTGGGCTCGCTGGGTATTGTGACCGAAGTGACGTTGCGTACCCAGCCTTTCCGCATCTTCACCTGCCACAAGAATGCGGTCTCCGCAGACACTCTGGAAAGCGATCTGCTGCGCTGGAATGAAGACTACGCACTCAGTAAAGTCTGGTGGTTTGTCGACGACAACATCATGCATGTCTGGAATGCGCATCAGGCCAGCGACGACGAGATCCAGCGTTACGAGCAACAGGGACGCGAAGTGGTGGAGCATGCCGATGAAGGTGATGACAGCCTGAACGAGACGATTGAACAGACGCTGGAGCATATGCATCGCGATACACAGATTCACGGTAAAGGCGGTAAACAATTTAGTACCGTCACGCGTTTCCGCGATTTTACTGACGTTACCGGGGATATCTATCAACTGTTCTGTCGCGGTATTGCCGTACCGCAGATCAACGTAGAGATCGGCGTTCCCCTGGAACGTACCCCGGCGATTATCAGCAAAATCAAACGCTGGTATGCCGAGAACCGGCCACACATGCACTATCCCATCATCCTGCGCTGCACCGGTGCCTCCTCCGCCTGGCTGAGCCCCGCTTTCGACCAACCGACCTGCTTCTTTGGTTTTGTCGTGTATTACGCTGATGATGGATCGCTTTCTGAGGCAGGCCTGCACTTCCTGAGCGAAGTTGAGAAACTGCTGGCTGAAGAAGGTGGCCGCCCGCACTGGGGCAAATATTACGATGCCTCACTCTACCACTGGCGGGATCTTTATCCGCACTGGGATCGCTTCCGCGCCCTGCGTGAACGGCTTGATCCCAGCAATCGCTTCAGCAACGACTATACCGCTGCGCTGTTTAAATAATTCAGAGAAGGAATGCTATGTTTGCCTGGGTAACGTTACTGACGCAACCGGACTACCTGGTGGGCGTAAAAGCGCTGCACCGTTCACTGCAACAAACCCAAACGCGCTGGCCTTTGCTTGTGATGGTGACCGATGCGATAAGCCATGACGACTGTGAAACCCTTAAGGATGAGGGTTGCCTTATCCGTCGGGTTGACCCGCTTTATCCGCACAGCGATCTGAACCAGCATTACGCCTCTGAACGCTTTGGTGAGGTCTGGACAAAACTGCGCGCCTGGCAGTTGACCGATTATCGTCGCGTGGTGTTTCTGGATGCTGACATGCTCATCTTAAAAAATATGGATGAGCTGTTTACACTGGATCTGGGTGAGTTCACCCTTGCCGCCTGCCATGCCTGTCGCTGTAATCCTAATCAGATTGCGTCCTATCCTGACAGTTGGGAGCCCAAGTTCTGCCATTATACCTGGCAGGAGTGGGAGCAGGCACCGCCGGAACACGTTGATGACTATCTGAATGCCGGGTTCCTGGTGCTGGAACCGGATGAGGCCCTCTTTCAGGACCTTGAATCGCGTATTGCCGCCATCGATGATTTGCGCGCGTACACCTTTTCAGAGCAGGACTTACTCAACGAAGCCTTTAAAGATAAGTGGCTACCGCTGTCTTACATTTACAACGCCTTGAAAACCCTGCGCTTTCAGCATGAGACCTTGTGGCAATGTGAAGAGGTGAAGAACCTGCACTATATTCTGGCTAAACCCTGGCAGCGGGATTTGTCACAGCCGGTAAGTCAGCGTGACCGCTACTACGCGATGGATAAGCTGTGGTGGGACAAAGTTTCTGACCGCTGATGACGCGGCGCGCCTGGCCTTCAGCAGGCGCGCATCCGGTTGATCGGCGTTAAGTCTGCTATAACGAATGACCTAGACTTCCTTCCAGCACCGTTCCGTTGCTGACTGCGCGATCGCCTCCAGTACCTTTTGTACCTGCAGACCTTCGGCAAAATCTGGCCACATGCGGTCGCCTGCGGCGATACCATTGATCAGATCGCGAATTTCTACTGTCTTTTGATCGTTGAAGCCAATACCGTGCCCTGCTGATACACAAAAACTGGCATAGTCCGGATGGGCGGGCCCGGTCAGAATCGTTTTGAAGCCCTGACGTTCTGCAGGTTCATCGTGGAGATAGAGTTCAAGCTCTGCCATCCGCTCTTGCGTATAACGCAGTGTCCCTTTCGTTCCCGTCACGACATAGGTCAGACCCATTTTGGCCCCGCAGGCGATGCGCGAGGTTTCAATAACGCCGTGCGCCCCGTTCTGGAAACGCAAAAGTGCGCTGGCCTGATCTTCATTCTCGACCGGCAACTGGCGGTTGAGATCGTTCGGATCGGGACGCGACCGGATGACCGTCATCATATCACCGCTGACTTCCGCAATGTTGCCAATCAGATAATGCGCCATATTAACGATATGCGCAGCCAGATCGCCCAGAGCACCCAGTCCGGCCAACGCTTTTTGGCAGTGCCAGTCGAGCGGCATGTCAGGTTTCGCCAGATAGTCCTCGTTGTGCGTGCCGTAAAAATGCACCACATCGCCAATTTCGCCTCGCGCAATGATCTCTTTCGCCAGTTGGCTGGTGGGGTTTTTCATGTAGTTAAAGCCCACCAGCGTTTTCACCCCGGCTTTTGTTGCAGCCTCAACCATTTCCTTAGCATCCGCAACGTTCAGTGAAAGCGGTTTTTCAGAATAGACATGTTTACCATTAGCGATTGCGGCCAGCGCCATTTCCTTGTGAAGGAAATTGGGGGCACAGATGTCGACCACATCAATATTGGGATCGCGCACCAGCTCGCGCCAGTCGCCCGTGGCGCGGGCAAACCCAAAGGTGGCAGCCTGCTTTGCCGCCAGTTCGGGATTCACCTCTGCCAGCATTTCACGAACGATCTCCCCTTTTAACGCAAACACTGCAGGGGCCTGGGCATAGGCGATTGCGTGGCAGCGGCCAATATACCCACTGCCTATCATGCCGATTCTGACTTTATTCATTTCAACTCCGGGCGGACAGAGAAAAGTTGAAATGAAATATAAATTCCATTTATAGGCATTTCAAACTAAAAATGAAATAAATGTGACGAACATAAAGAACAATCGTAGGCGTTTAACGCGATGCCATGTTTTAAGCTGACATGCGGTGTCAATGAACAGACTAAAAAGCCTCATACACATGGCAAACGTGGTCGCTGACCTAAGCGATACGACGCAGAGGACAGAGTTGGTGAGTATTTCAGCAATCAGACACTTTTGTGAAAAAGAGCTTTGACAAGCCTGCGCGACGTCGATAATATGCGCCCCGTTCGAACGATTCCTCTGTAGTTCAGTCGGTAGAACGGCGGACTGTTAATCCGTATGTCACTGGTTCGAGTCCAGTCAGAGGAGCCAGATTTAGATAAGCCCGCCCAGCTTTCGCTGAGCGGGCTTTTTTCATCGAAGCTAAACATAATAAAAATCGCTCTGAGCGGCTATGCTATCGTGAAGCATAGAATTCTTCTTGTCCTGACCATCGTCGACATTAACTCTTAAAAACGATCCAATGGCTACCAGCTTCTCATAGGTGTAAGAGACGTAAGGATTACATGGGCACTTTTTTATATGTACTTAACAATACATTGTAACCTTAATTAAACACGCTTATATTAATTCTCAATTTCAAAAAAATTTAACATAAGTAGAGTGATGTAGAACAGTCGCTAATTATCATCTAGCTCATTGAAAAAAATGATTTCCTTCTCTTTACAGCTTAACTTCTTTCTTGATTACTTCGATTGTCCTTATGGGTCATTAATATTTGTGTAAAAAAGCGCTTATACTGCCTATGAGCGTAGCCAGACTTAAAAAAACCACCCGCCGAAAATTGTTATTACATTTCAATATCATGTCATTTTTTTTACAACAGTTCTAAAATTTTTTACCTTCCTGCCGATATTAATTTCAGATTATTTTCCATAACAGCAAAATTTTCTTACGTGCAGTTTTTTGAGAGTGAGAGGTTTAGATGGTCCTTGAACCGTTTTTATCACTTACTTTTTTGCAGCGCTTTACCGCTCAGATGACGGTTATACTCTGCGCGGTTGCTCTAACAAGCAGATTTAAATGTGGCTTACAGTACGCGCAGTAAAAGAGTATCCCTTTACTAATGAACGCAGGAAAGATGGTTGATGGTAGCTACGCACTCATCATGTCGCTTTAAAGTGACCAGAACGCAATAAAATCTCCGGCGGCAAGCTGACGCCAGAAAAGCAACCGGCTGCCCTTTTAACCAGAAATCTTGTTATTACATCAATTTTATCAGCAGGGGGAGTTTGTGAAAGAACAGATCTCCACATCAGGCAATATGATATGTGCTCAAAAAAGGGTGTCTAACAATATGGCGTTTTCTTTCATATTGCCACCGCCTATCCCTTCAGAGTCAGGACCTGCTGGCATCTTTTACGATTTTAACGATGGAGCCAGAATACTCTTACCTGAAGGGCGTTGGCGTGTCACTCTTCTTGATGACGACTCAGGGAATGTTCTTTTTCAGTGCGAATCCGGTGCTGGTTGGGTTACTTCATCTAAAAAATATTTTGTCCGTTTCCGTATTCGAATCTGGTGTGAAGACGACGCCGACCCTTTACTTGATATAGCCTTGGATCTTAAGGGGCGTCATGTACTCATATCTTTCCCAACCGGCACGCTTGGCGACCTCATTGGCTGGTTCCATTACGCAGAACGCTTCCGTCAACAACATAATTGCCATCTTGAATGTAATATGTCTCAGAATATCATTACGTTACTAGAAGCACAGTATCCTGATATTCACTTTTCCACGCCCGACGCCATGAGGCAGTTATCTCCATATGCCACCTACCGGGTTGGATTGTTCTTTGGGGGCAACGATACGCACCAACCTCTGGACTTTCGCCAGACCGGCTTTCACCGTATCGCTGGACACATTCTGGCGGTAGATCACAGAGAAGAAGCACCGCGTCTTAACTTGAATGCCTCACGCACAATCACTGAGCCTTATGTTTGTATCGCTGTCCAGTCAACTTGCCAGGCTAAATTTTGGAACAACGGACAGGGTTGGGCCGAAGTCGTTGCGCATCTTAAAGCTCAAGGTTACAGGGTACTTTGCATTGATCGGGAGTCAATAACAGGCAGTGGGTTTGTCTGGAATCATATTCCTTATGGTGCCGAAGATTTTACTGGCAACCTGCCGCTGCAGTCGCGTGTAGACCTGCTCAGGCACGCCAGCTTTTTTATCGGCCTGGCGAGTGGATTATCCTGGCTGGCTTGGGCTGCAAAAATTCCAGTGGTGCTTATAAGCGGATTTAGTCTGCCGGGTGCTGAATTTTACACGCCATGGAGAGTATTCAGTAGTCATGGTTGCAATGGTTGCTGGGACAGTCCTCATGAAAATTTTGATCACCAAGACTTCTTTTGGTGCCCAAGACACAAAGGAACCGAGCGTCAGTATGAATGCACTCGATTGATTACGGGAAAACAAGTAATCGGAGTGATAGAGCGGCTGCGCGATCAACTTACGCGAGAAAATAGCGTATGAAAAAAAATAAATGTGCTAATAGCGGCTTGCAAAAAAATGCCAAAGAGGCGAGCAGATGAACAAAGTTTACCGAGTAATTTGGAGTGTTGCGCGCCAGGCTTGGATCGTCACTTCAGAACAAGCGGGCTATGGTGGCAGTATTCCGCTATTGGCCGCAACGTTAATGCTGTCTTTTGTATCTGAGAATGCCGCTGCCGTAAACCATAGCAATGAAACGATAGGAGACACACAGTCACAAAATATCCTGAACGGGGATATCGCAACTGCATCAACGATTAACAACGGTGGTAATCAGTTCATCAGCAGTGGTGGTCTAGCTACGTCCACAACCGTAAATTTAGGCGGCGTGCAGTATGTTAGTAGTGGAGGCTTTGCAACATCATCTCTGATCACCTCTGGCGGGTTTCAAACTATTTTAAGCAATGGAATGGCAACAGATACGATTGTGAATGGCGGCACACAAACCATCAGGAATGGGGGCTCGGCGAGTAGTATTCTTGTAAATTCTGGTACGCAGACTGTTCAGGACGGAGGGAAGGTAACAGCCACTACCGTGAATTCAAGTGGGGGGCAATACATCAGCAGCGGCGGTACTGCAACATCGACTATTTTGAATTCAGGCGGTTTACAGTATGTTAGCAGCGGAGGTTCAGCTGCGTTCACAACCGTGAATTCAGGGGGAATTCAAAACGTACTTGGCGGGGGGATGGTTACGGACGTTCTCGTCAACGGCGGAACACAGTTCATACAAGATGGTGCCACAGTTACATCAGCTACCGTTAACGCTGGCGGTTTTCAGACCGTTATGAGCGGAGCTTTAGCAACAAGTACACTGGTAAATGGCGGCACACAAACCATCATGAACGGCGGCTCAGCAAGCAACATTCTTGTTAATTCTGGTACGCAGACCATTCAGAATGGTGGCAGAGTGACAACCACCACAGTGAATGCCAGTGGAGGGCAATACATAAGTAGTGGTGGTTCAGCTACATCTACCCTGATCAACTCCGGCGGTTCTCAGTACATCAGTAGCGGTGGCTCAGCCATATCCACGGAATTAAACGCAGGCGGTTTTCAGACTGTTTTAGCTGGCGGACAGGCAACGAGCACAGTAGTCAGTGGCGGCATGCAGACGGTTGAAGATGGAGGATCAGTTACATCGACTATTGTTACCTCGGGCGGCTCCCAGACTGTTTTCAACAGTGGAGTGGCGACGGGTACGATATTGAACAATGGAACACAGACCCTGAGAGACAGGGGATCAGCTACTGGCACCACAATAAATACAGGCACGCAGACGATTCAGTCTGGGGGAAGCGCAACATTTACCACATTGAATTCATACGCAGGTCAATACGTCAGCAGCGGCGGTTCTGCAATATTGACTATAGTAAATTCTACCGGTAGCCAGTACGTTAATAATGGCGGCTTAGTTACATCCTCTGTAGTGAATTCTGGCGGCCTCATAACGGTATTGAGAGGTGGTACAGCCACATCAACACTTATAAATTCAGGTGGATTTGAGGTCCTGTCTGGCGGCGCTCTGGGTTTAGAAACGTTGGTGAATTCAGGTGGAACATTAAGTGTTTCGAGTGGTGGAGTCCTGAGTGGCACAACCACCCTTAATGATGGAGCTATTTTATTAAGTAATAGCATCATTAATAATGGAAATATGAATTTTGTCCTTCAAAACACAAGTGTCTGGAATGGGAATTTGACAGGCAGTGGACAAGTTACCAAAAATGGCATTGGTGGCCTTCGTTTAGGAGGTAACCTGAACCAGTCCCAGATTAATCTTAATGCAGGTTCATTGGTTATGGATGGGCTGGAGGCCACGACGACAATTGTTGCGCAATCCGGCACATCGCTATCACTATTAAACAACACGATCCTGAACGGCATTATAGATCCGACAGATGTTAACATTGACCAGAGTAGCACATGGAATATAACGGGTGACTCTCTGGTAAGCACTTTGACAAATGCAGGTAAAGTTGTCTTTGTACCAACTTCAGGAGGTCTTACACCCCACACGTTGACAGTAACCAATCTCATTGGCAATGGTGGTTTCCTCACGCTTAACACTGTTGCAGGTGACACGAATTCTCCAGTTGACCATGTGATTATTGATGGTGGACGCGCCTCTGGTAATACTGAACTCCTGATAGTAAATCACGGAGGTCTCGGTGCTCAAACAACAGGCAATGGCATCACCCTTATAAAAGCAATTAACGGTGCAACAACGGATGTAAACGCATTCAGCATGAAGCAACCTCTCAATGCAGGCGCTTACTCCTACAATGTTTACCGTAACGCAGATCAAAGTTGGTATTTAACTTCGCAACAAGTGCGATCTATTAACACTGTTAACGATGGCAATACGTCGGGAAGCCCCGATAGCTCCTTTCAACCTGTTAGCGCAGTGACGCAATTCCCAAACTATCGCGATGCTGTTTGGGTATATGCCGCAATGCCTGCACTAACACTCGATTATGACCGCCTCGTGGCGGGTACAGCCGACTCTCGGTTTCACTATGCACCTTCCAGCAGAATATGGGGGCGACTGGCTGCCGGATATCTTCGTCAACCTAATAGCGGCAATCTTATGAAGGGCAACCAACCTGAGAGTAATAGTGCTTACAGCTTCGTACAAATCGGTGGAGATTTATGGCAACTCGATGGTGAAAATACAGACTGGCGTGCAGGTATTTACGGCGCAACAGGCATTATGCGCAATGATGTTTGGCGCGATAGCGGAAATCGTGCAGCAGGCACGGCGCGTGACACTATATATGCTGGCGGTGGATATATTTCAGGGCTAATGCATTCTGGCTTGCATATTGACGGACTACTTCAAACCAGTTATCACAGCTTGTCGACGTCCTCAAACGACGCTACCAGACTCTCAACTGCGGGGATTGGTTGGTTGAGCTCTGCTGAAATCGGGCAGGCATTTACTATAACCTCAAGACTGGCTATTGAGCCGCAAGTTCAGTATACGATACAGGGGCTCAGCATCAATCAAGGGCAGGACGAAGCTGCCTCCATCAACTGGCATAAGCCTTATCGACAATCAGTGCGTACGGGATTAAAAATTGGCTCAGTACGTGATAATGAAGCGAAGTTTGAATGGTGGTTAACACCTTCGTTGGTAGAGTCTTATGGAGGCCAGAGTGAGATGACAGCCTCAATACCGGAAGTAGACGATTCACAGACAACTTTTCGAAGTAAACTCACAGGTAGCAGCATTAACCTTAACACCGGCCTTGCAGCTCACATTCGAAATAATTTGACGCTGAACTTGCAAAGCGGATGGTCTGAATCACTTCATGGAGGAGAATCCAGTGGCTATTATGCTCTTGTAAATCTGGTCATTTCATTCCATTAGCAGCAAAGAACACCGGCGCGACTCTCCAGTGTTCTTTATATCTTAGATGCTTACTACTTTAGACGCTGTCAGAAATTTTAGAAAAAATGAACGTTAATACGTTTAATTTAATGTTGTTCTTAACACACGCCAGTAAAGATGCTTGAGCAAGTAGTCTTTATATAAGTATACCAGCTTTAGTTTCACGCACTTTTGGGGTGAAGGTCACAGTTTCAGGGATAAGATCACTTACATGCTGGCGGGTTCGACTTTACGCGGTTCTGGATCGTCCAGCCGGTTCCATCGCAGGTACGGCAAGAGTGTGGCGCACCTGCAAGTCATGATGCAGGGTTGCAACACAATACAAACCAGGCCCGCCACATCAGGGCTTCTGTCCTTTGCTTCATCAGCTCTCTAAGGCAGAAAAAACATCGGTTTAAGCTCTGCACTTATCGGGCTGTTATCCGCATTAGACGGCATTAAATCTTTCATCGATGCCCACCAGCGCTGGCAAACCTCGGTTTGCGCCACCGCGAGCCAGCGGGCTTCTGATTCAATCTCAACGCTGGCGAACAGCAGGTTACGATCGGCATCCAGCCAGATAGCATAGTGATGGGCACCATGCGCTTTTAGCGTCTGTTCCAGTTCCGGCCAGATGGGTGAATGACGACGCAGGTATTCATCGTGGCAGTGAGCATGCACCTGCATGACAAAAGCTTTACGTAACATCGCTGCGCTCCGCATCCAGTGCTGCCTGCCAAGGTTTAACGTTAAAGCGTTCACCCAGCGCGATCAGCTGCGCGGTGGTGATGCTCTGACGAATACCGCCCATAGATAGGGCTTTTACGACAACCTCCGATGATTTTTCAGCGGTGTCGATCAGGCCAAAGGTCTCATCAAGATTAGGACCCGCGCCAAAGATGCCGTGGAAGGGCCACATGACCAGGCTGTGGATCGCCATCTCATCAGCCGTAGCCTGGCCGATACCGTCAGTGCCCGGCACCATCCATGGCAAAATGCCCACCCCGTCCGGGAACACCACCAGACACTCTGTGCTGCCTTCCCAAAGCAGGCGCGTGAAGCGTGCCGAATCCAGATTTACAACGTAGCTCAGCGCCATAAAGTGAGTAGCATGGCAGTGCATAATCACCCGATCGCTTCCATGAGTCACCTGCTTGCGTACGCTGTGCGACTGGAAATGCGCCGCCAGTTCAGAGGTCGGCAGCCCACCGTTGCTTAATCCCCAGTGAATTTTATACGACAACCCCTGGTCATCCACCTGCAGCAGCACCAGACTGTCTGCCGGGTCGAGCTGCACGTTACGAAAAAACTTGCCAGACCCGGTCACTAAAAACCAGTCGTTAGCTAACGCCGGTGCCGGTTTACTCAGTTCAATGCAGCGCGGTTCGGCATAAAAGTCGCTGGCGAAGTCCTGCACTTCTTCGGGAAGCAGGCGCAGGCTAACGTTACCGCCGTTACGCTCATCCCAGCCTTTCAACCACATATCGCTGGTGGCTTTTACCATCCCCTGTACGAACCAGGATGTCAGAATGTTTTGCATGGTTTATCCCTTAGCGTTGACGCAAAGTATGTTGTTCGTAATGATGGACGTCGCTCAGCCAGCTGGCATCGGCAGGAACGTCATGGCGCAGGCACCATGCTTCCCACACCGCCTGCCACGGCAGCGACTTTTGCTCTTCCAGCAGGGCCAACCGTGCGGTGAAATCCCCTTCACTCTCCAGCCTACGCAGCCGATCGCTGGGCTCCAGCAGCGCCCGCAGCAACGCTTTTTTGGCGTTACGCGTACCAATGACCCAGGCGGCAATGCGGTTGATTGAGGCATCAAAAAAGTCGAGGCCGATATGCACCTTATCGAAGAGTTTCTGGCGGGCGATCTCATGGGCAATCGCCTGGGTTTCATCATCGAGCAGCACTACATGATCGCTGTCCCAACGTACCGGACGGCTCACATGCAGCAGCAGGCGCGGCACGTACAGCATCGCGGTAGAGATTTTGTCGGAGATGACTTCAGTCGGGTGGAAATGCCCGGCGTCCAGCGTCAGCGCAATCTGCCGGCTGCTGGCGTAGCCAAGGCAGAATTCGTTGGAACCCACGGTGTAGCTTTCCGCACCAATCCCGAATAGTTTGCTTTCCACAGCATCAATATGGTGTTGCGGGTTGAGTTGCTCACTGATGATCGCGTCAAGCGCGCTGGCAAGGCGCTGGCGCGGCGCAAAGCGGTCGATGGTGAGATCTTTCATGCCGTCCGGCACCCAAATGTTCATCACGGAAGGCGTACCGAGCTGTTCACCAAAGTAAGCCGAAATATGGCGACTGGCTTTACAGTGGTCGATCCAAAACTGGCGAATACCTGAATCGGCGTGCGACAGCGTAAAGCCATCGGCACTCTTTGCATGTGAAAAGCAGGTTGGATTGAAATCCAGCCCCAGCCTGTTGCTTTTTGCCCACGCTACCCAGTTGCTGAAGTGTTTCGGCTCGATGGCATCGCGCTCAACGGCTTGGCTGCTTTCAAGATAGATCGCGTGCAGATTCAGACGTAAGGCGCCCGGAATCAGCGATATGGCTTTTTCAATGTCGGCGCGCAATTCGTCGGCGTTGCGTGCCCGTCCCGGATAGTTGCCGGTGGCCTGAATACCGCCGGTGAGTTGCCCGTTGGGATTTTCAAAACCGCGCACGTCATCACCCTGCCAACAGTGCATCGAGACCGGGATCTCATCCAGTTGCGCCATCACAAGGTCCACATCAACGCCATTCTCAGCATAACGTTGTTTCGCCAGGTCAAAGGCCTGTTCAATCAGCTTTGTCATATGCAAGTTCCTTAGCAGGTTGGAGCAGCGCGGTGAAGCGCGCCTGATGGGCCGCAAACGCGCTGTTGTCGAGCGGTTCAAAGATGTCTGACGGGAAATTACGGCTGATGCAGCGGCGCAAATCCGCGACGTCACGCAGTTCACCTAGCGCGATGAGCTGGCAACCCACATTTCCCAGCGTGGAGGCTTCTACCGGACCGGCAATCACCGGCAGTTGACAGGCATCGGCACACAGCTGGTTGAGTAAAGGATTCTGGCTACCGCCGCCCACGATATGCAGCTGCCGTAGCGGTGTGCCGCGTAGCTGGCCGAGTTCCAGGATTGTCTGACGATATAAGAGCGCCAGACTGTCAAAGAGGGTGCGTGCCAGTTCGGCCGCAGTGTGCGGTATCGGCATCGCCTGTTCAGCACAGGCATGTTGGATTGCCTGCACCATGTTGTCTGGGTTAATAAAGCGAGGGTGGTTAGGATCTATGAGCGAGCGGCAGGCTGGCTGTTTTGCGGCATCCGCAATAAGCAGGGGCAAGTCGCGGATGTTCAGTTCGCTACAGACGCGCTGTAAAAGCCACAGCCCCATAATGTTTTTTAGCACCCGGTAACCTTCCGCGCCGCCTTCATTGGTTATGTTGGCCTGTAAAGCAGTCGCATTCACATAGGGTTGGAGACTTTCAATCCCCATTAACGACCAGGTACCTGAACTGAGATAGGCTGCATCGTCGTGCATCAGTGGCGTGGCCAGCACCGCGCTGGCCGTATCGTGCGTGGCTACGGCAATCACCGGGATCCGCTTGCCGCTGGCGCTGGCCCAGTAACCCACGTTATTGCCCGGTGCATGCGGTGTGCCGAACCAGGCGGAGTCGACGCCAGCCCAGTCCAGCAAGTCACGATCCCACTCACCACTTTGAATATTCAGTAACTGCGTGGTGGTGGCGTTGGTGTATTCCCAGTTCATTTCGCCGGTGAGACGATAGTGTAGATAGTCCGGAATCATCAGCGCATGTTTCACCTGCGACTGCCAGTCCGGCTGCTGCAGATGTAGCGCGCGCAGCTGATATAGGGTGTTAAATGGCAGAAACTGAATGCCGGTGCGCTGGTATATCGCCTGCTGGCCGAGATCGTCAATCGCCTGGGCCATCAGGCCCTCGGTGCGTTTGTCACGGTAGCTCACGGCTTCGCCAACGCGATGTCCGTCTGCATCCAGCAGTACCAAATCAACGCCCCAGGTATCAATACCCATGCTGTCCGGCACGATGCCTTCATCATCCAGTTGCTGCAGTCCGGCGCGAATGTCCTGCTCCAGACGATCCAGATCCCAGCAGTCATAGCCGCCGCGCTGAACCCGCTGATTCGCGAAACGACGGACTTCACGAAGGGCGATTTTCTGGCTGTCCGACGTCCACTGCGCAAGCATGACGCGCCCGCTGGATGCGCCTAAATCAATGGCAACGATGTTACGCATATTCATGGCATGTTTTCCTGAAATGACATGGCTACAGAATAAAAAGCCTGCAGGCCTGCCACCTTAGGCGCAGTGCCAGCAGAGGATCTTCGCTGGCAGGTTTGCAAAGGTGTTCGTGAGATAGCTCACAGAACCGCGTGACGATAGAGTTGTGAGCTTTGCCGCATTTCTATCAATCACTTAGGCGATCTTAAATAATTCGCCATTTTCTTGCGCCGCCCCGTTCAAAATTCAAGGTGATGTCCGCAGCGCCTGCGTAGACTCAGTTGCAACATTGTTAACGGAGAGCAAGCCATGACCGTTCTGCATAGCGCGGATTTCTTTCCCGCCGGAAATTACGCCATTGCCATCGAGCCACGCGTGCCACAGCAGGCTTTTCCAGAGCATCACCATGATTTCCATGAAATTGTGCTGGTTGAACAGGGATCAGGTATTCATGTGTTTAATGGTCAGCCGCAGGCGTTGAGTGCCGGTTGCGTGTGCTTTGTACGCGACCACGATCGCCATCTGTATGAAAAAACCGACAACCTTTGCCTGACCAATGTGCTGTACCGAAGCCCGGGGGCGTTCCGCTTTCTTTCCGGGCTGCAGGCACTATTGCCGCGTGAAGAGGACGGCCGGTACGCGTCGCACTGGCGCATTAATCAAAAAGTGATGGGGCACGCTTTGCAGTTGGTGACACAGATGAAGCAGCAACCTCTGTGGTCACTCGAACGTCAGGCACATCAGGAGCAACTCTTTCTGCAAATGCTGGTGTTGCTACGTGAGGCCGCTCGCAATGACAACGCGCAGGACCAGGAAGCCAGACTGCACCGATTGCTTGACTGGCTGAATGAGCATTACAGTGAAGAGATCGTATGGGAGGCGCTGGCCGACAGCTTTTCACTGTCGCTGCGTACGCTGCACCGCCAGATGAAGCAGCAGACAGGCAGTACGCCACAGCGTTATTTGAATCGGCTGCGTTTATTGCAGGCGCGTCATCTGCTACGCCACAGCGATATGCGTATAACGGACATCGCCTATCAGTGTGGATTTGGTGACAGCAACCACTTCTCCACGCTGTTCCGGCGTGAATTTGGCTACGCGCCCCGCATGGAGCGTCAACAGATGTGGTAACTGGAGCTTTTAATATGTCGCTAATTCTGTCGCGCGAAGACTACTTTCCAGCCAGAAACCTGCCCATCGCAGTGGCCGAACGTATGCCACAACCCTCTTTCCCGCCTCATCAACACAGGTTTAGCGAGATTGTGATTGTCTGGCGCGGCAACGGGCTGCACATCCTCAACGATCGCCCCTGGCTGATTACCTGCGGCGATGTGTTTTATATTCGCGACAGCGACTGCCATAGCTATGACAGCGTCCATGACCTGGCGCTCGACAACATTCTTTATTGCCGCGATCGCTTTCGGCTCGATCTTGACTGGAGCCAGCTTATACCGCCTCAGGAAGAGAATGCTCAGTCCGGTTGGCGATTAACCACCCAGGGTATGGCGCTGGCACGTGGCGTCATCAGCCAACTGGAGCGGGAAAGCCGCAAAAACGATCCCTTGTCCATTCAGCTTTCTGAAGCCTTGTTTTTACAGCTGGCGCTGATTCTGCGCCGCCACGGTTACGCGGCCGATCGTTCCTGGGCGCTACCGGAAGGCGAACAGCTTGATCTGCTGATGTCGTCGCTGCTGGCCGATATCAGCCGTCCGTTTGACCTCGCCCACTTTTGCGAGCAGCACCAACTCAGCGAGCGAGCGCTTAAACAGCTGTTTCGCCAGCAAACCGGCATGACAATTGGCCACTATTTGCGTCAGCTTCAACTCTGTCAGGCAAAATACTTACTACGCACCCAGGAAAGTTTAATCAGCGAGATTGCTTCACGCTGCGGCTTTGATGACAGTAACTATTTTTCGGTGGTGTTTACGCGTGAAACCGGCATGACGCCCAGTGCCTGGCGGCAACGTTTTGTACCGCAATGCGCCACGCTAACTGATAACGCAAAAGCCTGATACGCGTTAACGCATCAGGCTTTTATCTCTGCGGAGTCAGGCAGCCATGCCAAGCCCGACAATATTGGCAGCGATGATAATGACTATGCAGCCAATCGACAGGACGCTAACCGGACGACGCCCGACAGATTTCCACTCTTTCAGCATCAGTCCGACCAGACCACCACACAGCACATACAGACTCATGTGCAGCATCCAACTGACAAAGTCATATTGCGGTGGAATTTTGGCATGGCCCCATGCATAGAAAAAGAACTGCAGATACCACATGGTGCCGCCAAGAATAGCGAAAGCGATATTGGCAATTAACAGCGGTTTTGCCACGGAGAAGTCCCGGCGGAGGGAGAGCTCCGGCTTAACCGCCAGGCGGATAAAGCAGTACGCCAGGTTAATCAGCGCACCACCGCCCATAATCACCACATAGCTGGGTAGCGCCACGTACAGCGGATTAATACCCAGATTAGCTGCCGCAACATGCATCGGCTTTGCGGCATCCATAGCGAAGGACATGCCGGCCGAGAAAATACCGCAGATAACCGCCAGTACAAGCCCTTTCTTCAGATTGAATTCTTCGGCGTTAATGCCCAGCGCGCGCTCTTTCAGCAAACCGGCACGCGATACAATTGCCACGCCAATCAGCGCGACCAGAACGCCAAGCAGCGTCATACGGCCACCAGCCGAGCTAAAGAGCGCGACAAAACGGCCCTGCAGCAACGGCGTCATGAGTGTCCCGACGACTAACGTAATGCCGATAGCAATACCGATGCCTAACGACATGCCGAGATAGCGCATGGTCAGGCCGTAGTTAATATTGCCGATGCCCCACATTGCACCAAACAAAAACACAGGTAGCAGCTGTGACAGACTGAAACTACTGTAGTACGCCCAGAAATTCGGCAGCAGTACGGCACTGACTGCCCATGGCAAAATCAGCCACGACATCAAGCCACCTACTGCCCACATGGTTTCCCATGACCATTTTTTGACCTGTTTAAACGGCGCATAAAAACATGCGGCACTGGCGGCACCCACCAGATGCCAGAAAATACCGGCAATAATGGCACTGTTCATTGTTATTCCTTCGCAAGGTTGAGGCCAAACAGGAAACCGACGTTTCCTGATAAGCAGCAGTCTAGAGGGAGCTGCTTTCACTCAGCCTTTGAATGGCTGCCGGAAAACACAGGCCGCTGGCAAAATCCGGTGAATTTTCAACATAAAGATCACAAATTCACATTTAAGGACAGTAACCGTACGTTTTACCTAAACCGCTTATTATTCGAGATATTTTTGTTGTTTGTTGTGTTGATCGGCACAGTTTTAATCTTACTGCCAGCACGCTTATTAACGTGGCAATGACATAAAGTTGAGCTGCGGGTTCGCTGCAAAGATGGTTTGGCGGACGAAGAGGGAAAACGGTCGGCAGAAAAGGTTTGTGATATGACTCAAGGCTAGTGGGGATACTGTGATCAGCGGGAGATCGCATGATGTTGGATAAGCACTCTACGATTCAGCGCAGTAGTCGCTGCGCATGTTATTAACTGCAGTCACGCAATGAGACGTTTGCGTGGCAGGGCAAACCGAAAGGACAATTGGCCGGGGATGCCTCCCGTCAAAAGCCTACCGCTTCGTCATTGACTGCGCGGGCAGGCACGGGCTTATCGCCATCCCAGGCGTTCCGGCATTTGCTGGAGAATACAGGGTTTCAGCCCGTCGACCCTTTTTATAAGACGCTGACCGCTCAGATAACAAAACACGCCGTGGAAATGCTGGCTTCGTCGTGTCTTTCTTCCCTTCCCTGCCATCTGCAGTGTGGCTTTGGCAAAGATAAAAAGGTGTATCGTCGTAATCTGTTTCACTCTGTTTTCACATAACGTTAACGAGTTAAAAGCGGAGCCCTGCATATGACAACACATCATCAACATTTCATTAATGGTGTTTTTGTGCCTAATCACAGCGATAAGTGGATTGAAGTGATTAATCCTGCTACCGAAGCGCTACTGTCACGCATTCCTCAAGGCACGCGTCAGGACGCCGCAGACGCTATCGCCGCTGCCGATGCCGCGCAGCCGGGCTGGGAAGCCTTACCGGCCGTGGAGCGCGGCAGCTGGCTGCGTAAAATTGCCACAGCCATTCGTCAGCGTGAACCCGAACTCAGCGCCACTATCGTGGCAGAAGGCGGTAAAACCCAGGGGCTGGCAAAAACCGAAGTGCTTTTTACTGCTGATTACCTGGACTACATGTCCGAATGGGCGCGACGCTACGAAGGTGAGATTGTGAACAGCGATCGTCCTAATGAAAATATTTTCGTCTTTAAAAAAGCGATTGGCGTTACTACCGGCATCTTACCGTGGAACTTCCCGTTTTTTTTGATTGCGCGTAAAGCGGCGCCGGCACTGATTACCGGCAATACGATTGCGATAAAACCGAGTGAGTTGACGCCCAATAACGCGGCCCTGTTTGCACAGATCGTTGCGGATATCGGCCTGCCAAAAGGTGTGTTCAATGTTGTTTACGGCTACGGACCTGAGATCGGTCAGGAGCTGGCTGGCAACGAAAAAGTGGGGTTGGTAAGCCTGACGGGCAGCGTTAATGCCGGGATTGCCGCCATGGAAGCGGCAGCAAAAAACGTTACCAAAGTCTCTCTGGAGCTGGGGGGTAAAGCGCCGGCCATTGTAATGGATGATGCCGACCTCGATCTGGCAGTAAAGGCCATTGTCAGCTCTCGCGTCATTAATACAGGTCAGGTCTGCAACTGCGCAGAGCGGGTTTATGTACAGGAAGGGATTTATGACCGCTTTATCAGCGCACTGACAGAGGCGATGCAACACGTGACGTTTGGCAATCCGGCTGAAAAAAACGATATCGATATGGGGCCACTGATCACCGCCGCCGCGCTGGCGCGGGTTGAGCAAAAAGTTGCCAGGGCAGTAGAAGAAGGCGGCAGGGTTGTGTTGGGCGGTAAACGGGCGGGGCGCGAGGGCTTTTACTTCGAGCCCACGATTATTACCGGCGTACGCCAAGAGATGGAGATTATGCGTGAGGAAATTTTTGGCCCGGTGCTTCCTGTGATGACCTTTAAAACGCTCGAAGAAGCTATCGCACTGGCCAATGACTGTGAGTACGGCCTGACTTCCTCAATCTACACTCAGAACCTGACCACCACGATGACCGCCCTGCGTCAGCTGAAGTTTGGTGAAACCTACGTTAACCGCGAGAATTTTGAAGCCATGCAGGGATTCCATGCCGGCTGGCGCAAATCCGGCATCGGCGGTGCTGATGGTCGTCATGGGCTCGAGGAGTATCTGCAAACGCATGTTGTGTATTTGCAGTGTTAACGACGGCGGTTTGCGGCCCTGCCGGGTCGCACCCTGAGGAGGTTAAAACGGATGGCATTTCCTTATTGGCAACTGAATTCACGCGGTGAAGGAAACCGCGTTATCTGTTTGTTCTGCCAATAAAGTAGGCCAGGCGGTTTTATGCTCACCTGACCTGAATTCAAGGGGCAACCCGCAACGCTGCCTTTGAGAAGTGAGCAATCAATCACACCTTTCCGTTTTATGACTTATAGACCCGCAGCACAATGCATCCTTCGCTAATTTCTGCCGAGACCCGCGTGCCGGTATCAAATCCGGCTTCACGCAACCATTTGCCGCTGATATTCAGCGCAGGCGTGCTGGTGTCGCCAAAATTAGGTACGTAGCCGACTTTGTACCGGCGCTGAGTTTTTGAAATCGCGGAAGACGGTTTCTGAACAAGATTAAGCGTGGTAACAGACATTGAATAATCTCCCTTATTTGATGATGGTGTATTTACACAATGCGCCAGCCATGGCTGTAAAAAATTAAAAGCATATCTGTTAAAAATTTATGCTGGCTGTCTGGCCAGTAGCGTTTTTAGCGTCCCGTTATCTGCTTTTACAAAGCAGATAAAACATAGCGCCTAAAGTAGATGATAACAAGCCAGGTGCTGGAACCCGGCTCGCACAATTTGACTTATGCCGCTTTTATCAAGGATCATTCATCCGGGTTGCCGAAGCGTTAAAATGCACCATCTGGAGGTTTAGATTGACGGGCGCGGAATTAGGGAATGTCCATCGCAGTCAGGTAGCCATATTCAATCTTTGTTAAAGTCAATTGCTCATTCTGATTAAAAAACAGCTTCACAAAATTCGCACTATCACCAATGAGCTCAACGCGCTGATACTCTGTAAAAGTAAATTGATTTAAAATATACGACATTCTTTCACGGTGTGCTGCTGGAATAGGGTTTTTAGATATGACCTCCCCTGCAAAAGTCGGCTCTGTGTCTTTGGAGGGTTTAAAATTATGTTTTTTCAACTTTGCCTTCTGAGAAAAAGCAACGAGCGCATCATGCGCGCTGTTAAAATTGTCTGCCAGATTTTTCAAATGCGCAGCTAATTGATTAATTGACAGGGTGCGGTTATTTGAATGGTACGATAAACCAATTCCGCCAAGACTCGCCACAGCAGGGACGATACTTCGTCCAACGATGCTAAATAAACCTGCAGTTGAGGTCCAAAAGATTGCCAATAAGGTGGCTGAACTTAACGCAACGGCTCCCATTGAAGTGGTATTATAATGCTGTACAGGAATGCCGAGTATGCGATTGTTAATATGCTTTATCTCACCATTCGGCCGCCGCCCAGTAGCCTGCTCTGTGGGAGGATTTTTAAAACGACTGTTACTGTTATTTTTATAATCGTTCAACGCACTGGCAATAACACTGGTTTCCCTTTTAGAAAGACTGGCAATTTCCATCGGCTCAAGCGAACTCATCAGAATCAATGATTCTTTGAGAATTTCAGAGGGTAAAAAGCTGCCTGAAGTATCAGAATTTAAACTGGGATTCGTCGTGAGTCCCTCAATCACATGTATGCCTGGAAATGCCATAATAACCTCTTTTTAAGATGTAACAGTTCCTTTGATTAGCTTTCTTTATTTTGCTTGATATCCCAACCCATCTGCACAGAAGCGGCTTTCGTTCCCTGAGAAGCCTGTTCCCAGTATTCCAGCGCAACCTTGCTGGCTTGAAAGGAATACTGCATACCCAGCGTGGACGCGTGACCAATGCCGGTAAAGTCAGTCTGCGTAACCAGCACATCTTCAAGCGTGATGCGAGTATATTCCACTTCCTGCCCGCCTGCCTTGCAAACAGACAGCTGAATTTTTGGCAGATGTTTACCACTGGCACAATATTTCACTAACGCCGGTGTGGCCTTATCGATCAATGCCTCAACACTTAAATCGCGATAATTCACTTTTCCCGCACCGCCACCACCGCCAACGGACATATTACCTGGTTGCTGCGCGCCCCAGTTAAATGACAGAACATCTATCCATTTTTTATGGTTTGCATTTTGCGACTCACCTTCAATTCCATCTATTTTCAAAAAGATATCAATAGCCATTTTTCACCTTTATTTTAAGGGCGGATTAACTCAGCTCTCTTTATTTTGTTTAATATCCCAACCGGCTTTGCTTTCCGCCCCTTTGGTACCGCTGGCACTTTGTTCCCAGTAGCTGGTAGACACTTTGGATGCCTGAAAGGCGTAGTCCACCACAATGGTGTCACCTTGCCCTACTCCGTTAAAATCCGTTGCCGTAACCAGTACATCTTCCAGCACAATCTTCGTGTACTCAATTTGGTTGCCACCGGCTTTGCAAACCGACAGTTCTACCTTTGAAACATGCTTTCCGCTGGAGCAGTATTTAAGAATGGCAGCAGTGGATTTGTCGATTAACGCTTTAACACGCAGATCGTTGAAATTCACTTTTCCTGAGCCGCCACCGCCACCTACCGCCATATTACCGGGTTGCGAAGCCCCCCAGTTAAATGAGAGCACGTCGGTCCATCCTTTATGATTGCTGTCCTGTGATTCTCCAGTAGTCCCTTCAACTTTCAAATAAATATCAATCGCCATTAATTTTTTCCGATTACGCTGTGATAATGATGAAACGGGTGTTGCAATCCGTTATATTCGGCAGGTTCAGACAGAATTTAGAGCCATTTGCATTAAGAAACAGGCAGCAGCATATCAATGCTGTTGCATCGTGCTAACAGAAATAGTAACGCCTGAGAGTTTTCTCAGTAAATGTGAATATGTCAGGTAACCAGAATACAGTTAACCTTGAAGGCCTTTATACATTAATAAAATTAACACAACTTCATGTCAATTTATTTACAACTAACAATGTATTATTGAGATAAATCTGAAAGCTGATGTTTTCAGCGGCTGATAGTTTCAGAGGTTAATAACGCTAAACATCTCGCTGCACTGGCCAGCAATATTATCGGCGGGGAATGTGAGAAATATTACAGTAGAAGAGGCATTATTATTTTAGTAAAAACCCCACGCAGCGAGGACTGTGTGGGGTTATTAATCTGGCAAGATCAAGCAGGCTTAACGCCAGCCCAGCTCCGGCGCCACGTACTTCAGAATCGATTCAATGACGTGTGCGTTGTAGTCCACGCCCAACTGATTCGGTACAGTGAGCAGCAGTGTATCCGCTTCAGCAATCGCCTCATCCTCTGCCAACAGTTTGATCAGTTTTTCCGGCTCGGCGGCATAGCTGCGACCAAAGATGGCGCGGGTTTTCTCATCCAGAAAACCGACTGAATCCTGATCCTGTCCACTGCGGCCAAAGTAAGCCCGATCCATATCGTTCACCAGCGCAAAAATACTGCGACTGACGGAAACCCGTGGCTTACGCGAGTGCCCCGCCGCTTTCCATGCTTCACGGTAGGCGCGGATCTGTTTTGCCTGCTGGATGTGGAACGGCTCGCCGGTTTCATCATCTTTGAGCGTCGAGCTTTGCAGGTTCATGCCCATCTTCGCCGCCCATACTGACGTGGCGTTGGAGCCCGAACCCCACCAGATGCGATCGCGCAGGCCTTCAGACAGCGGCTCAAGACGCAGCAGGCCCGGTGGATTCGGGAACATCGGCTGTGGATTCGGTTTGGCAAAACCTTCGCCACGCAGCGCATCCAGGAAAACTTCTGTGTGGCGACGGCCCATGTCCGCATCCGTCTCGCCTTCCTGCGGCGCATAACCAAAGTACCGCCAGCCCTCAATCACCTGCTCTGGCGAGCCGCGGCTCAGGCCCAACTGCAGGCGACCGTTGGAAATCAGATCGGCAGCGCTGGCATCCTCCACCATATAGAGCGGATTTTCATAGCGCATATCGATAACGCCAGTACCTATTTCAATTTTTTTGGTGCGAGCGCCGACCGCTGCCAGCAGTGGAAACGGCGAGCTAAGTTGGCGGGCGAAGTGATGCACACGGAAATAGGCACCATCGGCCCCGAGTTCTTCTGCCGCTACCGCTAAATCTATAGACTGCAGCAACACGTCCTGAGCAGAACGCGTGGCGGACTGCGATGATGGCGTCCAGTGGCCGAATGAGAGAAAACCAATCTTTTTCATCTGTTACGTCTCCTGACGAAAGAACAATGCTTTCGCGTGATAAACCTCAATGAAATAAGGTTACGCCAGCCGCGCCGTGACGGATAGTGAATATCCTTAAGCGCTACATTCAAGAATTTTGACATAGCTTGCGCTGACCTGACTGCGGTCAGTGCACTATTCTGTGTGGGTGCAGATTGTAATAATGCTTGCGGGCAGATTGGGTTTTAACGCATAACGTAAATCACTGCCCTGCATCTGGGCAGATGCGTTCAATGGAGGAAGAAGGGATGCGTATTTTGATTGTAGGTGCGGGGGCAACCGGCGGCTATTTTGGCGCACGGCTGATACAGGCCGGGCAGAATGTGACCTTCCTGGTCCGTGAAGGCCGTTTTAATCAGTTACAACAAACCGGCCTGGTGTTGCAAACCCGCTCAGGGCAGGAAACGCTTGAACCCCAGTTGGTCACCGCCGCCAGGCTTGACGCGCATTACGACTTAATCATCTTAACGGTTAAAAGTACCGGCCTGGCGCAGGCGATTCACGACATCCAGCCGGCTGTTGGGCCACAAACCCTGATCATGCCGATTCTGAATGGCATGCGGCATATTGACACCTTGCTCACCCACTTCGGTGCCGATCGGGTGATCGGTGGCTTGTGCAAAATCAACGCCACGTTGAACGATAAAGGCCATGTGGTGCAGTTGACGCCCTTACACCAGATCTATTACGGCGCACTGGATGGCAACAACGATGACCGACTGCAGCAGGTCGATGCCGCGCTACGTGGTAGTGCCGTGGAAACGTTTTTTTCCGACAATATTATCGGTGAGTTATGGGAAAAATGGCTGCTGTTAAGCACGCTCGGCGCGGTGTGTTGTCTGGCGCGGGGGAATACGCAACAGATACTGACCCAGGCCGGTGGCGAGATGCTGCTTCAGGGCATTTACAGTGAGGTGCTTCAGGTTATCTGCGCGGAGGGCTATCAGCCCCGCCCTGCCGTTACCGCAAAAATTTATGAATTGCTGAACGACCCGTCGACGCCTATGACCTCCTCCATGTATCGTGATTTGACCCAGGGTTTTGCTATTGAAGCCGATACGATCATTGGCGACCTGCTGCTACGAGCCAGTCGTCATGGTATGACTGTGCCACTGTTGAATGCGGTAAATGTTAACCTGCAAATCTATCAACAGAACCGTTAAACACGGATGTGATGGGAAAGCAGCCGCGCCGTCGCAGGGCGCGCGAGTAACGGAATTTTGTTACACTCGCTGCCTCATCTTTTGGAGGAATAATGACGTCCCGCTCTGTGACCCTTGATGATGTTGCCCAACTGGCTGGCGTTTCCTATCAAACGGTTTCTCGCGTGCTTAACCGCTCTGAGCAGGTTTCCCCCCGCACCCGTGAAAAAGTTGAAGCGGCGATGCAGCAGCTTAACTATGTGCCCAATCGGGTCGCACAGCAGCTGGCGGGAAAAGCGACCCGAACCTTAGGCCTTGCAACCAGTAACCTGGCCCTGATGGCCCCGGCGCAGATTGCTTCGGCCATTCAGCAGCGCGCCGCCAGCGCCGGTTATCACCTGGTGATCGCGATGGACAGTGAGGATAATGCGGAAGCGACAGTGAATGAACTGATGGCCCAGCGCGTGGATGCGGTGCTGATCAATATGCCGTTAGAGGCGGCCGAGGCGGAAAAAATCCGCGTGATGTGCGGTAAAAAGCCGGTACTGTTTCTGGATGCCGATCCCCATGCTCTCGTATCTCATTGCCAGTATTCAAACGAACAAGGGGCGCGTGCCGCCGTTGCACATCTGATTGCGCTCGGGCACCGGCAAATTGGCCTGCTGAATGGCCCGGTGCGCTCAGTGTCGGCTCGTCAGCGCGAAGCGGTCTGGCGTCAGGCGCTGGCAGAGCATCAGTTATCTCCCTGCTGCGTCCTGCGCGGCGACTGGAGCGCCAAATCCGGCTATCAGGCGATGCTGGCGCAACTCCCGAATGCCCTGCCCCAGGCGCTTTTAGTGGCGAATGATGAGATGGCGCTGGGCGCGATGCGGGCGCTACATCAGCACGGCGTGGCGATTCCGGGCGATATTTCTCTTGTCGGCTACGATGACACGGCAGAAAGCGCCTGGTACCAGCCGCCACTGACCACCATTCGCCAGGATCTTCAGCAGCTCGGCACCCACAGCGTGGATCAGGTGCTGGCCGAACTGCGGGGTGAAGCGGTGGCGTCACGTACCCTGGAGCCGATGCTGGTGATCAGAGAAACCACCGCAGCACCCGCCAGCCAAAACCTGGACTTATCGGATCTGGCGCGTCAACTCCAGCAGATTGCACGTAAGCTGACCCGCTAAGTCTTCACCGACGTCTCTCAGCCATAAAAAAAAGCCCGCCCAACCTGAAGGTTGCGCGGGCCGGTTATCAGCAGCGAAGGGTCGTTATTCGCGCACCCTTACGGCGCTTTGGTTTCACCCACGCCCATGGTCTTGAGCTTTTTAGACAGCTCACGGCGCTCTTTCGAGAGGTCGGCGTTTTTGATGATGTATTCATCCACGCGATCTTCATAGTCCGCACGCATGCTGGCGATGATTTCCTGTATCGCTTCCACGCTCATGCCGGGTTTAATGTATTCGCTCAGGTTGTCCAGCAGCAGAACACGCTTTTGGTTGTCACGAATTTTCTTCTCATTATCGACAATTTCACGCTGCAGTTTGTTCTTGCGGCGAAACGTACGGACAAACTCAAGTACGTCCTGAAATGATTGCTTGGCATTTTCCATGATGGCACCTTTCTTTAAGCCTGCTAAAGCAGGGAGAGAGTCAAAACGATCAGCTTAGCGGCTAGCCAGCCTTAAGGGCAATTCTCACAGCTAAATTCGGACTGGCTCTTATCTTAGCGCAAAAAAACCGGGTTCCGCATTAAGTCATTGTCTGAGGTGATTATTTACGCAGCGCCAGACGCAGTAATTCCGTCATGCGCTCCAGCTGCTTCGCCAGCTCCAGACTCAACCAGACATAGCCATAAATTGGCGTCTCCTCCAGACGGTCACTGCCGCTGGCGATCAACAGCTTAAGTTCATTGACGATTTCCGTTAACTCATGGTTGGCCGCGATGATGTCATAGGTTTCCCCTTTCACCGCCATCTCCGACAACGTTCGTAGCGCGTTTTCCGTCATCTGCTGGGTACGGCGCAGCGTCGGCGCATTCAGCATAATCAGATGGCTTTCCCGCGATGCCCACCAGGCATTAATTTGCATCTCAATGGTGTACACCATATTACGGTTTATGGTCTGAATCGCTTCAAATACCGATTTAGGAATACGCGTTTCTTTGCTGGACGGCTCCAGCAGCGCGCGCATTTTGATGACGCTGGAGAGCAACTTCCCAAAGGGCTTATTCAGTCGCGGCTTTTCCACCAGGTTAGCGGAAAAACCTGCATGATAGATTTTTGCCATCTCGCCCAGCGTATCCGAAAGCTGTATACGCCAGTGAATGTAGGCGCGCTGTGCCCAGACAGCGGTAAATATCAGCGCCAGCAGCGAGCCTAAAATCACATCGCCGCCACGCCACATGGCGACGGTGAAATCCCCCATTGGTGCGCCGACCACTACGCAGAGCGTGATGCCAATCAACAGCGCCATATAGGGATGCTTTCCCAGGGTCAGATAGCCGCTGATAAACATAATCAGCGCGCACCAGGCCAGCATGCCCGGTAGCGAAATCATCTCCAGCTTGAGCGCAATCAATCCCGAAATTGACCCGGCAATCGTGCCGCCAATGCGCTGAATGGCGCGGGGAAACACATTGCCCCACGTGGAAATCGGCCCCATCACCACCACCAGCGTAATCAGCGGCCAGGTGCCTTCGGGAATGCCGGTCATCCGCACAAACAAAAAGGCAAAAAGAAACGCCACCGCGATGCGCAAGCCGTGCACGCTACGGTAATGGCGATATAACCAGAATTCCAGATTAGAGATGGGCTTATCAGAGCGCAAGATAGCTGTCCGCGGGTAAAGAGGTGATTCTACGCGATGCGCCGTGTGAGTCCTGGCGCGCCGTCAATATTTTAGTCAATACGTGACACATTGGGCCATTATCACCAACCTGTGGCGGTAAATCAGCAAAATAAACCGTCCAGGTGGCAATAGTGTCCTGCGATGCGTGCCCTCGCGGCACCTGCCCGGCAGGCAGGTGCGCGTGGCCTGAGATTAAAACTTACGTTTCAGATAGTCGGAGAGGCGGCTAAACATGCCGGCTTCGTTAACGGCACTGAGCGCCACCAGCGGATAACTGGCAATCTGCTTGTCTTTATCCATGACCTGAATCTCACCAATGTTCTCATTGGCTTTCAGCGGTGCTTCCAGATCGCTACGGTTAATCACGTATTTAGCTTTCACATTCGGAATTTCACTGCGCGGGAGCGACAGGTAAACATCATTTGCCGTGCCCACCTCAACCTGATGCGGATTGCCGTACCACACGTGTTCGCTGCCGATCTTCTTGCCCGCATGGAACAGTTGGACCGTGTCGAACGTATTCTGGCCCCAGACCAGCAGTTTACGCGCCTGCTCTTCGCGCCCTTTCGCGCTTTTACCGCCCATCACCACGGCAATCAGGCGATGCTGACCGACCACATTTGAGGCGATGATATTAAATCCTGCGGTTTCGGTATGACCTGTTTTCAGACCATCCACGTGAAGACTGTTATCCCACAGCAGACCATTGCGGTTGTTCTGAGTGATGCCATTCCAGGTCAGGGTTTTCTCACGGTACATGGCATAGAAATCCGGCTCGCCGTCGATGATGGCGCGAGACAGCTTTGCCATGTCCAGCGCACTGGAGAACTGTCCTGGCGCATCCAGACCGTGGACGGTTTCGAAATGGGTATTGGTCAGGCCCAGTTTCTCTACGTAATGATTCATCAACTTCACAAAGTTGTCCTGGCTGCCCGCGACATAATCGGCCAGCGCCACGCAGGCATCGTTACCCGAATCGATAATGACACCGCGGCTTAAGTCGCGCACGCTCAGCTTATCGCCCGGTTTCAGGAACATGAGCGATGAACCTTTAAAGACCGGATTGCCTGCGGCCCAGGCGTCTTTCCCCACGGTGACCATATCGTCGCGCGTAATTTTCTTTTGATCGATGGCGCGGTCAACGACATAGCCCGTCATTAACTTGGTCAGGCTGGCCGGATTGCGGCGTTCGTCGGGATTGCCCGCCGTAAGCACCTGCCCCGTGGTGGCATCCATTAGCACCCATGATGCGGCATCGATCGCCGGTGGCGTCACGGGAAACGGCATATCGTCGGCCTGTGCCAGCGAAGCCCAAAAAACAGTTACGGTAATTAACAGACGCCTTTTCAACACTTCATCCTTAGTTGCACAAATAAAACAGACGGGAACAGCCGGACGTTTTACGGCAAAAGCCTTAATAAGGTTTAATTAAATTGAAAAAAAATATGAACTGCCGGGTGCCACCACGCAGCTTTGGTCAGTACGGTTGTGCTGGCGAGCGCAGAAGACTATCCTGAACGTTGATTTTTTTGCAGACAGGACAGCGACGTGCCCGCCTCTGAATTCACTTTCTTATTCCATGATTACGAAACCTTCGGCACCAGTCCGTCACGGGATCGTCCGGCGCAGTTTGCCGGGTTACGTACCGACAGCAACTTTAATCCGGTTGGCGAGCCAGAGGTGTTTTACTGCCGTCCGCCGGACGACTATCTGCCCCAGCCTGAAGCGGTAATGATTACCGGTATTACGCCGCAAATTGCCGCCTCGCGGGGCGTCAGCGAGGCCGAGTTTGCCGCCCGCATTCATGCCCTGTTCACCACAGAGCAAACCTGCGTGGTGGGCTATAACAACGTCCGTTTCGACGATGAAGTGACACGCAATATTTTCTACCGCAACTTCTACGATCCCTACGGTTGGAGCTGGCAAAACGGTAATTCGCGCTGGGATTTACTGGACGTGATGCGTGCCTGCTATGCGCTGCGGCCCGAAGGCATCAACTGGCCCGAAAATGAAGACGGCTTTCCCAGCTTCCGGCTGGAGCACCTGACCAAAGCCAACGGCGTAGCCCATGAAAACGCCCACGATGCGATGTCGGATGTCTATGCCACACTGGCGATGGCGAAACTGGTGAAAGAGAAACAGCCTAAGCTGTTCGAGTTTTTATTTACGCATCGCAACAAAAACAAACTCATGACCCTGATCGATATTCCACAGATGAAGCCGCTGGTGCACGTTTCCGGGATGTTTGGCGCCGCACGCGGCAATACCAGTTGGGTGGTGCCGCTTGCCTGGCATCCGGATAACCGCAATGCGCTAATCGTGGTCGACCTGGCCGGCGATATGACGCCGCTTTTAACACTGGATGCCGACAGCCTGCGCGAACGTCTCTACACGCGCAAAAGCGAGTTGGGCGATCAATCAGCCATCCCCGTTAAGCTGGTGCACATCAATAAGTGCCCGGTGCTGGCTCCGGCGAATACCCTGCGGCCTGAAGATGCCGGGCGGTTGGGCATCGATCGCAAGTCTTGTCTGGATAATCTGGCGACGCTGCGTCAGCATCCTGAAATACGTGAAAAGCTGGTGGCGATATTTGCCGATGCGGAACCCTTTACGCCGTCGGATGATGTGGATACCCAGCTCTACGATGGCTTCTTTAGCGATGCCGATCGGGCGGGCATGAACATTATTCGCCAGACGGCGCCGGCTAACCTGCCCGCGCTGGATCTGACGTTTGACAGTCCGCGCGTGGCGAAGCTGCTGTTTCGTTATCGGGCGCGGAACTTCCCCGGCACCCTGGATGATGCTGAACAACAGCGCTGGCTGCAGCACCGTCGCGAAGTACTGAATCCGGATAAGGTGCAGTCGTTTTTGATGGAGCTGGAATCGCTGGCCAGCCTGCATGAAAGCGATCAGGAAAAGCTGGCCCAGTTAAAAGCGCTGTATCTGTATGCGCAGGAACTGGTGTCCTGACGCTCAGACTGGCCGGGAAACGCGAATCGCCTTTCCCGGCCAACATATCAAATCACAAACCACAGCGCCCACGTCAGAACAAAACCGGTCATCCCCATCAGGGTTGTCAGTACCGTCCAGGTTTTTAATCCATCCGCTACCGACAGGCCCAGATAGCGCGTCACCACCCAGAAGCCCGCATCGTTGACATGAGACAGCCCTAGCCCGCCGAAGCACACTGCCAGCGTGACCAGAACACGGTGCATATCATCAATGCCGGTCACGGCCTGCGTCAGTAGTCCGCTGGTGGTAAGAATCGCGACGGTAGCCGACCCCTGCGAGGCGCGCAGCGCCAGCGACAGAATAAAGGCCGCGGGGATTAATGGCAGGTGCAGCGTTTCCAGCGCTAGCGCCAGCGCTTTACCGACGCCGGACTCCACCAGCACCTTCCCAAAGGCCCCACCCGCGCCCGCCACCAGAATCACGCTCGCCGATCCCGGGATGGCCCGGCCGGTCAGATCTTCCAGCTTATCTTTGCTCCAGCCACGGCGGATGCCCAGTAGCCAGGCGGCCAGGCCCAACGCAATCAGCAGCGCTATGGGCGGTGTGCCAATCACCGTCATGATTTTACCTGGCAGGCTGTCCTGCGCCAGCAGCGAGTGAGACAGCGTACCTAATACAATCAGCACAATTGGCACCACGATCAAACCGCTGATGGTCAGCGCACCCGGCGGTGCAGGTTCATTTTTCTTCTGCGCGCCTTCCGGCTTCGCCATCTGCAACTGCTCCAGCACCTCGACCGACAGATGATACTGGCGACGGTTCATCACCTTTGCGACGTAATAACCTAAAATGCCGACCGGCACCGAGACCAGAATCCCCAACATCATCAGCCAGCCCATATCGGTGTGCAAAATGGCCGCAGCGGCCGCGGCACCCGGATGGGTGGGCAGCGCCACGTGTACCGTTAACATCACACCGGCCATTGGCAGGCCAAACTTCAGGGGAGAAACCCGCGCCACTTTGGTAAAGCCGTAGATCAGCGGGATAACAATGATAAAACCCACTTCAAAAAACACCGGGATGCCCAGAATAAAGGCGGCCATGGTCAGTGCAGCGACAGTGCGTTTCAGGCCCAGCGTTTTGCTGAAGCGCTGCGCCAGCGACTCGGCGCCGCCCGAGGCTTCGATAATCGCCCCGAGCATGGCTCCCAGCACGATAATGATGGTGATGTGCCCCAGCAGTCCCCCCATACCGCTGATGATGGTTTCCATGATTTTTTCAGCCGGAATACCGGTGGCGATCGCCACCAGCAGGCTGACAATCAACAGGGCGACAAAGGGATGGACTTTGGCTTTAATGACCAGCAACAGCAAAATCACAATGCTGGCGGTCGCAATGGCTAACAGCAACGCAGTCGTCATAGTAAACCTCTGGAATAGTTATCTTTTTTAGCGTTTTTTGGCTACAGCTCTACCTGGTGCTGGTCCGTTTTAAAGACGACCAGAACTGCACCGCTGCCGCAGCACCGGTGTGATTTTTTAACCTTAACTCAGCGGTGTTTCGCCCAGGGCGCCAGCCAGCTCAGCCCTTCCACGGTGTCCCCGCGCGGGAAATATTCGCAGCCGATCCAGCCCTCGTAACCCACCTCATCAAGCAGGCTGAACAGCCAGGGATAGTTGATCTCGCCCTCGTCAGGTTCATGACGACTGGGCGCGGCGGCGATTTGCACATGCTGATAACGCCCGGCGTAGTGGCGAATGAGGTGGCTGAGATTGCCGTCCACCATCTGGGCATGGAACAGATCCAGTTGGGTAAAGACGTTGGGACGATCGATGAGCTCAACCATCTCCAGCGTCTGATACTGGCTGGCATAGAGATAATGGGGTTTGGTGGTGGGATTTAGCGCTTCGATTAACAACCGGATGTTGTGTGGGCCGAAGCGTTCTGCCGCATAACGCATATTACCGATGAACGTCTCAACATACTGCTGGCGATCGGCACCGGAAGGGACGGTTGCCGCCATGATGTGCACCTGTGGGCAATCCAGCGCCAGCGCGTAGTCCAGTGCCCTGTCGATATCGGCTCTTGCCTCCGCTTCCCGGCCGGGAATGGCTGAAACCCCCCATTCCCCCGCAGCCACGTTGCCCGGTGCGGTATTGAACAGCACCAGTTTAAGCCCGTTGTCATCGAGCAGCGTTTTCAGTTGCTCAGCCGGATAGTCGTAAGGAAACAGAAATTCAACCGCGTCAAAGCCCGCCTGTGCAGCGGCGGCAAAGCGCTGCAGAAAGGGCACCTCATTGAACTGGGTAGATAAGTTAGCTGCAAACGTTGGCATTATCGGCTCCTGAGTTCGGCGACTTCGTCGGCGGTAAGATAGCGAATGGCCCGGTCGCCCAGGGTAAACATCAGGCGTGCGGTTTCTTCCAACTCTTCGGTATTGTCCGCGGCTTCCTGCAGGGATTTGCCCACCACCACCGGACCATGGTTCGCCAGCAGGAAAGCACGGTAGCGCGGCGCCAGAAGAGCCAGATCTTCCGCCAGTCGCGCGTCGCCGGGTTTATAGTAGGGCACCACCGGCACATCGCCCACCCGCATTACCACGTAGGGCGTAAACGGGCGGATGCAGTTCTGGCTGTCCAGATTTTGCAGGCATGAGAGCGCGGTCAGGTAGTGACTGTGCAGGTGAACCACCGCCCGGCAGTCGGGGTTATTCAGGTAGAGCGCGCGGTGAAAGGCGATCTCTTTTGAGGGTTTATCCCCGGCTATCCACTCCCCCTGTAACGTCACTTTAGACAGGCGCTGGGCATCCAGTTCGCCCAGGCAGGAGCCGGTGGGCGTCGCCAGCAGGGTGCCATCGTCCAGCAGCAGCGACAGATTACCGGCCGATCCGGTGGCATAACCGCGCTGGAAGAAAGATGCGCCCAGCCTGACCATCTCTTCACGGGCCTGTTGTTCAGTCATGGGAAAACTCCGTTTGTGCGCGGCGGAAAAACTGTTCATCACCAAAATTGCCTGACTTCAGCGCGAGTGACAACGGCTGCCCGATATCTCTCACCCAGGGCACGCCGGGCGAAATCACCGGACCAATATGGAATGCAGTCACGCCCAGGCTTTGGGCGACCACGCCAGAGGTTTCGCCGCCTGCGACGATAAAGCGCTGCCAGCCACGGGACTTCAGCGTGCGAGCTATCTGGGCAAACAGCTGCTCCACCGCCTCACTGCTGCGCTGTGCGCCATAGTGCTGTTGAATCGACTGCAGCTGTTGCGCATCCGCGGTGGCATAGAGCATGGGTGCGAGGGGCTCATCAGCATGCTCTGCGACCCAGTCGCATAACGCCTCGGCGTACTTTTCGTCGCTGAGGCAGCGCGACACGCTGATCTCCTGGGCGGATGCCTGCTGGCGATAGGCATTGACCTGGCGGTTGGTCATTTGTGAGCAGGAGCCCGAGAGCACTACCGCCCGTTGGCCCTGTGGGTAACCCGCGCGCTGTGCTTGCGGGTCATCGCGGTGGGTCGTTGACCACTGGCGCGCCAGGCCAATCGCCAGCCCGGAGCCGCCCGTGACCAGCCGCATCGAGGTGAGTGCTTCGCCCTGGTTCAGCAGATGTTGCTCAGTAAGCGTATCAAGCACCGCGTAATTCACCCCCTGAGCACGCAGCTGCTCAAGTTGCCGTGATATCGCGCCTGCGCCCTGCTCTATCGTGGTCGCAGAGATGAGCCCGGCTTTTCCCGTGCTCTGGCTCTCCATCAGCCGTAGCAGGTTACTGTCGGTCATTGGCGTGACCGGATGATGGCGCATGCCGGAATCCGACAGCAGCTGTTCACCCACAAACAGATAACCCTGATAAACGGTGCGCCCGTTCACCGGCAACGCCGGGCAGATCACCGTCAGCGTCTCATCCAGTGCGGCCATGAGCGCATCCGTCACCGGACCGATATTGCCCTCGGAGGTGCTGTCGAACGTGGAGCAGTATTTAAAATAAAAGCGCTCACAACCTTGCGCCTGCAGCCAGCGCAGCGCGTCAAGCGACTGGCTGACGGCCTGCGCGGGCGGGCAGGATCGCGATTTCAGGCTGACCACAATGGCCTGAGCATCCGGCACAGCGGCCTGTTTCGGGATGCCGTTAAACTGAAGGGTAGAAAGCCCGTTCTGTACCAGAAAGCTGGCAATGTCGGTTGCGCCGGTAAAATCGTCGGCAATGACCCCTAACCGCATCAGATTTCCCCCTCGCGTTGAGGCAGCGTAATGCCGCTGAAGATTTTAATGACCGCACTGTCATCCTCACGGCCATAACCGGCATTGCTGGCCTCGGTGAACATATTCAGTGCGGTGGAGGCCAGCGGCAGCGGGAAATGCAGGGCTTTCGCCGTCTCGGCGACCAGGTTGAGATCTTTGACAAAGATATCTACCGCGGATGTCGGTCGGTAGTCGCCATCGACGACATGGCGCATACGGTTTTCGAACATCCACGAGTTGCCGGCCGCATTGGTCACCACCTCATACATCGTCTCCAGCGGGATCCCGGCGCGGGCGGCCAGCGCCATGGCTTCGGCCCCGACGGCAATGTGCACGCCAGCCAGCAGCTGATGAATAATCTTGACCGTCGATCCCTGACCGATTTCCGTGCCGACGCGATAAACCTTCGCGGCCACCGCATCCAGTACCGGTTGCAGGGCAGCAAACGCCTCGTCGCTGCCGGACGCCATCACGGTCATCTCGCCGCTGGCGGCTTTGGCCGCCCCGCCGGATACCGGTGCATCCAGCATCAGGAGGTGATAGTCCGCCAGTTTTGCGGCGATCTGCTGTGCATCCTGCGCGGACAAGGTGGAAGAAACCATTACCGCCGTGCCTGGCTTCAGCCTGGCGGCCAGCCCCTGCTCGCCAAACAGGATCGTGTTAACCTGTTTGGCATTCACCACGAGCAGCAGCACAGCATCAAGCTGGCTGGCAAAGGCATGCGCCGACGTCTGAGCATCGCGCGCGCCCGCCTGACGCAGCGCATCCAGCGCCTGCGGATTCAGATCCACGCCCCAGGTTGACAGCCCGGCACGAATGCAGGACTGCGCGGCGCCCATTCCCATTGAGCCTAAGCCTATGACACAAATATGTGAAACTGGCATCGCTGGCCTCCATTGTTAATTTAAGTGAATTTTTGATTTCTGTTGTTAATAGTGCCAATAAACGACGCACAAAAACGTGTTCTTATTCACATAAATTAACTCAAAGAGGCCACTGTAAAACATTTTTTCACATCACTCACCGCTTGCTATTCCCCCACCTGGGCAGTGAATGCGCGGTTTTTCAGGAAAAATAGAGTCAAAATTTCCATGTTTCTTCACATGACGATGCTCTACAATGTGAAAAAATGATAAAACGAGGTGGTTATGATTCCGGTTGAGCGTCATCAACAGATTCTGGCTCTGGTGGCAGAGCGCGGCGTAATGAGCATTAACGAGCTTACGGAGCGTTTTGGCGTGTCACATATGACCATTCGCCGGGATGTGCAAAAGCTGGAAGAACAGGGCGCGGTACTCTCGGTGTCGGGCGGTGTTCGTTCCGCTAACAGGCTGGCGAGCGAACCCTCACATCTGACCAAAACGGCCCTGTTCAATGAAGAAAAAAAAGCCATTGGCAAGTTAGCCGCTCAGCTTATTCCGCCTGACAGCTGCATCTATCTGGATGCCGGCACCACCACGCTGGCGCTGGCGCGGGAAATTGCCGATCGGGAGGATCTGCTGGTCGTCACTAATGATTTTATGGTGACCAATCTGCTGATGGAGGCGAGTCGTTGTCGGGTGATTCACACCGGCGGTACGGTGTGCCGGGATAACCGCTCCTGCATTGGCGATGCGGCGGCACGCCACCTGCGTCAACTTGCGATAGATATCGCTTTTGTGTCCACCTCAAGCTGGGGGCTGCGCGGATTGTTTACGCCGGATGAAGACAAGGTGGCGGTTAAACAGGCCGTGTGCGAGGTCAGCAGCAAACGCATCCTGCTCAGCGACAGCTCTAAGTACGATAAAATCGCGACGTGGCTGGCCTTACCATTGGAGAAGTTTGATGTGATCGTGACGGATGATCAATTGAATACCGCAGGACGAAATGCGTTACAGGCAGGAAGTTGGGAACTGATGATGGCCGGAAAAAACGAATAAGAACAGCCCTGCTCTGTCCCGTTATTGGGCACAGAGCAGGACCAGGGGGATTACACTTCTTCGCTAAACTGGGGAACCGGATTGCGGAAACTGCGGGTCACAAAGGCCAGGTAGAGAATACCAATGGCGGCCCAGATCAAGCCCAGAACCATCGAGCTCTGCTCCAGGTTAACCCACAGCGCACCAACGGTCAGCGCGCCCAGCATCGGCAGAACCAGATACTGGAAGTGATCTTTCAGGGTTTTGTTACGTTTTTCACGTACCCAGTACTGCGCAATCACCGACAGGTTAACGAAGGTAAACGCCACCAGCGCACCAAAGTTAATCAGCGCAGTCGCGGTAACCAGATCGAAGTTGATGGCCATCAGCGCGACGGCACCGACCAGAATCACGTTCAGTGACGGCGTGCGCCATTTCGGATGGATATAGCCGAAGAAACGCTCCGGGAATACGCCATCACGGCCCATTACGTACATCAGACGCGATACGCCCGCGTGCGCCGCCATGCCGGAAGCCAGTACGGTGACCACGGAGAAGATCAGGATACCGACCTGCAACGCTTTGCCCGCGACGTAGAGCATGATCTCCGGCTGTGAGGAGTCCGGCTCTTTAAAGCGCGAGATGTCTGGGAAGTACAGCTGCAGGAAGTAGGAGGCCACGATAAACATCAGGCCACCAATCAGCGCGGTCAGGAAAATCGCACGCGGAATGGTACGTTCTGCATCTTTCGTTTCTTCCGACAGCGAACTGATGCCGTCAAAACCCAGGAAAGAGAAACACAGGATGGTCGCTCCCGTAATCATCGGCACCACGTGGGCGTTTTCCGACCAGAACGGTTTGCTGCTTACCACTGTTCCTGCACCTTCACCGTGCGCCACACCGTAGATCACCATGGCAGTAATACCGACCATCACCACAACCTGCAGGATCACGATCACGCTGTTGAAGTTGGCGACGGTTTTGATTCCCTTAAGGTTGGAGAGCGTCATAAAGCCCACCAGCAGCACCACGAAAATCCACGAGGGGATACCTGGTACCAGGGTTTCAAAATAGTTTTTTGCCAGCAGGATGTTGATCATCGGCATGAACAGGTAGTCCAGCAGCGATGACCAGCCCACCATAAAACCGACGTGCGGACTGATTGCCTTTTGAGCGTAGGTATAAGCGGAGCCCGCAGATGGGAAGCGGCGTACCAGCTTACCGTAACTCACGGCAGTGAACAGAATCGCAATCAGGGCGAAAGCATAGGCGGTGGCAACGTGACCATCGGTCAGGCCCGACACAATACCAAAGGTATCGAACAGGGTCATAGGCTGCATGTAGGCTAAGCCCATCATGACGACCGGAAGTAAAGTCAGCGTTTTTTTCAGTTGGGCACGTTGTGGTGCAGCAGAGGTATTAAGCGACATGCTTCAGTCCTCCTTGCGCAGCAACCTGACTGGGTTGATTCACAAGGATACTGCGCATTAAGCGACAGGGAGTAAGGTTTGCGGCAGCGGCGCCGTAGTCATCACGAAAACGTGTACCAGCCTGCGCTGGCAGTGTGTTAAACAACCCCATCTTTACATCCTCAATCTCACGCGGGTGCGTGTTTTCAGTGTTTATCTATCCGGGTACGCGCCCGGCCTCGTTTGTGTCAGTGAAAATTCACTCTGTTGTAACATGCAAAAAAATAACCGACGCGGTGAGCGTCGGTTATGTTCTGAATTTGCAGGAGGCGTATTTTGCCCCAACCCAACGCATTATTTCAAGACGTTGTCGCAGAGAATGCAAAAAATTAATCAGGCATTCTTTAACATCCAGTCGATTTCTGTGGCAGTGATTAACCTTTCAAACTGCATTAGCTCATAATTTTTACAGCTAAACCACACTTTGGCAAATTTCTCACCCAGTAATTTTTGTAAAGGATAGCTGCTTTCAAACTCGGTAAGGGCATCACTTTGACGGATGGGTAACGCTAACCCTTCCGCCTCGTGACCATTGCCTTTAACCGGCTGCGGCAAAGGCAGTTGCGTATCCAGACCGTGCAACATGCCAGCTAAAATCGCGGACATCACCAGATAGGGGTTAGCATCCGCTCCCGCCACTCGATACTCGATTCGGCGGCTTTCAAGATCCCCACAGGGAATGCGCAACGCCACCGTGCGGTTGTTATGGCCCCACGAGGCCTGCAACGGCACGTACGCCTCCGGGACAAAACGGCGGAAGGCATTGACGTTAGGGGCCAGCAACGCCATGGAGGCCGGCATTAAATCGATCATACCGGCCAGGGTTCGCTTCAGCAGCGGAGAGTCGCTGCCGTCGTCGCAGGCAAAGGCGTTGTGATCGGCCGCGTCCAGCATACTGATGTGTACGTGCATCCCACTGCCCGCATAGTCTTCATAGGGCTTCGCCATAAAGGTAGCGGTCATACCGTGATTCTCAGCCACCTGCCGGATAAGGCGCTTAAGCTGAATGGCATGATCGCAGGCGCTCAGGACATCCCGGGTGTGATGCAGGTTAATTTCAAACTGCCCCGGTGACGCTTCCGCCAGCGCGCCGTCGGCAGGAATGCCCTGCAGGCGGGCCAGGGTATCGATATCCCGTAAGACTTCAGAGAAGTGATCAAGATTGTCCAGGGAATAGACCTGGCTCTGCATATTGCGATCGTCGCTGCCCGGTGCGCAGGGCGGCTGAATAAAACCTTCCGCGTCGCGCTTTTTATCGACCAGATAGAACTCCAGCTCTACCGCTACCACCGGAAACAGTCCACGGTTACGCAGCTGTTGCCACAGCCGGTTCAGGACATTTCGGGGTTCAACGTCAAAGGGAGTGCCATCTTGGTTGCACATGGTTAGCAGCAGTTGTGCAATGTGTTGCGGATCGGCGGCGGAGGGAACGAGCGTGCCGGGAACAGGAAGGCAAAGATTATCGGGCTCACCGAGGGATTGTCCCAGTCCGGCCTCTTCAACGGTGTTGCCAAGAATATCCATGGCAAAGACCGAGGCGGGAAAGTAGCAGCCCTTTTCCAGCTTAGCCAGCGCGGAGACGGGAATACGCTTACCGCGAAAAACACCATTTAAATCATTAAGTAAAATATCAACGTACTGGGTTTCAGGGTGGCGCTCCAGCCAGTTTTTAACCTCTTGCTGGAACGCGCTGGTTCGTCTCTCTTCACTGTGCAACGTGAAGTCTTCTACTTCTACCAGGTTAGTCATGATTTCATCCGCCTTTAACCACAAAATGGGAGTGCGTAATGCTCAAAAAAACCGCCACACCTCTAACATAGCGCTAACACAAAAAGTGTGCAAATGTAACAAATCTGTTTGAAGATCCGGCAGTGGGTTGCTAGATTGACAAAATATTGCACACTTAACCATCAGATATGCCCTTTTCGTCAAATATTTCGAACAGCTGTTGAGGGGGAAAGATGGGCATTATTTTTGACAAGCCGTTGATCGGCGTAGTGATGTGTCAGACGCATCATCACGGGCATCCGGTTCAGTCGGTGCACAATAAATATCTTGATGCCGTCGTTACCGCCGGTGGCGTGCCGCTTGCGCTGCCTCATCAGCTTATGGCTGCCCCTCATCTATCAGAAAACGCTATGGCTGCGCTGGACGGAATTTTACTGACCGGCAGCCCCAGCAACCTTGAACCCTGGCTGTATGGTGAAGCAGGCGAAGAACCCGACGCGGATGTCGGACGGGACAGGCTGGCCTTTAATCTGATCACACACGCCGTGGGTAAGCAACTCCCGCTCTTTGGCATCTGCCGCGGCATGCAGGAGCTGGTGGTAGCCAACGGCGGCGCACTTTACCGTCATCTTAATCAGCATCCACAGTTTCAGCGCCATCACGACGATGACGCTGCCCCGCTGTCGCAACAGTACGCACCTGCCCATGATGTGAATATTGAACCCGGAGGGCTACTGGCCGCGCTGCTCGGCCCGGCGCCGTTAATCGTGAATTCCGTTCATCATCAGGGGATACGCGAAACCGGGCCACAGCTGCGCATTGAAGCCCGGGCGCCAGATGGCCTGATTGAGGCGGTCAGCCTCAGCCGGCATCCTTTTGCGTTGGCAGTACAGTGGCATCCCGAGTGGCAGTTGAAACCCGCAACGCCGTCCTTTGCGCTGTTTAACGGCTTTATTCAGGCCGCGCGTCATTATCAACGGGAAAAGCAGCAATGAATGATGCGAATCAGGCTCCCGGACGTCGGCTGTCGCAAATTCGCCAGGCGATGGGATTATCTCAACGGCGCGTCGCTGAACTGGCTGGCCTGACGCACAGTGCCATCAGCACCATTGAGCAGGACAAGGTCAGCCCGGCGGTCAGCACGCTACAAAAACTGTTGAAAGTTTATGGTCTGTCGCTGTCGGAATTTTTCTCCGAACCTCACAGCCAGGATGCGCCCAACGTGGTTGTCCGGCCCGAGGATCTGCTGGAGATCGGCAGCCGGGGCGTTTCACTGAAGCTGATTGATAACGGCACCCCAAAGCGCGCCCTGGGCATGCTGCTGGAGACCTATCTTCCCGGTGCCAGTACCGGGGAAAAACTGCACCACGCGGGCGAAGAAACCGGTACGCTGCTGGAAGGTCAGATCGTTCTGGAGATAAACGGCCAGCAATTTCACCTGTCTGCCGGTGAGAGTTACGTCATTGATACCGGCCTGCCGCACAGCTTTACCAACCTTGCCGATGTGCCCTGCCGCATCGTCAGTGCCCATACGCCCGCCAATTTTTGATGGGGGCCGTCTGCCAAGGAGCTAAATATGAATTATGTGGAAAATTACTACACCGCAACAATGAATCCACATGCGCCCTGGCCAGTATTACAGGAAAGCATTCAGTGTGACGTCTGCATTATCGGCGCGGGCTTTACTGGCCTGTCAGCCGGTTTGTTTTTAACCGAGGCGGGCTATGATGTGGTACTGCTTGAAGCCGCACGGGTCGGTTTTGGTGCCAGCGGTCGCAACGGCGGACAGGCAGTGAACTCCTACAGCCGGGATGTAGATGTGATTGAACAGCGTTATGGCAAAGACACCGCGAAAATGCTGGGCAGCATGATGTTTGAAGGCGGGGATATTATCCGCGATCGTATCGATCGTTATGCGATCGCCTGCGACTACCGCCCGGGTGGCATTTTTGCCGCCTTTAATTCTCGTCAGATGGCGCATCTGGCGAAACAAAAAGCGGCCTGGGCGCGCTATGGCAATCATGAGCTGGAACTGCTGGACGAACGGGGCATTCGGCGGGAAGTCGCGACAGAACGCTATGTCGGCGGATTACTCGACAAACGTGGTGCGCATCTGCATCCACTGAATCTGGCGCTGGGCGAAGCCGAAGCGATTCGTCGTCACGGCGGACGCATTTATGAGCATTCTGCTGCGTTAAGCGTTGACTATGGTGCGCCAAACCGGGTGAAAACAGCACAAGGTGAAGTGCGTGCCACTTTTCTGATCTTCGCGGGTAACGCCTATTTACCTTCGGAGCTGGAACCACGCCTGAGCCGGAAAAGCATGCCGTGCGGCTCGCAGATTATCGCGACCGAACCGCTGTCACGGGATCGGGCGCTTGCGCTGTTACCCAATAACTATTCGGTCGAGGACTGTAACTATCTGCTGGATTATTTCCGCCTGACCGCAGATAACCGCCTGCTATACGGCGGCGGCGTCGTTTACGGCGCGCGGGAACCTGGCGACGTGGAGAAAATGATCCGTCCCAAGATGCTGCGCACCTTTCCGCAGTTGCACAACGTAAAAATTGATTTCGCCTGGAGCGGCAATTTTTTGCTGACGCTGTCGCGCATGCCGCAGTTTGGTCGGCTGGAAAACAACGTTTATTTTATGCAGGGCGACAGCGGTCACGGCGTCACCTGTACTCACCTTTCCGGCAAGCTTATCAGCGAAGTGCTGCGCGGCGATGCGGAGCGCTTCGACGCCTTTGCGAAGCTTCCGCATCTGCCCTTCCCTGGCGGACGGCGGTTTAAAGTGCCACTGACGGCGATGGGCGCCGCATGGTATGCGCTGCGCGACAGGCTCGGCGTGTAAATACCGGGTTGCGCGTGCAGGGCAGCGCCAGCGTTATTCCAGCGGCATTTTTTGGGGATCGTCGTAGCGGTACTCAAAACCCAGCTCATGACAGATACGCGAACCGTCTATCAGCTTACCGCTGTCGTCACTCGCCTCGGCGGCGAAAGTCGGCGGCGTCATGCCGAGCTGGCGTGACACGCCGGGATAAAAGTGCGCGCGGGACGGATGTTTCAGAGAGCACAGGTTAAAGGTCCGGCCGCCCCTGGGCGTTTGCAGCAGCAGCATGATCGCTTCCACCACATCATCAAGGTGAACCAGATTGACCCCGTGGGAACCGTTGGGTAGCGCCTGCTTACCGGCCAAAAAACGTCCCGGATGACGCTTAGGCCCCACCAGCCCCGCCAGACGCAGAACATCCACGCTGGTACCGGGCAGATCGTGCAGCCAGTTTTCCAGATCCACCAGCGTTTTGCCCGCTGTGGTTTCCGGCTGCAGCAGGCTTTTTTCCGTTTTGATCCCCGAACTGCCGCCGTACACGGAGGTTGAGCTGGTGAAAATAATGCGCGGTACGCTATGGGCCAACGCCGTGTCTACCACGTTTTGTACCGCCTGAACGTAGGCGTCCCCGCCCTCTGCCGTGCGACTGGCGGGTAAGGTAACGACCAGGGCGTCAACGTCGAACAGCACATCCAGATCTTCAGCATCGCAGATAAGGTCGGGCGTCAGTTCCAGTTGAAACGCGTCTAACCCGCAGCGACGCGCCGCTTCAACGCCATCCGGCGTGGTTTTGCTGCCGGTCACCTGCCAGCCTCGGGCGCTCAACGCCATGGCTAACGGCATGCCCAGCCAACCCAGTCCTACTATTGCGACCTTTTTCATGTTGTCTCCTGCTGCAGACTCAAAGATTCTCCCATCTTAAGCTCCCCCTGAGTTGCAAACCAGTTCAAAGTGTTTCGGCGCTTTGCGAATATCAACATTAAAAAAGAGTTGCCAATTTCAACTATCTTCGTTAGGTTAATTCCACACAAATGAATAAGATTTCATTAATCGAGAATTTTATGACACGCGTTCAGTTCAACCATCATCACCACCATCACCCTGACTAGTCTTTCAGGCGATGTGTGCTGGAAGACGTCTAGGATCTTCCAGTGGTGCGAACGCAAGAGAACCCCCGGAAGATCGTCTTCCGGGGGTTTTTTTATGGGCTGACGCAAATCAATCATTCAGGACAGGTCAATCAAGGGGACAGGAACGATGTTAGACAATAGCCGTTTACGCATAGCTATGCAGAAATCAGGTCGATTAAGCGATGATTCACGCGAGCTCCTGGCGCGCTGTGGTATCAAAATTAATCTTCAGCAACAGCGTCTGATCGCCTTTGCGGAAAATATGCCTATTGATATCCTGCGGGTGCGCGATGACGATATTCCGGGACTGGTGATGGACGGCGTAGTGGATCTGGGCATTATCGGCGAGAACGTGCTGGAAGAAGAGATGCTGGACCGCCGCGCGCAGGGCGAAGACCCGCGTTACTTCACGCTACGTCGCCTGGATTTTGGCGGCTGCCGCCTGTCGCTGGCGATGCCGGTTGATGACGAATATACCGGCCCACAGTGCCTGAATAACGCCCGTATTGCCACCTCCTATCCTCACCTGTTAAAGCAGTACCTCGACAAGCAAGGCATCAATTTTAAATCCTGTTTATTAAACGGCTCGGTCGAAGTGGCCCCGCGTGCCGGTCTGGCCGACGCCATCTGTGATCTGGTGTCCACCGGCGCGACGCTGGAAGCGAACGGCCTGCGCGAAGTCGAAGTCATCTATCGCTCGAAAGCCGTGCTGATTCAGCGCGACGGCGAGATGCCAGCGGCCAAGCAGGAGCTGATTGATAAAATGATGACCCGTATTCAGGGCGTGATTAAAGCGCGCGAATCCAAATACATCATGCTGCACGCGCCGAGTGAGCGTCTGGAAGACGTGATCAGCCTGTTGCCTGGCGCCGAGCGCCCTACCGTTCTGCCGCTGGCCGGCGATGTCAGCCGCGTGGCGATGCACATGGTAAGCAGTGAAACGCTGTTCTGGGAAACCATGGAAAAACTCAAAGCGCTGGGTGCCAGTTCAATTCTGGTGTTGCCAATCGAAAAAATGCTGGAGTAAACGATGAGCAGAATCATGACGCCCGTGAACTGGGAAGCCTGCAGCAGCGAGGCGCAGCAGGCGCTGTTGGCACGCCCTGCGCTCGCCTCGTCTGACAGCATCAGCCAGATCGTGCGCGATGTGTTGGTCAGAGTGAAAGAGGAAGGCGATGCGGCTTTACGAGAATTCAGCGCGCGCTTTGACAAGGTTGAAACAGACGACCTGCGCGTTACGCCACAGCAGATGCAGGCGGCCAGCGATCGCCTTGGTGACGAGCTGAAACAGGCGATGGCCGTGGCCATTGGCAATATTGAAACCTTTCACCGTGCGCAGATCCTGCCGCCGGTGGATGTGGAAACGCAGCCCGGCGTGCGCTGTCAGCAAATTACGCGCCCGATGAAATCGGTGGGCTTGTATATTCCGGGCGGTTCTGCCCCGCTGTTTTCTACCGTTCTGATGCTGGCTACCCCGGCGCGGATTGCGGGCTGTGGTCGCGTGGTGCTGTGCTCGCCCCCGCCGATTGCTGATGAAATTCTCTACGCGGCCAAACTTTGCGGTGTGGAAGAAGTGTTCCAGGTGGGTGGATCACAGGCGATTGCCGCCCTGGCTTTTGGCACCGAAAGCATCCCTAAGGTAGATAAAATTTTTGGTCCGGGCAACGCGTGGGTTACCGAAGCCAAACGTCAGGTCAGCCAGCGCCTTGATGGCGCGGCGATTGATATGCCCGCAGGCCCGTCGGAAGTGCTGGTGATTGCCGATGAAGGTGCCACACCGGCCTTCGTTGCCTCTGATCTGCTGTCGCAGGCGGAACACGGCCCTGACTCGCAGGTGATTTTACTGACGCCTTCGCTGGCGCTGGCCGAGCGCGTCGCCGAGGCGGTGGAGGATCAGCTGGCCCAGTTGCCACGTGCGGCGACAGCCCGCCAGGCACTGGAAAGCAGCCGCCTGATCGTCGCCCGGGATATGCAGCAATGCATTGCGATCTCCAACCGCTATGGTCCGGAGCACCTGATTCTGCAAACCCGCACGCCACGGGATCTGGTGGAACTGATTACCAGCGCCGGTTCGGTTTTCCTGGGCGACTGGTCACCGGAATCCGCAGGAGATTATGCTTCGGGCACCAACCACGTGCTGCCGACCTACGGCTATACCGCGACCTGCTCCAGCCTGGGCCTGGCCGACTTTCAGAAACGCATGACGGTACAGGAGCTGACGCCGCAGGGCTTCCTGAACCTGGCGGCGACCATCGAAACCCTGGCGGCCGCTGAACAGCTGCACGCCCACAAGAATGCCGTCACGTTGCGCGTTGCCGCACTCAAGGAGCAAGCATGAGTCAGGAAATTGAACAGCTGGCACGCGCCAACGTGCGTGCGCTGACGCCCTATCAGTCAGCTCGCCGCCTGGGGGGCAATGGCGATGTCTGGCTGAATGCCAACGAATTCCCGCTGCCGGTGCCCTTCGAGCTGTCGCAGCAAACCCTGAATCGCTACCCGGAGTGCCAGCCGAAACAGGTTATCACCCGCTATGCGGCCTATGCCGGGCTTACGCCAGAGCAGGTACTGGTCAGCCGTGGCGCAGATGAAGGCATTGAGCTGCTGATGCGTGCCTTCTGCGAGCCGGGCAAAGATGCCATTCTTTTCTGCCCGCCGACCTACGGCATGTACAGCGTCAGTGCCGAAACCATCGGCATTGAATACCGTACCGTTCCGGCGCGGGAAGACTGGCAGTTAAACCTGCCCGCCATCGCCGAACAGCTGGACGGCGTGAAAGTCGTCTATATGTGCAGCCCGAATAATCCCACCGGTAACCTGATCGATCAGGACGCTATCCGTCAGCTGCTGGCTATGACCGCCGGAAAAGCGCTGGTGGTGGCGGATGAAGCCTATATTGAATTCTGTCCCGAGGCGACGCTGGCGGGCTGGTTAAAGGATTACCCGCACCTGGTGATCCTGCGTACGTTATCAAAAGCCTTCGCGCTGGCGGGCCTGCGCTGTGGCTTTACGCTGGCCAATAAGACGGTTATCGATCTGCTGATGAAAGTTATTGCGCCCTATCCGCTTGCCACCCCGGTCGCCGACGTGGCAGGCCAGGCACTGAGCGAAGAAGGCATTGCCCTGATGCGTCAGCACGTAGCCGAGCTGAATGCCAATCGCAGCTGGCTGTTTGAGCAGTTACCGCGGATTCGCGCGGTCGAGCAGGTATTTCCCAGCGAAACCAACTATATTTTGGTGCGCTTTACTGACTCGCCCAGGGTATTTAAAACCTTGTGGGATCAGGGCATTATTTTGCGTGACCAAAACAAGAACCCCGGCCTTGCAGGCTGTCTGCGTATCTCTGTAGGAACCCGAACAGAGTGCGAGCGCCTGATCGCCGCGCTGCAAGCCTTATCTCTGGAGTAAGCATGAGTCAGAAGACCCTTTTTATTGACCGCGACGGCACGATTATCTCTGAACCTCCGCAGGATTTTCAGGTAGATCGGATGGATAAGCTGGCGTTCGAACTTGATGTTGTCCCCGCCTTACTGGCATTACAGGACGCGGGCTATCAGCTGGTCATGATCACCAATCAGGACGGCCTGGGCACGGACAGTTTTCCTCAGGCCGATTTTGATGGCCCGCATAATCTGATGATGCAGATTCTGGCTTCCCAGGGCATTCGCTTTAGCGATATTTTGATCTGTCCCCATAAGCCAGAAGATGACTGCGACTGCCGCAAGCCAAAAACCAAAATGGTGGAAGCCTGGCTGGCAGAGGGCGCTCTCGACACGGCTCAGAGCTATGTGATTGGCGACCGTCAGACCGATATTCAGCTGGCCGAGAATATGGGCATTCAGGGTATTCGCTATGGTGCAGAAGGTCAGGACTGGAAGGCCATTCAGCAGCAGCTGACGCAACGCGATCGTTACGCACTGGTGCAGCGCAACACCAAAGAAACCCAGGTTCGCGTTGAACTGTGGCTGGATCGCGAAGGCGGCAGCAAGATTAACACCGGTGTGGGCTTCTTTGATCACATGCTGGATCAGATTGCGGTGCACGGCGGCTTTCGTATGAATATCGAAGTGAAAGGCGATCTGTATATCGACGACCACCACACGGTTGAAGATACCGGTCTGGCGCTGGGCGAGGCATTGCTGAAAGCCCTTGGCGACAAGCGCGGCATTGGCCGTTTTGGTTTTGTGCTGCCAATGGACGAGTGCCTGGCGCGCTGCGCGCTGGATATCTCTGGTCGTCCACATATCGAATTCAAAGCCGAATTCAGCTACCAGCGCGTGGGCGATCTCAGCACGGAGATGGTGGAACATTTCTTCAGTTCGCTGTCCTACGCCATGATGAGTACCCTGCATCTCAAGACGAAAGGTAAAAACGACCATCACCGCGTAGAGAGCTTGTTTAAAGCCTTTGGCCGCACGCTGCGCCAGGCCATTCGCGTTGAGGGAAATACCCTGCCGAGCTCGAAAGGAGTGCTCTGATGAACGTGGTGATCCTGGATACGGGCTGTGCCAACCTGTCGTCGGTAAAATGGGCTGTTGAGCGTCTGGGCTACGCGCCGGAAGTCAGCCGTCATCCTGACGTGGTGCTGCGCGCCGATAAGCTGTTTTTGCCGGGCGTGGGAACCGCGCAGGCCGCGATGAACCAGCTGCTGGAGCGCGAGCTGATTGAGCTGGTCAAGGCCTGTACGCAACCGGTATTGGGTATTTGTCTGGGTATGCAACTGCTGGGCAGCCACAGTGAAGAGAACGGTGGCGTGCCGACGCTGGGCATTATCGACCATCCTGTCTCGCTGATGGATACACAGGGATTACCGCTTCCCCACATGGGCTGGAACCAGATTACCGCTCAGGCGGGCAATCATCTGTTTCGCGGCATCGACGAAGGCAGCTATTTCTATTTCGTCCACAGCTATGCCATGCCGGTGAATGCCAGCACCATTGCCCAGTGCCACTATGGCCAGGCCTTTACCGCCGCAGTGCAGAAAGATAACTTCTTTGGCGTGCAGTTCCACCCGGAACGCTCTGGCAAAGTGGGCGCACAGTTGCTGAAAAACTTCCTGGAGATGTGATGATTATCCCCGCTTTAGATTTAATCGATGGCAAGGTCGTGCGCCTCCATCAGGGTGATTATGCGCAACAGCGTGATTACGGCAGCGATCCGCTGCCCCGGTTGCAGGACTACGCCGGCCAGGGTGCAACGGTATTGCACCTTGTTGACCTGACCGGTGCCAAAGATCCGGCTAAACGCCAGATTGCCTTACTGAAGAAGCTGCTCAACGGCGTTGAGGCGGTCGTGCAGGTTGGCGGCGGTATCCGTAACCGGGATGACGTAAAAGCGTTGCTGGATGCCGGTGCCAGCCGGGTGGTGGTCGGTTCGACTGCCATCAAACAGCCTGAGGAAGTCAAAGCCTGGTTTAACGAATTTGGCCCGGACGCCATCGTGCTGGCGCTGGACGTGCGCATCGATGCGGCGAACCGCAAAGAGGTCGCCATCAGCGGCTGGCAGGAAGCGTCCGGTATCACGCTGGAAGAGGTCATCGAACAGTTTCAGCCCGTTGGCCTGAAGCATGTTCTGTGCACAGATATTTCCCGTGACGGTACGCTCAGCGGCTCTAACGTCGACCTGTATAAAGAAGTGACCGCACGTTTTCCGCAGATCGCGTTTCAGTCTTCCGGCGGTATTGGTGAACTCAGTGATATTGCCGCCTTACGCGGTAGCGGCGTTCAGGGCGTGATTGTCGGACGTGCGCTGCTGGAAGGCAAATTTACAGTTTCGGAGGCAATAGCATGCTGGCAAAACGGATAATTCCCTGTCTTGATGTACGCGATGGTCAGGTGGTTAAGGGCGTTCAGTTTCGCAACCATGAAATTATTGGCGACATCGTGCCGCTGGCGCAGCGCTATGCGGAAGAAGGTGCCGATGAACTGGTGTTTTATGATATCACCGCCTCTTCGGACGACCGCGTTGTAGACAAAAGCTGGGTTTCACGCGTGGCGGAGGTTATCGACATTCCTTTCTGTGTGGCCGGCGGCATTAAAACCCCGGAAGATGCGGCCCGGATTCTGGAGTTTGGCGCGGATAAAATCTCCATTAACTCCCCTGCTCTGGCCGATCCTTCGTTGATTACCCGCCTGGCTGACCGCTTTGGCGTGCAGTGCATTGTGGTGGGCATTGATACCTGGTTCGATGATGCCAGCGGTAAATATCACGTTAACCAGTATACGGGCGATGAATCCCGGACGCGCGTCACCCAATGGGAAACGCTGGACTGGGTACAGGAAGTGCAAAAGCTGGGCGCAGGCGAAATTGTCCTGAATATGATGAATCAGGACGGCGTACGCAACGGCTATGACCTGGTGCAGCTCAAGAAAGTCCGTGACGTGTGCAAGGTGCCGCTGATTGCTTCTGGCGGAGCCGGTACCATGGCCCACTTCCTTGAGGCCTTTGAGCAGGCCAACGTTGACGGTGCCCTTGCGGCTTCGGTGTTTCACAAACAGATTATTAATATCGGCGAGCTGAAACGCTTTCTGATCGACAACGGTGTGGAGATTCGCGCGTGTTAACTGAACAACAGCTGTCCCGGTTAGACTGGGAAAAGACCCAAGGCATGATGCCGGTTATCGTCCAGCACAACGTGTCGGGTGAAGTTCTGATGCACGGTTATATGAATCAGGATGCGCTGAATAAAACCCTGCAGGACGGTAACGTGACGTTTTTCTCACGCACCAAGAACCGCTTGTGGACCAAGGGTGAAACCTCAGGCCACTTTTTGCAGGTCGTCAGCATCACGCCGGACTGCGACAACGACACGTTGCTGGTGCTGGCGAACCCGATTGGCCCAACCTGCCACTTAGGCACCTCCAGCTGCTTCTCGCCTGCTGCACCGGACTGGACGTTCCTTTATCAGTTGGAACAACTGCTGGCCTCGCGCAAAAGTGCCGATCCGGACAGCTCTTACACCGCGAAACTCTATGCCAGCGGCACCAAGCGCATCGCGCAGAAAGTCGGTGAAGAAGGCGTGGAAACCGCACTGGCGGCGACGGTGAACGATCGCGAAGAGCTGACTAACGAAGCCTCGGATCTGATCTATCATCTGCTGGTTCTGCTGCAGGACCAGGATTTAGATCTCAGCACGATCATCAGTAATCTGCGCGCCCGTCATAAATAACGGTGCAATATACTGCTCAGAATTCCACTTTTACGCGGATTCTGAGCAGCATCCTTCTCAAAAAATTAATTAAACGCTATTATTGAGCATAATGTTGCTCAACAGGAGTTGTCATGCTCACACTCCAGCTGTTTATTAAGGGCCGCTGGCATGATGCTGCCCAGCTCAATATCCAACATCCCCACCGGGGACGTGAAAGTCCCTCTTTACTCGCCTATAACTTTGACTACGCTGTTGAATATCTTGATCGGAATGATTATGCCAGCTGCAGTCTGAATTACCCGGTCATGCTTATTGGCAGCTATGCGGCTCGTCCGTGGTTTACCTTTCTGGATGACATTATGCCTGCAGGTGCCAGTAGACGTTACTGGATTCAGCAGCTTGGGTTACAGGGAAAGTCTGCCGCTGAGCAGGATTTCTGGTTGCTGAAATCTGGCACAATTGCACCAGTGGGAAACCAGCGCATCAAAGAGTCGATACCCGCGTTACCCGCGCAAAGTCAGCTACGTGACCGACGTTTTCCGTCTGAATGGGCCATCGAACGTGACAGTGATTTTCTGGCGTACGCTCAGCAAATGGGTGCAGCCAGCGGTGGAGCGACCGGGGCTGGCGGTGAAGCGCCAAAACTCTTATTGCGCTATACGCCACAGGATGAGGTATGGATAGATACTTGGCAGGACGATGTACACAATCAGGATGCGCATTATCTGGTGAAGTATCCGCGCGGTGCGCGCAGCGCGATCGATTGCGACATACTTCGCGCCGAATACCACTACTATCATGAATTAGCGTCGATGGGTTTCGACACCATTCCCTGTGAAAAAATGAAGTTGTGTGAAGGTAGCCGTTATCCTTCCTTATGGTTACCCCGCTTTGATGTGTCTTACATCGCGGGCGAAAAAGTGATGTATGGTCTGGAATCTGTCTATTCAATAATGCGAAAACCGCCAGGCAGCTATCTCAATCATTTTGAGGTAATTAGCACGCTGATTACACACCTTAATCCTGACAGACGCGCGCAAGAGGCGTTCGTCATTGAGTGGGTAAAACGTGACATGCTGAATATTGCGTTTGGCAATTCTGATAATCATGGTCGTAACAGCGCGATTCTGAAAAAGGACACCGGCATGTGGCTTGCACCCATCTATGATTTTGCGCCGATGAAAGCGGATCCTGAAGGCGTGGTACGCACGACGCAATGGGGGGCGCCTTTTGAGGAGGGGGGACAATATCAATGGCAACAGATTGCTGCCGCATTGGATGACCTGGTGCCATCGGACAGATTACTGGCTGAGCTGGCCGTACTGGCCCGACAGCTTATCGGACTCAAAGAGCGTCTGCTTCAGCGAGGTATACCAGCATCAATTCTGACTATGCCGGCTCTTGGCTTTGATTATCTGGATCAGCGTATTGAAGGCTGGCAACTATGAAGAAAACGCTGTCACCGTTTGAACGTGAGGCAATGCTGCTAAACCTTCTTCAGCAGTTTCTTGAAGAAAAATTGTCACAGGGTGAACTCCTGATGCAGCTTCGCAAAAACGTGCTGGGATTTTCACAGGAACGCTATGCAGCGCTGGCAGGAATTAGCCGCCGGACACTATCAGATATCGAGCAGGACAGAGAAAATACGACCCTGAGTACGCTCAACCGGGCCTTAAGACCGCTGGGTCTGAAAACTGGCGTGCTACCGCGTCAACCACATATGCTGCAGACACTGATGCTGCAACTCACTGCTCAGGAAGAGAACCGTGACTACTCATGAAAAATTAATTGCCCTACTCGACCAAAATCGCGCACGTTATCGCCTGATGCAGCACGAAGCGACCGGCAAATGTGAAGCGGTGGCAACGATTCGTGGCACGGAAATCGGTCAGGGTGCAAAGGCGTTGGTGTGCCATGTGAAAGGCAATGGGATCAAACAGCATGTTCTGGCGGTACTGCCCGCCGACCAGCAGGCCGATCTCAGTAAAGTGGCCTTAGCGGTGGGAGGACGTCGGGCATCCCTTGCCTCGCCTGCGGAGGTCGATGCGCTGACGGGCTGTGTATTTGGTGCGATTCCCCCGTTCAGTTTTCATCCTGATTTGCTGCCGATAGTCGATCCGCTGCTGTTTGAACGTTACGATGAGATTGCGTTTAATGCGGGCGTGCTGGACCACTCAGTGATCCTGAACATCAAGGATTACCGTGCACTTTGTGGGGCTAACACTGTGAAAATCATCCTCTAATTGCCATCATCCCGGTCGAAAGGTACTCTGCGTAATACAACATTACGACAACAGAAGATCTGAACTATGGCAACGAAAACCCTCAAAATTCGCCTGCGCGCTGCGCTTGCACTGGCCGTGCTTGCTGGTTGCGCATTCGGCGCACAGGCAAAAATCGAACAGGTCCGCTTCGCCGTCGATCCCACCTATCCGCCTTTCGAATCAAAAACCCCGCAGGGCAAACTGGTAGGGTTCGATATCGACTTAGGCAACGCCCTGTGTGCACAAATGCAGGCGAAGTGCGTGTGGGTGGAAAGTCAGTTCGACGGCATGATCCCGGCACTTAAAGCCCGTAAATTCGATGCCATCCTGTCTGACATGGGCATTACAGAAGAGCGTTTGAAGCAAATAGACTTTACCCAGCCGCTTTACGATACCCACGCTCAGCTTATCGCACGCAAAGGGTCTGGCCTGTTACCGACGCCAGAGTCGCTGAAAGGGAAAACGGTGGGTGTTGAACAGGGCACGGTGCAGGAACGTTATGCCCGCGCAAAATGGCAGCCGCATGGCGTGACTGTGGTGCCTTACGGCGATCAGGCTCAGGTGGAAAGCGATTTAGTGGCCGGACGCCTTGACGCGGTCTTTACCGACGCGGCGCAGGCCGCCAATGGTTTTCTGAAACAGCCGCAGGGCAATGATTTTGCGCTGGCAGGCCCGATTGTTCAGGATCCGATTATTGGACCGGGCACGGCGATTGGTCTGCGTAAAGGGGATGCCGAGCTGAAGACCGCGCTGGATACAGCCTTTGATGAAATTAAGAAAAATGGCACCTTTGATAAGATTCAGAAGCGCTATTTCTCAACCGATATTTCGATTCAGAAGTAACGTCACGGTGGGCTTTTTCGCTCTCCTGCCTGTGCAGGGCTATACTCAATGACTTTATGGGCGGCCCTTGTCGCCCTGAACCGACAAAAGGACATTAACACGGTATGTACCAACAACATCACCCCTTGTTAAGCGCCTCTCTCGGCACCCAGCGTGAAATTATCAGTTTTCATTTTGGCGATGACGCTACGCGACAGGTTTATATCCAGGCTGCCTTACATGGCGATGAAATACCTGGCATGGCGGTTGCGTGGTACCTGAAACAACGTCTGCAAACGCTGGAGTCAGCCGGACGGTTAAAAGCCTCTTTCACCCTGATCCCGGTTTCAAATCCTCTTGCGTTAGGCCAGCACTGGCATGGCACCCATTTGGGACGCTTCCATACGCAGACTGGACAAGATTTTAACCGTAAGTTTCCATCACTCGGCACCACGCTGGCTAACGATCTGGCTGGCGTACTGACGCCAAACGAAACCCAAAACAAGCGACTGATTCGTGATGCAATCGATCGCTACTACCGCGATACCGTACCGAAAACGGAGCTGGAAGCGCAGCGGTTCACGCTCATGCGCATGGCGAGCCAGGCGGATTTAATGATCGATCTACACTGCGACTGGGAAGCCCTGCCGCACCTCTATACCACACCGCACGCATGGCCTGCGGTCGAACCGCTGGCACGCTGGTTGGGTAGTGAAGTTCAGCTGCTGGCACAAGTTTCCGGCGGGGAGCCATTTGATGAAGCCTGTTGTGAGCCCTGGCTGACGCTGGCAGAACGTTTTGCCGAACAGTTCCCCATGCCGCAGGGTTTATTACCCGTAACCCTTGAACTCCGTGGCGTACGCGACGTGTCGCCAGAGCAGGCGGAACAGGATGCCGATGCGATTATCAGCGCGCTACAGGAATCGGGCTATATTACCGCCGATGAGGCGGCCGTTTCTGTAGAGGTCGCGGCACCGGTGATTGGCGGCGATGAGCTGGTATCCGTCGCCAGCGGAGGCGAAGATTTAGTCGGCGTTGACGAAAGCGGTACCGGGCTCGGCGCTCCGGGTCTTGCTCAGGTTGCCGATGAAAGCAGGATTATTAAGCAGCGTCACACCGAGGGTACATCCGCCTCATCACCTGCGCTGAAAAATCCGCCCACCCCGCTTGCCGGTTGCGAATACGTTCACTCGCCCGTCTCGGGACTGATTCTGCATCGTAAACCGCTGGGCGCCCTTATCAGGCCAGGTGAAGTGGTCGCGGAGATTGTCGATCCGGTAACGGACCATATCACGCCACTGGTGGCGGAGTTCGGTGGGATACTTTACGCCCGGCACTGGGCCAGATTTGCCACGGCAGGGATGTTGGTGTTAAGGCTGGCGGGAGAGAAGTCGGTGCGGAGTGGGGATTTGTTGGTTATGAGCAAGTAATATGCTTGCTACGTATTCAATATCATTAACTCAGTTAATAATTGCAGATTAAGGTTTGTTAAAGGCGAGAACTACGCAAGCAACACGGTAAGTGAATCGTCTTTACCAAGATGATAGTGAAAAGCAGAACCCTGTTGTCGATAAGCTCTTCACTATCTGTCCAGTCCCGACCATAAGTAACATCATGATGTGGATATGCAGATTTCTTTAATTCCATAAAAAGCCATCCCTGAAAATGTTAATTGACAGGGATGGCTGGTACCTTCATTGATGTTACATTCAACTTACAGCTTTAAAGACAAAAAACTTACTTATAGTAAAATTAAAAGCTAAACCAACAATACTGCCAACCCCAACAGCAAGCATTAATTCCCCTTTACTACTTAAACTAAGATAGCGAACGACCATCACGTATGCTAAATAGTTCATAGTCCCGCCAATGAGTGAGGAGAGAACATATTTTAAGAAAGTTTTCTTTTCACCAGAAGAAAAAGTAAAGGCAGAATTTAAAAGCCAGGTGATATATAAAGCCACTGAAAAGGATAATAGTCTGGAAAAGTAAATATTACAGAATTCAGAAAACAACAACAGTAAAAGCGAATCAGTAATGAAACCTACTGTTCCAACAATGCAAAATTTAATAAATTGCATACCTCAACCTCAAAAAGCTAATGTCAGTCAGTTTTTTTTCTGAGAGGCAGTGATAAAAAACCTAGCATCAAAGAGGAGAAAAACAATACACCTCCATTTAAAATAAGCATGCATGCTAAACTTACTTTTTTAAGGACATTGACATAGTCTAAGCTGCCAAAATCGTGTTTGGCCCATATCGCGACAGTGTCAACACCGAAGTAAAAGCCGAGAAGCACTAAAATAATAGCTGCAATACAACCATATTCTAAAACAGAATTGCGGGCAATAAATTTACTCAGATGGGTAGCAGGTAATAATCCCTCACGCGCACCGAATATGCCCGTAAACAAACCAAAGAAAACGGAGAGAAGCCCCAAAGCCACACCTAAGCTTGCATAAATAAGTGTATTAGAGCCAAAGGTAATGGAGCCAATAGTAATCTCACTTGAGTATAATGTGAGATACACAAGCAGACTCAATCCCATCAAGACAAGTCCAGGAATTATAAAAAGCCACTGTGGGCTAAACAACATCATAAACCGCAGGTGCCGCCATCCATCTCGCCAGGGGCGCAAATGTGGTGGCCTTGAACGCCCATCAACAGATAATGTTGTAGGCACTTCGATAATTTTTAATTTTAATAAATTTGCTTTTATCACCATTTCTGAAGCGAACTCCATACCTGTCGTTCGCAAATCCATTTTCATGTAAGCAGTCTTAGTGAAACCACGTAACCCACAATGGAAATCGTTTGACTCACATTTAAATAAGAGTTTGCCAATAGTCGAGAGAATAGGATTCCCAATGTATCTGTTTTTCCAGGGCATAGCCCCTTTATCAATGCCTCCGGCAAATCTGTTCCCCATGACTAAGTCATAACCTTCATGTAATTTGTCGTAAAACATATCGAGTCGACTAAAATCATATGAGTCGTCTGAATCACCCATAACGATGTATTCGCTTTCAGCATTTTCAATACCAAATTGTAATGCCGCACCGTAGCCTTTAAGTGGTGCATCTACCACTCTGGCACCAAGAGATTTTGCAATCTCCTGCGATCCATCAGTACTACCATTATCAGAGATCAAAATTTCTGCATTTAAATTTCGTGACTTTACCCAATTTAAGGCTTTAGTAATACAAATATGCAGCGTTTCAGCCTCATTTAAGCAAGGCATAAGAATTGTAATATCTTTCACATTCGTTCCTATCTGTAAATAAAATATTTTGTTACTGCAATTAAAGAAGAGAGATTAGTAATAACACTAACTAAGGAAACGCCACCTATAATGATAGATGTATATAAAGGCTTTAAAGTAAAATCATTCTTGATATTTATTGCAATTAACGTGAGAAACAACAATGGTGGCAACAGATACCTTCCCTGTAAACCCTCGACCAAAGGGGCCTTAACTGGCGTCCAACTGACGTAAGCACTTAATGTGATCAGGCACACTGTTACAAATGACATAAATATTAAAGATGAAACCATAAAGACATCGTTAGTCTTTTTTAAACCAATCAAACTATGAAAAACTAACAATATTGTTGCAACACCTAACGTAGATTGAGCCCAAGTGTACAATATTGTAAATGGACCAATGTAAGGGACAAATATTCTGCGCCAATTCTCGACAAAGCTTCGGAATGCGATATCAAAAAATGCCAATGGATTATGCAGCACATAATCCAGCTGAGCAATTTCATCCACACCCGGGAACATTTTCTTGGTGATTATAGGTGAGACATAGAGATACCATGAAACAGAAGGCATTATCGCTAAAGCAAAAATGGCAATGAGCTTTTTAAAACTTACACCTTTCTTATATAAGTAGAGCAAAAAGAAAGCAAGTAGAGGACAGTAGTGCGGGCGAATCAAAATCATAATCATAAGCCCTAGAGAGGCCATTAAGATATATTTTTTTGAATAAGGCGACTCAATCCTTGTAATTAATGCGACTGTTAATGCCGTCACGCTAAGCAAAAAAGCGTCTTGAGAATAGGAAGCGATTAATGATAGACATGATGGGAGAGTTAATAATAGGAAAAGGAGTATTTTTCCTCGGGAGACTATAAATATAGCAAAATAAAAAGCCAGAAAAGAAAAGAAAAAGTTAGTTAAACGTCCAAAATATAATGTTGATGAATAGGTTGAATTAGACACTTTCCCTATAATAGTGCCTATAGAAGAGAAAATATATGAAACGGGGGGATAAACTGCGAAAGGATCGGTTAAACGAGCTGTAGTGGATGACCACCTCAGGTCTTTAAGATTACTTATATTCTTTGGAACATTACCTGTTCCTATATTATCCACCGAGAAAGCACTGCTGGTAACAAAGGGGATGACGGAGTCAGGCCCCTCAACGTGACCCACGCCGGTTTTAGCATTGATACTTTCAAAATCAGTCAGATTTCCATAACTGACGTCCATTGAACGCAAAAAATGTCCCCACTCATCATTTGATTGCAACGGAAAAGTAACAAAAACATAACTAAAAGCAACAGGAAGCGCTATTATTAAAAAAATGTTGTGAAGATTAGCGAGAGAAAATAAAGAGTATATTCTATTAAGCATGAAAAATATCTTTTATTCATTGGTTTAAAAAAGCGGCCATCGTGGCCGCTTCAATCTTAACTTAACCACTCGGTGTGGAAAACACCTTTTTTATCAATACGCTTGTAGGTATGTGCGCCAAAGTAGTCACGCTGAGCCTGAATCAGATTAGCGGGCAACACTTCTGAACGGTAGCTATCATAGTAAGCGATCGCTGCAGAGAACGTTGGCGTCGGGATACCGTTCTGAATCGCGTAAGAAACCACATCACGCAGCGCCTGCTGATATTGATCCGCGATATCTTTAAAGTACGGTGCGAGCAGCAGGTTAGCAATATTTGCATCTGATGCGTAAGCATCAGTAATCTTCTGCAGGAACTGTGCACGGATGATACAGCCAGCACGGAAAATCTTAGCAATTTCACCGTACTGCAGATCCCAGTTGTTCTCTTCTGACGCTGCACGCAGCTGTGAAAAACCCTGCGCGTAAGAAACAATCTTGCCCAGATAAAGTGCACGACGTACTTTCTCAACAAACTCTGCTTTATCACCGGTAAAGGGTTTCGCTTGCGGGCCACTGAGTACTTTCGATGCAGCAACACGTTGAGATTTCAGTGATGACAGGTAGCGGGCGAAAACGGATTCGGTAATGAGGGACAGTGGTTCACCAAGATCCAGCGAGCTCTGACTGGTCCATTTACCGGTACCTTTGTTAGCCGCCTCGTCAAGGATCACGTCGACCAGATAATGACCATCTTCGTCTTTTTTCGTGAAGATATCTTTAGTGATATCAATAAGGTAACTACTTAGTTCACCATTATTCCAGTCAGTAAAGGTGGCAGCCAGTTCTTCATTGTTCAGACTCAGTGCACCTTTAAGCAGCGCATAGGCTTCTGCGATTAACTGCATATCGCCATATTCGATACCGTTGTGGACCATCTTAACGTAGTGACCCGCACCATCTGGACCAATATAGGAGACACAAGCCTCACCGTCTTCAGCACGAGCCGCAATTTTATCAAGAATAGGGGCAACCAGCTCGTACGCTTCTTTCTGACCACCAGGCATGATAGATGGACCTTTCAGAGCGCCCTCCTCACCACCGGAAACGCCGGTGCCGATAAAGTTAAAGCCCTGATCAGAAAGTTCTTTGTTGCGACGAATGGTATCTTTGTAGAAGGTATTACCACCATCGATCAAGATATCGCCTTTATCCAGATGTGGAGTTAGCGAGGCGATTGTCTTATCAGTGGCCTCACCCGCCTGCACCATAAGCAGAATACGGCGAGGTTTTTCCAGCGAGTCTACAAACTCTTCCACAGTATAGAAGGGTGCAAGCTTTTTACCTTCGTTCTCAGCGATGACTTCATCAGTCTTTTCACGCGATCGGTTATAGATTGAAACAGTATATCCGCGGCTCTCAATATTGAGAGCCAAATTACGGCCCATGACTGCCATACCTACAACGCCAATTTGCTGCTTGGACATTTCTTACTCCTGTCAAGTGTTGGTGCGATAAACTTACTGTCGATCTTTACATTTCAATAATGTACCTGAATAATTTGTCATGAGGTAGCAAATCATGCCTTTTGAAAACACTCAAAATCAGAATTTATTCGCTAATGATTTATATATTTCAAAATAAGATTTATTCATTTCTTTTGCGGTGAAAAAAGCATCAAATCTCTTCTTAGAGTTTTCACCATACTGTTTAGCTTTTTGAGGGTTTTCTAACAAATATTCCATAGCACTCGCTAATGAATTATGATCGTTTGGAGGAATAACCAACCCTGTCTCATCATGAATATTTACATAAGTAGTACCTGTACCAATCTCACAGCTAATTAAAGGCTTACCAAATAATGCACCTTCGAGGAGAGTGATACCAAAAGCCTCCGTACGTAGGTGTGACGGAAAAACAATTGCATAGCATCTATCTAATAATAAATTTTTATCGTTGTTGTCTACAGCCCCGAGCATCACAACATTATTTAAATTCTTAGCCTTTATTTTTTGCTTTAGCTCATCTTCAAGCGGACCTGAACCAACAATAACGAGTGGAAGTTGGGTATTCGTGACTGCGGCGATTAGTGTATCTAATCCTTTATAATAGCGCAGTGCGCCTATGAACAAAAAAAACCTTTCAGGTAACTTCTCTTCAATAGTTTCGTCACTATAGTTACTTGATAAAGAATAATTTCCAGGCTCAATACCGATAGGAATAATACGTGTCTTAGATCTGAACGAGTTTAAAACTTCACTACTTTTAACATAGTTTGGCGACGTAGCGACTATCACATCGACGGCATTTAAAAAACGCATCATCAATGGTTTATATAACTTCAACCAGTATTTCTGTTTTAAAATATCAGAATGGTAGGTTACGACCGTAGGTTTATTAATGTTACATAAAAAGTGAAGCATATCCATATAAGGATATGGGAAATGATAATGAATAACATCTGCTCTTTCAGCAAGGCTTTTGAAATCACTTATAGCTGTAAATGAAAATGGTGTTGATGCAATTTCGACATTAGATTTGCTCTTAACCACCTGGTGATTTTCATATTGCTCTACAGTGTGTGCTCTTATTTTACTCAAAGTGTGTACAGTCGAATTCACACCAAGTTCGGAGCATCCTTCACTTAATTGATAAATAACCTGCTCTACCCCTCCGTAAGAATCCGGATAATATACTTTGTAAAAATGTAAAACATTAATCATAGACTCAACCAGTCGAAACATATGCAGGCAAACGCCTGCATACTAGTAAGCATTACTTGACAGATTTATTAATATATAAATCGGCTTGAGAAGATAAAGTATAGTCCATATCAGGAATGGTGTCGGATGGAAGCGACTGTGGCATAAAATAGCGTGTTTTCGTTGCAAGCTCCATATAGTTACCTATATCGAAACGAGCATAATTATTATATTTTTTTACTATTTTAAATAACTCATCAAAAGCAAATGAGGATGAGCACAAAATACGTTTTGAAACGTCGAAGCAAATAGAAGCAATGCCTGAACCATCTTGCCCATTTTCTACATAAGGTAACCAAACAAAATCGACTGACGACGCAAGATTTATAAAGTCTTCGTTACCATATTCTCCCATGAAAAAAACACGATTTTCTAAACGTAGTTTTTTTACTTGTAACTGTAGGGTTTCAATATACTTATTAACTAACTCGTTGTTTTTGATTGTTTGCGGATGTTGCCTTCCAAAAAACATAAGCTTGTAATTTGCAGGCAACTGGGTCAGTGCTTTAATAGCAAGAGAATGCCCTTTATATTCATTAACAAACCCAAAAACACCTATAATTTTTTCGTTCTCGCCAAACCCATAATTAGCTTTTATTTCTTTAAGAATGACATCATTCGTTTCGATGTCAGAATCGACGAATTTTAGAGGATGAACTTCAACGTTAGTATAATCAAAAAGCAATTCAATTTGCTCTTTTGCACGAGTTGTGTGAACTATTGTATTGATATTATTCCGTGCTGCAAAACGTATCACTTTTTCATTTACTTTCATTGAAATATTAGAACGTAATGAGCCAAAATACATTCTCATTGCAGAGCGCAGCTTAAGTTTTAATGCCATTTTAATGGCTTCGCGCTCAGTCGCATTATCCTGAATTAGCCGCGGACTATGCAATGTAATGCTGGTATTTGGATTAGCACGAAGCAATTTGATTGTGCGTTTCACAATATCACCAGGCATAGTCCCATACAAACCTGCTTCAAACTGAATATTTACACCATCATATTCTTTGAGTTTTTTACATAACTCATTGATATGCCTTTCTGCCTTAGCTCGCACTTTGTTATTAGCTGATTGTGTTAACAACAAATTCAACCCGACACACTCAACTTGATATCCCTTCGCAGTCATCGAATCAATCAATACATGTGTAAAATAGGCATTTCCACAACTTTCAGAAAAGCTGGAAACAATAGCAATTTTTTTCATTTACGTATCTCTGTAGTATTATCTTTGTACCATTCAATGGTATGTCGAATGTCATCATCCAGGTTTGATGTACATTTAACACCAATACCTTTTAATTTTTCTGTATCGATACTTCGCTTGCTGATTCCAACAGGCCCAGCGGGATCCCATTCAATCGTTAAAACATTATCGAAACTAAGATTGATCGCACGAACGATATCTCCCATTGATGTTTCATCACCGCTCGCGATATTCAAGATTCCTGAATAATTATTCATAGCAGCAAGAGCGTATCGCCCTGCATCCAAATTAAATAAAAAATCACGCGTCGTTTCTGCATTACCCCACACATTTAATTTTTTTTCTGTTGTCAATAATGCATCAAAAGCTTTTTGTATCAAGGATGGTATTACATGACCATTGACTGTATCAAATCTATCATTCGGCCCATAGATATTCGTGAATAATGCATAGCAGAAGTCGATATCATGATATTTTTTCAACACATGCAAATAGGATAGAGCATGTCTTTTAGCCATTGCGTAACCGTATTCGCCCTCATGCGGCGGACCACTAAGAAAATCATCTTCTTTTAAAGGCATACTTTTATAAGGAAATGCATAGGACGCTACCGTGCCTGCAAAGAATATTTTTTTTACTGAATACTCTTTGCAAGCAGTAATAATATTTTGATTTATCAGAGTATTATTAGTAAGTGACTTAAACTGGTTATCCAGATTTCCTTTTAGTCCATAAACTAATGATGCCAAATGAAAAACGAAATCAGGCTTTACTTTTTTAAAATAATCAGATACCGACTTTGGTTCTAACGCATCCATCTCTTTTCTTGAAGGTGCATAGACGTTTGAGTAACCATTCTCTTCAAGTGCATTTAAAATGCCATACCCAAGCACACCGCCAGCACCCGTTACAAGTATCACGCTTTCTTTATTCATCATCTTATCCAACAACCTCATCAACTTTATCGTAGGAAATCTCTGTCAATGTTCCATTATCCAATAAGAAGAATCTGTTACAGTATTTTTTTATTATTTCTTGTGAGTGAGATGCAAGAATCAAAACTGAAGTATCATTAATCATCTCCTCTAATTTCACTCCCATTTTGTTTTTAAATGATGTATCACCGACAGTTAACCATTCATCCATCAACAAAACGCTTGGCTTAAGGATAGAAATAACAGAGAAAGCCAATCTCAACAGCATACCACTTGAGTAAGTACGAACAGGTAAATTTATGTAGTCGCCCAACTCGCTAAACTCTATAATATAATCCACATTTTTTTTGATTTCTTTCAGAGTTAATCCTAACAGAATGCCTCTGATAAATATATTTTGGTAACCTGTAGCCTCACTGTCCATGCCCATGGCCATGTCAATGAGAGAGACAATGTTCCCCTTTATGCTCAACGTACCTGAGGTTGGATGGTACACTTCAGCTAATACACGGAGTAATGTTGTTTTACCTGCACCATTGTGTCCAATAAGCGCGACACGATCCCCTTCTTCAATACTGAAGTTGATATTATTTAATGCTCTGACTGTAACACTACCATTGTTGTTGTTTAATCCGCCGCCCACTTTCTTAGTGAACAGAATTTTTTTGAAACTCCGCTGGGATGATGAGTAAACAGGGAATTCAACAAAAAGGTTTTCTGCTTTTACTATTGTCATATGCTACAACCAATAAGCTATTCTGTTCTTTGCTCTGACAAGTAACCATTGTGATAACACAATCATTACTACGGTTATTCCAACTGATATTAATATAGATGAAGTTTGTGGTGTTTTACCCAACATCGGGTCTCGAATTATCGAAAAGAAATGCACAAGTGGATTAAAATCTATTAAATACAACCAACTTCCATGTAGCTGTTCTTTTTTCCACATTATTGGCGTGAAATAAAAGCACACTAAAAGAACGTTTTGCACTATCATTAACAAGTCACGAAAACGAGTGCAGGCGATAGAGAGTATTAGCGATACAGAAAAAAGACATATCGACAGTAAGAGAAAGGCTGGAATTGCCTCTAAAGCCTTAAAAGTCCAACCTGGCCCAACAAACGTTATAACCAGTAGAATAATAATAAAGTTATGAAAAAAGACAATTATATTTCTACTTAACACCCTGAGTACCAAAGAGTTAAAAGAAACTTTTGTTTGCCTGATGATGTAATCAAATTGGACGAAAGCATTACATGACTCAGTTAGTTGCATAGAGATATAGGTCCATATGACCTGCCCTATACAAAAGAATGGCAAATAGTCTTTTACATCAAGCTTAAATAGCGTTGACCACAATAAACTCAGCATTCCAACTAAAACACCAGTACTGATCGTCACCCATAATGGTCCTAATGTAGACCGCTTATAGCGCTGCTTGATATCATACCATGATAATATTAACCACAGCTGTGGTCTTTTAATTGCTTCTAATAAATCAAGTAACATATGTCATCACTTATATAAAAGGAGCTGTAAAAGCTCCTTAATAAACTTTATTCTACGCTGACGTTAACATCATAACCATTTGATTTAAGTAAGGCATGCTGTTTCGCGATTTGTAAATCGCTCTCCACCATTTCGCTTACCATCTCATGTAATGTTGTCTCTGGTGTCCAACCCAGACGAGTTTTCGCATAAGTTGGGTCACCAAGTAATGTTTCGACTTCAGCAGGTCGGAAATAACGTGGATCGACTTCAACGATGATATCACCGACCTTCAATGCCGGGGCCTTGTCTCCAGTAATGGATTTAACAACAGCTTTCTCATTGACACCCGAACCGGTGAATTCAAGTTCAATACCCAGTTCTTTAGCAGTCATCTGAATAAACTCACGAACGCTATATTGAACACCCGTCGCAATCACAAAGTCTTCTGGCTGCTCTTGTTGCAGCATCATCCATTGCATTTTGACATAATCTTTAGCGTGTCCCCAATCTCGCAGTGCGTCCATGTTGCCCATATAGATTGCTGTTTCAAGGCCTTGGGCAATATTCGCCATGCCACGTGTAATTTTGCGCGTTACAAATGTTTCGCCACGACGCGGAGATTCATGGTTGAATAAGATCCCATTACACGCATACATACCATAAGCTTCACGATAGTTTACAGTAATCCAGTATGCATACATTTTTGCTACAGCATATGGACTACGTGGGTAAAATGGCGTAGTTTCTTTTTGTGGAATTTCCTGAACCAAACCATAAAGTTCAGACGTTGAAGCCTGATAAAATTTGGTTTTTTTAGTCAATCCAAGGAATCGAATAGCTTCTAATAAACGAAGAGTGCCAATAGCATCAACATCTGCTGTATATTCAGGAGCCTCAAAACTTACTGCAACGTGTGACTGTGCACCCAAGTTATACACTTCATCTGGTTGGACTTCTGAAAGGATACGAGTCAGGTTTGAGGTGTCGGTCAAATCACCATAATGTAATTTAAAGTTAACATTTTTTTCATGCGGATCCTGGTATAAATGGTCGATACGCTGTGTGTTAAATTGTGATGAACGACGTTTTATACCATGTACTTCATAGCCTTTCTCAAGCAGAAATTCTGCAAGGTAAGAACCATCCTGTCCAGTCACACCCGTTATTAAAGCAACTTTCTTTTCCACAATATTCCTCTCTTATATCTCTTAACTGCTTAGTATTTGTTTATTAATGAATTCAAGCTGTGTATTCAGAACAGCGGGATCGCCCCGCGACTCTAAATTAATACGCAGCAAAGGTTCTGTGTTAGATGTTCTGATATTGAACCTGTATGAAGAAAACTCCATACTCAAACCATCAACATATTCTTTCTTTACACAGGTTTCGTTGTATGACTTTTCAATTTTTTCAATAATTTCTTTAGCATTGTTAACTTTGTAATTAATTTCACCACTACATGGATATGCCTGCATGCGCTCAGTAACAAGCTGGCTAAGTGTTTGACCTTTTACCGCCAATAATTCAGCTACTAATAACCACGGAATCATTCCACTGTCACAATAAGCAAAGTCACGAAAGTAGTGATGTGCACTCATCTCACCGCCATAAACCGCATCTTCCTCTCGCATACGCTCTTTGATGAAAGCATGACCCGTTTTTGACATAACAGGCACACCACCTGCTTTGGTTACTACATCAATGGTATTCCATGTAAGACGTGGATCATGGATAATTTTTGCACCCGGCTCTTTATGCAGGAAAGCTTCTGCAAGTAGACCCACGATATAATAACCTTCAATAAATTCGGCATTTTCATCAAACATGAAACATCTGTCAAAATCGCCGTCAAAAGCAATGCCTATATTGGCGTCGTGAGCACGTACAGCGTCAGAAGTCTCTTTACGGCATTCAGGAAGCAGCGGATTCGGTATACCATTGGGGAAATTACCGTCAGCTTCATGATGAACTTTTATGAAAGTAACCGGTGCTTTTGCCTTTTCGAAGCGCTTTTCAATCTCATCAATAACGTGACCTGCAGCACCATTACCCGAATTAATGACCAATTTTATCGGCTTGGTAAAATTGTTTAAGTCGATATAGCTCATTAAATGATCAACATAGGCATCTAAAACGGAAATTCTTTCGTAACTCCCGCGTTTGCTCTCATCAACTGACTCAAACTCATTGGCTTCAGCCAGTCGCTGGACGTCACGCAGGCCAGTATCGCCACTTATCGGTCGAGCGCCTTCCCTTACCAATTTCATTCCGTTGTAGTTCATTGGATTATGGCTGGCTGTTACTTCAATACCACCATCAATACCTAAATGAAACGTTGCGAAGTAAATCTCTTCCGTTCCACTCATGCCTATATCAAGTACGTTCGTCCCAGCATCCCTGAGTCCATTTGCTAAAGCCAGTTTTAAAGATTCACTCGTAAGACGAATATCTCCACCCACCACAATCGTTTTGGGTCGAATAAACTCGCCATAAGCCCGACCAATCCGATAGGCAATATCGTCATTTAATTCCGTGCCGAGTTCGCCACGAATATCGTAAGCTTTAAAGCAGGTCAATGCTGCCATAGTATTGTCTGTCCTTACTTACTTATAAGCTGTTGTTTGATCAAGATCAGATCGTCATCGCCAAGATAAGACCCCGATTGAATTTCCAACAGCTCTAATGGAATTTTGCCCGGATTCTCTAAGGTATGTGGATGACCGATTGGGATAAAAGTAGACTGATTCTCTGTCAGTAACAGTGTCTTATCCTGAATGGTGACCTTCGCGGTCCCAGACAAAATGACCCAGTGCTCAGTACGATGATAGTGCATTTGCAATTCAAATGATTCGCCCGGCTTGACAGTAATACGGTTCACATTGAATCGGCCCGTGTTCACGACTAAATCACAGCGTCCCCATGGCCAATATGTCTCACGATGACGACGATACTCACCTCTGCATTCATTTTTGAGGAACTCAACAACTCGCTTTACGTCCTGAACTTGATCTTTTCGGGCGACTAAAACAGCATCTTTCGTATTTACAATTACGAGATCTTCAACACCGATCGCTGCTACCAGCTGATCTTCGCTATTGATGTAGCAGTTTTTTGTGTTATGTAAGAAAGTGTCGCCCTTAAGCGAATTACCGTGGTTGTCTTTATCGTTGACCTCCCACAATGCAGACCATGAACCAACATCATTCCATCCTGCTGCCAAGGGTACAACAACCGCAGCATCAGTCTGTTCCATTACGGCGTAATCAACCGACTCATCGGGGCAATTAATAAAGTCTTCTTTATCGATGCTGATAAAATCCTTACCTTCCTGAACATTAGTCATCGCTTTTCTGCACGATTCTAAAATATCAGGGCGGAATTTTTCTAATTCCTGCAGGTAACGTTTCGCACGGAACATGAACATTCCACTGTTCCAATAGTACTCACCCGAGGCAAGATATTCTTCAGCCGTTTTTTGATTTGGTTTTTCTACGAAACGCTGAACTTTATAGGGTGCGTCATCTTCGCCGGGTAGAATTGTTCCTCGCTGGATATAGCCATATCCAGTTTCGGGTCCAGTAGGCACAATGCCGAATGTGACTAACTTACCTTCTTTCGCATATGTAATAGCCGTTTGTACTGCATGATGAAATTTCGAGCGATCCTCAATGACATGATCAGCAGCAAGGACAAGTAAGACTGGGTCATCACCTTGCTCTACTGCATTTAGCGCAGCGAGTGCTATAGCAGGCGCAGTATTACGCCCTACGGGTTCCAAAATGATGTTGTGCGACAACTTACCAATCTGCCTTAGCTGCTCAGCTACAAGAAATCGATGCTCTTCATTGCAAATCACCATAGGTGCGCGAGCTTCTAAACCGTTCAGACGGTTGACCGTTTCCTGCAACATAGAGTGCTCTCCATGTAGACAGATGAATTGCTTAGGATACAATTCGCGCGAGAGCGGCCACAAACGACTACCTGTCCCTCCTGCCATAATTACGGGAAGTAACATTCCATATCCTCTAACAAATTAAACATGCTATGTGTGCTAAGCGCTGGCTATTTTTTATTCACAAATAAACAGTAAGCCACGCTACCGCCCTTGGCTTGCAGCAACCAATACGCTGTGTGAAAAAATCCGCAACTCATTGATGCCCCATCCCACCGAAGCTTTTGCCCTAATGCGGGAACTTTCTCATGCCAGCATAAATAGTACATTTTGTGCGAATGAAATAACATTCTTATTACTTTAAAGCTGGCGATAATCCTACGATTTGATTAAACGTTAAGCAATTTTGAGGTTATAGTTTCCAGGTATTTACATACAAGGACTAGTATCATTTGGTCGAACCAGGCTCACACTAAGCTTAGCTTCAAAACGCAAAAACCCGGCCTTAGCCGGGTTCTCAATTGTCACAAACGCTTAGCGAAACCCTTCCGGATTCTTCGACTGCCAGTTCCACGTATCACGCATCATCGCATCGATACCACGCGAAACCCGCCAGTCCAGTTCCTGGTTGGCCAGCGACGCATCGGACCAGAATGCCGGAAGATCACCGTCACGACGCGGCTTGATTTCAAACGGAATGGGCTTGCCTGAGGCTTGCTCAAACGCCTTGATCATTTCCAGCACCGAGAAACCTTTCCCACCACCCAGATTATAGGCTTTATAGCCTTCAATTTTATCGAGGTGGTCCAGCGCTTTCAGGTGGCCTTCAGCAAGATCAACGACATGGATGTAGTCACGCAGACAGGTGCCGTCTGGCGTATCGTAGTCACCACCAAACACGCCGAGTTTATCCAGACGACCAATAGCGACCTGGGCAATGTAAGGCAGCAGGTTGTTAGGGATACCGGTTGGGTCTTCGCCAATCTCGCCCGACTCATGCGCACCGACCGGGTTAAAGTAACGCAGCGCAATGGTTTTGAACTTCGGCTCAGCTTTGGCGAAATCCCGAATGATAAATTCGACCATTAGCTTAGAGGTGCCATATGGGCTGGTTGTGCCGCCAATCGGTGTGGTTTCCACGTAAGGCACCGGGGCATTGGCACCATAAACGGTAGCGGAAGAACTAAAAATGAAGTTCCAGACGCCCGCGTTGCGCATCTCTTCAAGCAGTACGACCGTACCGGATACGTTATTTTCGTAGTATTCCAGAGGCATACGCGTGGATTCACCCACCGCTTTAAGAGCGGCGAAGTGAATCACGGCAGAAATGCTGTGGGAGGCAAACAGGTCACGCAGGCAGGCGCGGTCAAGAACGTCGCCTTCGATAAACGTTGCTTTCTTGCCGGCGAGTTTCTCAACCCGATTGATGGCCTCACGCGAGGCATTGCACAGATTATCCAGTACCACCACATCATCACCGCGCTCAAGCAGTGCCAGCACTGTGTGGGAGCCGATATAACCTGCCCCGCCCGTTACCAAAATAGCCATCTCTTCTCCCTTTCTGCCGCGTTAGCCGCGGCGAATGATAGTTGATTATTTCGCCAGAATTTTCTCGATCGCTTCGCGGAAGTCGCGGCCCTGAGCGTTATTGCGCAGACCGTAGGAGACAAATGCCTGCATGTAACCCATTTTACGTCCGCAGTCGAAACTGTGACCCGTCATGAGTGAGACATCGACCGTTTTCTTCTTACTCAGGCTGGCGATAGCATCCGTTAACTGAATACGGCCCCATGCCCCCGGTTCGGTACGCTCCAGCTCAGCCCAGATATCGGCTGAAAGCACGTAGCGTCCCACCGCTGCCAGGTCTGAGTTTAACTCGGCCGGGTGCTCAGGTTTCTCAACGAAGTCAGTAATCGTGCTGACATCACCTGGATTTTCCAGCGGCTGCTCAGTCGTAATCACTGAGTATTCAGACAGATCGTAGTCGGTGAGGTGTTTTGCCAGCACCTGGCTGTGACCGGTCTCTTCAAAACGCGCAACCATTGCCGCCAGATTATATCGTAAATGGTCAGCGGTGGAATCGTCCAACAGCACGTCAGGCAGGACAACCACAAAAGGATTGTCGCCGATCATAGGACGCGCGCAGAGAATAGAATGCCCCAGGCCCAGTGGCTGCGCCTGACGCACGTTCATGATGGTCACGCCCGGCGGGCAGATTGACTGGACTTCACTCAGCAGCTGGCGTTTAACGCGTGCTTCCAGCAGGGCTTCGAGTTCATAGGTGGTATCGAAGTGGTTTTCTACCGCATTCTTGGACGCATGGGTGACCAGCACAATCTCCTTGATCCCTGCTGCAACACACTCATCAATGATGTATTGAATCATTGGCTTGTCCACGACAGGCAGCATCTCTTTCGGAATGGCTTTAGTCGCCGGAAGCATATGCATACCGAGACCCGCAACCGGGATTACTGCTTTAAGCTTGGTCATAGTTATTCCATCTAATGAAGTGAAGACATGCGTCAATTATGCCGGATGGACCGGAAAAGGAAGTATAATCTTTATCTGAAAAGCCGACACTAACTCGCTGTGAAATCTTACAAATTCGGGATTTTACCTAGAGTAAACATCCCCATAAACTGAGTTAACACAAACAGTAAAGGCCGACCACATGAGCGGCAGAGAAATTGACGTCGCCGTTTTTGGTGCCAGCCATAAAAAGAAACGGGCGACCTGAGTCGCCCGTTGTTATTGGCATCACAGCCACTGTTCAAACCATTCTGGCATCACGAAAAGGTCAAAGTGATTTACCAGCAGCATCAGCCCCACAAACAGAACCGATACAGATACCCACTGTCGGGCATAAGGGATGAAGCGAATACCAATAACCGGCTTGATAAAGAACGGATGCGCCAGCGCTGAAATCAGCACCTGTGAGATCGACAACGTCAGCGCGACGTAGAGCACGTTTGGCCAGATAAAGGTGGTCGCAAGCACGGCCATGACGACCAGGCTGGCCACGATGTTCCAGTAGAACTCCACGTTGGTTCGGCCATTCGCCTGTGAAATGGCACCGGTCAGTCCACCCATCGGACGCAGCATGCCAAACAGCAGCATCAGCGGGATAAGATGATAAACCTGCTCGTGAGACGCACCATAAAGAATGCGTACGATGACCGGAGACAAGATACCGATAGCAAGGTACATGGCACTGCTGAAGAGCATAATCACCAGCGTGCCTTTCAGGAACAGCTTCTTCAACTGCTCGGGATCCTGCTGTTTTTCCGCGAAGCGCGGTAGCGCCAGACGGTTAATCACCGGCGAAACCAACTTCAGGGGCTGCAGCACCAGCTCTTTCGCCAGAGAATACACGCCGAGCATTTCTGCCCCCATCACTTTACCTACCACCAGCGCATCGGCCTGAGTACGAAGCTGGTTAATGGTCTGCGAACCCAGTTGATAGATACCGTAACGAATCGCACTAAAGAAAGTCTGTTTATCGAACTCCCATGTGGGACGCCATGACTTCTCACCCAGCGCGATCATGCACAGGATGCGGGTAAAGGCGTTAATAAACAGCCCCAGAATCGCGGCGGCCACCGTCAGCGAGGTAAACTCCAGCATCGCCACTACGCACAGGAAGGCAAACAGTTTGGTGCCCATTTCGATCTTCGCCAGCGACACCATGCGTTTGGTTTTAATGTAGTGGGCCTGATATTGCGAAAGATGCCCCAGCACCAGAAAGTTCAGGCTGGTCAGCATAATCAACCCTACCAGTTCCGGCAGATGATAGAACCAGGCAACAGGCCAGGCAATCAGCAGCATGACAACGCCGGTACATAAGCTGAGCGAGACGTTGACCCAATAGATGGTGCTCTGTTCGCGTCGGGTAATATTCTGGCGATGGACCAGATAACTGCTCATGCCCATGTCCTGCAGCACGCCCGCCACCGCTAAAATAGCGTTGATGATCGCCAACAGCCCCAGCTCATGGGTTTCGAGTTTACGGGCGAGAATACTCAGTTGAGCAACCTGTAATACCGCAGAAAAACAGGTACTGCCAAACAACCAAATCGCCTGTGACTTTATTCCACTCAAACCATTTGCTCCAGAATCTGTGCCAGCTCGCGATACGCGATGTGCTGATTAAACTCGGTTTCAACTTTATGTCTGGCTGCGGCAACAACCGGTGCCACGTCCACCGTGCCTTCTGACAATTTCAGCAGCGTCTCGGCCAGCGCCTCGGCGTCATCTTCCTTCACTAACCAGCCAGAAACGTTATTTTCGATCAGTTCCGGAATGCCGCTGTGGAAGGTGGAGACCACCGGCAGCCCTACCGCCATCGCCTCCATCAGCGCAACCGGAATGCCTTCCATATCGCCATCTGCGGCCGTTTTAGAGGGCAGCAGAAAGATATCGGCTTCGTTGAGGGCCTGACGGATCTCTTCCTGAGGTTTGAAACCCGGCATCGTCACGCAGTCATCCATCTCTTCGCGCGCAATAAAGTCACGCATCATCTGATCCTGATCGCCATTGCCAATGATGGTGTACTGGAACTGGCCACCGCGCTGTTTCAGAATGGCGCTGGCTTTCACCGCCACATCCAGTCCTTTCTTTTCGGTCAGACGGGCAACGGAAACAATGCGCAACGGCGTATGGAAGGCATCACGCGGCTGGAAATTGAATTTTTCAGGTTCAATTCCCATGCGGGTAACGTGAATTTTTTCAGGCGGGCAGCCCATTTCAATCAGCTTGTTCTGCCAAAGATGGCTGATGGGCAACATCAGCTCACTCTGCTGAAACAGATTACGGTAATCCTGCTTATGCTCGTCGAGGATGTGACGACGAGAGATATCCGCCCCGTGAAACACCGTTGCCTGTTTGCCTTTCAGGATACCCAGTTCACGCAGTTTATTCGCCAGCGCCCCGGCATAGCCGAAATGCACCAGGAAAACATCCGCGACATAGGTCTGACGCGCATTGGCAACGATCGCCGGCAGCAGCAGCTTACTGGACTGTGCGCCATAGCGGCGCACGTTTAGGGAACGGAGTAACGACACTTTGGTGATTTTGGGCAGAACCAGTTTCAGCCGCTGTCCCAGCTTGTCCGTCAGGGAAATTTTTTCTTCGGGTAACAGGTAATGCGTCTTTGCCGCCAGACCATATTCGTCAAATGCGCCGTGGCGGTTGACCAGGTCTCCCGGAAATACCGAGATAATCTCAACGTCGTAACCGGCATCAATAAAATGAGTGACCTGGTTGAGAACAAAGGTTTCAGAGGCAACCGGGAAACGCATCGTGAAAAAAGTCAGTTTCATCACATCATCCTATTACGTTTAGAATCTCTTCAGTGATTCTGTTACCTACTTCCCTTTCATGCGCCACGGCGGTTTCGACGTTTTGCTTGATCGTGTCGTAGTCGGCCAGGATAGCCTGAACTTTATCAATCAGCGAACCGTCCATCAGGCTCTGAACATCGGTAGCCATTTGCGGCAGACCTAGCTGATTCATGACGCCCATGGATTTGTGTTCATAGTTGATGGCGACCGCTGGCGTACCAAAGTTCATCGAGATGATGGCAGAGTGCAGACGGGTTCCGATGGTCAGGTGACACTCGCTGAGGAGGACACCTAATTCGAGGTCATTAAATTCATCCATTACAACGTGGTAGTGCTCTGGCTGCTCAACGCGATCGCGCAAAGTGAGCGCCACCATACGGTCATCTTTGGCGTAGCTGTCGATGCCCGTACAGGTAGATAAGGCGACGACCTGATAACCGCTGGCGATCATGGCGTTGATCACGCGACCAAAGGCGGCTTCGTATTCCTGCTGCGTGACGCCCAGACGCTTATCAAATGGCGCCAGTTCACGGACCGTAATCGCGATGGTTTTGCGGGTGCGAATCACGCTCTGCCAGTGCTGCAGACTGTGGCTGGGGTTTTCAACGTGACGGGCACGTACCAGGAAGGCCGTATCCACACCGGGCATCACCTTTGAGCTGGTCACGCCATCGCGCTTCATCAGGTCAAGGCTAACGGACTCACGCAAGATAAGGCGGTCAACCCGGTCAAACACGAAGTTGGCCAGTTGATTAGTGCGGGCGTTCTGGAAAGGTCCAACGGAGTGGCCAATCAGGTAAAGCGGCTTCTTAGCCAGCAGCGCGCAGAGCGCATGGTCAAACTGAGTCACGCCATACAGATCGACAAAGAATGAACCGCCCACCTGAATGACCGCATCGTACTGCGCCAGACTTTCCGTGAAGGCTTTGAGGTGTGGCGGCACGGAGAAGGATTTGTAGGGTCCACCCTTGCCCAGATGCGCCATCATGATATTCGGCATCAGTCGGTTAGCGACTTTGCGTTTAACAGAGCCAATCAGGCCCTTACCCGAGGAGTTGTTGTGCAGGAATAGCTTATCCTGCTGAATATGTTGCTGAAGCAGATAACCGGAGCTGGTTGGATAACGGCTTATCACATCAATATCCACATCGTTGCGCGCGGCCTGAATTGAATCAATCAGTCCACGCAGAATCGCGCCATCCCCACGATTCCCACAGGTATGGTTACCCACCAATAAAATCTTCATAAAAACTCCGAATAATTTTTTCTAATTCTACCGACCGCCCAGTTCCGAAACGGGCAAAATGAATAGGGAGAAAAACAGCAAATAAAAATCCTGCACCAACATCCCAGATGCTGTTGGTGTTGGCTGCCGTATCAGGGCAGCCCTCTCTGACTACGATTTAATCGCAAAATACGGTAAGGCGACCTGCTTACCGTTAATAACGACAGACACGAATCCTTCAGGTTTGCTGGTATCCACCTTGTCATCAGACAACGCGCGGGAGGCCAGCAATAAATCCCCCTGCTCATTCGCGCCCACGCCCGCTTTACCGTTATGCAGGCTAAAGCGCTGTGGGGCAGCATGGCTGCTGCTGTCCGGCGTAGCCTTCGCCATTTTGGCATCGACCCGCGCACAGCGGCCGGTGACAAAGCGATCTTTCGCCGTGCTCTTGATCATCACCGCTGCCGAAGGCGTCCAGCCTGCCAGCCTGATGAAAACCTGCGTGTCGGTATCGGTTTTAGCGACGTAACGCACATCCACTACCGGGCTGCTGCCTTCCGCCGACCAACTGGCTTCAGCATGGTCTTTCTTGCGTTGAACGTGAATAACCGCCCGGCCGCCGGTGTTTTTCCCACTGATGAGGTTCATCAGCGGCTCACCGTCCGTGCCGTTATTGAACTGCGACTGTCCAAAAATTTCGATTTCCCACGAGTCGCCAACGGTGGGGGAATAAAGATTGCCCAGTTCAAACCACACGGCCTGATTGGTGTTGTTTTCCAACAGCCAGCGTGAGGTCAGATAGTTGTATTTCAGGCTGCCATCGATCGCGACGCCGTAGGACTCAACGCGGGTCGATCCCATTTCCCAGGCGCTTAGCCAACGATCGCCCTGCTCTGAGTTGTCAATCCAGCTGCCGGATTGCAGGTTGGTCTGACGCGTATTCAGGCGGGAGTGCCAGGCAATCAGCGGGTTCTTGCAGTCCTCAAGGCTTAAGGCATCGATAATCCATTGACCGTTTGAGATATCGCCGGGATTATCACAGTGCTCAATCCAGCCGTTGTGAATCAGCGACTGGCTGCAGCGCGGCAGGTTAAGAACTTTGCCGCCTTTACAGTGCTGGGCGTTAAAGTTTGACAGCTCAATCGCGGTACTGTGGTCCCAGTTCCCCTTTTTCTGACCAGACCAGCCGGCCTGAATCACGTCGCCCGTACAGGCTGAGGCGTACCACTGGTCAATCTTACAATCCAGCGTATCCAGCAGGCTGAGCGCGGTGCCGCCAACCTGGTTGAAGCGCAGGCAGGCACCACGGAAAAACTGTCCGCCCGGGCAGGTATTACGGAACAATCCCTGCTTATTGGGATGCGTATCCGTATTGCCGTTAAAAATCAGGTTAGAGATTTCCACCCAGCGGGCGCTGACCTCGAAAACAAACGGCGATTTGCCGTCGGAGACGATGCTGGTCGCCGGGAAATACCCAAAGTTGACCATCGCACCGGAGATGCGGAAGAAACGGCGCTCCTCCTCACCGAAGTTACAGGCGGAAACGAAGAACGTGCCCGCAGGGAACTGTACGCAGATAGGCTGATCGCTCTGCTGCGACCACTGGTACATCGCTTTAATCGCGGGCGCACTGTCGGTTTTGCCGTCGGCGATAGCGCCAAAGTCAAACAGCGAGAGTCGGTTATAGTCATCGACTACGCGACGCCAGTGAAAGCCGTCGCCGCTGAAAATCACCCCCTGATCGTCCTGCGCCGGCTGGAAACTGCCGACGAATTCGCCGCCCCCCACTTCCAGGCCGGGGTGCCAGCTTTTGAGCTTGATCTTCGCGCCTTCAAACAGCGGGCGCGTCTTGCGCAGATCGTCCACCGAGGGGATCTCACCGATTAGCTGATAACCCGCAGGCTGTGCCAGACGCTGACTAAAGGCAGCCTGGCCCGGCTGGCTGACATCCGGGATGTTAAAGACCATCTGCCCGTTGCTGTCTTCCAGCGCCATAGAGTGAGACGGATTCGCGATCAGCGCCGCATTATCCTTTACAAACTGGTCAAAATTCCCCTTATTCAGGGTAATCGGCTGGGTGATTTGTGCCAGCTTGCCGCTGGCATCGCGCAGGAACACGGGGATCTGGTTACCCGCCTGGCTGGCATCGCTTCCCGATTTACCGATCCACAGTTTTCCCTGGAAGTTTTGCCAGAACTGCGGCGGCATCGCGTAGACATTTTCAGGCGTCAGAATCGGAACATCGCCTTTGGGTACCGCGCTTGCATCAACCGACTTGAGCGCCAAGCCAGTGTTTTTGGCCGCGTAGCTGGAAAAGGTGCTCACGGAGAGCGCGCCGACAAGGGCGGAGGCTGCGGTTTGCAAGACTTCTCTTCTTTTCATGCAATTAATCCCGTCGTCATGAAGGCCGTAAACTCAGCCATAAAAGGTGTCCCATGAGGCACATCAAAAGTGAGCGTCTTCAGCCCTTACACCAACGCCAGCCAGCTTTGTTTAATCTGTTTACCGTCAAACTTCAGCGCGGTTTGCTGGGTTTTTTCGCTCATGGCATAGAACAGTGCATCGTCGCTGGCCAGTTGTTCCATCCGCGCCAGAAATTCGCTTTTCTTGTTCATCGGCACCAGGAAACCGTCTTCGCCGTGATTAATAATCTCCTGTGGACCTGTCGGACAGTCATAGGCCACCACCGGCAGTGACCAGGATTTGGCTTCCAGCAGCACCAGCGGCAAACCTTCGTAACGGGAGGTCATCAGCGCCATATCGCTGTCGCGGTAGTAATCGTTGATATTGCTGACCTTACCGACGAACTTCACGCTGGAGGTAATGCCCAGCACGGCTGCCTGATCCTGTAATTGCTGGCGCAGTTCACCGTCGCCGGCAATCACCAGCGTCCAGTCAGGATGTGCTCTGGAAAAGTCACGCCAGATATCCAGTAACAGGTCGAACCCTTTCTGATTGTCCAGACGGCCCACCGCCAGCGCCTGACGATGGCGCGTGGTACGGTGCCAGGATTTGTACACCACCGGATTAGGAATGGCCTGACTGGGGATGTGCCAGCGCTGAAAGACCTGATGATCTTTATCCGTCAGGACAATGACGCGGTCGTAGAAGCGCAGTAGCAGGAACTTGAGGAACTTAATGGGTTTACTGAAGGAGTTGATGGCAACGTGCTCACAGGCATAGGCCTTGAAGCGCTTCTTTTTTAGCGTCATCAGGTTCCAGAAAGCAAACATCACGCTCAGACGGCCCATGCTGATTAAAAACACGGTGTCGAAGCCTTCCTGCTGAATACGCGCCACGGCACGTTTGATGGGGTTACTTTCACCTTCGAAGCTGACGATCTGCTTGACCTTGTCGAAAGGGTAAAAGGGTTCGCCGTGCCCCTCCAGTGAGTAGATGGTGACCTCATGCGCATCACCAAGACATTCCGACATAAAGTTACAGATATTTTCGGTGCCCGCATACGAGTAAGCGTCTTTGATCACCAGGACGATTTTTTTCATGAAACGTTATCCACCTCAAATTTATACACAATCCTGCCGATCGGCTTAGCGGTGTTTCAGGCTAAACAGCACACCATTCACCATATACCAGGCGTAATAGTAATAGATTTTTAACGGATTGTTTTTATAGATAATTCTTAATAGTTCGAGGTGCCATTTGGCGGCTTTGTTTTTATTACGCGACAGGGAATTTCCTAACTCGTAATAATTCACCAGAATACTCTGAATTACGCGGGCCTGTTTGTAGCGATTAAAGAGTTCGTAGAGGAAAAGGAAGTCTTCGTGACCTTTTCGCTCAAATAAAATCCCGCCTGGCGGACGGCGGAAACAGACGGATGAGAAGCACACCCGATACTGCTTTTTGACATAGCTGTCCTGCTTAAGGTAAGGCTTTGTATAGCGAATATCGTGGTCAGCTTTGCGGGTTTTGTAATGGTATTCCGTGATGACCAGATTGTCCCCATCGGCGATAGCCTGCATCTGCTGGCGAAGCTTATCGCTGTGCCATTCGTCATCGCTGTCAAGAAAAGCGATCACCTCTTCTTGCGAAGCACGTAATCCCACATTGCGGGTTTCGGCCGCGCCCATATTGACCGCATTGTCGAGAATCGTAATACGCGGGTCCTGGCACTGCTCGCGCACCCACGCGAGTGAATCATCGGTGGATTTATCGTTGATCAGATACAGGTGCCAGTCCTGATAGGTTTGATTGATGACGGACTGTACAGCGCGTAATACCGTCTCGCGGGCATTATACATAGGCATGACAATGCCGACGGTACCAGAGTGATTATTCATTTTCATACCTGAATAAATAAAATAGACGGGGCCACCAGATAACCTTCCGGTAGCGTTAAAACGTCACGACATTCAATAGAATCAGGAGAGTGCCTTTTCGCCACCCAACCGCGCTTTCAGTTTGTCTTTCACGCGGTTCAGGAAGTAGGTGCGATTATCTTTATTGGTGAGCAGGAAGTAGCGCGCGAAGCTGACGCTCGCCATCAGCGAGTTACCGTCCATTTTGTAGCGCAGGGGCAGCTTGAATGCTTTGTAGGTGTGAATATCTCGTGCGGTAAGGTGCGGTTTCATCGTATCCAGCCAGAACAGGGAGTACTTGACCGATTCACCTTTGTGTTTGGAGCCAAACTTCGTCACCAGGTGGTAGTTGGCCAGCGGGGCGGCGATCATTTCAAACCGGTAACCCATGCGGTCGGCACGGATGCAGAAGTCATAGTCCTGATGGCGGATAAAACGCGCATCGAACTGAATTTTAGCGGCATCTTCACGCTTCAGCACGATGGTGCTGGTTTGAATAAAGCCATAACAGCCAAACAGATACTCTGCGACAGTTTCATTTTTTGCCGGAGGCTGCATCGGCATAACCTTCAGGAACGCACCGTCCTGATAGATATTTACCTGGCTGAAGATAATGGTATTGTGCTGACCCTGCGCCTCTAGCTCCGCAATCTTTTCACTGACCTGCAGAAGCTTGTCGGCATGCCACTCGTCATCGGCATCCAGAAAACTGACATAGTCGCCCGTTGCCAGCTCAATGCCTTTGTTACGCGCGCCGGCACCGTTGAGTTTCACCTCAGATAAGACCAGATTGATGTCCAGGTCTTGATAGCGCTCACTGCGCACCACTTCCGCCAGCGCGGCGGCATCGGCAGATTTGTCATCCACGATGATGACTTCGAAATGGCGATACGTTTGTGCTTTAACGCAATCCAGCGTCGTGACAATCGATTCTGACGCGTTATAAGCCGGAATTACGATGGAGAAACGAATGTCCTTCATTGCCAGCACCTCATTAAAGTATTCAAAAATAAACAATTCAATCGACAAACGCCGAAGAAAAACCTGTGTTGTTACAGGCGACCGCCCCGCGAAGTGAAGCCGTTCACTGGGGGCGCGCCGCCGGGTCCGTTACCGAATCAGCCAGAACTCCTGGGCCACTTCGTACCCTACAACCGCCTGCTTGGTTGAGATGGTGTTGTAGTAGAGGTAATAGAGCAGGAAGAAAAACAGCATGCCAAACAGCGCCGGCTTCCAGACGCGTCTGGCCTGGTAGATAAGCGAGGTCAGAATGATGGGTTCAACCTGTTGCAAATAGTTGGAAAGACGCGAACCTGACGGGAAGTTATACAGGAAGATGCGGATCGCCCCGCCGATAGCAAAACTTAAAATCAGCAAGTAGTTCAGACGATACTGGGCATAGTTTTCGCGCTTCAGTTCTTCAGTCAGCATGAAATAGAAGAAAATAAACACCAGCATGATGTTCTTCAGGTTCGAGACTGACAGGATGCTGCCATCCATTGCATAGGAGGGATCGTTGTTATAGCCCGATGCCCTTTCCCCCAGCGATCCGAGGTGTCCGGCAATCAGGGCGATGAAGCTTGAACCCCCGACGACCGAGAGCGGCAGGCTGACAACGATGATCACCACCGGCCACCAGCGCCAGTCACGAATAAACAGGAAAGGCACCAGCGTTATCACCATAACGGCGGTGTTGTGACTCATGAACGACAGGATAAAAAAGGTAAAGGCCCACCAGTAACGCTTCAGGTAGATCGTCCACAGCACGCCGAGGAACAGGGCGGAGCTTAAGCCAAAACGTATCTGATTGATGTCTTTGTTAATAAAGATGTGCGCCGAATACAGCGCCAGCGCCAGTACCGGATAAGGCGACATCTTTCTGAAAAAGAAGGCGTTAATGGATACCGCAATCGCACAGAAGACGAACAGAAACACGCTGGCGTTATGCGAAAACAGACTCGTTATCCACGCCATCGCAAAAATCAGCGGTTCGTAGCGGAAAAACGCGACGGTATTGAAAAAACCGTTGATCTGAATGCGCCGTACAAAGTCCTCAAAGAAACTGCGGTACTGGAAGTCATCCATGCCGGTGCCGAGGCCACGAATCCCCCCGAATACGATCAGAATAATGGCCGCAAAGCACAGCAGCCAGGTCAAAATATAATTTGTGCGTTCGTCTTTTTTCACCAGGATTTCGAACAGCGAAATCAGCAGCAAAAACCCTGATATATACCAATATGGAGCCATGGTGTGATTCCTTAAATCCACAAGTTCTCATGCCAACAGTGGCCTGTGCTGATTACCTTCCGGGTTGATCTCTCAGCAGGTCTGCGCCGACATCGCGACAGACAAAAGCGTGTTGATGATGAATTCTGATGATTGACGTTAGATCGTCGCTTATTGTGCGTTGTATCCAGAATCACCTGTGCAAATCGTTACGTGTCGTTATCTTGAGCCAGGGATCAAAAGGGGCGGTCAAACCCGCCCCTTTTCTTTCAGCTCTTAGCTTTTCGTTGGTTTACCGTACTCGTAGTCGTAGTAGTCATAACCATAACCGTACGAGTTAGCCGCTTTACGTACCACGGCGTTCAGGATAACCCCTTTGATTTCGATACCGTTCTGCGCGAAGCGTTTGAAGCTGACATCCACTTCTTTTGTGGTGTTGGTTTCAAAACGCGCCACCATCAGCGAGGTACCGGCCAACTTACCGATGATGGACGCATCCGTTACGGCCAGAATCGGCGGTGTATCAATCAGGACTAAATCATAGTTTTTGCTTGCCCACTCCAGCAGCTCACCCATGCGGCGGTGCATCAACAGCTCTGACGGGTTCGGTGGAACCTGTCCGCGCGGCAGGAAATCAAAACCGTATGGCCCTTGCTGAATCATGGTCGGCGTAAACTCGGTTTTGCCAGACAGAACGTTAGAAAGACCGGATTTATTGTCCGCCCCCAGCAGTTCGTGGGTGTAACCGCGGCGCATGTCACCATCGATAAACAACACCTTCTGACCGGCCTTGGCCACCAGGGTAGCGAGGTTAACGCAGATAAAGGTTTTACCAATACCCGGGCTGGCGCCGGTGATCATCAGAATGTTGTTTTTCGCTTCCATCATGGCGAAGTGCAGGCTGGTACGCAGGCTACGAATCGCTTCAATAGAGAGGTCGGTTGGATTACCCAGAGCCAACAGCGTCTCATGCGGATCGGTTTTGCCTTTGTGACCGCGACGCGCCAGTGCTTCGGTATCCTTCTTACGCTGCCACTCAGAGAGCGGTACGCTGGCATAGACGTTCATGCCCAGCTCTTCCAGCTGTTCCGGGTTCTCGATTCCGTGATGCAACAACGCTTTAAGCAGAACCACACCGACGGACACCATCAGCCCCAGAATCAGGCTGGCTGCGATGATCAGCAGCTTTTTCGGCGCAACCGGCGAGTTTGCCGTGGCGGCCTGATCGATGATGCGAACATCACCCACGGTGCTGGCCTTACTGATGCTCAGCTCTTGCTGGCGGTTCAGTAACTGCATGTAGATTTCCTGACCTGACTGCACATCGCGGGTCAGACGCAGAATCTCCTGCTGAGTTTTCGGCATCTGCGCAATTTTCTTGTTCAGCTGCGCCTGCTCATCTTCCAGCGTTTTACGCTTTTCTAACAGGGCCCGATAGGTAGGGTGATCTTTGGTGAACAGCTGCGAAACTTCGGCTTCGCGGAACGTCAGCTCGTTAAGCTGGCTCTGCACGCTAACGGATGAATCCAGCGCAGACTTAGCTTCAAGCGACAGGTCAACGGACTCGTTCTCACGGCGGAAGGCGTTAAGTTTGTCTTCCGCCTGATCCAGTTTGCCACGCACTTCCGGCAGTTGCTGTTTCAGGAACTCCAGGCTTTTCTCGGCCTGTTCGGATTTACGCTGCACGTTCTGCAACAGGTAGTTATTCACGATCTGGTTCAGAACTTTGCTGATCTGCTCCTGATCTTCACCCACATACTGCAGTCCCAGTACGCCGGTGTCTTTCCCTTTGTCTGCAACGGTCAGGTTAGACAGGATGCTGTTAATTGCCTGCAGATCGTTGAGTTTGGTGACGGTAAACGTGGTGCCCGGCTCCGCATTGATATCGCTGACCAGCATGCTCACATCGCCGTGTTTTTCGAACTGCCCCACTTTGCCTTTGAACAGCTCATCGCCATCGGCAGAAACGGTATAGCTGTCTTTACCCGTAACCTCGAGCTCAACACTGCGCTTCTCGATCGTACGCGGAATCTCCAGACGGGAGATCGCAACATTGCCAGGCTTGTTGCCCATCAGGCGCGACAGACCTTTGCCGATAACCGGGAAATAGTTCTGTGAAACCACTGCATCCAGGCCAAGATCCTGAACGGTTTTTCCCAGCACCATGCGTGATTCAAGAATCTGGATTTCGGTATCCGATGCTGGCGTCGTGGGCATCAGCGTCTGTAATTCATTCAGGACGGTGCTGGTATTCTTCTGCTCCACCTGAACCATGGCATCGGCGCTGTAAATAGGCGTCGCAAACAGTGTGTAGAGCGTTGCTACCAGCATGAAAAAAGCGGTGACAGCGACGATAACCCAACGGTGATCAATAAGCTGTCCCACAAGATGCGCCAGATCCCACCCATTCGATTCCTCGCGCGGCGCGGTCATGACTTTGTTTTTTATATTCATGGATAATCCCAACTATCGGCTTAGTACGCTGACCCATTTCTGAGTGGCGTGTTCCAGTAACCCGTAAACCTCTTCAAAGGCCTCACGGCTTTTTCTGTACGGATCCGCAATTTCCTTCTGATTGAGCCAGTGCCCAAGCAGCATCGTTTTGCCGCGTGCAGCCGGATCGATGCGGTTTACCTGTTCAATGTGGCGCTTTTCCATCACCAGAATCAGGTCATACTCCCGGCACAGGCTGGCCGTTAGCTGCTGAGCCTCATGACCTTCCAGCGATAAGCCTTTTTCGGCTGCCACCTCCGTCGCCGTTTTATCCGCCGCGTGCCCAACCAGGGCGCCGAGTCCGGCGGAGGCCACAGGCAGGTGCGGCAGCGCGCGTTTGAACAGGCGCTCTCCCGTAGGAGAGCGGCAGATGTTGCCTACGCAGACGACTAACACGGACTTAATCATGGCGAAACCTTAGTTCGACCAGTTGCGGATGCGCTGTGCAGCCTGCGTCGCATCGTTAACACCGGCTATGGTTGGTATCAACTGCGATATCACGCGGTTCCAACGCGTCAGCGGCGTCGATGTCACGTAGACGATATCGTAAGGTTCAAGTTGGAATTCGGTACCCATCACCATGGATGCCGCATCTTTGGTATTCAGCTGGTAGATATTGGCGATTTTGCTGCGATCGGAGCCGCGCGTCGGTCGGATAACAAAGACCCCGGTCGCGTCGGACGTGGTTTGATCCATGCCTGCCGCATTACCCAGCGCTTCAGCCAGGGTCATACCGCTGCGGTCCATTTTCAGGGTGGCCTGCTGTTTCACTTCGCCCATGACAAACACTTTCAGGTCGTCGTTACGCGGCACATACAGGATGTCACCCGGATAAAGCAGGTGATTCTGGCTCAGATCGCCGTTCTGCATCAGGGCCTGCAGTGACACGCGCTGCTCACGGCCGTTGTGGGTCAGGATAACGTTGCGCCAGTCTGCGTCCGCCGCTAAGCCGCCCGCTGCGTTAATCGCATCCAGGATAGTCAGCGGTACGTTGGTGATAGGCTGCTGGCCTGAGGTCGTCACGGCACCGGTCACGTAAGTCTTCTGTGACTTAAACGAGGCAATGCTGACGTCAACCTGGGGGCTTTCGATGTACTGCGCCAGACGACGCGCCACTTCATTACGCACGTCACCTACGGTACGGCCGGCAACACGGACGCGGCCGATGTAAGGATAGAAAATCGTGCCGTCGGAATGGACCCAGTTACCGGTGTCACTGGCGCTACGGTACTGACCGGCAGGCGTGGTGAGTTCGGGGTGATCCCACACGGTGACGGTGAGAACATCACCAATGCCGATGCGGTATTCGTAGTTCTGAATTTCGGTTTGTAACGACGGATTAGCCTGTGCCACAAGTGGCTTAGGACGCATTTTCTCCACCAGGCCTGGCGTTAACGGATAAACGTTAACGTACTTGTCGATGTCAAAATTGCTGTCCTGCTGCTCAATGACATCTTTTCCCGAAGTGGATAAATTTTGCCCCGGCACGACAGTACACCCGGCCATAAAAGTTGCAGATACCAGAACAGGTATCATCTTCATTTTCATTGTAATCATTTAGATCTTCGCTATCAGTTAATGTTTGATAGAGGCGAATACGCCGCTGTGTAAGCGCTCGAAAAAAAGTAGGCTATCCTGACTCAGGCCCTGAACATGTCGTTCATTATTCTTAGCTCCTGTCTTGTACCCATCACGCGCTTTACCCGGAACGGAATAAAGCAAAGCAGAACATTTCGGTTTATCAATGCCGTACCGCTTTTTTTTAGAGAAATCTGCCCGCCGGAACCTGAAGTGGCACTTCGGCGCGCGGCTGACAGAGGCTCTTTTGCGGCTAGTAAGCACCATCACGTTTCAAAACCACACCCACGGTTTTGAACAAAATTGCAATGTCGTTCCACAGCGACCAGTTTTTTACATACCATGAGTCGAAGTAGACGCGCGTTTCATAATCCACATCGTTACGGCCGCTCACCTGCCACAATCCGGTCATACCCGGTTTTGCCATCAGGTAGTAATCGACATCGCCCGCATAACGCGCCAGTTCGTCTTCAATAACCGGGCGCGGCCCGACCAGGCTCATGTCGCCGCGTACGACGTTCCACAACTGCGGCAGCTCATCAAGGCTGGTTTTACGAATAAAGTGACCGACTTTAGTAATACGGGGATCGTTTTTGAGTTTAAAATCTTTATCCCATTCAGCACGGGCAACTGGATCGGTTCGCAAGACTTCCTCAAGCACTTCTTTCGAGTTGATCACCATTGAACGGAACTTAAGGCATTTAAATTTACGCCCGTTCAGGCCGACGCGTTCGTGACCATAAATAGGCGGCCCGCCATCACGTCCCACCAGGAATCCCAGCACCAGCAGCGCCGGTAACAGCATCAAAATGATGGAGAGTGCCCCGAAGATATCGAACGTGCGCTTCAGGAAGCGTGAGGTACGTTTGGCCAGGTTATTCTGAACACGCAGGATCATGACTTCATGGCTGAAGATATAAGCCATGTCAGTGCCGTACAGCGGCACCCCACGTAAGGTAGGAATCACTGAAACAGAGCGGCAGTTATGCATCGCCAGCGATTTCAGCCACATGTCACGATACTGACTTTGCTCAAACTCAACCGCCACAATGAACTGGGTTTCACTGTTAGTGAGCCTCCACAGCGCCTGCTCGTCGCGCAGCACCGGAATACCCGAAATCAGCTCTTGCGGGCAGGATCCGTCCACGTCATAGAAGGCAATAACCTCAAAGCCCATAACCTCTTCGCTTTGCAGAGCCTCCCACGCTTCCTGGGCATTTTTATTGCTGCCAATAATGATGGTCTGCTTCTTCCACAGGCCGTATTTATTCAGCAGGCGTTTGGACAGTGCGCGGCACACCGGCATTGCCACCAGGGCGATAAGCCACGTTAACAGCCAGACAAAGCGCGACATCTGCCATTGAGACAGGGCCGTGATCGACAGTTCAATGACGGAAAAAATGAGAATGGTACGAAAAATTTCTTTTAATTCGAACCAAAACGGTTTGCGGTAGGTGTAATGGCGCAGTCTGACCCAAAACCAGCCCACGCAAATTACTGACAGACAGATGTGTGTAGCAACTTTTAAATTAAATTCCCGATCAGACATATCCGATAACAGTGAAGGAGATGTCATATTAATTAGCATCATCGCGATAAATAATGCCGCGTTGAAACATATTAAATCAGAACAAGCCAATAATAATTTGGTGATAAGACTTTTAAACGTAAATTCATTATCGCGCATATTTAACTCTTTATTTTATTTCCTTAACCCACCACACCAGACGCTTAAGTGACCAGCATTGTCTCTTAAGCCCGAGCGTTTCTGAGGGGAGCTCCTGCGGCATTTACGCCATTGTCATTGACTATGAAACCAATAATACCGTGCACAATACCAACAGATTACTCTGACTTTATCAGCAATGTGCTGATTAAATATCAAACCGAAGCGGTGACGCAGACACGCTACCGCCCTTGGCTGTCGCTGCCAATACCGCCCTGATAACCTCTGTTTCTCCCTGCGCCGCGCGCGATTGCGCACAAAGCGTCCTTGTGCAGAATGCGTTGACATTCTGCTGCGTACCGAGGCGGTTGATTGCGCAAATTACAGATTCGGGCGCAGGCGTTGTCTAACTCGTTGCTATACTAGTTATTACTGGCATGTTTACAAGTAGACCCCGCCATCCCCGGACTATTTTAGGAAAAAGACTACCAGTAATAAGTATTGAAGCCGCTCATTTTCAGCTTTCAGGTAGGAAAAAATCAGATTTATTCCATGTTCGCACCAGGAATAATCGCATAAGAAATTCCTCTGAATGAGAAATACGGTGACATTAATCTGCAACCTTTATGCGCTACCTTCACCGCCGCATTAATCAATCTGCTGAAGAATTATCCTGTAATTAATGTATGGGCTATTCAATTAAATCGTAAAGACCCTGTAAGCTCGCTATTTGTCCCAAGGCCATCTCTCCACTATCATCAGACAAAGCTTATTTTTAGACATTCAGGTGAATAAAGCATGCTGGAGGTATTGGTCGATCCCTCGCTATGGGCAGGATTAGTAACGCTAATCGTTCTTGAACTGGTACTGGGTATCGATAACCTGGTCTTTATCGCTATTCTGGTCGAGAAGCTGCCGGCAGCCGCACGCGACCGCGCGCGGGTGATTGGCCTGCTGATGGCGCTGGTGTGCCGACTGCTGCTGTTAGCCTCTCTGTCCTGGCTGGTCACGCTGACGCAGCCATTGATTACGCTGGCTAATCACGCCTTCAGCGCGCGCGACCTGCTGCTGCTGTTTGGCGGACTGTTTTTGCTGTTCAAAGCGACAACCGAATTGAACGAACGGCTCGAAGGGCAGGACGAGGAGAACGCTCAACAAAAAGGCGGCGCTAAATTCTGGCCTGTCGTGGCGCAGATCGTGGTGCTGGACGCGATTTTTTCGCTGGATGCGGTGATTACTGCCGTGGGTATGGTCAACGACCTGCCGGTCATGATGGTGGCAGTTACCGTGGCGATTTTATTGATGCTGCTCGCCAGTAAACCCCTTACCCGTTTCGTCAACAGTCACCCGACCATCGTTATTCTGTGCCTGAGCTTTTTACTGATGATTGGCTTTAGTCTGGTGGCTGAAGGCTTTGGCTTTGTTATTCCTAAAGGCTATCTCTATGCGGCGATCGGTTTCTCCGTGCTAATCGAAGCCCTGAACCAGCTGGCACAGTTTAACCGGCGCAAGGTGCTGTCGGCGGGTCGTCCGTTACGCCAGCGCACCGCCGAAGCGGTATTACGTCTGTTACGCGGCGAAGCCGAACAGGCGGAACTGGATGCAAAAACCTCGTCAATGATTGCCGATGGAGAGGCTGTCGCGCTGTTTAATCGCCAGGAGCGCGTGATGATCGCCAGAGTGATGGGGCTTGGGCAGCGTCATGTCAACACCATCATGACGACGCGTCACGATGTTCAGCACATTGATTTAAGCGACGATCCGGCGGAGATCATGGCTAACCTTGATCGTAATCAGCATACGCGCATCGTTATTACGGACAACAGCAAAGAGCCGCTCGGCATTGTGCATGTTAACGATCTGCTCCATCAGTCACTGCATCACCACTCCCTTGATTTACGCAGCCTGATTCGTCAGCCCCTGGTGTTCCACGAGCACATCACCTTGTTACAAGCGCTGGAGCTGTTTCGTCAGGGTCACACACATTTTGCATTTGTGGTCGATGAGTTTGGTTCGGTAGAGGGCGTGGTCACGTTGAGCGACTTAATGGAAACCATTGCGGGAAATCTGCCAAATGAAGCAGGCGAAACCGATGCCCGCTATGATATCCAGCCTAATGGGTCGGGTGGCTGGATTGCCAATGGCCAAATGCCGCTGGAGGATCTGGCGATGTACGTGACGTTACCGCTGGATGAGAAGCGTAATTATCATACGCTGGCCGGATTAGTGATGGATCGCCTGCAGAATATTCCCCAGGAAGGTGAAGAGATCCTCCTGGGGGATTACCGCTTACGTACTCTGCAGGTTGAACAGCACCGGGTTCAGAAGGTTGAAATTCTGCCGCAGCCTGACATGCAACAGCATGCCGCGCCTTAAGGGCGTGCCGAATCTGGCTGCGTGGCGTTATTTCCTTTTAATTGCTGACGATCAAGCCATTGATTCAGGCGCGATTTCGCCTCATTCTGCAGCTTCTCGCGCAGCATATCGTCAACCGGCAGCGTATATTGCGGATTCTCCCAACTGCCGTAAAGGCGAAACGGGATCACCTGATCGGATAAGGCCGCAACCAGTTTTTCATCCCCGTGCCAGCCGCTCAGCGTCAGGCCCAATGTAACGTCTAATTGCTGCTGCACCATGTTGACGCTCCCATCGCCACGTAACGTCAGCTGCTTGCTTTCGCCGCTGAGATGGTTAAAGGACAGGAGGCCGTTCTTCAGCGCAAGCTGACCGCTGATGTGATCGATTCCCTGTCCCAATACCTGATCGTCGCTGCTAACGCGATCGCTCACGCGCGCCACCGCGCGACGGACCATCTGCTGTAAGTCGATTTGCGCCAGTTTCAGATGGCTCACACGGACATCCGCCTTGCCCTGCCAGCTCTGTTTCGCGTCCTCAAGGGTGAGGTTATCACCGGCCAACTCGCCGTTAAGATCAAGGGTTCCCTGCAGCGACTGAGGCAGTGCCAACGCCTTCAGTAAAGGCTGAAGATCAACCTGACTCAACACGGGTTTGAAACTGACGTGCGTAACGGGCTGACGAATATCAATGCTGCCGGGAACGGAGAAACGCCCCTGCCCCACAGTTCCTGACAAGGTATTAAATGTCATCAGTCCCTGTTGGTTGACCGCATCCACAGCCAGTTTTGAGAGCGTAAGACCTCGCCAGACCGCGCTGTCTGCCTGCAGTTTTATGTCCAGATCGATATCGTTGAGCGGCGAGTCCGCATTGGTGGGTTCGCGCTGGTCTGCAATCACCGGCGCAGGGGCAATCTGGCTGCTTTGTCCACTTACCTGCTGAGTTAACGAAGAGATAAAAAGCAGGTTATCCATATCCAGTGAGGTCGCATGAAGATCCAGAGACAGCTTTTGCGGAGCCGTAAGATCGCCCTGCGCGCTGCCGCTGAGAACACTGTCGTTGGCGTTAAGCTTAAGATCGGACAGGGCAACGGTATTTCTGTCGCCATTCCAGTTTCCCTGGAAGCTCAGCGTACCTTTAATGCCCTGCGGTGGCAGGCTGGCCCCGGACAACGCGTAATCCAGTTGTTCGAGCTGACCACTGAGCTGATGGGGATACTGCGATTTATCAAATTGCCCCTTCAGATTGATCATCGCCGTGCGCTGGTTGCGCGTCAGGCTGGTGCTGAGATTGATTGTTGCCAGGCTCGACTGATCCTGCTCCATATTCAGGTTGAGATTACGGAAGGTGAACGCATCGCCGCCGGGCTGTTGCCAGATAAACAGGCTGTCCAACAGCTGGAGTTTGCCGATATCGAAAGACCATCGGTCTGAAGACGCAGGCTCGCTGTTGTGCGGACCGCGCGGGGCATTTTGCGGTACTTGCGCCGCACTGTCTGGCGTGACCTGCACCACCGCGTTTTTCAGCATCACCTGGCTCACGCTCAGCTGATGTGATAGCAAGGGCAGAAGATTCACATCCAGCCGCATATTGTCTGCAGAGACCACGGGCTGGGCTGCACCGGGCGCGGTCAGGCTCATGCGCCCGGCCAGAATGCTGAGTTTAGGCCAGACGTGCCAACGCAAATCGCCATTGATAGTGAGTTGATAACCGCTGCGCTGTTCGACCTGTTGCACCATATAGCTGCGAAAGTCGTTGGGGTTGACCAGCATAACCAGGGCTGTTAATCCCGCTACGACCACCACCAGTAAGATGGCCAGCGTGGTTATCACTCTTCTCATCACATCCTCATGAATTAATCTTTGTCGATACGACTGGCATCAGCACCCTGCTGGCCACGATATTTAGCATTTTCACGGCGATTATAAGGACGCGCGGCAGGTCCCGAAAGCGGTTCAAAGCTTAGCGCACCAATCAGCATTCCCGGGCGCAGTGCCAGAGGCAGTTTGCCAGAATTATAGAACTCCAGCACGATACGGCCCTGCCAGCCCGGATCGATACGATGCGCGGTCACGTGGACCATCAGGCCCAGGCGGGCAAGCGAGGAGCGCCCGTCCAGCCAGCCAACCAGATCGTCGGGAATGGTCACAGATTCCAGCGTTACCGCCAGGGCCAGCTCGCCGGGATGCAGAAAGAATGCCTCGCCCTCGGGGAGAACGATCTCATCACTCATCACGCGATCCAGGGCCGCGCTCACTTCGTGCTTCGGCCCGCTCAGATCAATAAACGCGGCGGTATGTCCGCTGAATGTCCGGAACTGATTGCCTAAACGTACGTCGACCGTTGCACCGTTGATCCGTTCCACCGGTGGCCGTGGCGTGATCGCCAGTTTCCCGCTATCCAGCCAGGCTTCAATATCGCGGTCGCATAATCTCATTACGGTAACTCCATGAAGTAAGTGTAGCGAACAGGCGGCATCTGTGCTTTTAACCTGCTCGCGTCACGTCCTTTGAGACGTAAACTACTCGAAGAACTGGTTAATTTTGGCTTTAAGAATATCAATAGCAATACGGTTTTTACCACCGCGCGGCACAATGATATCTGCGTACTGTTTAGAGGGTTCAATGAACTGCAAAAACATGGGGCGGACCGTTTTCTGATACTGACTCATGACGGAATCCATTGAACGCCCCCGTTCATTGACATCACGTTTCATACGTCGCATCAGGCAAATGTCGAGCGGCGTGTCCACGAAGATGGAGAAGTTCAGTTCCTGGCGCAGACGCGCATCGGTTAACAGGAGAATGCCTTCAAGAATAATGACTTTTTTAGGCTTAATTTGCAGCGTTTCCTGAGTACGCGTGTGCTCAACATAGCTGTAAACGGGCAACTCAATGTCCTGCCCTGCCTTTACCGCACGTAAGTGCTGCAATAACAAATCATGATCCATCGCGCTGGGATGGTCATAATTGGTTTTAACCCTCTCTTCCATGGTGAGGTGACTTTGATCTTTGTAATAGGCATCTTCAGGGATAACGCCGATGTGCTCATCGCCGACCTGGTCGCGAATTTCACGATAGAGCGTACTGGCGATTAAACTTTTACCGGATGCAGATGCACCTGCAATGCCAACGATCACGCACTGATGGGACTTGTCAGTCATACTTTTAAAAACCTGATACTGGAGCCAGAAACTGTACGCAAACTGCGCACCCAGTTAATGGGGCTGAACGGAGAGGGTGAGTTGGCGCTCAGTATAGGGATTTCGGCCTTTTGATGCCAGAGAAATGGCACCGCCCCCCTTTTCAGACTTTCCCCTTTTAACCTGAATGGTTTCACCGATAAACTAGCCGCCTCACACAGAACAACGCCGCACAGCACCTGTCGGGCTCGGTATGGCCGAAGAATAAGGGCATTTTGCCCAAGAAGAAGAAAGGAAGATTATGCTCTGGAAGACCCTCACCTATTTTGGTGACAGCATGTTATTGATTCCCACGGCGGTGATTATTGCCCTGATTTTACCGTGGAAAAGCGATAACCGTCGCGCCCTGTGGTACTGGCTTCTGGCCTTTGGCCTGGCCGGGCTGGTGGTCAGCGTGTCAAAAATACTGTTTCTTGGCTTTGGTATTGGCAGCGCACGCTTTAACTTCACGGGATTTAGCGGCCACAGCGCGATGTCAGCAACCCTGTGGCCGGTTATGCTTTGGTTAATTTCAGGGCGCTGCTCAAGCCTGTGGCGCGGCCTGGCGATTGGCGTGGGCTATGTGATTCCCTTAATGGTTGGCGTTTCGCGCCTGGTTATCCATGCGCATTCCGTCAGCGAGGTCATTACCGGTCTGCTGCTGGGCTTTACGCTGAGTACCGCGTTTTTACTTTCCCAGCGCGAGACGGCACTTAAAGGGTTCAGCTTGCCGCAAATCGCCGCTGCGCTGCTGGTGCCGGTTCTGCTGCTGGGTCACGGTCGGATTGCCACCACACAACAGTTCCTGGCGCAGTTTTCTGCCCGTCTGGCTGGCATGGAAAAACCTTACACCCGGGCCGATCTTTTCCGGGAATAATGCACATGGTGGCTCGTGCTTCCGCGAGCCATTCAATCCAACGAATAACGCAATTTAATGATTTCCCCCCTGTTTTTTCTATCAAATGTGCTAGCATTCTTCGAATGACAATGGCGATGCAGCGCATGCCATTGCACTATTTTGCCCTCTGCTGGATCGATTAATGATCGTTGAGACACTGGCCTCGTCAGATAAATCACCTAAAAAGTGGCTAAACGCCTGCTGGCTTGGCCTGGCTTCCTTCGTCCTGACGCTATTTTGCCTTGAGCTGATTGTGGTTAGCGGTAAAATTTCACCGCTCTGGTTCTCGACGGCACTGATGACCATCGTGGTGTTTCGCAGCACGTCTCGCCAGCTCCCCCTGTTACTCATCGCCTGCCTTATCGGTACGGCACTGGCGAATGCCTTCATTATCGGTCCCGCCCTCTCTAATTTAAAATTTGCCCTGCTTAATCTGCTGCAGGCCATACTGGGCGGGCTGTTATTGCGCGCGTTGCTTGACCGTGAGGCGCCGCTGGTTTCGCTCAATGACTGGATCCGCTTTGTTATCGCTACCGGCCTGATTTCGCCCCTGGTTGGCGGCGTACTCGCGCTGTGGATACTGCAGGTTGGAGATCAGGCCTCATTTGCTTTCTTTTACACCTGGGTCATTTCGGAAATTATCGGCATGTTAGCGCTCGGGCCGGTTTTACTGTTGCTGACCTGGCCGCTGTCGCAGAATGGCCTGAAACGCGCGTCTCTGGTAGAGACGCTCATCACACTGGCCCTGACGCTTACTGCCAGCTACCTGTCGCTGCGGTTTTTACCCTGGCCTTTTACTTTTATTTTAGTAGTGCTGTTCTGGTGTGCCGTGCGGTTGCCGAAGGTGGAAGCCTTTGTGCTGTTTTTTGTTAACGCCAGCTTTATGGCACTGCTGCTGTCACTGGGCTGGATTAACGTCACGCCAACGGCCGCCAGCACCTATGCGGTGATAAGCAGCTGGCTTCCGTTTTTGATGGTCTTAATTCCCTGTCATATCATGGCATTAGTGATGGATGCCTTTCGGCATGAGAAGCGCCATATCAGTGAGAGCGAAACCCGTTTCCGTCATGCCATGGAGTATTCCGCGATTGGCATGGCGCTGGTTTCTGCTGAAGGCCGATGGCTTCAGGTTAATAAATCCCTGTGTGACACGCTGGGCTATCCGGAACATGAACTGACTCAACTGACGTTCCAGCAAATCACTCATCCGGATGATCTTTACGACGTCCAGGGCCGACTGGAAAAGCTGCTGCAGGGCGAGATTTACTCTTATACGCTGGAAAAACGTTATTTCCGCAAAGACGGCGAAATTGTCTGGGTACGGCTAACGCTTTCCCTGGTGCGCGATCAGGCGCAGCAACCACTCTATTTTATCGCGCAGATTATTGATATTTCTGAGCTGAAACAGAGTGAGCAGGTGAACAAACGCCTGATGGAACGCATTACCCTTGCGAATGAGGCGGGCGGCATCGGCGTATGGGAATGGAATCTGACCAGCGGCGAAGTTCTGTGGGATAAACGCATGTATGCGCTGTTTGGCATGAAGCCCCATGAACTGCCCAGCTACGATCTGTGGGTCACGCTGGTTCATCCCGACGATCGCGAACGTTGTGTGCTCACCATTCAGGGTGCCATTGAGAAAAGCAGTTCCTTCCAGATGGAGTACCGGGTGGTACGGGAGGACGGGCAGCACTGGATCCGTTCTCAGGCAAACCGCCTGCTAAGTAAAGAAGGCCGTATCGAACGCATTTTGGGGATCTCTCAGGACATCACCTCATTACGGAACCTGAATGAGGCGCTGTTTCAGGAAAAAGAGCGCATGATGATCACGCTCGACTCGATCGGAGAGGCCGTTATCAGTACCGATCAGGACATGTGCGTGACCTTTATGAACCCGGTCGCGGAAAAAATGACAGGCTGGTCACAAGAGGCGGCGGCGGGCAAACCGGTAAACGAACTGCTGCATATCACGCACGGTCGTCATGGCCCTGAAGTCGATAATCTGCTGCTGTGCCATGTGCCGTCTGAAAAAACCGCGCCCTATCTCTCTGAGGAGTGGGTGCTGCACACGCTCAATGGCGAGCATATTGATATTCATTACAGTATAACGCCGCTGAAATCTGAATCAGGTACCGAGCGTGGAGCGGTGATGGTGATACAGGACGTCAGTGAGTCACGTAAAGTGATGAAGCGTCTGAGCTACAGCGCACTGCACGATACGCTGACCCGGTTACCTAATCGTGCCAGCTTTGAACTGCAGCTTAAGCGGTTACTGTCCGACGCCGTCGAGCATCAGAATCAGCACGTTCTGGTCTTTATCGATCTGGATAAATTTAAGGCGGTGAACGACAGCGCAGGCCACGCAGCCGGGGACGCCCTGTTGAGCGAACTGTCGGATTTAATGCGCCATCGCCTACGCGGGAGCGATTTCCTGGCCCGCCTGGGCGGAGATGAATTTGCCGTGTTGATGCCCGAATGTTCGTTGGATCAGGCTCGCGACGTGGTGCAGGACATCGTTCGCGCGGTCGGTGACTACTGTTTTGAATGGCTGGGGCGCGCCTATCAGGTCGGTGCCAGCGCAGGCATAACCCAAATCAACGCGCAGAACTGTCAGAGTAGCGATGTGCTGTCTCAGGCAGATATTGCCTGTTACAACGCCAAGCGGAGTGGGCGGGGTCGGTATAAGGTGTATGAGCAGCATGCGCTGGCGCTAATGGGAAGCCATCACTCCGTGGATCTCGCGACCCTGGATGCCTTACAAGTGGACATGCAGGTATGGGCCGTTGCGCCGCCTGGCAAGCCGCATTCCGCCAGCGTCTGGCTGGTTGAGGTTCAGCTATTTTCGCCAGAAGGGTTACTCATTGATGAGCATCTGCTACGTAATAACCTGACTGACGATATGCTGAAACGCCGGCTTGAAGACAATATTGTTAATGCCTTCTTCCGCCAGCAGATTGCAACGATGAGCCAAAAAGGTATCGCACTGATTTTGCCTCTCGATGTGCACGCACTGTACGATCCGGCTTTCGTTGACAATCTCTGCCTGCGCTTCGCCGAATCCGGTCTTGCCCGCAGCCATAGCGGGATCGCGCTTAACGCCTCCAGCGTGCTTTCCAGCGGCGATGGCCTGATCGGTGCATTGATGAAACTGCGCCAGGCGGGCTGCCGCATCGTGTTGCAGCATTTCGGCCGCAATCTGGATGCCTTTAACCAGTTGACCGGTAAAGTGGTGGACTGCCTGATCCTGTCCCCGGAACTGGTGGCTAACCTGCACAACAATTTGATGGATGAGATGCTAATCTCCATTATTCAGAGCCAGACCAGCCAGCGTGATATCACCCTGCTTGCCGGCCCGGTGTCCGTTCCCGCGGTGCTCACCACGCTGATCAGCCTTGAAGTGGACGGCGTTTGGGGCAGTGCCGTTGCGGAACGCCAGCCAATGAGCAGGCTTGCGGAAGCCCCCCTTTTCGCTATTCGCTAATTCTGCCGCTCACCGCTTGCCACGACCGATCAGCTGCGCTAAAGTCGCCCCCTTTTTTCCGGCCTGGGGGCGAAAAATGTTCATTGGATTTGATTACGGTACGGCTAACTGCTCAATTGCAGTCAGTGAAAAAGGCGCGCCGCGTTTGTTAACGCTGGAGAATGGCCAACGCCTGCTGCCGTCCATGATTTGCTCCCCAACGCGTGAAGCGGTGACGGAATGGCTTCACCGCCATCATCAGGTTGCAACACCGGAACAGGAAAGCACCGCGCTGCTGCAGCGGGCCCTGCGCTACAATCGTGAAGAAGATATTGATGTCTTACCTGACAGCGTGCAGTTCGGCCTGACCGCACTTCAGCATTACATGGTCGATCCAGAAGATGTCTGGTTTGTTAAATCCCCCAAATCCTTTCTGGGCGCAACCGGCCTGAAACCGCAGCAGATTGCCTTTTTTGAGGATCTGGTGTGCGCCATGATGCTGCACATTCGCCAGCAGGGTGAAGCGCAGACCCAGCAGCCTATCGACCAGGCGGTCATCGGCCGTCCGGTCAACTTTCAGGGATTAGGCAGCGAAGACGCGAATCAACAGGCACAGGGCATTCTGCTTCGTGCGGCCAAACGCGCCGGCTTTCGGGATGTCGAATTTCAGTTCGAGCCGGTCGCGGCGGGCCTGGATTTTGAAGCGACACTGGAAAAAGAGACCCGCGTACTGGTTGTCGATATTGGCGGGGGCACCACCGACTGCTCAATGCTGCTGATGGGCCCGCAATGGCGCAACCTGTCAGACCGGCGTGAAAGCCTGCTGGGTCACAGCGGCTGCCGCGTTGGCGGTAACGATTTAGATATTATGCTGGCGTTTAAAGCCCTAATGCCCCTGCTCGGCGCGGGCGGCAACACCCAAAAAGGCACCGCCCTGCCTGCCCTGCCCTGGTGGAATGCGGTGGCGGTGAACGACGTGCCGGCACAAAGCGATTTCTACAGCGCCGCCTGCGGCAAGCTGCTGCGTGATTTAGTGCGCGATGCAGAAAATCCTGCCGCCGTGGCTCACCTGCTTAAAGTCTGGCAACAGAAGCTGAGTTATCGCCTGGTCCGTACGGCGGAAGAAAGCAAGATCGCGCTGTCTGAGCGCCCTGCGTTTGCGGCGTCACTGGATTTTGTTACCTCCGGCTTACAGGCCGAGATCAGCGTCGCGACCCTGCAGGAGGCGATCGGCCAGCCGCTGGAGAAGATTCTGGAGCAGGTTCATCTGGCGCTGGCGACCAGCCATATCAAACCCGAGGTGATTTATCTCACCGGCGGCAGTGCACGTTCCCCACTTTTGCGCGCGGCGCTCCAGCAGGCCCTGCCAGACACACCGATAGCGGGAGGAGACGACTTTGCCTCAGTGACCGCCGGCCTGGCGCGCTGGGCAGAGGTTATGTTTGCCTGACCTATCGGCACAGGCGGAACCGTCCTGTGCCAGCCATGCCTTTTGCCCGCCTCCCTGCGGGCAAAAGGCAGGCGGATGCCCCCGCGCATCACTATCGCCTGGCGAACATTGCCTCTCTGACGTTTACCCGTGTTGCCCTTCATCAAATTTCAACGTGTTATTTCCTGACAACAGCGGCTCATCACCCGTTATCCTGTGGCAAACTTTATGAAACGCATTCTGTTGACGGGCGGCAATTAAACGGCCACGTCTGTTCAGAAAAAGAACATAATTACGCTGTGCTGACAGATATCCTTAATTCCTTCAAATTTTTACCGGCAGGGACGACTACAATTCGTGGTTTGCAGGCTACCGTTTAAGCCCGCGCCCTGGAGAGACATGGCTGGAGAGCAACAACAACAATGAACAACCGATACCCTGTTATGAAAAAAGGTCTGATTGTGCTGGTGGTCATTGCCGTAGCCGCAGGCGGCTATTACTGGTGGAAACATCCGGCACAGCCCAGCAGCGACGGTGACCTGTCTGGTCAGTCAGCACATGGCAAAAGAGGCAATGGCGCGCACAAACCGCTGGCTCCCGTTCAGGCGGCCAGCGCGGTGACAGAAAGTGTGCCGCAATACCTTAACGGGTTAGGCACCGTGACGGCCGCCAATACCGTGACGGTCCGCAGCAGGGTTGATGGAAACCTGATGTCCATCCACTTCACGGAAGGTCAGCAGGTCAAAGCCGGGCAGTTGTTAGCGGAGATTGACCCGCGCCCCTATCAGGTTGCGCTCATGCAGGCACAGGGCCAGTTGGCACGCGATCAGGCAACTCTGGCTAACGCTCGCCGCGATTTAGCCCGTTATCAAAAACTGGCGAAAACGTCGCTGGTGTCTCAGCAGGATCTGGACACACAGAACGCCCTGGTCAGTGAAACCCTGGGCACCATTAAAGCCGACGAAGGCAGTGTTGCCAGCGCCCAACTGAATCTGACTTACAGCCGCATCACCTCGCCGATTGATGGCCGTGTAGGCCTGAAGCAGGTTGATATTGGCAACTACATTACCAGCGGCGATACCAATGGCTTAGTGGTGATTACGCAAACGCATCCGGTGGACGTGGTGTTCAGCGTCGCTGAGAATAATATTAGTCAGATCATGCAGGCGCAGAAAAGTGGTGAACCCTTGCTGGTAGAAGCCTGGGATCGCAGCAATCAACATTTAATCACCCGCGGTAAGCTGCTCAGTCTGGATAACCAGATCGACGCCACGACCGGTACGATCAAAATCAAAGCGCGCTTTGATAATCAGGATGACCTGCTCTTCCCGAACCAGTTCGTCAACGCCCGGCTGAAGGTGAATACCTTGCAGGATGCAGTGGTTATTCCTGCCGCCGCGCTGCAAATGGGCAATGAAGGCCACTTTGTCTGGGTGATCAACAATGAAGACAAGGTCAGTAAGAAAAGCGTAACCGCCGGACTGCAGGACAGCCAAAAAGTAGTGATCAGCGCCGGACTCAACGCAGGCGACCGCGTCGTTACCGACGGGCTGGACCGCCTGACGGAAGGGGCAAAAGTCGAAGTGGTTGCCGCGCAGAGTCGCGCCACAAAAGAGACCCGTGCCAGCTTGCCGTCAAAAGGGGAATCTGAGTAATGCAGGTTATGCCTCCTGACCACAGCGGAGGGCCGTCACGCCAGTTTATCCTGCGTCCGGTCGCAACGACCTTACTGATGATCGCCATTCTTCTGGCTGGGATTTTGGGTTACCGCTTTTTGCCGGTCTCCGCCCTGCCGGAAGTGGACTATCCCACCATTCAGGTCGTTACTCTCTATCCCGGGGCCAGCCCGGATGTGGTGACCTCTTCGATTACCGCGCCCCTTGAACGTCAGTTCGGCCAGATGTCCGGACTCAAGCAGATGGCATCACAAAGTTCTGGCGGCGCCTCCATCGTTACTCTGCAGTTTCAGCTGACCCTGCCACTCGACGTGGCAGAGCAGGAGGTGCAGGCGGCGATCAACTCCGCCAGCAACCTGCTGCCCAACGATCTGCCTAACCCGCCGGTTTACAGCAAAGTGAACCCGGCCGATCCGCCGATCATGACCCTGGCCGTCACCACAACCAGCATGCCATTAACCCAGGTGCAGGATATGGTGGAAACGCGCGTGGCACAGAAAATATCCCAGGTCACGGGCGTTGGTCTGGTCACGCTGACGGGCGGTCAACGTCCCGCCGTGCGCGTGAAAATGAACACCCAGGCGCTGGCCGCTATGGGGCTGACCAGTGAAGCGGTACGTACGGCCATCACAAATGCTAACGTTAACTCCGCGAAAGGCAGCCTGGATGGCCCTACCCGCTCGGTCACCCTTTCCGCCAATGATCAGATGAAATCCGTGGAGGATTATCGCCAGCTGATCGTCAGTTATAAAAATGGCGCTCCGGTGCGGCTGGCCGACGTGGCGACCATCGATCAGGGCGCAGAAAACAGCTGGCTGGGGGCCTGGTCTAATCGTGAACCGGCTATCGTGCTGAATGTGCAGCGCCAACCCGGTGCCAACATTATCGCCACGGCCGATAACATTCGTGCCATGCTGCCGTCGCTGATTGCCAGCCTGCCTAAATCCGTAGACGTGAAGCTGGTGACAGACCGCACCACCAATATTCGCGCGTCGGTCACTGACACACAGCATGAACTGATGCTGGCGATGGGGCTGGTGGTGATGATTATCTACCTGTTTCTTCGCAACGTCCCTGCAACCATTATTCCGGCCGTGGCGGTGCCGCTGTCGCTGATCGGCACCTTCGCCGCGATGTACTTCCTGGGGTTTTCGATCAACAACCTGACGCTGATGGCGCTCACCATCGCCACAGGCTTTGTGGTGGATGATGCCATCGTCGTGATCGAGAACATCTCACGCTATATCGAGAAAGGCGAAAAACCCATGACCGCCGCCCTGAAGGGCGCCGGCGAAATCGGCTTTACCATTATCTCGCTGACCTTTTCACTGATTGCGGTATTGATCCCGTTACTGTTTATGGGCGATGTGATTGGTCGTCTGTTCCGGGAGTTTGCGGTCACGCTGGCGGTGGCGATTCTGATTTCGGCCGTGGTGTCGCTCACCCTGACGCCGATGATGTGTGCACGCATGCTCAGCGCCGAATCACTGCGCAGGCAGAACCGCTTTTCCCGCGCCAGCGAAGCGATGTTTGATCGTATCATCGCGGTTTACGGCCGGGGGCTAAGCCGGGTGCTCAATCATCCCTGGCTGACGCTGTCCGTGGCGCTGGGGACCCTGCTGCTTACCGTGCTGTTATGGATCGCCATTCCCAAAGGGTTTTTCCCGCAGCAGGACAACGGCATTATTCAGGGCACCCTGCAGGCTCCGCAGTCGGTGTCCTATGCCAGTATGGCGGAACGCACCCGCGACGTCGCCTCGGTGATTATGAAAGATCCGGCGGTGCAAAGTCTCACCTCGTTTGTGGGCGTAGACGGCACCAATCCATCCCTTAACAGTGCCCGGTTGCAGATAAACCTTAAACCGCTGGATGCGCGCAGCGAACGTATTCCTGAGATTCAGCAACGCCTGCAACAGCAAGTCAGCAAGATCCCCGGCGTGACGTTATGGCTGCAGGCGGTTCAGGATTTGACAATCGATACCCAGGCCAGCCGAACGCCCTATCAGTTCACGCTGCAGTCCGGGTCGCTGGACTCACTCAGCACCTGGGTGCCCGCGCTGGTAAGTGCCTTGCAGAAACTGCCCGCGCTGCGTGATGTCAGCAGCGACTGGCAGGATCAGGGCCTGGAAGCCTATATCAAGGTCGATCGCGACAGCGCCAGCCGGTTGGGCATCAGCATGGCAGATGTGGACAATGCGCTCTACGACGCCTTTGGTCAGCGGCTGATCTCCACCATTTATACCCAGGCAAATCAGTACCGCGTGGTGCTGGAACAGGACAACAGCGCGATCCAGGGCCTGCAAAGTCTGGATGGCATTCGCCTGACCAGTACCGATGGCGGCAGCGTTCCCCTTAATGCTATCGCCAGTATTGAGCAACGCCATGCGCCCTTAACGATCAATCACCTGAGCCAGTTTCCGTCTGCCACTTTCTCGTTTGATGTGGAAAAAGGCTACTCTCTGGAAGACGCAACAAAAGCCATCATCCAGGCCGAGGAACAGCTTGGCATGCCGTCAGAGGTGATGACCCAGTTCCAGGGCAGCACGCTGGCCTTTGAGGCCGCATTGACCAGCACGGTGTGGCTGATTGTGGCGGCGGTCGTGGCGATGTACATCGTCCTGGGCGTCCTGTATGAGAGTTTTATCCATCCCATTACCATTCTTTCAACGCTACCTACTGCGGGCGTAGGTGCGCTGCTGGCCCTAATGATAAGCGGTAACGAGCTGGATATTGTGGCGATCATCGGCATCATTTTGCTGATTGGTATCGTGAAAAAGAACGCCATCATGATGATTGACTTCGCCCTGGCCGCCGAGCGGGAACAGGGCATGAAGCCCTATGACGCCATTTACCAGGCCTGTTTGCTGCGCTTCCGCCCCATTCTGATGACCACCCTGGCGGCGCTGCTGGGGGCGTTACCGCTGATGCTCAGCACCGGCGTTGGCGCAGAATTACGGCAACCGCTGGGGATTGCCATGGTCGGCGGCCTGATACTGAGCCAGGTTCTGACCCTGTTTACCACACCGGTGATTTATCTGCTGTTTGACCGTCTGGCGCACAATCTGCGTCGCCGCATCGGTCACACGGAGGAACAGTCGTGAAGTTCTTTGCGCTGTTCATCCATCGGCCGGTAGCCACCACGCTGCTCACGCTGGCGATTGCGCTGGCGGGGATACTGGGGTTCCGCCTGCTGCCGGTCGCGCCGCTGCCGCAGGTGGATTTTCCGGTCATAATGGTGTCGGCTTCTCTGCCCGGTGCCTCGCCGGAAACCATGGCCTCCTCGGTTGCCACGCCGCTGGAGCGCTCGCTGGGCCGCATCGCGGGCGTGAGTGAGATGACCTCCACCAGCTCCCTGGGATCGACCCGCATCATTATGGTTTTCGATTTCGATCGTGACATCAACGGCGCGGCGCGGGATGTGCAGGCGGCGATCAATGCCGCGCAGAGTCTGCTTCCCACGGGAATGCCTTCGCGCCCGACCTACCGCAAAGCGAACCCGTCTGATGCACCGATCATGATCATTACGCTGACCTCAGATCTGTACAGCCCGGCTCAGCTTTACGATTACGCGTCCACACAGCTGGCGCAGAAGCTGTCGCAGATTAACGGCGTGGGCGATGTGACCGTGGGCGGCAGCTCTTTGCCCGCGGTGCGCGTGGCGTTGAATCCGCAGGCGCTGTTTAACCAGGGCGTTTCGCTGGATGCAGTACGGCAGACGATTTCCAACGCCAACCAGCGCCGCCCTCAGGGCGCGTTGGAAGACGGCCAGCAGCGCTGGCAGCTGCGCACTAACGATGCGCTACAAACTGCCAGTGAATATCAGCCGCTGGTGGTGCACTACAACAACGGCGCGGCGGTGCGCCTGTCGGATGTTGCCACGGTGCAGGATTCAGTCCAGGACGTGCGCAACGCCGGGATGTCGCGCGGTAAACCGGCAGTGTTACTGGTGATACGAAAAACCGCCGATGCGAACGTGATTGAAACGGTGGATCGCATTCGTGCCGAACTGCCCGAACTGCACGAGATCATTCCGGCTGCCATCAACCTTGAGGTGGCTCAGGACCGCTCCCCTACCATCCGCGCCTCTCTTGAGGAAGTGGAGCAGTCGCTGATGATTGCCGTTGCGTTGGTCATTCTGGTGGTGTTCGTGTTTTTACGCTCCGGCCGCGCCACGCTGATCCCCGCCGTTGCCGTGCCGGTATCCCTGATCGGCACCTTCGCCGCAATGTATTTGTGCGGCTTTAGCCTGAATAACCTGTCGCTGATGGCCCTGACGATCGCCACGGGTTTTGTGGTGGATGATGCGATTGTGGTGCTGGAAAACATCGCCCGCCATGTGGAAGCCGGGATGAAACCGATGGCGGCCGCACTGAAAGGGGTGCGTGAAGTCGGCTTTACCGTGCTGTCGATGAGCCTCTCCTTAATCGCGGTCTTCCTGCCGCTGCTCATGACAGGCGGATTGATTGGTCGCTTTTTTGCCGAATTCTCAATCACCCTGTCGGTCGCCATTCTGATTTCCCTGTTTGTCTCGGTCACGCTCACGCCAATGATGTGTGCTTATCTGCTCAAACCCCACGCGCCGCGCAGTCAACCTCAGCGACGGGGCGTTGGACGGCTGCTGCTGGCGGTTCAGCGCGGTTATGCCCGCTCGCTGACCGTTGTGCTCAATCATGCCCGCTGGGTACTGCTCCTGCTGCTGGGCACCGTGGCTCTGACGGTATGGCTGTTTATCAGTATTCCCAAAACCTTCCTGCCCGAGCAGGACACCGGCCGCCTGTCTGGCTTTATTTCGGCCGACCAAAGTATTTCGTTCCAGGCGATGCGCGGCAAGCTGGAAGATTTCATGAAAATTGTTGGCGCCGATCCGGACGTTTCCAGCGTGGTAGGCTTTACCGGCGGCATGCGCACCAACATGGGGTTGATGTTTATTTCTCTGAAACCCCTGTCTGAACGGAAAGACACGGCGCAGGCGGTGATTGCCCGCCTGCGTGCCAAACTGGCGAACGAACCCGGTGCCAATCTGTATCTTAATGCGGTGCAGGATATCCGGGTGGGCGGTCGCGAAGCCAATGCCAGCTATCAGTACTCGCTGCTGTCAGACGACCTTGCTGCGCTGCGCACCTGGGAACCTAAAATCCGTCAGGCCTTTACTGCCCTGCCGGAACTGGCTGACGTCAACTCCGACCAACAGGATAAGGGCAGTGAAATGGCCCTGACCTATGACCGCGCCAGCATGGCCCGGCTGGGGATCAACGTTTCAGAAGCCAACGCCCTGTTAAATGATGCCTTTGGGCAGCGGCAGATTTCCACTATTTATCAGCCGCTGAACCAGTACAAGGTCGTCATGGAAGTGGATCCCCGTTACACCCAGGACATTAGCGCCCTGAATCAGATGTTTGTGATCAACAGCGAGGGCAAACCGATTCCGCTCGCCTGGTTCGCCAAATGGCAACCGGCTAACGCACCTTTGTCGGTCAACCACGAGGGGCTGTCTGCCGCATCGACCATTTCCTTTAACCTGCCAGAAGGCGTGTCGCTGTCGCAGGCGTCGGAGGCCATTGAGCGCACCATGACCGCACTGGGCGTACCCTCCAGCGTGCGTGGCAGCTTCGCTGGTACCGCGCAGGCTTTCCAGCAGTCACAGAGCAGCCAGCTGTGGCTGATGCTGGCCGCCATTGCGGCGGTCTACATTGTGCTGGGCATTCTTTATGAAAGCTATGTGCACCCGTTAACCATTCTTTCCACGCTGCCTTCGGCGGGCGTCGGTGCGCTGCTGGCACTGGCGCTGTTTGATACGCCGTTCAGCCTGATTGCCCTGATCGGTATTCTGTTATTGATCGGGATCGTGAAAAAGAACGCCATCATGATGGTGGACTTTGCTCTTGAGGCAGAGCGCAACGGTAACCTGAGTCCGCGCGATGCCATTTTTCAGGCCTGCCTGCTGCGTTTCCGCCCTATTTTAATGACCACTCTGGCAGCGTTGTTTGGCGCACTCCCGCTGGTGCTGACCAGCGGAGATGGCGCGGAACTGCGCCAGCCGTTAGGCATTACTATTGCGGGTGGCCTGATCATGAGTCAGTTGCTCACCCTGTATACCACGCCGGTGGTGTACTTAATGATGGATAAACTGCGTCGTAAAAAGCGCACCCAGACGATCAATGCCACTCAGCATTAAGGGGTCACTATCATGCAGAGCGTAACTGTCCGTTGGCAGTTATGGATTGTCGCCTTTGGCTTCTTTATGCAGGCGCTGGATACCACGATCGTCAACACGGCGATCCCGTCAATGGCTCAGGATCTGGGCGTGAGCCCGCTGCATATGCATTCGGTCATTGTCGCGTATGTGTTAACGGTGGCGGTGACGCTGCCGCTGAGCGGCTGGCTGGCCGATCGGTTTGGCGTCAGAAATATCTTCTTTAGCGCCATCGTTCTGTTTAGCCTGGGGTCGCTGATGTGTGGGTTATCGAACACGCTGGATCAGCTGCTCGTCGCGCGGGTACTGCAGGGCATCGGCGGCGCCATGATGGTGCCGGTGGGTCGCCTGACGGTGATGCGCATTGTGCCGCGCGATCAATATATGTCTGCAATGACATTCGTCACCCTGCCCGGCCAGGTGGGTCCGCTACTGGGTCCGGCGCTTGGCGGAGTGCTGGTGGAATATGCCAGCTGGCACTGGATTTTCCTGATTAACATCCCGGTTGGTGTGATCGGCGCCATCGCCACCTTAAAGCTGTTACCCAACTACGCCATGCAGCCACGACGCTTCGATTTTCTGGGTTTTATCCTGCTGGCAGTCGGTATGGCAACCCTGACGCTGGCCCTTGATGGTCAGCGCAGCAGCGGCGGCTCTGCGTTGTTGCTGGCGGCGATGATTCTGACAGGAATGGGGTCACTGCTGTTTTACCTGTTACATGCGCGCCATAACGACGATGCGCTGTTTAGCCTGAAGCTGTTTGATAATCGGGTGTTCTCTATTGGCTTACTCGGTAGCCTGGCGGGCCGCATCGGCAGCGGAATGTTGCCGTTTATGACGCCGCTTTTTTTACAGATCGGCATGGGTTTCAGCCCGTTTCATGCCGGTTTGATGATGATTGCGATGGTGCTGGGAAATATGGGCATGAAACGCATCGTGGTCCGTATCGTTAACCTGTTTGGCTACCGCAACGTGCTGGTGGGATCGACGGTGGGCCTGGCGCTGGTGGTCTTACTGTTTCCGCTGGTGGCGATGCTGGGCTGGACGGCCATGTTGCCGCTGGTGTTGTTTCTGCAGGGCATGGTGAATGCCATTCGCTTCTCCTCAATGAATACGCTGACGCTAAAGGAGCTGCCGGACGAACTGGCCTCCAGCGGCAACAGTCTGTTATCCATGATCATGCAGCTATCCATGAGTATCGGCGTTACCGTTGCGGGCCTGCTGCTGGGCGCCTTCGGCCAGTCGGCGCTGGGGCACCACGGGCTAAGCCATCAGGCCTTTATCTACGTTTATCTCTGTATGGCCCTGATTATTATTCTGCCTGCGCTGGTGTTCTGGCGCGTTCCGAAAGAAGAGAGTAAAAGCGTCGATCTGCGGCGCCGGAGAAGTGAATGAGATCGTTTCTGCGCGTTGGCATTGGTGCCAAGCTGTTTATGGCTATTTTCTCCACCTGCATGCTGGTGCTGATCACCATGCACTGGGGCGTCAGGCTGAGTTTTGAGCATGGCTTCGTGGACTACATTAAACGTGGTAATGAACAGCGACTGAATTTGCTGGGTGCAGCGCTGGCCGATCAGTACGAGCAGCATGGCAACTGGGACTTTCTGCGTAATAATGACCGACTGATTTTTACCATGCTGCGATCGCTGGAACAAAATCCCGACAGCAGTAATCAGCTTCCGCCGCACGGCTGGCGAACCCAGTTCTGGGTGCTCGATCAGCAGTACAAAGTGATGGTAGGCCCACGTTCACAGGTGCCGCCAGAAGGCATACGTCATAACATCACCACCAGCAACGGCAAAATCGTGGGCTGGATAATCAGCTCCCCGCCTGAACGCCTGACGCGCAGTACCGATATTAATTTTGATCAGCAACAGCGACGAACCAGTTGGTATATCGTTGGCCTCTCTACCCTGCTTGCCGCGCTGGTGACCTGGCTGATGGCGCGGGGCCTACTGGCGCCGGTCAAAAGGCTGGTGGACGGCACGCATCATCTTGCCGAAGGGAATTTAGCCACCCGGGTTGAGGTCAGCAGTCAGGATGAGCTGGGTCAGTTGGCCCATGACTTTAACCTGTTAGCCCGTTCGCTGGAAAAAAATGAGAGTATGCGCCGGGCATTTATGGCCGATATCTCCCATGAGTTACGCACGCCGCTGGCTATTTTACGCGGTGAACTGGAAGCCATGCAGGATGGCGTTCGTAAGCTGACGCCCGACGCCATTACCTCATTGCAAAGTGAGGTTGCCCTGTTAACCAAGCTGGTTGACGATTTACATCAGCTTTCTCTTTCTGACGTCGGCGCGCTGGCCTACCGCAAGCAGGCGACGGATCTGGTGCAGCTTATTGAGGTCAGCGCAGGCAACTTTACTGAGCGCTACCGGGCTCATGATTTAACGCTGCATCTGGACATGCCTGAAGAAGCCCCTTTCTTTGGCGATCCCGATCGCCTGATGCAGTTGTTTATCAACCTGCTGGAAAACAGCCTGCGTTACACCGATGCCGGTGGCGAGGTCCGGGTACGTCTTTGGTATGACGCGCCCTACTGGCGAGTCATCATTGAAGACAGCGCACCCGGGGTGGATGGCGAGCAGCAGGCCAAAATTTTCGAGCGTTTTTTCCGTACCGAAGGTTCACGCAATCGCGCCAGCGGCGGCTCGGGGCTGGGCCTGGCTATCTGTAAAAACATCGTTGATGCGCATGGCGGCACGATAACCGCGACGCACGCTGATTTAGGTGGACTGAAAATCGCGCTACAATTGCGTTATGTTCCTCCCGTTTAGAAGACTATGAATCAGGAAAACGCATATCCGCTGATCCTTGTGGTTGAAGATGAACCCAAGCTGGCACAACTGATGATTGATTATTTACAGGCATCTAACTACCGGACTCATCACCTGGCGCACGGCAATGAAGTACTGGATTATGTTAACCAGACGCCGCCCGATCTTATCCTGCTGGATTTGATGCTGCCAGGTAAAGACGGGCTGACGCTGTGCCGTGAAATCCGGCGCGACTCTGAACTGCCGATTATTATGGTGACCGCGCGTACGGAAGAGATCGATCGCCTGCTCGGCCTTGAAATTGGCGCAGACGACTATGTCTGTAAGCCTTTCAGCCCGCGGGAAGTGGTTGCGCGCGTCAAAACCATTTTGCGTCGCGTCAAACGCTCGCCAGAAGACGCGCCGGTCGCATCGCTGCTGAAAGTGCACGAAAGCCGCTTTCAGGCCAGCTGGCGCGATGAGCCGCTCGATTTAACCCCTGCGGAATTTCGTTTGTTAAAAACGCTGTCCCTTGAGCCGGGGAAAGTCTTTTCCCGTGAGCAACTGTTAAACCATCTTTATGATGATTATCGCGTGGTCACCGACCGCACCATCGACAGCCATATCAAGAACCTGCGCAGGAAGCTGGAAAATCTGGACAGCGAGCAGCCCTTTATCCGCGCCGTGTACGGCATGGGCTATCGCTGGGAAGCCGATATCTGTCATTTGATTTAGATTGATTCAGATCAATTTACTTCCTTTTTCTCACTGCCTACAATTCCGCATCTTTTGCAGGGTTTAGCCCTGCACGTGCCGCCCAGGCGGCATGCTGACCTGATATCAGTGAGTTCATCATGAAACCAGAATTGCTTTCTCCAGCCGGAACGCTGAAGAATATGCGTTACGCCTTTGCCTACGGCGCGGACGCCGTGTATGCCGGCCAGCCGCGCTACAGCCTGCGCGTGCGTAACAACGAGTTCAGCCATGAAAACCTGGCGAAGGGCATCAATGAAGCCCATGAACTGGGTAAAAAGTTTTACGTCGTTGTGAATATTGCCCCGCATAACGCCAAGCTGAAAACCTTTATCCGCGACTTAACGCCGGTGATTGAGATGCAGCCGGACGCGTTGATTATGTCCGATCCCGGATTAATCATGCTGGTGCGTGAGGCGTTTCCGTCCATGCCCATTCACTTATCCGTTCAGGCCAATGCCGTTAACTGGGGAACGGTGAAGTTCTGGCAGCAAATGGGGCTAAGTCGGGTGATTTTGTCACGTGAACTGTCGCTGGAAGAGATCGCCGAGATTCGCCAGCAGGTGCCTGAAATGGAGCTGGAAGTGTTCGTACACGGTGCGCTGTGTATGGCCTATTCCGGGCGCTGCCTGCTTTCCGGTTACATGAATAAGCGCGATCCTAACCAGGGAACCTGCACCAATGCCTGCCGCTGGGAATACCAGTTGCAGGAGGCTAAGCAGGATGAGGTGGGGAATATTGTTGAAATCCATCAGCCGGTTACCGTGCAGGACGTCACGCCAACCCTGGGCATCGGCCAACCCAGCGACAAGGTGTTTCTGCTGGAAGAGAAGATGAAACCCGGTGAGATGATGAGTGCCTTTGAGGATGAGCACGGCACCTACATTATGAATTCGAAAGACTTGCGTGCCGTGGCGCATGTTGAACGGCTCAGCCAGATGGGCGTTCACTCATTAAAAATTGAAGGCCGGACCAAATCCTACTATTACTGCGCTCGCACCGCTCAGGTCTATCGCAAAGCCATTGACGATGCCGCCGAGGGCAAACCCTTTAATCCCGCTCTGCTGGAAACGCTGGAGGGCCTGGCGCATCGCGGCTACACCGAAGGCTTTTTACGCCGTCATACCCATGACAGCTACCAGAATTACCAGAACGGCTATTCCATCTCGGAACGTCAGCAGTTTGTCGGCGAATTCAGCGGCGAGCTGCGTGATGGCTGGGCGGAAGTGGTGGTGAAAAATAAATTTGCCCTGCACGACAGCCTGGAGATCATGACGCCCGCCGGCAACCTGATTTGTACGCTGGATGCCCTGCAAAACAGCCGGGGCGAGCCGACGGAGGTGGCGCCGGGAGACGGACATCGCGTCTGGATGAAGGTGCCGCCTGATGTTGACCTGCAATTTGCGTTGCTGCTGCGCAACTTTACTGCGGGTCAGGATACACGCGATCCGCACGCCACGCGCGTGCCAGCTTGACACATTTTGACAAAAGCAAGAGTAGGATCACAGACGGCTTAATTTTGCTGTTCTATAGTGCTGCCTGCTACCAATGAGTAACAATTATCAGCAGCTGTAACTGGATCCACCTCATTCACCCGCCCGGCTCCCCCGTGCGGGTTTTCTTTTTTCTCCTTTTCGCCAATCATTTTTCTTCTCCGGCTATGCTATAACCACTCACTACGCTTTAGATCTCCAAGGAACAGATAATGGACAAACAATCGCTTACGCTGCTGATCCTGAACGGTAAAGGCGCAGGCAATGATGATCTACGTGAAGCGGTCACTAAGCTACGCGATGAGGGCTACAACATTGCCGTGCGCGTGACGTATGAAAAAGGCGACGGCGAGCGCTACGTCGAAGAAGCCCTGGAATTACAGGCTGAAACCGTGGTGGCAGGCGGCGGCGATGGCACCGTCAATGAAATCGCCACCGCCCTGGCGTCCGTCAACGTCGCCGACCGTCCTGTCTTAGGCATTATTCCCCTGGGGACGGCCAACGATTTTGCGACCAGCGTCGGCATTCCTGAAGAAATCGAGCCTGCGCTGCGTCTGGCGATTCAGGGCAAAGCCTACGATATCGACCTGGCCCGGGTAAATCAGCATCACTACTTTATCAATATGGCGACCGGCGGCTTCGGTACACGTATTACCACTGAAACGCCGGAAAAACTGAAGTCGGCCCTGGGTGGCGTTTCTTACTTCATTCACGGGCTGATGCGCATGGACACGCTCAAGCCCGACAGCTGTGAAATCACCGGACCTGATTTTAGCTGGCAGGGTGATGCGCTGGTCATTGGCATTGGTAACGGCCGTCAGGCTGGCGGCGGTCAGCGTTTGTGTCCCGCTGCGTTGATCAACGACGGCCTGCTCGACATCAGCGTGGTCACCGCGCAGGAGTTACTGCCTACCCTGCTGCACTCACTGACCGGCGGCGATGAGGACAATCCCAGCATTATTTCCACCCGTCTATCGTCCCTGACGATCCGCTCATCGCATGAGATGACGTTTAATCTGGATGGCGAACCGCTGTCCGGACAGGAGTTTACGATTGATGTTATGCCAGGTGCGCTAAGCTGTCGCCTGCCACCGCAGTGCGCGTTGCTGAGCTAAGTTAACCGGGAGTGAAGACTCCCGGCTTAGATGTAAACAGTTCGTGATTGCATTCACAATTTCGTCACGCCAACTTGTATGGTAGTCGCGGGGCGCGTAATTTTTCATCCTTACCGCCGGAATGGCCTGTCGCTCCCTCCGCCACAAGGATGCATGATGCTGCAAACTGACCACCTTCCCGCTGATGTTAAGCGCCCCGCCTACGACCGTAGCCAGCTTAAGACCCGAATGATACACATCGGGTTTGGTGCCTTTCATCGCGCCCACCAGGCGTTATGTAGCGATAAGCTGGCTGAACTGGGCAGCGACTGGGGTTACTGCGAGGTGAATTTGAACAGCGGCGCTCTTATTCAGGCGCTGCGGGAACAGGACCTGCTCTACACGCTGACAGAAAAGAGCGACGATGCTGTAGAAACCCGTGTAATCGGCATTATCACGTCTGCGTTGCATGGCAAAACGGACGGTATTGAGGCCGTCATTGAGGCGCTGTGTCAGCCTGACGTGGCGATTGTATCAATGACCGTGACAGAGAAAGGCTACTGTCATCTGCCCGCCAGCGGCGACCTTGACGTTCAGCACGCGGATATTCAGCACGATCTGGCGCAGCCGGACCAGCCGCACTCTCTGCCGGGTCTGATTGTCGCGGCAATCCGCCGCCGCCGTGAACGGGGAGTCGCGCCATTTAGCGTGATGTCCTGCGACAATATGCCAGAAAACGGCCGCGTAACCCGTAATGTCGTGATGCAGCTGGCCCGGCAGTACGATGCCTCCCTGGCTGACTATATCCAACAGAACCTCACCTTTCCCTCCACCATGGTGGATCGTATCGTGCCCGCCATGAATGACGCGGCATTTGACGCCCTGCGCCAGCGCATCGGTTCACGGGATCCGGTCGCCGTTGAAGCTGAACCTTTTTTCCAGTGGGTGATCGAGGACCATTTTGTCAGCGGCCGACCGGACTGGGATAAAGCGGGCGCTCAACTGGTGCAGGATGTTCTGCCGTTTGAGCAGATGAAGTTGCGCATGCTCAATGGCAGCCATTCGTTTTTAGCTTACCTTGGCTATCTTGCCGGTTACGAACACATCAGCGACTGTATGGCTGATGACGCGTTTCGCGCAGCGGCACGGGCGCTGATGGTCAATGAGCAGGCACCTACGCTGACCATTCAGGATGTCGATTTATCCGCCTATGCCGATGCGCTTATCGCCCGCTTTGCCAATCGGGCGATTAAGCATCGGACTTATCAGATTGCGACCGACGGGACCCAGAAGCTGCCCCAGCGCTTTCTCGACAGCCTGCGTTGGCATCTGGACCACGGCACGCCGTGTCCCTTGCTGCTGCTGGGCATCGCGGCCTGGATGCGCTATGTCAGCGCAGTGGACGAAAAAGGCGAGCCCATCGAGATCCGCGATCCGCTGAACGCACAACTGGCCACTTGCGTAGCGGAAAGTGATGACGGTGAAGCTCGCGTGCGGGCGTTACTCAACATCAGCAGGGTATTTGGCGACGATCTTGCTAAAAACGATGCGCTGGTGAAACAACTTACCGCCTGTTACCTGCAGCTTGCCGCTCAGGGAGCCCGTGCCAGCGTCCAGCAGGCCATTGCCGGTCCTGAGGTCTGATGCGATCGCCTGATGCCCAGGCCGAAGATAAAACGGACAGCGATATGACACTTTCTTACACCATTACCACCAGCGAACCGGTGAATCAGCAGGTTTACCGCTATCTGCGCCGCGATATCGTGACGTGCGTAATTCAGCCGGGCGCACTGCTCTCGGAAAAAGAGGTTTCCGCCCGGTTCAACCTCTCACGTCAGCCGGTGCGGGAAGCCTTTATCAAGCTCGCGGAGGCCGGTCTGGTTCAGATCCTGCCGCAGCGCGGCACCTTTGTGCGCAGGATCTCGGCTAAACGGGTCGAAGATGGTCGTTTCATTCGTGAGGCCGTGGAGATTGCCGTGGTCCGTCGCGCTGCTGAGGAAATCGCAGAGTCAGGGCTGATGGCGCTGGAGCATAACCTGCAACTGCAACGCATCACCGCTGCCCGTGGCGATAGCCAGATGTTCTTAAGCCTGGACGATGAGTTTCATCGCCTCATCGCTGAGAGCATCGGCTGTCCACTGGCGTGGGAAACGGTTGAAAACATCAAAGCCACCATGGACCGGGTACGCTATTTAACCCTGAATGACGTTGCACCCGCCGAAACCCTGATAGAACAGCATGATGCTATTTTTGCGGCGCTGAAGGCAAACGATCCCGGCAAGGCTGAGGCGGCGTTGCGCCATCATTTGCAGGCCATGATGTTTTCGATCACCCCAGTCATCAAGCAAAACAGCGCCTGGTTTGAAGAGGATTAACGCCTTGCCAGTCTGCAAGGCGAAACACGATGGGCTACCACCACTGATGGAAATGGTGCACCGGCCCAATCCCGTTGCCCACTTCCAGCGAATCTGCCGCCAGTAATGCCTGCTGCAGCCAGGCTTTCGCTTCACTGATCGTCGCTTCCCAGCTGTCATGCCGGGGACGTAAGGCCGCGAGCGCGGCGGACAGCGTACAGCCAGTGCCGTGCGTATGACGCGTGTTTACCCGCACGCTGCTAAAGCGCTGACGCCCTGCCCGTGTCAGCAGCCAGTCCGGGCTTTCATCACCATCGAGATGACCGCCTTTCATCAGCACTGCCTGGGAACCCAGCGCCAGTAGCGCTTCGCCATGGGTGAGCATCTCATCTTCATTGAGGGCAACCTGGCATCCCAGCAGTGCAGCGGCTTCGGGCAGGTTTGGCGTAATCAATGACACCTGTGGCAATAAACGATCTCGCACACAGGCAATCGCATCCGGATTCAGCAGGGCATCGCCGCTTTTAGCCACCATCACCGTATCCAGCACCACAAAGGGAATTTCCCGCCGCTGCAGGCCATGGGCCACCCGCTCGACAATTTCTGTTTCAGACAGCATGCCAATCTTCGCACTGTCGATGCGCACATCATCCAGCACCGAGTCCAGCTGGGCGGTCACAAACTCTGGCGCAACACGGTATACCGACTGCACGCCGTAGGTATTCTGCGCCACCAGCGCCGTGATCACACTGGTACCGTACGCGCCCAGTGCAGAGAAGGTTTTCAGATCGGCCTGGATACCGGCCCCGCCGCTGGGATCGGTCCCCGCAATCGTCAGGGCATTAATGCGTTTCATCAGGTGCCTCCAGCGTCCAGAGTGCATCCAGGAAAGCAGGCGCAAAGCTACCCGGTCCATCTGCATCCTGCGCGGCCTTTTCTCCAGCCAGCGCCATCACCCGACAGGCGCAGGCGATGTTGATCAGTCGGTCACCTGGCAAACAGGCAAAGGCCGCAACCACCGCTGAAAGCGCACAGCCGGTGCCGACCACCCGCGTCATTAACGGCGAGCCGCCCGTAATCGCCCAGGTTCGCTGTCCATCGGTGACATAGTCTACTTCGCCGGTTACGACGACACAGGTATCAAAAGCTTTTGCCAGCTGTTGGGCAGCCTGCAGCGCGGCTTCGGCCGAATGCAGGCTGTCAACACCGCGTCCGCCTTCTGCCTGCTGCGCCAGTGCCAGAATCTCTGAGGCATTGCCGCGAACCACTGCAGGCGACTGCGCGAGTAGCTGCTTGCAAAACGCGGTGC